>ERZ795062.81-NODE-81-length-88077-cov-7.041399_pt1 | contig 88077 bp, 59 predicted proteins | sample MGYA00375146_ERZ795062 | MGnify/ENA primary metagenome ERZ795062 (study PRJEB30191, sample SAMN05720281) | activated sludge metagenome | isolation source: Anaerobic digester | place: USA | collected 2015-07-16 ...
ATATGACTGAACTACCACATTAGCAAATCCAATGATTGAGTTCTGGCATGCTGAAGGAAGTCCAATTCCCATGATTTTTTTCAGCATACGCCTGTCTATCTTAACATCTCTCCATACCAACCTATAATCACTATCAACGTGAATCAGTCTATAAATGGCCATTCCCGCGCTGCAAAACTGAGCAATGGTAGTTGCAATGGCTGCGCCTCCAACTCCCATTTTAAAATATTTAATAAATAGTATATCTAGAAAAATATTTAGTCCAGATGAGAACATCAAATAATATAGAGGATGCTTACTGTCACCTGCTGCTTGCAGAATTGATACAAATGTATTGTACATTACCATTCCTGCAGCACCAACGAAATACAATCTGAAATATAGTACTGATAGCGGTAGCACATCAACTGGCGTATTCATCAACCTAAGCGCCTGCGGCGCAAAAATGATACCGACAAATGTCATGATCACTGATGATATCAGCCCAATGGCTATATCTGTATGAACGGCTTTTTTTATATTTCCTTTATCTCTGGCTCCAATATATGTGGATATTACCACACTGGCGCCCATAGATAATCCAATGAAAAATCCTGTAATGAGAAAAACCAGGTTACCTGCCCCGGTAACAGCAGCAAGTGCCTTACTTCCTATAAAATTTCCTACTATAAGTGCATCTGCAGTGTTATACAACTGCTGGAAGAGATTTCCTATAAAAACCGGGAATGCGAACCTTATCATCTTGCCCGGTATAGATCCTTCAGTCATAAGTAACGTTGACTGTTTTGTCATTATTTAATAATCCTTTTCCTAAAAAACAAGCCGGAGAGCAAGTCTCCGGCATCTAGTTAAACTTTATTTACTACTTGTCAAAATCATTGTTCTGAGCATCTGAGCTCTGGCTATTGTTGCTGTTATTCTGATAATTCTGATACTGGTATCCTTGCATGAACTGTCCGGTGTACTGTCCGTTAAAATTCTGAGCGAGAGGGTCAGTATCACCAAATGTCATATATTTAAGATAGAAATAGCATTCCTGCATTGTAAGAGTAAAGTACGGATTGACATAGCATATTCCAAAAATTCCAGCTGTAAGACCCGAAAGAATAAACCATCCGATAAATGAAAGCTGGAGTACAAATATATCCATCTTCCTACCGTCTGTCATCTTTCTAGACATCTCAAGAGCATCCTTGTAATTGATATTTGGATTCTCTGCTACGATATACGGTACGAAAAAATATTGATAAGATTTAACAATTCCTGGAATGATAAAAAGTAATGTCCACAGGAATATAAATAAACTTGTCATAAAAAGTACAAATATCGTATTGCCAAAATTAACCTTGTATCCTGAAAACAGATCATCCATCTGGGTAATTCCGGTATTTCTCTTCCTCATGATCAGTCGTATCGTTCCAACTGAAATAGGAAATGCTACCAAAAGTGTTGCCGCAATCGTTCCTACTCCGGGAATAAATATTGCAAGTCCCTCAAGAGCACCCATTATAACTCCTGCCAATAGGATATATCCTACATATCCCCAGTGATCCACTGCAAGAATGTTCTTTGCCCTTTGTTTTAGTTCTGAAATGTTCATTTTTCTTTCTCCTCTTTGAGATACAAGAAGTCAAATATAGTTACTGCTTCTACACAAGAATCATCCGTGTGAATATTTATTATCTTACTTTATAATGCTTATTGCAACTGTGTCAACAATATTGATTAAAAATTATATATCAAAAGTTTCGGAAAGCAAAAACCCTGTGATATACAAAAATCACAGGGTTTTTAAATTATTCAGGTTAAAATCAAATCCCGAAAATAAATTATAAGGATTTATTGCTAATATTGCTGATCATTAATCGTATGTTCTATAGAAGAATTTTCCTCTAAAATCTGTAGTAGGAAGTGAATTTACAAAGGCTGCCGGATCGATATTGTTGATCAGCTTGATTACCTTCTTGACCTCAGACCTGGCTATAACAGAATATACCATTTTTCTCTTCTCATGCTTAAAGCTGCCCTCACTGTTCATGATAGTAGCTCCGTGGTGGCTATTTGAATATATTGCCTGGCATATTTCATCTGCATTATCCGTTACTATTAGAAGTGTCTGTTTCATATATGTTCTATATACAATATGTAATATCTGAGTTGATACGAACTGGAATATTATAGAATAGAGTGCCTTATCGAATCCAAACAGCAGGCCTGCTGTGAAGAGTACACCTATATTTATAAAAAGAACTATATTAAAGGCATCTATTCCCTTCCTCTCGGAGAGGAAAATAGCAATGAAGTCAGTTCCTCCACTGGTAGCATCAGCTTTTAATGCAAGTCCAATGGCAGATCCATTCAGTACACCTCCGAATACGCTTAGTAGAAGTAAATCATTAGTGATAGGTGGCCATGGGATTATATCCGTTATGACGGCACTTATCAGAATCATTTCAAGCGATCTCGCTGTGAATTTTTTACCTATAAACCTGAATCCTATATATACAGGAACCGCATTGAGAAGGATGTTTATAGGTGTATATGGTACACTTATCCCACCAAATTTCATAAATATCTGCTGTATCAGAACAGATAATCCAGCTACTCCGCCAGGGAACAGTCCGCCTCCTTTGGCAAACATCTTCGTATTAACTCCAAATAAGATTCCTGCCGGGATAACAGCCAGTATCCGGATCATGTCATGTTTAACTGTTTCTTTCATTACTAATTCCATTTCATTTATACTTATTTTTTGTTGACTAAAATGCAGCATACTGATTCTAACGCAATTTTTTCACTTATACAACATGAAAGACGGAAAATCTCCGTCTTTCTAATCATGTATATATTGCGATTTTATCATCTTTATTCCACATGAAGTATCTTGCACTGTTCCTCAGCATTATAAAGGTTCAGTCCAAAATTGTTTTTTACAAATGATAAACATTCCTCTCTTTTCATACTAGCATATAGCTGAGTAGGAATCTCTTCGGTTTTTCCGCCATCAGGCTCACAGGTTGTCGTGTATCCGAATGTAGCAAATACCATCCACATACGGCCTTCGTCTTTTACGTATATGGTGTTTATCTTATCAACATTAACAGCCTTACCCAATCTGGTTATAAACCAATTCGACATTAGTATCCCCTTTCATATTTCCCTATATTAGATCTCTTAAATGAAAATATACATCTTCTTTATTGATATTGTATATTGTTTACTTATTTCTCTTCCCTGTTATCTCACCGCTCATATAATGTTTCCTGCAAAGAGACACGTAGGACTCATTGCCTCCCATCATTACCTGTTCTCCATCTCGAACGATTTTGCCATTTGATACTCTAGCATTAAAATGTGCTCTGTGTCCGCACCAGCAAACCGTAGGAACCTCTTCTATCTTATCTGCTATTTCCATCAGTCTCTTCGATCCCTCGAATAGATGACCGGTAAAATCAGTACGAAGTCCATAACATATTATAGGTATATTAAATGTATCTACGATTTCTGCCAGCTTATCCACATCGGAAGCGGTCAGAAAATTAGATTCATCAATTATAATACAATCATAATTTTCCCAACTACCGTCTTTTTTTGAAAACCAATTTTTCTCTGCTGTTTTTAAAAAGTTCTCAACGGTTTCACAAGTTGATGATAAGTCGATTCGTGACTTAATTACCATCTCACCATCCCTGTTATCTACTTCCGGTTTTAAAAGAAGTGCATTCTGGCCCTTTTCCATGTAATTGTATCTGACCATAAGTGCATTTGCTGTTTTGGAGCTGCCCATTGCTCCGTATCTGAAGTATAGCTTTGCCATTTGCTCACCCTTCTCTGTGCTTGATCTGTGCGTGATCTGTTATTAATATGTTATTTGTTTTATCCGTTGCATTTTTGTTTACAGTTTTAGTTTTAGCTTACTATTTTACTTTATTTCTTCAGTTTTTCAATATATCATCAATTATTTTAAACATTTCCTGCATATTTTCATAAGGATGAATATAAAAATTTGAATTGCCATTTAACATAGCAGATAACTGCGTCATGCTCTTTTTGTAAAAGATATGACATGGAATACCTTTGCTCTCAGCATATCCAAGCTCATAGCCTACTCCAAGAGAAGTATGCGTGCATTCCGCAATGACAATATCGCTTTCTCTCAGCCAGTTTGTATCCTGAATGTATATCTCCTGATCCTTATCTCTTGATCTCTCTGTTACATTAAGTGCAGCATTGCCGATGTGCTCCGTAAGAACTATATCTGTTTTCTTGATATACCTTATTACCTCTGCATATGTTTCAGCATCCTGTCTACCACCCCGGATAGCTCCTGCAAAATATATCTTCTTATTCATATACCATGATCCTTACTTTTTGAAAATTTTCTTATACTATTTATAGATTATTCAAAAACTCTTTTGTAATCCTAACTGCCTACTCAAAAAATTCCTTTGTGATCTTTATCATATCTTCTGTATCCTTTGTTCCGGCTGTTTCAAAAGGTGAATGCATTGCCAGCTGGGGGAGTCCTATATCTGCTGTTGCAATAGGTACCTGATTGTTTGAGATATTTCCAAGTGTAGATCCGCCCGGAATATCTGATCTGTTTGTAAATGCCTGAACATTGCATCCTGCTTTTTCACATAGATTTCTAAAAAAAGCAGCCGAATATCCATCTGTACAATATTTCTGATTGCCTGAGAACTTAAGCACTACACCCTTATCTATAATGGGTCTATTGATAGGATCTGCCTTGCTCGAATAGTTCGGATGAACCGCATGAGCATTATCTGCAGATATCATAAAACCATTGGCCAGATCTATATGATAGCTCTCTGAATCTCTGCCAAGAGCAGTATATACTCTCTCCAGTGTATCTTTTAGAAATGTTGAAGCAGCGCCTTGTCTGGTAGAGCTTCCAACCTCTTCATTATCAAATACTACATACATAGAAAGCCTTTTTTTCTTATTGCCTTCTATAAATCCCTTAAGGGTCGTATATGCACACTGCAGATCATCCAATCTCGGTGCCGAGATAAATTCTCCATCGTCGCCCCATATCATTCCCCTTTCGTGATTATATACGAAAAGGTCATATCCCATAACGTTTTCCTGTTTTTCGCCTATCAGTTCTGCTGCCTTGGCGATGATACTCTTCTTGTTACTATTGTTATTTTTGTTATTATTTTTGTTATTATTTTTATCATCAGCCAGTCCATATAAAGGAAGCAGTTCTTCCTGCGGATTGATCTTCTTTTTATCATTAGCATCTCTATCCATATGAATGGCAAGAGATGGTATCATTAGCATATCCTTATCAAAATCTACAAAGTTCTTAACAAGTTTACTGCCATTTTTCGTATATATCCTTCCAGCTACAGAAAGTGGTCTGTCAAACCATGGATACATCAGCATTCCGCCATATTTTTCCACATTAAGGACAATATATCCCTTGCCCTGTTCCATCTCCGGATTTTCCTTTAATTTAAAATATGGTGAGTCACAGTGACTTGCGACAATATGAATCCCTTGGAATTCTTCAGGCACCGTAAATGCTATGATTGCAGAGTCATTACGTATCGTAAAATAGCTCTTTCCCGGAACTATATCCCATCGTTCTGCTTCTGACAATTCTATAAATTTTTCACGTAAAAGCATTTCCTTAATATTAAGTACAGCCTGAAAACTTACAGAACTTTTACCAATAAATCTTAATAATTCTTCACTTTCGTTCATCTGATTTCTCCTTAAGTTTTCATTATAGTGCATTATCTCTTGTTAGAAAAGAAAAAAAAGAGCCTAGAAATAATGATCCTATAATCATCCTTTCAAGGCCCTTTGTATCAAAATTAACTATATTGTTCTAATTATTTATTATGCTTGGTCAGATCCGCTCCAAAATACTTCTTTGATAATTTAGCCAATGTACCATCATCTTTTAGTTCCTTAATGGCATCGCTTATTGCATCTCGAAGCTCTGTTTCTCCCTTTTTTACCGGGATAGCAATGCTATTTGCATCATCCGAATATGCTGCTATCTTGACCTTTGCATCCGGATGCTCTCTGGTATAGTCCAGATATGTAACTTCAGAATTAAGGGTTGCATCGATTCTTTTCTGGAGCAATAGCTCTATTGTCTGATTCAGGTCATCTACTCCGGTTACCTTTGCTCCATTTTTTTCTGCATCCTCAGCATATACGCTGGAAATAGTATTAGCTGTTGTCTTACCCTTTAGATCTTTAAATGAAGTGATATCATTGTTATCAGATGATACCATTATAACAGTTCTGATATATGCATATGGCTCTGTAAAATCATATTTTTTAGAGCGCTCCGGAGTAACATCTACTCCATTTACCACAACATCATATCTTCCAGAATCTAGACCGGCAAAGAGTCCGTCCCATTCACCTTCCATAAATTTTGCCTTGACTCCAAGCTTTTTTGCAACGGCCTTGGCTACATCCACATCATATCCTACCAATTTGTCATTTTTATCATGATAAGTCCATGGAGCCCAAGTTCCCTCCATAGCAATTTTTATCTCTCCAGCTTTCTTGATCGCCTCAAGCTGATTTTTCGGCTCTGAACTGCCAGATTTTCCACATCCAGACATAAGGCCCATAATAACTGAAGTTGCCGCGATCAATGTAATAATTCTTTTTTTCATCTCGTACCTTTTCTATTTTATCAAAATATCCATAACTATTTTCTATTCTATATCTAATTCTAAATATAAAATCTAAACCTAAGATCTAAACATATAATCCAAATCATGATATTATTTTCTAGATTCTTCTATAAAATTAATAAATTTTTTCGTTCTCTCAGAATCGGGGGCTTCGAAGAAATCTCTTGTCGGTTTATCTTCTACAATTACCCCACCATCCATAAATACTGACCTAGTTGATACGTTTCTAGCAAAATTCATCTCATGTGTCACAACTGCCATAGTCATGCCGCTCGATGCCAGATCTCGCATAACTGAAAGGACTTCCCCTATCAACTCCGGGTCTAGTGCAGATGTCGGTTCATCAAAATATATTATTTCAGGATCCGTAGCCATTGCCCTTGCAATTGCTACACGCTGCTGTTGTCCGCCTGATAATTGGCTAGGATAATGATCTTGCCTGTCAAGCATTCCGACCTTGTCCAATTGTTGTCTGGCAATCTGAACTGCCTTCTCCTTATTCATCTTTCTTCCTGTTATCAGACCCTCTGTAACATTCTGAAGTGCTGATTTATTCCTAAAGAGGTTGTAGTTCTGAAATACAAATCCCGTTTTCTTCCTTATAGATACTATGCTTTTCCTATCCATATCTGATAAATCGTAGGTGCTGCCATCAAAAAACAGCTGTCCTGCATCTGCCTTTTCCAGAAAATTCATACATCTGAGAAGTGTAGTCTTACCTGATCCGCTAGACCCTAGGATCGCGATCACATCTCCTTTTGTTATAGACAGATTAACGTCCTTAAGGACTTCCACATCATTAAATCTCTTTCTCAGACCGGATACAGATATTAGTAAATTTTCCTCTGACATTCTCTTTTTCCTCACTTGTACTGATATGTATTAAGTTTCTTCTCGCCATATCTCTGGAACATGGTGAGGAAAGTGGAAAATATCAAGTATATCGCACCGACCTCGATATATATCCAAAGCGGTTCATAAGTCCTTGCTACTATTCTCTGCGCAGACATAAACATCTCTGCAACTGTGATATTGGCCAATAGAGAAGTATCTTTCATCATTGATATCAGTGAATTAGAAAGTGGTGGAAATGCCGTCCGCATAGCCTGGGGAAGTACGATTCTCCTGACGATCTGCCAATAGCTCATCCCTACACATTCTCCCGCTTCCATCTGTCCCTTTGGAACAGATTCAAAAGCAGCTCTCATGGTCTCTGCACTATATGCTCCTTCATTAATGGAAAATGTCAATACTCCGGCGACAACTGGTGATAGCTTTATCCCTATCTGCCCTAACCCATAGAATACGACGAAAAGCTGAACTAAAAGAGGGGTTCCTCTTATGATCCAGATGTAGAACCTTGCAATATTTTTTAGAACCTTAATATCCGCGATCTGTATCAGAGCTGTTGCAATTGCAATAATAAGAGATATAGCAAATGCAATAGCTGTCATTGGAATTGTATATATAAGTCCCGGAACAATTATTTTTGGAAATGAATCAATCAGTATGTTTATCAGTCTATCACTCATATATCCCCACAAACTTTTTAAAATCAGTTACTCTATTTTGCATCTTTATATTTTAACAAATATAATTTTTCAAAACCGGCTTTTGCGTTGATATAATAACACGAATGTAAAAGACAGACAATTGTTAAATAATTAAATTTTTATAAACAAAATCTATTTTGCCCTGCTTGGATGACAGGTAAAGTATATGATCTGTCGTTTTTCTCCCAGCTTATCCATCAGATCAAGTCCTGATTCAACTTTTTCCTTGTCAAGTCCGGCAAAAGGATCATCCATTATTAATGTTGGCTGTTCTTTATCATACATCGCATCTATAAGAGCCAATCTAACTGAAAGCGCTGCCATATCCTGATAACCTTCGCTTAGGTATTCGCTCTCTACTGTTTTACCATTAGATCTAAATTTTATATTTAGATCAAGATCCAGTTCGAATGTTCCCTTTTGAGGTGCATTTTTTATATTCGGATATATAAGGGACATATAACGTTCCATCCCCTTTTGCAGTGGATCCATATATCTAGCCATAAACTTATCTCTGGCTTCCTGTAGATAATTTTTGGCCTTGTATAATATATCTACCCTGTAAGAAAGTAATTTTTCCTTTTCCTCCAGGACTTCCGTTCTATCTTTTTCTTCCTGTCGATTTATAAGTTTCTCAGATGTATCGCTCAGAGTCTCCTTATCCTTTTGCAGATAATTCATATTCTCGGTGAGGCTTTCATCTATTTTAAAGGCTCTGTCCTGTAGTTCGTCAATATCAGTCTCTGCTTCCTTACCATCATTAGGAAGTTCCTCTGTAAGCTTCTTCATCTCATCTGATAGAAGAGCCGCATTCTTTTCAAGAGTCTCTACTCTTTCTTTATTGGACTTGATAATAGATATCCTGCCTGCATAATCATCTCTGGTATAATTGGAATTCTTTTCATCAAACGGATAAGAATCCAAGAATCTTATAACGTTATTTTCCGTTCCCTGGATCCTGTTTTGTAACAGTCCTAGATCGCCCTGAAGCTTTCTCCTCGAAACTTCCTTTTCCCTATCAGAAAAAAGCTGTTTCAAGAGCCTCTGTTCACTCATCTCATGAAACAGATCCATACCATAATTATCTGCATAGTCATTAAGTGCCGTATATAGAGCCAGCTGTTTCTCTGAGAGCTCTTCAAGAGCCTCAGAATTCTTATTCATCAGATCTCCGTCCAGCTTCTCCAGATGTTCCAGTCTGTCTAATTTCCTTTGAACTTCTGCTATCCTATCCATTAAACCGACTTTATTCTGAGTCATGTATAGATTCAAGAAATCTTCAATGCCTCTTCTAACAGTATCTCTTTCTTCTTCAAGTTCTGTCAGTCTATCTATTATCTCATTTTCTTCTACGTCCATTCGAAGAGCCAGTCTCTTCTTTTTACTGAGTTCTCCAAATATACGAAGAATATCAATAACCAGCATAAATCCTGCTGCTCCTGCTGCACTGGCACCGATCAAATGGCCTTCATTACCCTTTATAACAAACATAAAAACACCGGCAGCTGTCAAAAGAAGGAGAATCATAATTACAAAGAAATAGCCTGCGCCTCTTTCCTTTTCTTCTTCTCTCTTTTTGACTCTTATTCTCTCAGAATTTAACTTTTCTCTGTTTTTATCCAGTGCATCTTCCTCACCTTCCAAGGCGTGGATCTGTCCCTCTTTTTTTAGTATCTCCGTAATAGCTTCATGCGTAGGACGTCCCTTTATGAAGAATTCCTTCAGATTTTTAAGTTCTTTCTCATCATCAGTAGTCAGTCTGGAGGATTCTCTTTTCATCCTAAGTTCTTTTAATCGATCTGCCTGATTCTGCCATCTATTTAGTTCATCGACGTCAGGAATACCTGAAATAAAGAGTTTTTCCAGCCTAGCTGCCTCTTGGTCTTCGACACTTTCACGTTCCTTGGCATTCAAACTTCTCTTGTCTACAGAAAGAGTCTGAATATCATTTTCTATTTCAGAAATAGTATCCCCTTCAGGAATACCTTTAGAGAAAAAAGCATCCAGCTCCTCAATTGTTTTTAATGTCTTTTCGTACTGCTCTTTCTTCTCTTTAAGTGCGCCTAGGGTCTGGGCAGACTTACCCTGTTCAGAGATTTCTTTTTGAAGCTTTTCCTTGTCCTTTTTAAGGGCTTCAATAGTACGTATCCTATCATCCATTATCTCTTTTTGCATCGTATATGCAGCTTCAAGAGACGGAATATCTTCCGCGTTCTTCTTGCCCTCTCGGATTCTCTCCCTTATCTCTATCAGCTTGCCGGGATTGATCCTGCCACTCCTCATGTATATTTTTCTGGTGTCTTCGATCCTCTCACCGGCTGCCTCAAAGACATCGATGTCATCCTTGGTCTCTGAGAGATTTCCAACCTTGGTATTGATCCTGTCCGTTATTCCGGTTTCCATCGATGACTGGGCTATAAATATGCTTTTTTCGAAAGATTCTCTGTCAACTCCAAACAGTTCCTCTCCAATAGGATCTGTGAAATCATCACATTCCCTGCCTGTTTCCAGATTGATGAGTTTAAGGGTATCTTCCTTATCAGTTCTCCCAAATTCTCTCTCTATCCTATATCCTTTTTTATCTGTATAGAATTCCAGGCTTCCACCAAATACACCACCATCCCATGGCATGTAATGACGTCTCTCAGTAAGCGCCTTTCTCCTATTGGGTGAATATTCAAGACCATAAAACATTGATTTCAAAAATATTGAAAATGTAGTCTTTCCCCATCCGTTTTCTTCAAGGATTATGTTAACTCCATCTTTAAATTCATATTTAAAGTCCTTGATTCTTCCGAATCCAGCTATATAGCATTTGCTAATTCTCATTCGAAAATATCCTCTCCCAGAATTGCTCTTATGCCCACTTCAACGATGTCATTCTTGATTTCTTCCGGAAGTTCTTCATCCTCCAAGAGCCTGACGAATTCCCCTTTCAAGGAACGATCATTTTTGAAACTGTCATAATCAATATAAACAGAAGTCTCATCGGTAACCTTGAGAAAATAGAATCTATCCCGATAAGTCTGTCTTACTCTTCCCAGGTCCAAATCGATATTGCTATATCCATTCAAAACCAGTTTCACCATGTCTTCAGCAGAGATACCTCTTAATGCCACATCACATTCCTTCATGACATCTCCCATGGTCATTTCCTGATTAACTGTAAGTTGGATCTCATGCATTGTTCTCCTTGCAAATGGCACAAACACATGACTTACTTTTTTATCCGATACATCTAAAAGGACAAATCCTTTTCTGCCACATTCATCAAACCCACGACCCTCGAGACACCCGCTATAGCACAACGTTCCTCTTTCGTCCAAAGATTCACATATATATCTATGTATATGTCCAAGTGCTAGATAATCTATGTTTTTTCCCTTAAAGTCTTCTCTTCTGATTATCTCCGTATTGTCCTTGCCTTCATATTTTGCCTCTTGGCCATGAAGTGTGACTATATTCACTGCCGCAGGATCCAAAACAAGATCATTGGATATAAGAGATGCATTCTGGGATTTAAGCTCTCTCCCTGCTATCACGATGTTCTGGCCCTCATCCTCATAGGTGTAATATGTCCATTCATCTGCCGTAAAGCATTTCAGATTCTTGGGCATATCTTCTTCCTTGGCATCTTCTAACAGATCTGCGCTATCATGATTGCCTTTTAGATATATGAAATCGATCTCAGGATGCTCCGTTATCTGATCCATAACGCTTCGACCAGCCGATTTTCTTATCTGCGCCCTGTCAAAAAGATCCCCTGCAATAATAATTACAGATACTCTTCCCGTAACTGCATACTCCACCATTCTTCTGAACGTATCGAGAAGTTCTTCTCTTCGCTCCCTTGCCTGATCATATGATAAATTGCTCTCCATCTTGGAATCAAGATGCAGATCCGCACAATGAATTATTTTCAAAGGGTTCTCCTCATTCCTATTTAAAATCTAATAAACAATCTTACTCTCTCGTTTATTTTCTTCGAAATAATTATACCATATCTGGCTAATTAATTTTACTGGTAAGTAATTCACCTGACTTCATTGCACACATTATAAAATTCAGAAGATGACATTCTAAGAGCTCCTTCTCCTGATACTATTCTCTGTACCCATCCGTCGGAAGTCACTACAGTAACGTTTTTCACTTCGTCCGACATAATGTTATAAACTTCTCTTTCAATATATGAATCAGCCGTCTGATTCTCGGCTGTATATGCTATTTCCACATCCTGATATCTATCCCGTTTTGCTGACTGCCCTTTGACTCTGTATGCATCGAACACCACCAGCATATGACATCCGGTATACCCTTGGTAATTGCTCAGAATATCTATCAGTTTACCTCTGGCCGAATCCAAATTGACCTCTGATAATTCCTTGAGCTCTTTCCAATTAAATATTACATTATAGCCATCAACGATCATGTATGACTTTTTGTTTTTCTCAGCCTTTTTTCTGGATTTTTCCAGATTTCTAATCTCATACTTATCAGGTATATGCTCCTCTTCTGCATTATCCTTATCAATGCCTTCGCTATATTCCTGTATCCTCTTATTAGTATCAGAAGCGCTCTTTATCTCGCCATATGTTCTCTCAAATATAGCTTTGAGTTCAGGCTCCAATCCCCCGATCCCAGTGTACCCACTAGTCTCTGTTTCTGCTTCTGTTTTTCTTGTTTTAACTGATTTATTCTTGATTGGTACCAGTGTATCTGCCTCGCCATGAACATATATGGATTCAAATGGATGATCGATATCTGTCCTGTAATCATAATCTGCAGATTCCATGGCCTGATCCTGATCATGGGCTTCAATATAGCCTGCAGGTTCCACCGACATTTTTCCCATTCCTCCTGTATATGAGTTGAGGATCATAGCATAATCTCCCAGTTCAGATACCGGAACCATGCCTTCTATAACTGCTGTTTCCGTTGTACTTACCGATGTCTCCATCTTTCCATGCATCTTTTCAATATCCGTAAGCACTCTTCCGATACGATTGACCGGGACTTCTATAATAATATGATATACCGGCTCTAATATTACATTTTCTGTATTCATCTCTGCATCTCTTACAGCTATTTCAACAGCCTTATTAAAATCTCCACCTGAAGTATGCTTCTTATGAGATGTTCCGCCGACTATCACTATTTCCACATCTGTAAGAGGCGATCCCGTAAGTATCCCTGTAATACCTCTTTTTAAATATCTGATTATCTGGTTTTGATAATTCTCTTCCAGCTCGTCCACACTGATCTCACTTCTCACGCTTACTCCTGCTCCTCTATCCGCCGGAATAAATCTAAGCCTTACATCTGCGAAATGTCTAAGTGGTTCAAAATGACCATGACCTGTCACATCTTCGCCAATAGTCTCTTTATAGGATATCTCCCCTGCATCAAATGTTACTGATATGTTATATTTTGATTTAATAGTTCCATAAAGAATCTCTTTTTGTACAGGTCCCATCAGGCTGACCCTGATCTCATCTTTTTTTAATATATAAGTAACTTCGAGAAGAGGGTCCTCTTCTTCTATTTTTTTTAGTGCTTCTAATAGAGTGTGGGTAGATACTTTATTTTCCGGAAGTATCCTGTAGCTTATTACAGGCCTTAGGCTCGGCGCATCCATATTTTTCTCAAATCCGATCCCCTGACCAGGAAATGTTTTCTGAAGTCCTTCCACTGCACCTATTTCACCTGTCATAAGTTCCGGAACTGTTTTGTATCTTCCTCCTGTATATTTTCTTATACTATTTATTTTGTCCCCATCTTCCATGGACTGTCTGACCTTAAGTGTTCCTCCTGTAACTTTTATAAATGTCAGTCTCTCACCCTTTTCATCTCTAAGTACTTTGAATATTTTTCCTCCAAAGTCCTTTTTATCCTGAATGGCAGGCGTATAGAGATCGACTATATCAATGAGTCGTTCCACACCTTCCTGCTGTCTGGCACTTCCAAATATTACGGGAATAGCCTTACCTGTCCGAATTACATCGACAATATCTTCTGTATCCAACGATCCTGTTTCGAGATACTTATCCATAAGTTTCTCTGACTCAGATGCTGCATCTTCTAGCCATTTATTATCAGATTCATCTGTCATATCCATGGGCTGGGTCATTAGCTTTGCCCTTATATCGGCCTTGATATCTTCCCTGGAATTCATGGCAATGTCCATCTTGTTGACGAAAAGAAATGTAGGTATATTTTTCGTCTTAAGTAATTTATAAAGAGTATTTGTGTGGCTCTGAACTCCATCAGTCCCGCTTATAATTAGAATTGCGGAATCCAGCACTCCAAGAGTCCTTTCGGTTTCACCGGAAAAATCAGTATGCCCCGGTGTATCCAAAATTGTAATTTCACTCTCTTTATGCTTCAATTCCGCAATTGAAGAATATATTGTGATTCCCCTGGCTCTTTCTGCCGGGTCACTATCCATGACTGTATCCCCATTATCAACAGAGCCATAATTTCTTATTTCTCCGGCTCTATATAGCATCGCTTCCGAAAGCGTTGTTTTACCGGCATCCACATGTGCAACTATTCCGATCGTAATGCGTTTCATCCAAGGACTGCCTTTCTATTCCTATAGACATATTCATGCTGCAGATAATAACTGCAAAAAAATAATAACACATCAACCGGTATTTTAATAAATAGTTCTTGTGCATTTGGGAATATCCCTGCAAATAATGTTACTAATCCGGCGCTTAGCATCATCTGAGCCACCGCTAGTATAATATACTTAATTGCAGATTTAACATGCCCCTCTTTGCTCTTAAACACGAGGATATAGTTTACCAAAAAATTGTATGTCGCAGATACTACCCTGGCACCAATAGTTGCATACAGGACATAGATCACGCCATTTGATCCACTTTTCAGTGCCTTGCATAATAAATAGAAAAGGCCTAGATCTATTGCACAAGATGATAAGGAAGACAGTAGAAATTTTAAAAATATCCCTCCAAATATCTTATAGATCCTTATAGAATCCTTGACCGGATTAAAATGCGTCGAATGATTCTCCTTGGAATCATATACCGTTTCTATCTCAACTTCCCTTATCCTGACCTTGTCTTTGGAATCTACTAGCATTCTGGTCTCAAATTCAAATCTCTCCCCGGGGATTTCCACTAGTCCCTTCATAAATTCTCTAGAGATTCCTCTGAGTCCTGTCTGCGTATCACTTACATTGACACCACATAGGAATCTTAGAACCTTTCTCGTAAGCTTATTCCCCATTCTGCTCTTGCTTGGCACCTCAGGATCATCAAAATCTCTGACTCCCAGTATCAGATCATATGGATGTTCCATAAGTTCTCTTTGAACCTTCTCTATGCATTCCGGTGTATGCTGTCCATCTGAATCTGCAGTTACGCATCCTATCAAATCCGGGTAATTGTTTAGCAAAAAAAGGAAGGCATCTTTTAATGCTCTTCCTTTCCCTTTATTAATATCATGCTTTAAAATCATTCCGTTAAGGGGAGCTATCAATTCCTCTGCTTTTTCAAAATATCCATTATACTCATGGCCGCTTCCATCATTAACTATGATAACAGGACCAATATTTTTATCCATGAGCTCTGTCAGAAGATCTATAAGTCTCTGGTCAGGTTCGTATGTAGGTATAATTATCGGGATATTTATAGCTTTCATTGCTTTTTCTTCCTTTTCACACTATAGCCAAAGCTCCCTACTTTTTTACCAAGGGTATAATATTCTCCGTGTGAATATACTATAGGATTAGATTTATCCAAACGAAAACTGTTCTTATAATCCATATAGCGCTTTGCAGCATGTACACGAAGAACCTCTGCCATAAAAATGGTATGTGATCCTAATACTTTCTTCTCTACGATCTTGCATTCCATAGATATCGGGGACTCACCTACAAGCGGTGCAGCTATCAGCTCTCCATCCACCGGAGTAAGCGATGTGGCCTTCCATTTATCCGTATCCCGTCCGGATTTGACTCCACAGTAGTCAACTGCCCTTGCCAAAGACGCATTTGACAGATTCAGTGAGAATTCTCCTGTATCTACCAGCATTTGATATGAATATCTCTCCGGTCTTACCGAGATGGATACCATGGGAGGATTGGTACATATGGTTCCGGTCCATGCCACGGTGAAGAGATTCTTTTCTCCATTTTTACCTCTTACACCTATCAGCACTACCGGAACAGGATACAGCATATTGCCGCCCTTCCATACCTCTCGCTCCAGTGATTCATCGTTTTCAATATTATTATATGGAGTCTTCCTTAAATCAGGCTTAACTTTTCCACCAGCTCTTTTTTTGTTCAATATAACACCTATTCTATTATGCTTTGGCCAACATTCTCTTTTTAATAACAAACATGACAACAGCAAGCATCGCAGCTGAAATCGGAAGAGATAGAATTGCTGCTCCCGATCCTGTATTGTAGGCTACTATTCCTGCGATCAAATATCCAAATCCTGACACACCCGCAACTGTCATTGCATACGGTAGCTGAGTGCTTACATGATTCACATGAAAGCATCTGGCTCCGGCTGATGACATAATTGTTGTATCCGAAATCGGAGAACAATGATCCCCGCATACAGATCCCGCAAGGCATGCAGCAATAGAGATAACCAACATCTCATAGCTGTCCGGAAATACATTACATACAATTGGGATCAAAATAGTAAATATTCCCCAGCTTGTTCCTGTTGCAAATGATAATACCACACTTATCACAAAAATAATAAGTGGAAGGAACATTTTTAGTCCTCCGGCCTGAGATGCCACGAAATCATGGATAAAAATATTCGCACCCAAGAGATTGGTCATAGATGAAAGCGTCCAGGCAAGGATTAAAATAAGAATAGGGCTTGACATACTCTTAAATCCTGTTGTAAGTCCTTCCATGCTGTCATGAAAAGAAACCAGATTTCTGATCTTGTAAAATAAAAGTGTAGCTAAAATAGTAAGTAATGATGCCATAACAAGAGACTTTGCAGCATTGCAGCCGGCAAAGGCATCTACAAAAGATTTTCCTTGAAATATCCCACCTGTATAAAGCATAAAGAATATCGCAGCAATAATCAGAAATAAAACAGGAAGTACCATATCCAGGACTTTTCCATTAGCCTTTTTCTCAGTTCCTTCCTCTTCGGCAAAAGGTCTTTCAGGTGTTGTATATAGATCTCCCTTCATCGCATTGTCTTCATGAACCTTCATAGGACCATAATCTGTTTTAGATAAGATTGTAATTACCATAAAAAGCAATGTAAGAAGTGCATAAAAGTTATAAGGAATTGTCCTTAAAAACATTGTGAATCCATTTATTCCAGAATGCTCCGGAACGGCAGAAGTAACAGCTGCTGCCCAGCTAGATACTGGTGCTATTATGCATACAGGCGCTGCCGTCGCATCGATCAAATAAGCAAGCTTTGCTCTAGATACCTTGAACTTGTCAGTTACAGGTCTCATAACAGAACCTACTGTAAGGCAGTTAAAATAATCATCTATAAAAATAATTATTCCTAAAAGCATCGTTGCAAATTCAACCTGTACTCTACTTTTTATTTTCTTTTGAGCATACTCACCAAAGGCGGTTGCACCTCCGGATATATTGACCAATGCTGTGATCCAACTCAAGAAAATAGCAAAAACCAAAATACCTGCATGGGAAATATCTGTAATATTAACAATCATTCCTGCTGACTTATTATACAAGAGTGTATTGTATGCCAGTTCAAGATTTCCATTTGCATAAATTAGAGCTCCTATTACAATTCCAGTAAAAAGAGAAGAATATACTTCTTTTGTTATCAATGCCATTGTTATAGATACCAGCGGCGGTAAAAGTGATAATACTGTTGCATATCCTACCGATTTGTAGCCGCTCCCATCATGTCCCGGTGTCATAACTGAATTTACGATAAAAAGTGCTAATACAATAAAAAAAACCGCTGAAATTATTATTTTTAGCGGTTTCGCTGCTTTAGTTCGCCTTTGTTCATTTGAACCTGTCATTACTGTTTCTCCCTCATATAAATCATTAAACTTAATACATAGTTGACTAGAATTCAACCGTTTTTTCGAACTCTTGTCATTTTTTTCATCTGGTTATTATAACAGACTTTTTATCGTTATATTGCACAGTTTACCATACCACATTTTGTCTATATTTTTTATCAGATTTATTTATAAAAAATAAGCCGCATATTATTCCTTTTCGGAGTATATACAGCTTATCATTTTGTTATTTGTTTATTTCATATTCCAGATCTCATCATTATATTGTTTGATAGTTCTGTCACTAGAGAAAAATCCGGATTTTGCTATATTCAAAAGTGCAATCTGATTCCAACGTTTTCTGTCTTCATAATCTTTGTATACCTTTTCTTTGACTTCTATATATTCATTCAAGTCCAAAAGTGTCATAAACCAATCTTTGGTTATAAGTTCGTTATGCAATCTCTCCAGATTCTCTTTATTACCACCATTTGCCATCATCTCCGGACCTATTATAAAATCTATAAGCTCCTTGATCTTAGGATCCTTGTAATAATTCTCTGGACGATATCCTTTCTCGGCATAGAGTCTGATCACTTCATCCTTCTTTTTGCCAAATATATAGATATTGTCATCTCCTACTAGGTCCCTGATCTCAACATTGGCTCCATCCTCTGTTCCCAACGTAACAGCACCATTTAGCATAAATTTCATATTGGATGTTCCGGAGGCCTCCTTTGAAGCCAAAGATATTTGCTCAGAAATGTCTGCTGCAGGAATGATCTTACCAGCATAAGTTACATTATAATTCTCCGCCATAACTACTCTGAAATAAGGAGCTACATCAGGATCATTTTTAGTAAGTTCTGACAGGCACAAAATAAGATGGATAATATCCTTAGCAATTATATATGCCGGAGCGGCTTTGGCTCCAAAAATCATTGTAATAGGTGTTGTAGGCTTATTGCCCGCTTTAATATCGAGATATTTATAAATTGCATACAGACAATTCATCTGCTGTCTCTTATACTCATGAAGCCTCTTGACCTGAACATCAAAAATAGAATTGGGGTCTATTTCAACGTTCTGAACCTTGTTCATGTATTCTGAGAGAGCAACCTTGTTTTTCTTCTTGATCTCTTCAAGCTTATTTAGGACTCCTTCATCATCCTTATATGCCATGAGCTTATCCAGTTCCTCGGCGTTCTTTTTAAATCCGCTTCCTATCAAGCTATCAATTTCACTGGTGAGAAGAGGGTTGCAATGAACCAGCCATCTCCTGAAGGTTATTCCATTGGTCTTATTATTAAATTTCTCCGGATATAGTTTATAGAAATTATTTAATTCCGTTTCTTCTAGAATCTGTGTATGAAGCGCAGCTACACCATTAACAGAATGTCCATAATGAATATCCATATGAGCCATATGGACTCTGTTTTCATCATCAATAATCCTTACAGACTTGTCCCTTATATTACGCTTAACCCTATTATCAAGCTCATAAATAATTGGAAGAAGATGAGGAACCACCTCCTCCATATAATCCATAGGCCATGTCTCCAGCGCTTCTGCCAGAATCGTGTGATTAGTGTATGCACATGTCTTGGTAACAATAACAATAGCATCATCCATTGTAAAGCCTTCGATACCGAGTAACCTTATCAGTTCGGGTATAACCATAGACGGATGAGTATCATTAATCTGGATTGCAACGTGCTTATCAAGATCCTTAAGATTATATCCCTTATCCTTAACTTCCTTTATAATAAGCTGCGCAGCATTTGATACCATAAAGTACTGCTGATATATTCTGAGCAATCTTCCATTTCTGTCACTATCATCCGGATACAAGAACAATGTCAGATTCTTTTCTATTTCGGTTTTGTCAAAATCTATTGAATCATTCTCAACAATATTTTCATCAATGGTATCTACATCAAAGAGATGGAGCCTATTAATCTTACCGGTTTTATATCCAGGTACATCAATATCGTACATTATAGATTTCATAGTAAATTTTCTAAATGGAACTTCAAATGAAATATCTTTTCTTTTTTCGAGCCAGTCTCCCGGTTCTATCCAAGGATTGATAACCTCGTGCTGAAAATTATTCTTAAATTCCTGTTTAAAGAGACCATAGTGATAATTTAGTCCCACACCATCTCCTGGGAGTTCAAGTGTTGCAATTGAATCCAAAAAGCAAGCTGCAAGTCTACCGAGACCACCATTACCAAGGGATGGCTCGGGCTCTACTTCTTCAATATCTTCAATGTCTTTTCCATGTTTATTAAGTATATTTTTAACTTCATCATATATCCCAAGATTTATAAGATTATTGGACAGTAATTTACCTATCAAAAATTCTGCAGAGATATAATACAATTTTTTGTTACCAGATGTAACAGGACAACTTTCCATATCCTGTTTGGTTATCTGCATAAGTACATCAAACAATTCTCTACTACTACTATCATCTATTCCATGTCCATATTTTTTTTGCAGAATGCTGGATATCTTTTCTTCTACCCCACTCGTTTCTTTCCCATCGGCTGTACTGTTTTTAATGGTCTTTTTTCTGTCAAATAAATTAAACATACTTATCTCCTTTTGACCCTTTTTCAGTTTATACGGTTTCAGATTCTACAATCTCTGCTCCTTAGTTGTATTAGATTCTTTTCCATTTAAAACATAGTTTCTTCCATACATAGATGTAAGATTCCTTATCTCTCTGGCAAGCTTTGACGTTAGCATGTGTTCGTCCAATCTCCACTGCCAGTTTCCTCCTAGCGTAGATGGTATATTAATTCTTCCCTCTTCACCTAAGAGGAGATAGTCCTGAATCGGTATAATCGCATACTTAGCCGGAGATGCAATTACTTCCTTTATTATACTCCTTGCCACATCACTTTTCCTCTTTATTAATCCTCCAACGTATTTTCTGATATATTTATACGTCTTTTTATCTATACGATTTAACCACGCCATGACGGTCTCGTTATCATGAGTCCCAGTATAGGCCACACAATTTTTGTCATAATTAAATGGAAGGAAATCATTGGTTCTTGCCTCATCTTCAGGATCAAAAGCAAATTCAATCACCTTCATATTAGGATATCCGGTTTCTTTCACCAGCTTTCTAACCGTATCTGTGATAAATCCCAGATCCTCAGCGATAATCCTTGTCCCTTTTTTATCCAATTCAGGCTGAAGCGCTCTGAACAGTTTGGTTCCAGGACCATTGATCCATTTACCATTAACTGCATCCTCTGCATCCCCCGGTATAGAATAGAACTGATCGAAACCTCTGAAATGATCTATCCTGATCACATCATAGAGGTCCGCGCATTTTTCCATCCTCTTTTTCCACCAGTCGTAATCTGTTTTTTCATGATATTCCCAATCATAAAGAGGATTGCCCCACAATTGACCCTTAACGGCAAAATCGTCCGGAGGGCATCCCGCAACTCTAGTAGGTCTTAGATCCTGATCTAATTGAAATAGCTTCGGATTAGCCCATACATCAGCACTATCTCCAGACACATAGATAGGAATGTCACCGATTATACTTACTCCTTTAGAATTAGCATAAGCCTTAAGCTTTTTCCATTCCCTGTCAAATTCAAACTGAATAAATTCAAAGAATAAAACATCATCACTGTATTTATCACTGTATTTTTTTAGAGCTTTCGGCTCCCTTATTCTTATATCTTTATCCCAGAATTCCAAACTTCTATTGTTAAATGACGCTTTAATAGCCATATAAAGTGCATAATCTTCTAGCCATTCCGACTCACTATTAATAAAGTTTTGAAATTCAGGATTATTTTTTATGTTAGCTCTTTCATAAGCCTTTCGGAGCAGATCAAATCTGGTGTTATACAAAAAAGCATAATCAATCTTCCCTGTCTTTTTGTTAAGACCGGTTTCATTAATCTCAGATTCTTGTAAAAGTCCAATTTTAATCAACTCTTCTAGATCAATAAAATATGGATTCCCTGCAAAGGTAGAAAAGGACTGATAAGGCGAATCACCATAGCTAGTTGGTCCAAGTGGCAATATTTGCCATAATGACTGACCAGCCTCCGACAAAAAATCTATAAAATCATATGCTTTTTTAGAGAAGCAGCCTATTCCATATTTTCCTGGCAGGCTAAACACCGGCATTAATATTCCGCTGGAACGCATATTTTTCCCCTTTCAATAAGGTATCCCTATTCCTTGATCTATTATAAATTTGCAATTGGAAACGTTTCCGATAAAAATATCCTACCATCTCTTTAATTATTTTGCAACAAAGACTTTTATTTTCTATACGATTTTGTGAATTTTTTAATTTAATCCATGTCGCATATCTTTTTGGGCAAATCTAAACACTATGTATTTAATTAAAACCTTCATTTAAGGTTGAATAACTTTAAAAAAAGGAAGAATGCAGTCGATTTTTATCCGAAGCTTTCTTCCTTTTTATAATTTCTCTTTTTAAACTTATATTTAATTTTTTAATGGCTTTCGCTTACCTATGGCTTCCACCACCAGAAAATCCGCCTCCGCCTCCGCCTCCTCCGGAGAATCCACCTCCGCCTCCAGAGAATCCGCCTCCTGATGAGAGCGAAGAGTCATGTATTACATTGGTGGTATAGCTTCGTACCAAAGTATTAGCTGCTGCTATAGTCAGTGCATCTGTTGCCAGATTTTCCTTATAGGCAAATCCACCTTTTTGAACCTTAATATTAGACTTTCTCCTATCTACATTCTTATTATTTTGAGCAATAACAGAGAACATAAATATACCAAAAGGAAACGCTAGGAATATACTGCCAGATAGCATTACGACAGCTAATATTGCCAGTATAGCCAGAACCGTCATCCACCCATTGTTCTTTCGCTCTTTTCTCACATTTCTCTTGGCTTTTCCAGATACATTTTCCGATGAAGAATAATAAGCCAGCCTTGCCATCAGTGTTATAACAATTATTGATGTGATTGCAAGTGCAAATACATTCCCGCCAATTACCTTCGCTATTCCCATCGGTGTGAATGCCTTCCATCCAGTTCTTCCGTTAACCATTTTCCCAAATGATGAGCAATCATCCACATACTTCATAAGTGCATTGAAATACTGCTTATTGTAATATGGATTCAGCTTATCCAAGGATCCGTTTTTCAGATCTTCCATAAATGGAACCGGATCACCTGACGGGAGTCTGCCTGTGAATTTTTCAGAAAGGTTCTTACAAGAAGTATTGCCGATACTATATCTAAGCGCTCCGCTTCCTGCCACCCAGTTGTATACATAACCATTAGACTCACGGTAAACGTTATCCACCATAATAATTCCATTTCCTCTGTCACCGGCCTCATTCCATCCGAAATTATTATCTTTCCAATAGCTCTCCGTATATCTCTTGATCCCGGCGTAAGCATCTTCTTCATTATTTCGCAGATATGTCAGATCAGAATACTTTGCCTCTAGAGATTCATTTATAGTCATTATAACAATATCTGCATGAATCTTATTTTCAGCCTTCTCTATCTTTGCCTGAAGTTTTGCTTCCTGGGAATCTGATAGCATATTGGCATTATCAAATACCCTTTTTGCATCCGTATGAATATCATTGTTTCTGGCGCCACCTGCGCCAAATCCAATTTTTGCTATTATTACAACAATGGCAATTGCTAAAAGTATCCCTGCTGATGCTCCAAATATAATCCTCGAGCGTTTCATTCGAAGATCAGCCGAATTTAAATTTCTACTCATGATCTAATCTCCTATATCAGTAGCGCAAAAATTTGGACTGATGAAACAGCTCCTATAATAGCGCATACAATCTCAAATATATAATGTGCAGTTAACTTTTTCTTATCTATCGGTGCTATTCCTGATACACGATCATTAGTACCATTCAGATACACTTGATAAGATTTCTTGCCGTATTTGTAATCATATACATAAAGAGGCCTATATGTATATGCATGCTCTTTAATATTAAGGTCTCCCTGTTTAGAACTGATGCCTATTCCTGTGAATCCTGTGACAGAGCCCTCAAGTGCATCCTGAACAGTAACATCTGCCCAGTCTATAGCACGTTTTTTATACTCTTCTGAATCTGGATCCTTATCAAAAATATGCATTTCAAATCCAGGAAGATACTTTGGATCGAATTCCTCCATATCTCCATTATCGAATGGTGCCAATGCATCTACAATGTCATCATTTATCTCATCAGATGCATCTATAGGTGCTGAGACTACTCCACTATATGGCCTGTCGATGTCATAGACATCATGTTTTGTATATGTAGTATTACCTGTATCCCAGGAATTAAGCATCTCTCCAGTATATTTATACTCTCCCTTTGCCTCTACATCATATACAAAGAAAGGCACATATACACCCTTCAGATCCTTTTCCCTCTCACTGCTGATAAAATCATTAGGCATAAATGGAATATTATCAAAGGCCGTTTTCATATTACCCATAGCCTTTTTCCTGCCCATAGTAAATGGCATGATCTTTTTAACTGAATAAGGTCCTTCTAATTTGTTTTCTAGGATTATCCAATTATGGCAATAAGGACATCTGTATGTGACCCTTTTATCTGCATTTTCCAGAGGAGCGCCACATTCAGGGCAGGTATTTTCCGTCCTATCCTTAACGACGATTTCTTCGGCCTCTGACTTGCAATTTGGACATACCAATTTTTTCTTCTCAGGATCATATTCCATCGAAGAACCGCAATTAGAACATTTTGAAAGCATACATATCCTCCTTATGGGTGCTTATGTCCGCACTTTGTGCAAAAATTGCCTTCATTTTTTGTCCCACAATCAGGGCAGAACCATACGCTGTCCTCTGGTTTTTCTTTTCCACAATTAGAACAGAAACAACCTGTATTATCCGTTCCACATTCACATTTCCATGATCCGTTTTGAGGCATTGCCTGAGCCGCTACTGCGCCATTACTCTGTTTACCGGACTGTTCACCCATTTCATACAGTTTAGTGGCATCCATTCCTCCTGCCATATTTGCCATATTCATTCCAGCAAATGCCAACATAGGTCCGGTGCTTTCATTGGACGCTGCTGCCTTCATAGCCGATGCCTGAGCCTCTGTAAGAGAAGCTGCTGCCATATTCGAATTACGAAGCACTGCAGTTTTCTGCAGATCCTTGATCATCTTTTCGTCTTCTTCAGATGCCTTCATTGATGATACGCCAACAGCCGTGATCGTCAGTCCATAATTCTGTCCCCATGTATTGGACAGCTCCTGATTAAGCAGATCAGAAAGTTCCTTGGTATGTGCCGGAACAGCTGAGTATCTAATTCCCATTTCTGAGATTTTAGCAAATGCAGGCTGAAGAGCTGTCAGAAATTCTGACAGTAGCTGATCAGAAAGCTCTGATACCGGATACGAATCAGTAACATTGCCTGCCAGATGTGTATATAAAAGTACGGGGTCATCAACCTTCATTGTATACGATCCAAAGCACTTAATAGCTATATCCACGTCGAGACCAATGTTCTGATCTACTACCCTAAAGGGAACCGGATTAGGAGTGCCATACTTATTATCCGGAAGCTCCTTGATATTGACATAATATACTCTCTGATCATGAGCTGTATCACCACCAAATGTAAATCTATGGCCTACTTTTTTAATAGATTCTAACAGGCCTGCTCCAAACCCACCTGCAAAAACTGTAGGTTCTGTACTGGCATCATAAATGAACTCTCCCGGCTCAGCTGCGACCTCTACGATCTTGCCCTGATCAACCAGAAGCATACACTGTCCCTCGTTAACTACTAGTACAGAATCTTTTGTAATAATATTTTCTGATCCCTTTTTATTAGAGCTTCCCTTACCGATATGGTGCTCTGCCTTTTTTATCAATATCTCTGATGGAAGTGAATCACAATAAAAATATTCTTTCCACTCATCACCAGCTACTGATCCTATACCGGCTCCAATTGCTTTTATAAGTCCCATATTTTTTCCTTTCTGATGTGTTCCTGATAAGGCTTTTCCCATCCGGAATCCTACTATTCAACCTCTAGATTTAATAAGTATAATTCTTATTTTGGGAACGGTCTATATGGAATTTGTGCAAAAAAGCAGGGCTATTTTGCTGTCGGCGCGCTATAATGCTTTCATGATTTTATTATATGTTTCTTTCGTCATATCATTTTTTAATTCACTATCAGCTTTGAACTGCTGATTTTTTTGCTATCTTTGGATTCTTGCATATATCCCACCCTCCTGTCCTCTTTTCCCCAGTTATTTCCTGATTTAGGTTGTATTCTTCTTTTGATATAAAACCTATACTTTACAGCAAAAAAAGACTGTGTTATAATCTTCGTCGTGCAGTTCTAACCTAATCTGCACATGCCGGCGTGGCGGAATTGGCAGACGCGCAGGACTTAAAATCCTGTTGTGGCAACACAGTGCGGGTTCGACCCCCGCCGCCGGCATTATCAAAAAAGACATGGCATTTTGCCGTGTCTTTTTTGCAATTTGTTTGAATTGAATACATACAATAATTAAATATCTTGCATCAATTTTCACAAGACTCAGTAATTATGGTGTCGAAATTATCCTACACCATAATGTAACAAATTTTATTATATTTAATGTTAGTTCTTATTAAATTCAACTGAATAAATAGCAGCTTCAAACGGAGTAATATTACGCTTTAGCATTCCATTTTTCACTGGCACCTCTAAAGGAAATATGGAATAGCCCTCCTCATTGGTTATCATTTTCTGCTTAAGCTCACACTCCATTGGCACGCCGGCCTTCCAAACCGGAATCTCTACGTTAAGCGTTATATCACCGCTATTTACTACAACTATTACTGCCCCATCATCATCAAATCTTCCATAGCTTACTAGATCTCTCTCACACTTCAAGAACATAAATGAGCCATTTTTTAGTGGTGTAAGTCTCTTATGAACATTAATCATATCTCTATGAAAATCAATGAGTTCACGATTTTCTCTGCCCCATGGATATGTTCTCCTATTATCCGGATCTGTAAACCCGCATACCCCTGCTTCATCACCATAATATAGAGTAGGTGCTCCGGGCCATGTAAGAAGCATAAGTGTAGCTTCCTTCATTACAGGAATAGATACTCCCTCTTCAGCAGCTCTGCTTCCCTTTTCATCAACTCTACCTGTCACATGGTTTGTTCTTGTCAAGAATCTGGAATGATCATGATTGGACAGCTGATTCATAGAGCAATAAAGTGATGGTGTCAAAAATTCTGCCATTGTCTCTTTCATGGTTTCCTCGAATTTTTTACCATCTCCTATTACATTCTTGTCATACATATCGCTATGCTTTTCCATACCTGTGAGAAAAAATGTTACCGGCTCCATAAAAGCATCATAATTCATGATTGTATCCCACTGATCTCCGCCGAGCCATGGTTTGGCATCTCCGTAATGCTCTGCCAGAATTATCGCATCAGGATTGGCCTTTTTTACAGCTTTCCTAAATTTTCTCCAAAACTCATGATTATATTTCTCACTATGCCCTAGATCAGCCGCAACGTCCAGTCTCCATCCGTCAGCGTGAAATGGTTCTGAGACCCATTTCACTCCTATATCCAGTATGCTATTAGTTAACTTATCTGATCCTTCAAAATTAAGCTTGGGAAGAGTCTCATGTCCCCACCATCCAAAGTAATCTTCGTTATATGGCCACTCTGATCCTTTATCAAACTGAAAATAGTCGTGATACGGACTGTTGATGTCAACGTAAGCTCCGGGTTTATAGCTCTTTTTGCCCTCATAGATCCTCTCTCGATCCATCCACTTATTAAAAGAACCACAGTGATTAAAAACGCCATCCATTATTACACGGAATCCTCTCTCATGAGCTTCTTTTATAAATTCCGCAAAAAATTCATTGGATGCTTCTAGATTGACCGGGTCTGTTACCCTCTTTTGAAATCTCGTAGCATCCCTATTATCATCATCTCCAGGATCCAGTAGTTCTCCAGAATCCTCTTTTATGATCGTAAAGTGAGGATCCACATGCTCATAATCCTGAATATCATATTTATGATTGGATGGCGATACAAATATTGGATTTAAGTATATGACTTCTACTCCAAGACTTTTCAGGTAATCAAACTTTTTTCTGACTCCTTCTAGATCTCCTCCATAGAAATTACACACATCATAATTGTCCGGATAACTGTTCCAATCTGATATTCCATTTGAGTGAGTTCCTGCATAAGCATATTCATCGGTCAATACATCATTATCTGCATTCCCATTATAGAATCTGTCCACATATATCTGATATGATACTGCTCCCTTAAACCAATTCGGAGTATGAAACCCTGGAACTACCTCAAAAGCCTGTTGCCACCTTAGTTCATCCGATAGTCCAAGCCTGTCATAATATTTAACAGTATTTCCCTCTTCGATTCTGTAGCAATATTCAAAAGGAGTATCTTCCAGGTACATAACACATTTGTAGTAATCAAAGATCTCGTCTTCATCATCCAGTCTCATATCTACATCTCCATTTCTCGTTACTAGAATGAGATGCAGGTCGTCACTTCTTGCTGTTCTTATCTTTAATTGCACTTTATCAAATATTTTAGGTTCCCATGGGCTGCAATATTTTTCAGTTCCATCACTGAAAATCGCTTCTTCAAACATATAAGTAAGTATCCCTTCATATGAGTTCTTATTTTATCTTACTCCTATTATCTAATTCGTAAAAGCAAAAAATTTAATAATAAATTTAATGGCATAAGTTTTTTTACAAATAGAAAAAAGACAGCCTTACGACTGTCTTTTAGGAGAAGGTATTCTTACTATGGGGGTAGTAAAAATATATGTATTAGGGGTTTACAACCATTATAATATCATTAGTTTTATTGAAATTCTACACAAACATCATACATAGCTATTCCCGTTGTTTGTGCAGAATTCTTATGAATATTATCTGATTTTTTACAATCCCCTAACAATTTTTATTAATTTATGCCTGAGTTTCCGTTGCTTCAAAAAGAGACTCAAACTCATCTCTGGTAATCTTCTCTTTTTCCATCAACAGGTTCGCGCTAGCATGTAGAACATCCATATTCTCAATAATTATCTTCTTAGCGTTATCGTAGCATTCTTCCATAATGGATTTGACTTCCCTGTCGATCTCGGTTGCCATATCCTCGCCAAATGCTCTGGCATGTGCCAGATCCTTGCCTAGGAATACCTCCGTATCTTCGTCATTGTAACAGATCGGTCCAACCTTCTTGGACATTCCATACTTGGTAACCATGTCTCTTACATACTTGGTAGCCTTCTGAATATCATTAGATGCCCCTGTTGTAATATCTTCAAATACCAGTTCTTCTGCTATACGTCCACCAAGTGCAACCTCTACATTTTCCAGGATCTCTTTTCTGGTGAGTGTCATCTCGTCTCTCTCAGGGAGTGGCATTGTATATCCTAATGCACTTACACCTGTAGGTATTATTGACACCGAATATACAGGTCCTACATCAGGAAGCAAATGATAAAGGATAGCATGTCCACTTTCATGATATGCAGTATTCTTTCTCTCCTTTTCAGTAAGGACTCTGCTCTTTTTCTCAGAACCAATTCCTGTCTTGATAAATGCATTTTTGATGTCATTATTGGTGATGAATTCTCTGTTGTCCTTAGCAGCTGCAATTGCAGCCTCATTTAACAGATTCTCCAGATCAGCGCCTGTGAATCCTGCTGTAGTTCTTGCTAACTGTTCCAGATCTACATCTTCACCCAGTGGCTTATTTCTGGTATGAACTCCGAGGATCTCTTTTCTCTCTGCAATATCCGGACGTCCGACAGAAACCTTACGGTCAAACCTTCCTGGACGCATTATAGCGGGATCAAGGATATCTACACGGTTTGTAGCAGCCAACACGATTATTCCTTCGTTAGCTCCAAATCCATCCATCTCTACCAACATCTGGTTAAGTGTCTGTTCTCTCTCATCATGGCTGCCACCAAGGCCTGCGCCTCTTCTTCTGGCAACCGCATCGATCTCATCAATAAAAACTATACAGGGAGCGTTCTTTTTGGCTTCCTGAAATAGATCTCTGACTCTTGATGCTCCTACGCCTACGAACATCTCTACGAAATCAGAACCAGATATGCTGAAGAAAGGAACTCCAGCCTCACCAGCAACAGCCCTGGCCAAAAGAGTCTTGCCTGTTCCCGGAGGGCCCACTAACAGAAGTCCCTTAGGGATCCTTGCTCCGATCTTGGTGAACTTACCGGGATCCTTTAGAAATTCTACGACCTCTCTCAGTTCTTCCTTTTCCTCTTTCAGACCAGCTACGTCCCCGAACCTCACAGGAATATTATCCTGTGTAGTCATGGTCGCTCTGCTCTTACCGAAATTCATCATCTTATTATTTGATGCATTCTGTCCGTTCTGCATCATTGCCACATTCTGTCCCCTTAATATAACCATAAACAGTATAAATACTACTGCAATGACTATTATCATGGGCAAAAGACTTTGCATCCATGCATCTTTGGGAACATCTTCCAACACATAAGATATCTTGTTGCTTTGAAGTACTTTCTCTATTTTATTGACATCAGAAACATATAAAACATTGGCAACATCATTGCCACCGCTCTTAAGTGTAAAATTAACAGATCCCGTTGGTACCTGAGAATTCTGAATTATTCTTGCTGTTTTTATACTTCCTGCTTCAGCTGCTTTTTGAAAAGCTTCATAGGAAATGCTGGATGCCTTTCTTATAGTAGAAATGTACCAAAGAAGTGCAACTACCACAATCAGCAGTATGTATATGCCTAATCCTCTGTTTTTTTTCAATTTGTTTCTCCTTAGCCTAAGGTTCAAACTCCATTACTCCGATATACGGAAGATTTCTATATTTCTGATCATAATCCAGACCATATCCGATAACGAATTCATCAGGAATAGAAAAACCTGTATAGTTTACATTAACGTCTATTTCTCTTCTGTCCGGCTTATCAAGCATTGTACATAATTTTACGGAAGATGCCTTTTTATTCTTAAAATAATCCTGCAAGAAATTAAGCGTATTACCGCTATCGATTATATCTTCAACAATAAGTACATCATGACCTGACGGGTCTAGATCCAGTTCCTTGGTAACCTTAACATTACCAGAAGATACTGTGCCGGCTCCATAACTTGAAGTTGCCATAAAATCTACCATTACAGGCACTGTTATCCTCTTTGCAAGTTCAGTTGCAAAAAATGATGCTCCCTTCAGAATGCATACTAGATAAATCGTCTTGCCTTCATAATCTTTTGAAATCTGTGCTCCAATTTCCCTTATTCTCTTATCCAGCTCATCTTCTGAAATCATAACGCGAATACGTTCACTCATTTTTTGTTTCCCTCCGAACTATTTCCAATATCTTACTTGTTTCATCTATTATCTCAGCGTCACAGCCTATACGATATCCCACAGCCCAATAAACATGATTTTTCTCAGCGAAAAGTGTTATTTTATCCCTTTTTTCTGATGGAATCTTTTCATTGATACAGTAACGTCGGAAAAGTTGACTCTTACCGGAAGCATCGATGACAAAATAGTCACCTGGCATTTTGCTTCTGAAGTGTAAATCGGTACTTATTCTATCATAATCAAACCATTTCGTATACTTAATATGAGGAATTTCAGCCACTTTGTCATTACAAAATGCACTTATTATATATGTAGCATCCGGAGTAGAAACGCTTATAGTTTCTCCTATTTCTGGCTTTCTAACAACTACATCGAACCCGGATCCTCCTATAATGATTTTATTTTTCCCTGGATCTTTTATATACGCCATGCGATTATGACTCTTTTTAACTGCCATCTTCCCTGGAAGGCTGATCACTTTTCCATCAGGGCCACTTGACATATTCCATATTGCCTCTATCTGTTTTCTGGAAATATCCTTGCCATAATTCTTTGTATCTCTGAGCCATTCCAATATGATCTGAGTTCCCAGCACTTTTTTAAGCTCTGCAAGCCTCGGAGCATCTATTGATCCATCTTCGGACTTATTATCCAGTAACCATTCACCAGCCACTTCCGACAGATATTCTTCTGCCTCTCTGACACTGTTTGCACATTCGTTGATATGTTCTGTGGCCTTGGAATTTATTTTCCCTAACAAGGGAAAAATATCCAGTCTCATGAGATTTCTCTGTATTTCTTTATCGCTATTTGTGCTGTCAGTTCTGTATTCCTGACCGATCGTACTCAGATACCCCAGAATGTCTGATTTACTAAGCACCAGAAGTGGTCTGATTATCTTATCTCTTACCGGGTCTAATCCTGACAGCCCCTTTAACCCAGTTCCTCTAACCATCTGTAAAAGTATAGTCTCAGCGTTGTCCTCTTTATGATGCGCTACAGCCAGCAAGCACTTTCTTCCGAAAGCCTCTACCCGCTTAATCTCATCTTCAAACACCTTGTATCTAAGTATTCTTGCTGCTTCTTCCTCTGATGTACTCGTTTCTTCTTTGTATTTAGGTACATCTACAGAAACAATCTTGCAGGGAATATTTCTGCTCTCGCATAATCTCTCTGTAAAAGCTGCATCATCACAGCTCTCCTGACCTCTTATCCCATGCTCTACGTGAATAACACCAAGCTCGATTTCCAGTTCATCCTTTAATTCATCCATAATGCTTAAAAGGGCGACTGAATCACTTCCTCCGGATACTCCCATGAGTACCATGGTTCCTTTTTCTATATTAATTACTTCTGTCAAGAAGCGCTTGGTATCTTCTATTTGTTTCGGCGTTTTCATTCTCGCTCCATATAATTGTAAAGAGCGTGAAGCGAAGTATAGACTCCACCTTTCACGCTCTATTTCTGCTCCTTAAATATTATCCAATTACCCTTTATCATTCCAAGCTTTTCAAAAGCTGTATCTTCTATGTAATCATCTGTTTTGGTATATTCCTCATACCGGATCAATTCCTTCTGTTTGTCTTCAAGCGTCTCCTTTTCTTTTACCAGGCTAGCTTCTTCCTGCTCATAGGTATTCTTTTTTTCATATAGTCTTGCCATCTGGATAGACAGCACCGTACCAACGAATAAGAGCAGTATTATACCGTATATCCGAGCTTTGCTTCCTGATTTTTTCTTTCTACATTTCTTACCATCAGACATACTTATACATACCTTCAGCATCATCTTTTTTGACAACTTCCGGAGTTGACAGAACCTCTGCCTTAACTGTTCTGTTTCCAAAGGTTATCTCTATTATATCTCCTACCTTGACATTGGTAGAAGCCTTGGCCTTTTTGTCATTGATCATGACTCTTCCTGCATCGCAGGCTTCATTGGCAACCGTTCTTCTCTTTATTATACGCGATAATTTTAAATATTTGTCAAGTCTCATAATTTTCTTTCTTTGTAAAAAAAAGACCCAAAACAGTGAAGTTTGGGTCTCATTAAAGTTTCAGGTTAGAAAGGATTATTTATTAACAGCATCCTTAAGAGCTTTACCAGCCTTGAACTTAGGAGCCTTAGAAGCATCAATCTTCATCTCTTTGCCTGTCTGAGGATTTCTACCTGTTCTAGCTGCTCTCTCAGATACTTCGAAAGTACCAAAACCAACGAGCTGAATCTTCTCACCCTTAACGAGTTCTTCTGCAACAACCTCTGTAAAAGCCTTAAGAGCTGCCTCAGCTTCTTTTTTGGAAAGGTCTGCCTTAGTTGCTATTGCTGATACCAATTCTGACTTATTCATTTTTACTTCCTCCTATGGAAATTTTTATTTAGCTCTGAAGAATGTTTGTCCTTCATACGCAATCTGATAATACTTATAAATGTTTTTGGTATTTTTGTCAAGAGAAATGGCTTAATTTCGGCTCTTTCTCCCTCTTTTGACAGTATCATACAAAAATATTTCCCATTTTTTGTAATAAATGATTATTGATTTTTACAAACTTTTGTTTTTTGCTTTAATCTCCCGTTTTAAACAGACTTGACAGGGTCTGTGCCATGGTCGTGAGGTAGTCAGTTCCTGTTGTATCCTTATTTGTACTGGTAGAGTTAGTGCTCTTATTCGTAGTTCCACTATTAGTGCTTTTTCCAGTTCCGCTGGCTCCGTAATTTGTTCCAGAATTAGTATTTCCGGTGCTACTGTTTGTGCTTTTATTTGTGGTGCTTCCATTGCTAGTACTGGAATTATTTGTTCCAGAGTTGGTAGTTCCGGTACTATTAGTTCCAGAGCTATTAGTCCCTGAATTGTTGGTCCCGGTACTATTAGTTCCAGAGCTATTAGCCCCTGAGTTATTCGATGTATTCTTATTGGTGTTCTCGTCTGACATATCCAGTGCGATTTCAGCTGTCGGCGAGTTAACTACAAGTGTTTTCGAAAAATCCTCATATCCATCTGCCTTGACCTTAAGACTATGTCTACCATATACCAACTGTAGCTGAGTATTATTTTCGACCGGCTTGTCATCAATGTATATTGATGCGCCCTCCACACTTACGTGAAATATGATATTACACAGTTTAGGGCCTTCACCCTCCCAATTATCAAGGTCGCAAACCGTGGTTTCTCCACGTTTAACTTCGATTTCCGATGTACCTCCATATCCATCGTCATTGGCAACTGATAGCTGATATTTTCCCTCTGGTACGTCTATTTGCATACCATCTCCGGTTATCATCGAGAATATCCTGGTTCCTATCTCCACAATAGTTCCCTTAAAGAGATCCGTATTGACCAGTTTAACCGTTCCATGACCTGTTATGATTGACACACTTACAATTTGTTTGCCCTTGCCTACAACTCTTAATACATCGCTTTCCCCTACATCTGCTATATTGGCCATCTCCCCATTTGAGAAAACAGGAACATCTGCATCCATATGATACTTGGAATTTCCTATAGTCAGCATGTTAAGTGTTGTATCCACGTTGTATTTTACAATATCATCCTGCTCCCATACTCTATCTGATAGTTTTACTGTGCCTATCTTATCGTCTTTCAGCTTATCGCCTACAGTGACAACTCTTCCAGGATAGAAATTGTTCCAGCTGGATGTATCCCCTCTGGAATCCAAAAATTTTGTCGTGAGGGAATACGGATAACTGACCACATCCCCTGTATCAAGAGACTGAAGTGTAATAGTCTCATTGGCCATGTCAATTCCTCTTATCAGTAATAGCGGTTTATCATCCTTGACCTTTTTACCGGTATCCTGATCGATAGGAGTACCCGGTGCATGTGTTCCCATTATAGGTTCCGATGTATTGGAACCGCATCCCGATAGCATCACGGCTATCAAAAATAATGCAAGATAATCAAAAAAATTTCTTTTCATACTTTTTCTCAATCTTAATTTATCCATTCTTTGCATTTTTTTATGAGTATATCCTTGTCATTATCTTCCGGATTCTCTATGACAAGGTCTAGCAGACGGTGAAGGATCACTCCTATTTCAGGGCCTTTGTTAACACCAAGCGACATAATATCAGCTCCGCCAATAGCCAGTTCTTTTAGACTTACTGCCTGTTTTTTATCTAAAATACTCTGCCTGTTTTTTTCAAAAGCTTCAATTAGTTTTATTTTTTCATCTCGCTTATACTCGCTTTGCCCCAAAACATCTGCTCTTTTTAAGATAAAAAGTGCCGGGTATATATCATCTCCCGTTTTATTCATTACTTTTCTCACTGACTTTTCGTCATCACCAGGTCTAAGATCATGATAGAGTATTAACTTTTGAACAGCCTTGTTCGTATCGTTGTCAAACTTAAGACGTCTCATGATATTCGCAGCCATTTCGGCTCCGACAGTAGGATGTCCCTTAAAATGATCGCCTCTTTCGTCTGTCAGTCTACATTCGGGTTTCCCAACATCATGGAGACAGGCCGCCATTCTCAAAATGGTATTCTGTGGGACATTTTCCATCACTTTGATCGTATGCTCCGCCACATTATAGCTATGGTGTATGGTATTCTGGGCTGTTTCCTCCATCTGATCCCATTCCCATAAAAAAACCCTTGTGAGTCCCATATGATACAATTCATGCATCTTGGATGGGTTTGGTGATGTAATTACACCTATGAATTCTTCTCTTATCCTCTCCATACTGATTTTCTCAAGTGTGGGTGCCAGTGCCATTATGGCTTGTTCTGTTTTATCTTCGATATCGAATCCAAATCTTGCGCTGAATCTGACTGCTCTCATCATTCTAAGAGCATCCTCTTCAAATCGCTTCATAGGATCGCCTACACAGCGGATTATGCTCTTTTCCAGATCATCTTGACCACAGAATTCATCCACCAAACCATTTTTATCATTATATGCCATGGCATTAATAGTAAAATCCCGTCTCTTAAGGTCTTCCTTTAGATCAGGAGTAAACTCAACACTTTCCGGATGCCTTCCATCAGAATACTTACCATCTAAACGGTATGTAGTCACTTCATATCCATTATGGTTTTCAATAACTGTAACTGTACCATGCTGAATTCCGGTATCAACTGTTTTCTTAAACAGTGATTTGATTTCTTCTGGTTTTGCAGATGTTGTAATATCCCAATCCTTAGGCGTCCTTCCTAAAATGCAGTCACGGACACAGCCGCCTACTGCATAGGCTTCGTGTCCGTTCTGTTCTAATTTCGATATTATATTTTTAACTTCTTTAGGAAGCTGCAATACTATCAATATGCTTTACCCCAAAATACCAATTTTTTGGCTGGTTTACCGCAACATACACACTTATCGGATATCTGTTCCTGCTCAAACGGTATACATCTGCTGGTTGCTGTTGTATCTGCCTTGATCTTTTCCTCGCAAGCCACATCTCCACACCACATAGCTCTGATAAATCCGGGCTTATTGTCAACAGCATCCTTGAATTCATCATATGTAGTAACATCTGTAATATGACTCTCGAGATGCTTCTTGGCCTTCTCAAACATTTCTTTTTGCATGGTTTCCATGATTCCCTTGGCCTTTTCAGGAGCTTCATCAATAGAAACTATATATTTTTCTCTTGTATCTCTTCTGACCAGTACACATGTACCATTAGCGAGATCCTTGGGTCCCATCTCTGCTCTAAGAGGGATTCCTCTTATTTCAGCATCTGCAAACTTATATCCAGGGCTCTTGTCAGCATCGTCAAGTCTGGACATAATGCCGCTCTTGATAAAGCTTTCTTTAAGTGCCTTGGCAGCCTCGAGAATACCTTCTTTTTTCTGCTGAATAGGCACGACCATCAACTGTACAGGCGCGATCCTAGGAGGAAGTACCAGTCCCGAATCATCTCCATGAACCATTATAAGTGCCCCGATCAATCTTGTAGATAGTCCCCATGAAGTCTGATGAACATACTGAAGCTTATTATTCTTATCTGTATACTGAATTCCGAATGCTCTTGCAAATCCATCTCCAAAATTGTGGCTGGTTCCGGACTGAAGTGCCTTTCCATCATGCATAAGTGCCTCTATAGTGTATGTAGATTCAGCACCTGCAAATTTTTCTTTATCTGTTTTCTGGCCCTTAACAAGTGGAATTGCCAAATAGTCTTCACAGAATTTTGCATAAACATTAAGCATCTGGATAGTTCTTGCCTCTGCTTCTTCTGCTGTTGCATGGGCCGTATGTCCTTCCTGCCACAGGAACTCTGAAGAACGAAGGAACGGACGTGTTGTCTTTTCCCATCTTACAACTGAACACCACTGATTATATACTTTAGGCAGATCTCTGTATGACTGAACAATATTCTTGTATAGATCGCAGAAAAGAGTCTCAGATGTAGGTCTGATACATAGTCTTTCCTGAAGTTTATCAAGTCCTCCCTGCGTAACCCAGGCAACCTCGGGCGCAAATCCCTCTACATGGTCTTTTTCCTTATCCAACAAACTCTCTGGTATAAGCATAGGTAGATAAACATTCTCTACGTCATTTTCCTTAAATATATTATCAAGATTCTTCTGAATATTTTCCCAAATAGCATACCCATTAGGTTTAAATATCATAAATCCTTTAATAGATGAATATTCCATTAGTTCTGCTTTTTTAACAACATCTGTGTACCACTGGGCGAAGTCCTCGTCCATAGATGTCATCTGCTCTACAAGTTTCTTGTCCTCTGCCATTTTGATATGACTCCTTTATTTCTTTTTTGCGGTCATCCGCATTAGTCCTGATTCCTGAAGTAAGAAAATTCCTGAAAATCCTTACCCTTAGGTATCACCTGAAATGTTACATACTCCCCTGTTTCGGGAGATTTTAGTGACAGTCTGTATGCGCAAAGTGCGAGATTTCTGCCAGTATTATATCCTCCATACTTGATATCTCCAAGAATTGGAGCCGATCTACTGGCAAACTGGCATCTTATCTGATGAAAACGTCCTGTCAGCAGATCTACATCTACTAGATGCATACTATCTATCTCATCTAATACTCTGTAATTAAGCTCTGCCTTTTTGGCTCTAGGGTCATCTTTATCTACTACCATTGCTCGACTTTTTCGTCCGTCTTTTACCAGATAATCTACCATCGTCCCTTTTTCAGGCAGATTGTCCCTGGTAATAATCGTATAGTAGGACTTTCTGATATCGTGTTCTATCATCTGCTTGCTGAGTTTTTCAGCAGCTGCCTTGGTTTTGCCAATCGCTACTATTCCCTCAACAGGCTGGTCCAACCTATTAATTACTGCTATGTAATCTTCTTCTTCTTTTTCCTTACGTAGATTTCTAATGAAGCTATACAGGTCCATCTGACTGGGATCTGCTGACTCAACTGCCATTCCTGCCGGCTTGTATACAACAAGCAGACTTGCATCCTCGTATAGAATCTCCGGTTCCATATTCTCCCCCTTTAAACTTTGAAACGGTATCCTACGCCCCATATTGTATCTATATACTGAGGGTCGGACTTATCCACTTCTACCTTTTCCCTTATCTTTTTGATATGAACCGTAACGGTTGCAATATCGCCAATAGAATCCATATTCCATATTCTCCGGAAAAGTTCTTCCTTGGAAAATACATGGTTAGGGTGTTCCGCGAGAAACAGCAGTAGATCAAATTCCTTTGTCGTCAACTGTTTTTCTTCTCCTTGTACCCATACTCTTCTGGCCTTTCTGTCTATCTTTAACCCCCTGATAGACAATGTATCGTCAGGTGTTCTGGCATTGTTAATCAGCCTTTCATACCTGGAGAGATGTGCCTTGACCCTTGCCACCAACTCACTCGGTGAAAAAGGCTTGGTTATATAGTCATCAGCTCCGAGACCAAGGCCCCGGATCTTGTCTATATCATCTTTTCTAGCTGTTACCATAAGAATCGGAGCTTCCCTTACTTCTCTTATTCTTGTACATAGATCGAATCCATCCATCCCTGGCAGCATAACATCTAGTATATACATATCGAAATCTTCTTCAAGTGCAGATTTCAATCCATCATTGCCGTTTGTCTCTATCTTGACCTCGAAGCCGCTTAATTCCAGATAGTCTTTCTCCAGATCGGCTATTGCCTCCTCGTCCTCTATTATCAGAATTCTCGACATATGTTTCCTCCAGTTTCTTTCTAAGAACAAAATACATTATTGTCCCTACGCCCGATGTGCTGGTTGCCCAAATGTTACCACCATGATCCTCAATGATTTTTTTAACAATTGACAGTCCAATACCGGATCCACCTGTCTGAGAATTTCTCGACGCATCTGCCCTAAACATCCTATCAAAAATATGAGGCAGATCCTTTACTGTGATCCCGATACCATTATCTTCTATCTCGACCTGAATGAAATCGCCTACATCCTTGACTCTCATGTCGATGACTCCATTTTTCTGACCCATATATTTTACACTATTAGAGATAATATTGTGAACAACTCTCTCTAACTGCTGTGGGTCAGCTATGATCTTCGTATTTTCAAAAAGCGAATCCGAAAAATTAAATTCTATCTTCTGATTTTTTAGATCCATACCTATTTCTTCAGCACAGTCCATAAAAAAATCATCTGCATCTATAACTGAAAACTCATATGGAATCCTGTTTGTGTCAATTTTAGTATATAGTGAAAGTTCGTTAATAAGCGCATTCATTTCATTTGCCTTATTTACGATTGTCCTTAAATAGGATTCTCTCTTCTCCGGAGTATTGGCAACCCCATCCAAAAGTCCCTCTGCATAACCCTTGACAGATGTTATAGGTGTCTTGAGGTCATGAGCGATATTGGATATAAGTGCTCTCTGTTCCTCCTCATTCTTCATTTTTTCCTTGGACGTCGCTAAAAGTCTTTTTCGCATCTCATCAAATGAAAGTGTGAGATCTGTTATTTCATCACTACCTTCTGGAATTACAGGATTATCCAGTGTTCCGCCTTTTATCTCATCTGCAGCTTTAACCAGTTTTTGCAGTCGAGGCACTATTCCTCGGTAGTTCCATAGTACCATAATTACCGCTGTCAGGAAAAGTATTACTATAGCCGAAAAGATAAAATCTATAATTATTCTTTTCGTTTCCGGGAAAACAGACCTAGATGAGGTTACCAAAAAAATGGTACCATTGTTACCATTTTTGTATTTGAAATCAAACTGCCTGAGCAAGGCCGTCTGAGGGGAATGAATATATATTACTATATTGGCCTCCGGGTTATTTAAACCATACTCAGGCAACACATTTTCTTCGATTCCATCTTTATTTTTTTTATCACCATTGTAGACAATAGAATTATTTTTTCTCACAATAATATATGAGAAACTATCACTAACCTCTTTATTAAACTGGTTCAAAGCATCTGTATCTTCTGCAATATCCGGAATGTTTCTCATCCATTTATCCACGACCTCACAGCCTTTGTTGGCATATCTGTTCAAAAGCTGTAGAGAATTGGCTATTGTTGCATAGTCACCCTCTATTGAATAGCTGTCTGAGGTCTGGCTCCTGATAGTCCTGATTCCTGCCAGTGCACAAGCGGCTAGGATTACCGGAACAAATATTATTATCAAAAAGGATATAGCGAGTCTGGTTTTTAATTTCAAATCAATGACCTGCTTTCATGATTCATACAATATCATCTGCTCATTATCCACGATTCAAAATGCTCATAACTCATTATCTAATAAGCTATCGGATTTTGTCTTACTATTTACAAAAAGACCGTGGAAAATCCACGGTCTTATTATAACACTATTCGCTTTTTTTATACACGAACCGAATCGTCTGATTCATCATAAATTATTTCAATTATAGGTACTTCTCAAGTGCTTCAACCTTGTCAAGTGCTTCCCATGGAAGGTTGAGATCGTTCCTGCCGAAATGTCCGTAAGCTGCGGTCTGTCTGTAGATAGGGCGTCTAAGATCAAGCTTCTTAATGATCCCTGCAGGTCTAAGGTCAAAATTATCTCTAACAATACCTACAAGCTTGCTGTCTAATATCTTGCCTGTTCCAAAAGTATCTACGTTAATTGATGTAGGTTCTGCAACTCCGATTGCATAGCTAAGCTGGATCTCGCATCTCTCGGCAAGTCCTGCTGCAACAATATTTTTAGCAACATATCTTGCTGCATAAGCTGCAGAGCGGTCTACCTTAGTACAATCCTTACCTGAGAATGCACCGCCACCGTGACGAGCCATTCCACCATAAGTATCAACAATTATCTTTCTTCCTGTAAGTCCGGCATCACCGTGAGGTCCACCGATTACGAATCTTCCTGTTGGATTGATAAAGAACTTTGTCTTATCATCTACCAGTTCCTTGGGAAGGATAGGATCAAATACATATTCCCTTATATCCTTATGGATCTGTTCCTGCGTAACCTCTTCATTGTGCTGTGTTGACAGAACTACAGCCTCGAGTCTGCAGGGCTTTCCATTCTCATCATATTCAACTGATACCTGTGTCTTGCCATCTGGTCTGAGGTATGAAAGAGTACCATCTTTTCTAACATCCGTAAGTCTCTTGGCAAGTCTATGTGCAAGATCGATAGGATATGGCATGTAGGAATCTGTCTCATCAGTGGCATATCCGAACATCATACCCTGATCTCCGGCGCCTGTATCGAGGTCATCCTTAAGTGCGCCCTCTTTTGCTTCGAGTGCTTTATCTACTCCCATAGCAATATCAGCAGACTGCTGATCAAGAGCTACAAATACTGCACATGTATTGCCATCAAAGCCTGTGCCTGCATTCTGATATCCAATTTCGTTAACTGTCTTTCTTACAATAGCAGGAATATCAAGTACTGCTTTAGTTGTAATCTCTCCTGTTACAAGTATGAATCCTGTACATGCTGCTGTTTCACAAGCAACACGGCTCATAGGATCCTGCTCCATGCAGGCATCCAGGATTGCATCACTGACTGCATCACATACCTTGTCAGGATGTCCTTCTGTTACGGACTCTGATGTAAAAAGTCTCTTATCCATTGTTTTCTCCTTGTTTTCTCCACCGCTCATACTGAGCAGACATTCATAATGATTTAAAATCTGAATTTTGTTAGTGGTAACTTCTGATAGATTACATTCGAACCGAAATTATGTCAAGAAATCATGGTATACAATGAAGCATTTTTGTCTTTTATACTACAAAAAATACAAAAAAACATATATAATATATTTACAAATTAAAATAGTATCTGGAGGGGAAATATAATTATATGGAAGAGGTCCAATTATATGGGCTGAAAGACGGTATGGTCTTAGCCAAGCCTGTTAGAACCAAGCACGGACAGATTATTGCTGACAAGGGAGTTGTTATTAACAGTCAGCACATTGGAAGATTTACTTTTTATCATATCAATTCAGTAATGGTTGAAGATGCTCTAAATGAAAATGAACACCCCGAAGAATTCGAGGAGAGTATTTCCGATCTGCAATTTAACTCCTTAGTTGATGTGTCTGATGCAGAAAAAAAGGAAAACGCTTTAGATAATGATTCTTCTCCCATCTCAAGTAGTTACGATCTGCATGAGGCGAAGATCCGTACTTTTCAGGACGATCATGTAACTTTTTCGCAAAAGCTGGGTTGCACTCCGGAATTCCAGAATTTTCAGCTTGCTTATTCTTTTAGCATTGAAGAATTAAAGAAAAATTTTGACCTGATCAAAAATGACGAAATGACGCCCACATATGATAATATTCTGCAGCATGCTGATGGTCTTCTAAGTCATAGAACTTCTATCGAGACCTTTAATATGATAAGAAGTATCCGCGGAACTTCAGACAGTATATATGCCCATTGCATTAATGTTGCTCTTATATCCAGAATAATAGGGCGATGGTTAAAATTCTCAAAATCAGATCTGGACGAATTGACATTAGCCGGCTATCTGCATGATATCGGCAAGATATGTGTAGATCCTGATATTTTAAACAAGCCATCTAGGTTAGATCCTCTTGAACTTCAGGAGGTTCAAAAGCATACCATTTATGGTCATAAAATATTAAAAAATGCTGGTGTGTCCCCAAGAGTACGTATGACTGCATTGCAACATCATGAGAGATTTGACCAATCTGGTTATCCTAGAAATCTTCCCGGAGATGATATTGAAGACTTTGCGGCGCTTGTATCCATTGCGGATGTCTATGATGGGATGACTGCTGTGCGCCCCTATAGAGCACCTTTATGTGCTTTTCAGGTTATCTCTGAATTCGAAAGAGATGGTTTTCAGAAATATAATACCCAGTTTATGATGGTGTTTTTATCTCATATAGCAGCCATGCATAACAATAGTCACGTTATGCTAAATGATGGAAGGACAGTCCGAATCGTCTACATAGACCGTGCTAACCTCTCCAATCCTATCGTGGAAACAGATTCTGGTCAGATGTTGGATCTTTCTACAGAACCTTCTCTTGAAATAATAAAAACTCTGTAAATTCATCATTTTTCATGAACGTAAAAAAGCAGGCGATCACCGCCTGCTTTTTATATTCTAATATTCTCTATTTTATCAAGAAATCTTAAGTACAAATTTCTGTATATCTCTTTCGGAATCTACCTTTTCTATCATTGCTCCCAAGCTCTGGAGCTTCTCGGAGAATTTTTCATATCCCCTCTGGATCAGGTGAATATCATCCACAACCGTAATTCCATCAGCGGCCATTCCTGCAATAACAAGTGCTGCACCTGCTCTTAGATCAGGTGACTGTACTCTGGCTCCGGTATATTTTTTAATACCTGTGATAATAGCCACATTGCTCTCAACTCTTATAGTTGCTCCCATTCTGGTAAGCTCATCTACATACTTGAAGCGGCTCTCAAAAATATTCTCTGTAACTGTACTCACACCATCTGCAATCCCAAGAACTACTGCCATTTGTGGCTGCATATCTGTGGGAAATCCAGGATATGGAAGTGTGGTAACCTGCGTTGCCTTCAGCTGTCCTGTCGCAGTTACTCTTACTGCATCATCATATTCGACAACCCTGCATCCAATTTCAAGAAGCTTGGCTGTTGTAGCCTCCAAATGCTTTGGAATAACATTTTTGACTGTGATATCTCCACCTGTAGCTGCTGCTGCAAACAAAAATGTCCCCGCCTCTATCTGATCAGGAATAACTGAATACTCTGTTCCATGAAGTCTCTCGACACCATATATTCTTATAGACTCTGTTCCTGCTCCTCTTATATCAGCTCCCATACTGTTCAGGAAGTTGGCTACATCAACCACATGAGGTTCTCTTGCAGCATTATCTATTACAGTCTTGCCTTCTGCTAAAACAGCTGCCATCAGTACGTTGATAGTCGCGCCTACAGAGACTTTATCCATATATATATGATTGCCCACGAGTTTCTTGGCTTTGGCAGAAATAAGACCATAGCTTATATCCACGTCTGCTCCAAGAGCTCTAAATCCCTTTATATGGAGATCGATAGGCCTGGTTCCTATGTCGCATCCTCCCGGAAGTGCCACTTCTGCTCTTTTAAATCTGCCGAGAAGTGCTCCAAGCAAGTAATATGATGCACGTATTTTATTGATGTACTCATAATCTACGCTGAGCGTCTGAATCTTATTTGCATTGATAACGACTGTATTATCTGTAGGTTTTTCAACAGACGCACCTATATCCTGAAGTGCAGCGATAAGCACATTGGTATCACGGACGTCCGGTACATTTGTAATTGTGACCGTTTCATCTGTCATAATTGCAGCCGCAAGAATCGCAAGCGCTGCATTCTTTGCTCCACCTATCTCAACTTCACCCTTAAGCGGTGTGCCGCCTTTTATCACATACTGTTCCATGTTTCTCCTTATTTTCTGTTCAAAGTCAGGACTAAAAATAGTCTCAAACAGCGGGAGGTATTATACTAACATTTTTCAATTCTGTAAAGAGAACCTTTGTTTAATTGGCTGTCTTTTTTGTCGTTTTGTTCCCTGTATCTATAAGAGAACCCGAAAAACGATCGATGAACTTAACGCTCTTCCACAGGCTATTATTCACATCCCATGCATACTTGGCCTTGAGTCCTTCGTATACCTTATCATAGTATTCTTCTGTTTTCTTCTGTTCAAGCTTTGTCTTCTCTGCAGCCTCAGCTTCAGTATCATTTGTATTTTCCATATGGGCCACATAATATCCGCTTTCATCCTCAACAACAGATGAAGTCTCTCCATCAGCCAGCTTGTTGGCTACCTCAAGAACTGCATAAGGAATGCTGCTGCCGTTGCTGTCCGTCATTGTTCCTGACTTTTTAGCATCTGCGATTTCTGACAGGCCAAAGCTTAACTTCTTGTCTGTCATTTCCATATCTGTTGTTCTTTTTTCAAAATCCTCTGCGGTAACAAGAGACTCTGCATTAGCCTTCATTGTGTTCTTTTCATCCTCAGAAACAGCAGATGTCTTACCAGCTGAATCTGTCTTGGTATGAGTATTGAAGTATACATAAGATATTGTCTTCTGGTTAACTTCTTCATCTGTAACCGTAGTATCAGCCTTGGACTCAATAGTGCTCCTTACCTTGGCAGCCACATATCTGTTCTCAAGATACTTTGTTACATATTCATCTTTAGCACCCAACTGTGAGATTGCAGATTTTGAATTATCTTTCATGAATTTAGCAGAAGCGGCTTCTATTTCTTTTTCTTTTTTAGCTGTGATCTTGACACCATAGTCCTTGGCGTGTTTTCTCAGGACATACTGTTCCTCAAGTGTACTTATGACGTTCTTTTTGACATCATCCTGAAGTGTGGTTCCCTTTCCCTGATAATCAGAAGTCCACATATCTTTTTCACTATAAGAAGCATATGTTACATCATACATAGCCTGTGTGAGTTTGGCTACAAATTTTCCATAACCAAATTCTATTTTGTCTTTACTTCCATCTATCTTAATTAATGCCCTAGAATCCGTTGCAGCACAACCACTTAAAACCATGCTTGAAACTGTAACTGCAAGAAGCAGTGACAGTAATTTCCTCTTCATAAACTAGTTACCTCCTAATAATTTCACAAAGCCATTTCATTATAACTTTTTTGTACATTTGAGTAAAGCACAAAACCTACTTATTCCCTATAGTTTCGCGGATTATCGTATCTGCCAGATTCCTCATTATATCAATGGTTGGAATCTTTTTTATCTTAGAATCTCTTTGGATGTCTATTACAAATGAAGGTTCCTTTTTATCTGCCTGAAAACTTATATATGGAGCTAGCTGTTCTATAACTTTTGGAATACCATCAGCATTTATTTTTGCCTTTCTATATAGCTTTGCAACTATGAATCCCTCACGCTCCCTTATCTCAGTAATATATGCTCTATGGCACTCACTTCGTAAAAGTGAAACTTCCGCGAGATTTCTGACAGCCTTTGGAGGATCTCCGAATCTATCCAGTAGTTCATCGAGAATATCCGACTTTTCTTCTTCTGTAGAAACATCTGCTATCCGTTTATAAATATCCAGTTTCTGAGCCTCATCCCTTATATAATTTACCGGAATATAAGAATCTAATGTTATGTCTACAAGCGTATCGAAATCTATATCCTGCTCTTCGCCCTTTTCTGTCTTTACTGCTTCGTTAAGCATCTTGCAATACAGATCGTAGCCTACTGCTGACATATGTCCATGCTGTTCTTTTCCCAGCATGTTGCCTGCACCTCTTATCTCCAGATCTCTCATCGCGATTTTAAATCCTGAGCCTAGGTCTGTAAACTCTCTTATTGCCGACAAACGCTTTTCCGCATCTTCTTTTAACAGCTTGTCCTTTTTATACAAGAAAAATGCATATGCTGTCCTCGATCCACGGCCCACACGACCTCTGAGCTGATACAGCTGAGATAATCCCATTTTGTCGGAATCATGTATTATTATTGTATTGACGTTAGTAATATCCATACCTATTTCAATAATAGTAGTGGAAACCAGAACATCAATCTCCCTGTTAATGAACCGGTACATAATGTCTTCCAGTTCTTTTTCGTTCATTCTTCCATGTGCATACTCCACCGTTGCATCCGGCACCAGTTCCTGAATGTGAGCGGCCACATCTGCTATTATCCTTATCTGGTTTATTACATAGAATACCTGTCCGTCTCTTAACAGTTCTCTTTGAATGCCTTCCCTTACAAGTTCGTCATCATATTCAAATACAAATGTCTGGATAGGCTGCCTGTCTCTAGGTGGTTCTTCAAGTACACTCATGTCTCTGATCCCTGCCAGACTCATATGAAGAGTCCTTGGAATAGGCGTAGCTGACATAGCCATTACATCAACATTTTTTTTGAGCTGCTTTATCTTTTCCTTATGTCCTACTCCGAATCTCTGCTCTTCATCTATTATCAGTAATCCGAGGTCTCTGAATTCTACATCCTTTGATAAGAGTCGATGAGTTCCGATCACAATGTCGATCTCACCGGATTTTACTTTTTTAATGTTTTCCTTAATCTGCTGTGGTGTTTTAAAACGGCTAAGCAGTGCCACATTAACCGGAAAGTCCTTCATTCTCTGTACAAAAGTATTGTAATGCTGCTCTGCTAGGATTGTTGTGGGAACCAGATATGCCACCTGCTTATTTTCCTGAACCGCTTTAAATGCCGCTCTAAGTGCAATCTCTGTTTTGCCAAAGCCCACATCACCACATATCAGCCTATCCATGATTTTCGGGCTTTCCATGTCCGACTTTACATCACTTATAGCATCTAGCTGTCCGTCGGTCTCTTCATATGGGAATTTTTCCTCAAATTCCTGTTGCCATTCCGTATCCGGTGAAAAAATATATCCTTTGGTGTTCTGCCTAAGGGCATATAGTTTCACCAGTTCTTTTGCTATTTCTCCAACGGCAGTTTTTACTTTTTCCTTTGTTTTGGTCCATTCCAGTGACCCCAAGGAATTAAGCTTTGGTTTCTTGTCTGAAGCATTGCCATACTTCTGAATAGTGGCTAGCTGTGTTGCCAGTACATATAGATTGGCCTTATTGGCATATTCGAGCTTGATGTAATCCTTCATGACTCCATCAATTTCGATTTTTTCTATGCACTTATAAATTCCAAGTCCGTGATTCTCATGGACAACATAATCTCCAGGATTTAGGTCTCTAAACCCTGATATATGTTCCCCCTCATATTTGACCTTTTTTCTTTTTTTCTTCTTGGTTCCAAAAATATCGCTTTCCGATATAAAAACAAACGAAGAATCCGAATATTCAAATCCCTGCCTTATATGACCATATGTCACCATTACCTCAGTTGGTTTGATATCATATTCAACATTATCTGAATAGAATGCCTGAACTCCGGCATCTATAAGATTATTCGCCAGTCTCTTTCCGCCATGATGGGACGGAGACACGATTATCACACTATATTTTCTGCTTTTGTATTTTTTAATATCTGATACCAACATATCAAAGCTTCCGTTGAAGCTAGAACCCTGTTGCATTCTGATATGATATTGCTCCTTTCCTTTTATCCATTTTCCTGAAGAGTCCAGTGTAGAAAGAAGTACTCCGGTATGGTTTAAAAGGCTGTTCTTAATATAATTTTCCTGAAGCAGTAGTTCCATTTGTCTAGGAAGTATATATCCTTGTTCCAATCGTCTGGACATTGAATCAAAAAATTCTTCTGCTGCTACCCTTGCAGCTTCTTCCATTCGCCTCGGTTCATCTATAAATACAAGAGTATCCTCTGGCAAAAAGTCCAACAAACTTCCGTAATTCTTCAAAAAATATGGGAGATATACTTCCGCTTCCTGTCTTATCCATCCCTCATCCAGTTTCCAAAGTACTTCTTCCACTATCTTTTTAAGTCTGGATGCTTCCTCGGTTTTCATACTTTTTCTATATTTGGAATATAGCTTTTCATAGTCCGTTTTTATTGCATCTATTCCAGACTTAATCTCATCCTGAGAAAAAACAAATTCTGCTGCCGGGAATATTACGCACTCTTCTATCTGCTCTGTTGATTTCTGACTGGATATATCAAATCGCTTGATCTGATCCACCTCATCATCCCAAAGCTCTATTCGTACAGGTTCCTCATCTGTAAGTGAGAAGAAATCTATTATTCCGCCTCTTATTGCAAATTCTCCTGGTTGTTCTACCTGGGTGACTCTTTCATACCCCTCCGAGACAAGTACATTTCCGAACTCATTTATGTCGAGGGTATCCCCCGTTTTTATCTTTCTGATACCTCCGGCCCATTGCTCCGGTTCCTGTGCTATATTCATAAGTGCAGTGATCGTAGTTACAGCTAGGAACTTTTCTCCATTGGATAGCTTGGCAAGTGTCTGTACTCTTGGGATAGTAAGCGCATTTCCTCTTATATCTGATTGAAAAAACAGAAGATCCTTGCCCGGATAAAATATGACATCATCTCTGTAATAGGACAATTCTTCATAAAGGGCCTTTGCTGCAGTTTCATCCGCTGCTATTAATAATGCAGAATGACTGCCATCTGCAAGTCCGTACATCAAATTGGCCTTACCAGAACCGGTAATGCCTGAGAGTTCGTAGTACCCTTTATTCTTTTGTTTTTCCAGAAGTTCTTTTACTGTCTGGACATCAGACAGTTCTGTAAATGGTTTTAAATATATATTCATATTGATCAATTAAAACGATTCATTGCCTCGTCTACATTACCCTTTATCATAAGTCCGATTATCTCAGGTACATTTTCAAGTGCCTCTTCAAATTGAATCCGGTCATCCTTTTTCAGTCTCCCGAGAACATGCTTTATCATATCTCCGTTTTCCGGTAATTTACCTACCCCTATCCGAAGTCTCAGGAAGTTCTGTGTCCCAGTGTTCTGGATTATGCTTTTCAGCCCGTTATGTCCCCCAGCACTTCCCTTTTTTCTGATCCGTACTTTGCCGGGATCTAACATTACATCATCAGATATTACTATAAGATCATTTTCCGGATTCAGGTCATAATACTTTATTATCTCTTCTATGCACTCACCACTATTATTCATAAAAGTCTGCGGTTTGACCAGTATCACATCTTCATCGCCTATATTTCCCTTACCGGTCTTACCTCTGAATTCTACTTTTTTAATTGTAATCCCGCATTCCATTGCCAAATATTCAATGGCATCAAATCCGGCATTATGCCTTGTATGTTTGTATTTTAAACCTGGGTTACCCAGACCTGCTATTATTTTCATTCTCTCCTCATTCTTTGTTGCAAAAAGAGAGTATGGTATAAACCATACTCTCTTTATTATCACTTTTTTTATTATGAACCCTTAACAGAATTTTTGCAAATAATCAAGCCCAAGTCTAAGAACATCTATCACTGCTCTTCAAGTATCTCCGTACGATATCTGTCCAGGATCATATCCTGAAGCTTTGCCCTTGTGTCAGAGCGAATAGGATGTGCAATATCCTTGTACTCTCCATCAGTTGCCTTTCTGCTAGGCATAGCGATAAACAATCCTTTCTCTCCCTCGATGATCTTAATGTCATGAACAACAAACTCATCATCGATAGTTATGGAAGCTACCGCTTTCATTTTACCCTCTTTTTCAATCTTGCGCATGCGTATGTCTGTAATGTTCATAATACGACCTCTTTTCTTGGTGTTATACTCCGTAGCGATTATTATTTTCAGATACAATTTTGATCTGATCTTTTCCTACATAGCTCGTATTGCTGAGAAGCGTTTCGTTGCTTTCTACGATGCAATTCTCTACATACACATTATCGCCGATATAGGCTTTGTTCAGAATTATCGAGTTCTTTATCGTACATCCGTTACCAACAAATACTCCTTTGAAAAGTACAGAGTTTTCAACCTTACTGTTAATGATACATCCACTGGAAATGATACTGTTTGTAACATCACTGCCTGCGTTGTATTTTGCTGGTGCCAGATCCTGAGCCTTGGAATATATATGTGGCTCTTCTATAAAGAAATGGTTTCGAACATCCTCTCTTAAGAAATCCATATTGGTCTGATAATATGCATCAACCGATGCAATATTCCTCCAATAATCGTCCAACATATATGCATATATCTTTTTCATTCCCTTATATCTTATTAGAATGTCGGTGACAAAATTATATCGCCCTTCACGATTGCACTGTTCCAGAAGCTCTATAAGTGTTCGCCGCCTAATTACATATATTCCTGTAGATACGATATTTGAGTGAGCCATCATCGGCTTCTCTTCAAAATCTGTTATCTGCTTGTCAGAATCTATTTTTACAACTCCGAAACGATTGACATCATCGCTTTCAGGTGCCCTTGCACATACAACTGTAATATTTGACTGCTTTTCAATATGATATTCCAGCAATGCGCCAAAATCCATTTTGTAGACACAGTCACCATTTGCAATTATTACATAAGGTTCATGCCGCTGTTTTAGAAAATTAACATTCTGCCACATGGCATCTGCAGTTCCCCTATACCACCAACTGTTTTCTGATGTCACAGTAGGCGTAAATAATAAAAGTCCACCTTGCTTTCGTCCAAAATTCCACCATTTAGATGAATTTAGATGTTCATTCAAGGATCGCGCATTATACTGGCTCAGTACCGCGACCGTCTGAATATTAGAGTTCGTCATGTTGCTCAGTACAAAATCAATTGCTCTATAACTGCCTGCAACCGGCATTGCAGCAATTGCTCTCTTATCAGTAAGAGCACCCATTTTGGTATTATTACCGCCGGCAAGAATTATTCCTAACGCCTTCATGTCTAATCACCTGCCTTAATGATGTATCCGCCACTCTCCAACCGACCATTCGGATAATCGCCTTCTTCAGTCTTGCCATGTATGGCTGTATTCTTACCTATTATTACATTGTCCGGTATAGATGTGTTGGATCCTATTGTTGCCAGTCCATATGCATATATCTTGGCATTAAGTTTGCTAGGTTTCTCTTCTCCGACGCCAATATTGGCATTTTCTCCAACCACTGTATTTTCTGCAATAATTGCCTTTTCGATGTAAGTATTCTTCTTAACATGAACGCCTTCCATCAAAATTGAATCCTTGATCACGGCGCCTTCTTCAACAACTATTCCCGGTCCCAAAACGCAATTAGTTACTTCTCCATATATAGAATCCCCTGCACCAATGATTGCTCTTGAGACTTTTGCTGTAGATGCCAGATACTGCGGTTCAATACTGTTCTGCTGAGTATATATTTTCCAAAATTCTTCATATAAATTAAATTCCGGTATTATATCCACCAGTTCCATATTGGACTCCCAGTAAGCACCTAGTGTTCCTACATCTTTCCAATATCCATTGAATTCATATGCAAATATGCGCATACCCTTTTCATAACAATAGGGTATTACATGCTTACCAAAATCACAGTTGCTCTGATCCTTCATTGCAGTAAGAGCTTCTTTTAAAACCGGCCAACTAAATATATAAATTCCCATAGAAGCCAAGTTGCTCCTGGGATGTTCTGGTTTTTCCTCGAATTCCTGGATCCTTTTATTATCATCTGCAATAACAACTCCGAAGCGGCTCGCTTCTTCTATAGGAACCGGAATTACTGCTATTGTCACGTCCGAATTGTTCTGCTTATGGAAATCAAGCATTGCCTCATAATCCATTTTATATATATGGTCTCCAGACAAGATGATCACATACTCTGGATCATAGCTCTCCATATAACGCACATTTTGGTAAATGGCATTCGCTGTTCCGCTGTACCAGTCAGCATTGCCACTTCTTTCATAAGGGGGAAGAATCGATACCCCGCCGTTGTTTCTATCGAGATCCCACGGAATTCCAATCCCGATATGCGAATTAAGAACTAAGGGTTGATACTGGGTCAAAACACCAACGGTGTCAATCCCTGAATTGATGCAGTTGCTGAGCGGAAAATCTATGATTCTGTATTTTCCTCCGAAGGCAACAGCTGGTTTAGCAACATCAGATGTCAAAACACCTAGCCTGCTTCCCTGACCTCCGGCCAGCAACATGGCTATCATTTCTTTTCTGCTCATAGCCAGTCACCTCTTTCATGCATGTCTATTCTCTAGCTTTTTCCTCAAATTTCTTCTAATTCGGCTCACCAGCGAGTATCAGTGAGACTGTCTTTTGAATTTGTGTGTAAATTATATCATATTTTGCAAAATCATTGCAACATTCTTCCGATTATTGCTTTATTTTTCGTAAAGTTTTTAGTCGCTTTTACAATATCTGAAACTTTTAACAATTTCTTTATTTTTTAACTCGCATTTTACATTGAATTTATTAGTTTTACCGCTATAATGTTTTGTGGTGTAATAATAAAGAAGAGATTATTTCACATTATTTGAGTTAACTATATTTATAGAAGGACATAGCAATGTACAAAATAGATTTCAATACTCCCTGTCACGCACATTTCATCGGTATAGGCGGCATTAGCATGAGCGGCCTTGCCGAGATATTATTAAATAGGAAATTTACAGTCACAGGATCTGACAGAAGCGAAAGCGATCTAACTAAACATCTTGAAGACTTAGGTGCCAAAATCTCCTATACTCAGAATGCCGACAACATCCACGGTGATGAAGACTTCTTTGTATATACAGCTGCCATCAGTGAAGAGAATCCTGAGTTTAAAAAAGCTATTGACTCTGGCAAGCCTATGTTGAAGAGAGCCCAGCTGCTTGGTCAGATAATGGATCATTTCAAGAGTTCATGTGCTATCGCCGGTACTCATGGCAAAACCACGACTACATCCATGATAAGTCAGGTTCTTTTAGATGCAGCTAAAGACCCCACTATATCTGTTGGCGGGATTTTTTCTAGCATAAATAGTAATATTCGTGTAGGTCACTCGGATTTCTTTGTAACAGAAGCCTGCGAATATACTGATAGCTTTCTTGCTCTATATCCCAAGTATTCAATAATATTGAATTGCGACGCAGAGCATTTGGACTATTTCAAGACTCTCGAGAACATGAGACATTCCTACAGACTTTTTGCAGAAAATACCGCTTCTGATGGAACTCTGTACATAAATCATTCAATTCCAAATTATCAGGAAATTTCTGCTGGGCTTTCATGCAATGTGGTTACCTTCGGTCTCGATCAGAATGCTGATTTTCATGCAACAAAAATAACATACGATGACTTAGGGCACCCCAGTTTTACACCTGTCGCTTTCGGAAAAGAGCTTGATACGATCTACCTAAGCGTTCCCGGAGAACATAACGTATCTAATTCTCTTTCAGCTATCGCTTCACTTATGGATATGGGAATTCCTTATAGTACTATTCAAAATGGCCTTGAAAATTTCACCGGAGCAGACAGAAGATTCCAGTTCAAGGGTAAGCTTGCCAATGGTGCTGTAATAATAGATGACTATGCTCACCATCCCACCGAGATCAGAGCTTCTCTAAAGGCTGCAGAGAATACTCCTCATGATAGGATAATCGTAGCTTTTCAGCCCCATACATATACAAGAACCAAGGCTTTTCTGAGTGATTTTGCAGATGCACTTTCTGCTGCAGACATTGTAGTTCTTGCTGACATTTATGCTGCAAGGGAAAAGGATATCTATGGTGTAAGTTCTGGAGATATTCAAAGACTGCTTCAGGAAAAAGGACAAGAAAGCTACTATTTTCACACATTTGAAGAAATCAAAGAATTTTTGAAAAAAAATTCAAGAAATGGAGACATGTTGATAACTATGGGCGCCGGAACCATTACAAATGTAGGAAGCGACCTTCTCGAACTATAGATATCAACATTATCAACATTAATTGTGGGTGGATATATCCCCATTAGAATATACTTGAAAATGACTGATAACAGGCACATCAGTGAAAGTTATCAACATTATCAACATTTGACAAAACCTTGATTTCACAGCGTTTGCACGGGTTCATACACTTGCCAGATGGTTTCTTTATGCTATAATTCCTCGTATGTGTTTAAGGAGGAACTTGAATAATGCCCGACGAAATTGCATTACATTCATCCTGCGTGAGTCAGGTTACATGTATTTCAAATGATTTTATAGATAATTTTATGCCTTCATCAAGCGGAGAGTTTGTTAAGACATATCTTTATTTGCTTAGATGTGTCAGCCAAAGTGCGTGCAGATTTTCTGTTCGTCGCGTTGCCGATGCATTAAACCATACCGAGGGGGATATTAGGCGTGCACTAGAGTACTGGGAGAAAAAGGGACTTATTCGTATGGAATATGACTCCACAGGTGTCGTTATCGGCATCTGTGTACTCTCACGCCCGGGGGAAATACATGATTCTTGTGTCTCAGTTTTCGAATCGACTAATGATGATGTTGAAGATGATATCCAGAACCTTGATGCGTCTTTTTCTGTTGCAGAAAATGATGATATAGATGATGATACAGATACTGGAGTTCTTTCTGAAATTGTCGACGAAGAAATCACTGATGAGGATTTTAATGAAGCTGATTTTGAGGAGATTTTCAAGGTCGCCGAGCAATTCAATGGTAAGCCTCTCTCTACCAACGAGATGAAGATTATAATGACTTGGAAATATGATCTTAACTTCTCAGTTGATCTGATTGAATATTTGATTGAGATGAGTATGAACAATAATCATTCCAGCTTCTATTATATGAATGCTATAGCCATGAAATGGAAAGAAGACGGAATTACTACTGAGGCTCAGGCTCAGCTTGCTGACTCCGTTCATTCCCGTTCTTATTACTCTGTAGTCAAAGCTTTTGGCATCAAGCAGAGGAATCTAAACAAGCGAGAAATGGAAGTCCTTAATCGTTGGACCGATACTTATAAATTCTCTGATGACCTTATCCGTGAGGCTTGTGAAAGAGCATTAGCCAATACGGGAAAGGTAAGTTTTAGCTATGCTGATAAGATACTGTCAGACTGGAGCACTCACAATATACGTACTCTCTCTGATGTTAAAAAGAAGGACTCTCAGCGTAAAGATACTCGTACTAAAGTTCCTTCCAAGACTTTGAGAACCACTAGTTTTCAGGATTTTACCCAACGGCCCAAGACCGGCTCTGATCTTTCTGAGCTTGAGCGAAAACTGCTTCAGTAGGGAGTAACATATGAAACTGTCTAACGAACAATATGATATTATCATGCGGGAATACGATAATCAGCGTATTCTCAACCGAGAGGTAGAAGAAAAGAGACATTTAGAGGTCTACTCCTCTATTCCAGAGCTTGCCGACATCGACAACCAAATATCAGAAATTTCATCAACTTCCATAAAAAGACTTTTAAATGATGAAATTGGTGATACAATCTCTATAGTAGAAAAAGTAAATTCTCTTATACAAAAAAAGAAAACATTGATAAAAAATTCAGGATACTCGGACAATTTTCTAGATCCGATATATAATTGTTCTGATTGTAAGGATACAGGTTATATCAATAATGTTCCTTGTCATTGTTTTAAACAGAAATCACTAGACGTCATCTTCAGTCAGTCCAATCTAAAAGGTGTTTTGGACAAGTGCTGCATAGATGACTTTTCATTGGAATATTACGGAAAAGACCGTATCGATGCCTCTTCTGGCAAAACAGAAAGAGAACTTGCATCCAAGGCTCTAGCTTCAACTCAGGCCTTTGTAAACTCATTTTTATGTAATGGTAACGCTGGTAATCTGCTTTATTTTGGAGATACCGGCATGGGCAAGACTTACTTATCTGGATGTGTCGCCAGAATACTTCTCGAAAATGGATTTTCTGTAATTTATTTTTCAGCTATACGTCTGTTTGATATACTTCGCGAGCATCAGTTCGATCATGATTCTTCCGGAAGTTATAATCAAATATTTGATTCTGATCTTTTAATAATCGATGACCTTGGCACCGAAAATGTTACCGGATTTACAATATCCCAGCTTTTTTCAGTTATTAACGAGCGAATACAAAGAGAAAGATCTACTATAATATCCACTAACCTTAACCTGATTGAATTCAGAGATCACTATACAGAAAGAATCTCATCTCGTATCTATAGTAACTATGAACTCTTGAAGCTTTGCGGAGATGATATACGTCTCCGTTTAAAGATAGATCAAAACACGATTTAAGTAATTAGGAAGGAATCCCAAAATGTCAAACGACAACAAGTTGTCCTGTACCAACCCAATAGCACCGCTCGGACTTGTTCCCACAAAGAGCTGTATCGACCTCAGCCAAAAGGCTAACGATTATCTTCTCTCTTGGAGAACAGAGCGTCCCCAGGACTGCAGAGTCGACACTGTCAATTCATCCTACAAGGATCATTCATTCATTATCCATGCCGATGCTCCTCGCTTTGGTTCTGGAGAAGGTAAGGGTGTAATCCAGCAGTCCATCAGAGGAATGGATCTGTATTTTATGGTAGATGTAATGAATCACAACCTTACTTATTCTCTTTGTGGCAATGAAAATCATTATTCACCTGATGATCACTTCAGCGACCTTAAGCGTTTGATTGCTGCCACTAATGGTAAGGCAAAGCGAATCAATGTTATCATGCCATTCATGTATGAGAGCCGTCAGCATAGACGTTCAGCAAGGGAATCCCTTGATTGTGCTCTTGCTCTTCAGGATCTGGTTAATATGGGTGTTGATAACATAATTACATTTGATGCTCATGATCCTAGAGTTCAGAATGCCATTCCACTTCATGGATTCGAATCTGTACCCGCTTCTTATCAGTTTATTAAAAATATCTGTAAGAATGTTGATGATCTCCAGCTAGATAATAATCATCTAATGATCGTCAGCCCTGATGAGGGCGCTACCAAGAGAGCTATTTATCTGGCATCTGTACTCGGTGTAGATATGGGAATGTTCTATAAGAGAAGAGACTACAGCAAGATAGTAGATGGACGTAATCCTATTGTAGCTCATGAATTTCTCGGTGCATCTGTAGAAGGAAAGGATGTGTTCGTCGTAGATGACATGATCTCATCCGGCGAATCTATGATCGATGTAGCTACAGAACTCAAAAAAAGAAAAGCAGGTAGGATTTTTGTAATATCTACATTTGGTCTATTTACAAACGGCATGAAGGTTTTCGATGATGCTGTAGAAAATGGACTTATATATAAGGTTGTCACAACCAACCTATGCTATCAGACTCCCGAACTTTTATCCAGAGATTATTATATCAGCTGCGACATGAGTAAATATATTGCTTTTATCATTGATACACTTAATCATGACGCTTCAATGAGCGGCCTTTTGGATCCCTACGATAGGATCACAGCATATCTTGAGAAATATAAGAATTCACAGAAACTGTAAATTTAATTTAATAATATTAAACAAAGCCTCATTTTCACATTAGTAAAAATGAGGCTTTTATTTTGTTATTTACTATTATCTATGACTTTCAGTCTACGTATGTTCTGAATATATTTCCCTTCTGTTGGATCATATTTTCAAGGTTAGATCTGTTAGTAGTCTGATAACTCCCGGATTTTTGATCATAGGTTGTCACACCAAGCGCATCATAACCAATGATCAGGTATGATCCATTTTTCGTCTCTGTATATACAGGATAGCGATTAGATACATAGAAAAACATCTGCTTCATATTACAGCCTGTTAAATCTAAGTATTTCACACCTTTCTTTGACTTAGCCATCATTATATCCATATCTGAAGATGTGACCTCAATATTTGAGCAATAATCTTTTCTCGATTTAGCCCATACTGTTTTTTGTCTAGAGTCTATAACGGTTCCATTTAGTTTATCTGCATTTTGTATAGCTGTTAGCAAATCACTTTCAATAGAAACAATTTTATCCCCTACAATAATGATATATTTGTCATTAATGCTTGGAATGTTAAGTTCAAAGTTATTTTCATCAGCCGTCATAATAGCCTTGGCATCCAAAGAACTCGTGGCTACCATATTGGCCTTTTTGCCCATTACAAAGTTTCTAATAGTTCCTGCCTTACTGTCAAAGTCTGTTTCAAAGGAAACTGTCTTCTTGCCTTCTTCGAATGTATTTTTAATTACATCCTGACCAGCATCAACCAACCCTTTCCCCGTCCTTGTCACTCTATTTAGTGTCAGAGAACTTCCATCTAATACTACCGATGTAACATAGACACCATTTTGCGGATATGTCTTTTCCATCTCAACTTTACCATCTGAAATTCCGGCAATATCTATTTCATACATAGGGACCGTAAACGTTCCATCCGGATTATTGACTATATCCTCCTTTTTCGCCTTGCCATACACAAGATCTTGCTGCATATAAACCAATAGGAAAATATAATCTCCGCTATCAGCCTTTGTTTCCATTTTGCTTCCATCTTCAAGATCCATTGTAGTAATTTTGTCTGATCCTGCCTTAGAATCTGACCATGAAACAAATCTGCTGTTTTTTGATCTTATATACTGCCCTTCCTTTAGCCCAGACAATACTACTTTGGTTTTTTTCTTATCAGCTGACATCTCATATATCTTGTCATCTGACATGATGTAATATTTATCTGATCCGGATATATATAATGAATCTGAATATTCCTGCTCTAAAAACTGATATGAAGCATCTGAATTTATAAAAATGTCTTCTTCTGTTACCTTTCGTCCATCATCATAATGATATACGCCTATACCATTATTTCCTTCATGGGCTCCAGAGCTCATATATCCATATACTGTAAAAGAAACAGATCCGCCTTCATCTATACTGAGTAATCGGATTCCGTGGCCTTGATATCCAGATGTATATCTTATATTCTCCAGTTTGCTCGTGAAGCTGTACAGACTTGTAATCACTCCTGTATTCTGGTTATACTCATAAACGCTGCCGTTCATAACAAATGCCACTATGTTTCCGGTCTCATTTGATATGAAATTTAGATTCTTATCTGCAACACCTACACTGATAGATTGCTCTGTAACCTTTGTATTATCAGGATCAAATATCTTCTCCATATGTCTGTCATAATCCATCAATCTCATTTTTTCCGTACTGTACTTTGTTCTCATGTACTCAGTAACAGTATATTTGATTGAAGGATTATTTTTATCCTTCAGTATACTGTTTATTGTAATCTCCATATTTCCATTTAGATATTCATTAACGGAATATATAGATGCTCCATCTTGTTCCAGTTCTAAACTATTATATGCAGTCTGATCAAGAGATGATGTTATGTTGACATGATCAAGCGAATTGTCAGCAGAGATACTCGATGACTCCATGTATGACGACAATGTGCTTTTATCTTTGGCAATAGCTGCCTTGTGTATAGAATCTGCGAAATCCATACATCCTTTTATACCATTTTCACTTCCTGACACAACTCTAGAATAATACCTAAGATTCTTGCCCTTTGTTGAAAGCTTTATTATAAGGAAATATTGTCTTCCAGATTCAATATTTCCCAAGTCTATCGAAGCCTCTTTTAGACTCCTGTCTCCTTTGAGTTCAATGTTTCCACTTGAGACTACTTTTTGATCTTCAATTTTTAATAATTGATATTCTGCATCATTAATAGACATATCATATGTATACACTGAAAGGTCTATATTTTTCCCCGATATCGGTGTCTCCGGTCCGAGACATAGAGTCTTATCCATTTTTTTCGTGAATCCATACATAAAATTAACTTCACGTCCTCCGGCCTTTGTTGCCACAACTGGAAGAGTAGCCTCAGATGTAGATAATGTGTCACCACTTTTTTCATAATTCAAAATAAATTCAAAGAATATAAGGAATACAAAAAATACCGAAATGAGTATAGCAATCCTCTTTTTCATTCCTTTATCAACTTTTTTCTCTCTAAATGTTAATGCCATATGTATTCCTTAATTTGCTTTTTTTTAATTTAATGATATAATTTCCGTTTGTATTATAACCATTTTAAAATGTATAGGCAATTAAAGAGCAAGAATATGAATTTAAAAGATATATTAAAAAAATTACCCAAAAGAAAAATCAACATTAAAAAACTTAAAGATTCCAATGTAATTGCAGATTCTGAGAAATCTAGAGATTCTGACAAAGTCTTAGAATTAGAAAAATCTGTAGGTTCAAGCGAAGTCTTAGAATCGGAAAAATCTGTGGTTTCTGGCAAGAAAACATTTCATTCTAAATATAAAGATGTTTTTGAAAAATATGCAGTTCTGACGCATATACCAATGGCACTTCTCATGTGCTTCGTTATCGAATTCATGAGTAGACATTCTTTTTTGATGACGTTGGTTTTTGTAAGAGATCATACCATTTCTTACCTATATAACTCCTTCCTTATTTATGTTTTCTTTTCATTTACCCTTATTGTTAAGAAACGAAGTTTTGTCCGATGGATAATAGGTGGATTTTTTATAATCCTTGGAATCATTAATGGCGTGCTTCTGCTAAACAGAGTATCACCATTTGGATTTTCTGATCTAGATATGATAACAGATCTCATGACCATGCAGGATAGTGCATATTTTTCAATGATTCAAGAAATTCTTGTGGTTATTGGTCTTGGTGGATTTATTGCATACCTTGTTTTTAAATTTATACATGGAAAAAAAGTCCAGTCATCCACTCCATTTTGGATAAGATTTTCCTATTTCATAGCAATGGTAGTTTCTCTTTTTCTGGTAACAGCAGGATTACAGCAATCCGGACATATGGCTTCATATTTCGGTAATTTGGCTCAAGGATACAGTGATTATGGCTATTTATACGGATTCATGACCAGTGCCGTTGACCGTGGAATGTCTAAGCCAATTAGTTACAGCAAGAGTAATGTAGATAAAATTGTATCAGCTGATTCAAAGGCTGTTGGCGAAACTACTACAACTAAGAAAAAAGCTCCTAATATTGTAGTTGTCCTTTTGGAATCCTATTTCGATCCTACCGAATGCAAGTATTTAAGCTTTGATAAGGATCCTGTACCATTTTTTCATTCGTTGCAGAGAACTAATTCATGTGGACATCTTACCGTTCCCGTTGTAGGTGCTGGAACATGTAACACAGAATTCGAAGTTCTAACCGGAATGTCTTGCCAGTTTTTTGGCCCTGGTGAATATCCTCAGAAAACTATTCTGAAAAAGACGGACTGCGAAAGTATTGCTGACGATTTAAAAAATATGGGTTATGGTTCTCACGTCGTTCATAACAATGGTGGTAATTTCTATAGTAGAGCCAACGCTTTCTCTCAAATGGGATTTGATACGTTTACATGCAAAGAAACACTTGATATTACAGACTACACTCCCCTTGGGACATGGCCTACTGATGATATTTTGATAGGTGCCACTAAGGATTCCATGGATTCTACATCTGGCAAGGATTTTGTATATACCATTACTGTGGGAACTCACGGAGCATATCCAACATACGATGCCCTTGGTGACAAAAAAAAGATTTCCGTAACTGCCAATGGCAAATCTCAGGAAGAGACCTACGCTTGGCAATATTATGTTAATCAGGTCAATGCAATGGATACCTGGATGAAGAACTACACCGAAATGCTGAATGCAAGAGGTGAAGACACTCTTCTAATAATGTTTGGAGACCATCTCCCTTCTATGAACATACTTGATAGCGATATGGCTTCTAACAGTATTTTCAAAACAAATTACATTACTTGGAATAATTTTGGTATGCCCAAAAAAGATGAAGATCTAACCGCGTATCAGCTTGTAAGTGAGTATATGGATCGCTTGGGTATGCATGATGGAACCATGGTGAAATATAATCAGCGTATGACCGACTCTGGTGTACGAGCAGGTTCACTTCAATATATGTCTGGGCTCGAGACTCTTCAGTATGATCTTCTATATGGCAAAAAGTATGCCTACAATGGCAAGGATCTCTATCCCGCCAGCAAGTTACTCATGGGTATAAAAAATGTAAATATTGATCGTGTTTATACTTACAAGAACAAGGTTCATTTATTTGGAGACAACTTTACTAAATGGAGCAAGGTATTTGTTAATGGTGAAAAAGTTCCTACCTCGTATGAGAGCGGTCAGATGCTCACTATAAGTACCGATGACATCAAGCCTGGGGACACAATGGTCGTTAACCAGCTAGGCTCTTCTGAGACCATATTCAGAACCTCAAACGAATATAAATATTCACCACCTGTAGGTACTGCTGATGCAAGCGCCGATAATAAGCAGTAATTTACTTGTCCGATTCGGCAGTATACTACATTAATGATATTTTTATATGTCTGCATATTCTGTTAATTCAAAAGTTCAATATGTAATATAAGTAAAAAGCTCCCCGGAGGACAACTACCATGAAACACTGGTATGTTAATTCTCCGAGGAGCTTTTATATTCTGCTTTTATTCTCAAATTTATATATCGTTTAATACACTACTTGATACCTTACTTCATATATTGTTTGATACACTACTTAATTCCCTACTTTATATATTGTCTCCGATGTAACTTACATCTCCATTTATAGTCAATTTATATGCCTCATAGTATAAAACTCTGCGTATTAACGATTCTTGTTCTTAGAAACGTATTCAAACTTGCTTCTCCTACTAAATATAAGGAACCCTACACCTGCCAAAAATATTGAAAGGCACAGAAAGTATCTCGCATCAATCGGACCTGCTGTTTTAGGTGTATTATCAGGAGCATGCTTGGCTCCTGTATTCTTAATTACCTTGCCTGAGGCATCTTTTGTGGTTCCATCAGGATAGGTAGTAGTCCCATCTGCATGTTTTACTGATCCATCAGGATTCTGTACATCTGTAGCTGTTGTACCGCCATTGTTATTGGTGTTATTGTTTGTATTATTGTTATCCGACGGATTAGGATTCGGTGTTGGAGTATCCGGTTCATCAATAGTTCTAAATAGAATACTATGTGAAGTCGCATAGTCCTGAGCAGCAGATCCTGCATATCCATTTATCTCTTCTATACCCCAATTGCTCTGTTCAGCAATTGTCGATGTAGCTTTTGGAATCCTAACGGATTTGATTCCTGTTCCAGAAAAAGCATTTTCCTCAATCGTAGTCACGCTGTCTGGAATAGTTATAGAAGTAAGATTCTCATTTCCATCCATAGCATTGGCGCCTATAACTGTCGTCCCTGCTTTTATCGTTATCGAACTTTTTGCTCTCGGAACAAATATTAGCTTTGTTCCCGCACTATTATAAAGAGCTCCATCAGAAGATGAGTATGCATTGTTCCCAGATGCAACCTTTATTGTCTCTAGATTCTGCATATCAGAAAATGCACTAGCTCCTATCGATGTTACACCAACCGGAATCTCAATAGAATCCAACGCCGTATTATTAAACGCATTTGCTCCTATTGACAGAAGTGATGATGGCAATCTCATTGATGTTAACGAAACGTCCCCTGAAAATGCATTTCCCCCTATACTTTGAATCCCGCTTCCCATTTTAACTGTTGTAAGAGACGTATCTCCCTGAAAAGCATTTGCCTCTATTGATGTAACACTATCTGGAATTGTCACTGACGTGATCTTGGTATTTCCGGCAAACGCATCATTGGCAATTGTGTTAACTGTCCCTGGTATGATCACAGAACTGTCCCCATCCTTGGAATAAGCGATCAACGTTGTTTTGGAATCATCACTGTACGTAAAAGCACCTTCCGTGGTATCTGCACTGGAATCATTTCTAACAAGAATCCATATTGTAAGTACTATTGATATCGCTACCAATAGCCATCCTATCCTAGTTCCTTTTTTTAACATCTATTGTCTCTCCCGTTAATCAAAGAATATTATGCCGCCACGAAGGCATACTCCCACTAAATATAGTATATTATACACTACTAAACCACATATTACTACAATCAATCGACTCTTTTTGCAATTATGAATTCTCTTCCATCTTGAATGTAGTGATTGCATGTTGAAAGTGTCAAAAGCTGATCAGATGATTTGATATCAACATCTCCGCCATATATATTCCTTGATTCCACGTCACTTTTAAAATCATCAAAATCCTTCTGGGTCTTCGCTTGTACAAAATTATAATATCTATATGAATTTTCATCCTGATACTTAACTGCGGATAAGCAAACAGCCACTATCTCATACTGTCTTTTTTCATATATGGTATTAAAATTAATTATCTTATGAGCATCTAAATATGTTTTATCCTTATTCAAGTACTTATCAAGGGTTCCAAACATCAGCCCACTGTTCATATGATGCCCATATACTATAGTGTTGGATGTAGGATTAACAATGTCACATCTATAATCCATAAATATACTTCCGTTTTTATCCTCACTGTTGTCAAAAGCATGCGTCAGATAATACTGATTGTCATTGGCCTTAGATACCACAGGGTAATTAATATCAGTATCCGGAACGCTTATCCACCCCACCATCTCTGGATTGGAATCATGGGCTTCTTTATATTCTGGAAGAACCGTTAATTCTCCTTGATCTTTAATCGTAGTCTGATTCGAGATTATAATTTTATCTGCACCATTATTGTCGCTGTTTTTCTTATCCTGTTTTTCTGCTTTCGACTCGGTCTCAGCCTGTAGCTTCGTCAGCTTCCTGGTCTGCCACCAGTCCGTTCCCTCGGACACAGCAAAATACGCAAATGCAATCACTGCCAGGCTTATAAAAAAAAGTGCCATTCTCTTCTGACTTTTAACCCGGCCTTCTGCTTCATCTACAACCTTTTTATCCTGTAGCAGGTCCACCGAGCGCTCTGCAACTATATCTCCGACATGGTTAAAGAATTGTTCACCTATTGGACTTTTAAATGTTATCTTCCCGTCTCTGATCATATTGTAGAGACGTACTGCTGCCTCTGGATCTTTAATGTCTATGTTCTTATTAATGATCTCAACTCTTTTGATATCTTCTTCTGCATTTCTATATTCATAATAGGTATCAAAATGAAAGCCTCCAATTTCATAGTCACGTACTTCTTCATCGTCGGCTTCTGTTTTTCCTGTTTTTTCTTCTATCGCTCTTGTGATATGCTGGCTGACTATATCAGCAGTCTTTTTATCCAGAGATTCATCAAACCCTTCAGCATACTCATTCATAATGGTTGCTTCATCGTCCTCTTCTCTGGCCTTTTTAAAGAAAAAATGCTTTGAAATATCTTTCATATATATTACACATCCCTCAATGGAATCAAAAAATGAAATCATTTTTTATTCTACAAAACAAAACTACAATATGTAGTCTCTTACACTTTAATTTTACACAGCATATAATTTCTGTCAATAAAAAAGTCCCATTCAGATCTACTAATCACCTGAATGGGACTCCGTGTCTATATATTCTTTTTATTAATATGTTGTCTTTATGGCTGCGGTATATGCTCCGTATGTCATGCTTCCATTTGCTTCCTTCTTGTAGCCTCGAAGCTTGTAATAGTACGTTGATCCACTGGTAACCTGAGTATCCTTGAATCCACCGTAAGCAAGTGGAACGATTGCTGCTAGTTTATATGTGCCGCTAAGTGTAGCGCTTCTGTACACTTCGTAACCATCTACATTAGCACTTGTACTCCATGTGATATTTACCTTCCCGTCAGACGAATTGGTGGCTGAAGTTCCTGTTGCTGCTGCTAATGTTGTCCTTGCCGTAATATTACTTGGATCTCCATAGCTTCTCTTACCTGAAACAACCACATATGGAGTAACTCTAAATCCGTACTGTTCCCCAGCTTTAAGGCCAACAACTGTGTAATTATCTGATGCCGTTTCACCATATACGAATCCTGTAGAAGCATTGGCTATCATGTACCCTGTAACATCATGGCTTCTGTTCCATTTCAGTTTGATCTGAGTAGTTGATGTAGCTATCACCGACAACTTGTGCATTCCATCCAGTTTTACCGTAACCGGTGATACGGCTATTGTTCCACCGTAATTGCCACTTCCGTTTATAGTAACAGTATATGTCCCAAGATCAGTTATACTAGATACTGCGCTTCCACCAGCGTTTGTAATAGCTACAGAATAATCCGTATCCTTCTGGAGTACTCTGCTGACTCCAGATCTTGTATCTCTGATATACGGGCTTATGGTCTGCTTTTCACCATTATAAATGTAACTTGCAACCAGAGTTGAATAAATTGCATTATCACTAATATCAAACGGAACAATCTTGTATGTTACAGTTTTACTTAGTCTTTCACCTTTTACGGTGAATTCTATGGTTGATTCAAAAGTACCATAATCTGTAAAATCATTGGCTCCAAACTTGGTAACATCTGTTTTTCTGACATATGTATAAGTCGGATCAACAGGAGAGTATGCTGTTCCATCTGGTAAAAGCATTGTAAATACAGGTTTGCACTCTGCTCCTGAATATTTATACTCAGGCACTCCATTTTTAGAAGCTTCAGCTTCTTTAATCTTCACATTTTTTGTATCAGTACTTATCTGATATTCTACTGCACTTGTCTGATTAATGTAATAAGGTGCAATACCTACAAAAACCACCTGGCCCTTATTGTTAGTAGAAGGAAGAACTGTCATGGTATAATCAGTACCTTCAACCAACGTATTATCTCCGCATGTTACAGTGGCTTCTGGCTTGACATCCGTTCCTCCAAATACAAACTGATCAGGAATAGTAACCTTAACATCCTTAGACATATCTGCAACTATTGTATAATTCTGACTGACATTTCCTACATAATTACCGGTTCCGCCCTGATTCTCAGTAAGTGCCGTCACTGTTACTGTTGCCTTGCCTGCATTCACAGCTTTGTCTGTATACTTATTATCATTATAAGTTATCTTGACGTCCTTGGCAGAGTAATCGATCTTCTTACCCTTATATGTTATAAGAACCTTAGGCTCAATTGATTCACCATGATAAGCATAGGTGTATCTGTCATCACTCTGAACTACCGTACCATTTTTAAGTGTTGCCGATCCAAGTGCGATCTCGCAATCCGATAAACTGATCTGCTTTATCTTGAATGATTTTTCTAATGGCGTATCTGTTTTAAAATTTTTCTTAAATTTCAATTCAACTTTGGCATAATCACTTCCTGATGTAGCCTCTGTATTATTCAGATATCCAGGGCTCGAAAGGATACAATCTCCATCCGTTATGAGATTTCTGGTATGATTTGGATCAATTGTATCATCATAAACTGCTGACACTTCCGGTTCAATCTTGTTTCCTGTATATGTTGCATAGTACATTCCATCTGTGTCTTTTCCCAGATTAAGTTCAACTGTTATTTTGTCCTTCGAAGCATCCCTTGCTGTAACATAATAGTAGTCCGAAAGCGTGCCATAATATCTTCCTATCCCTCGTATTGTGGTCTTTTTTTCACCTACATTTGTAATGTCTGTACCCGTCTCAGAACTTCCATCCACAGCTGTATTAGATACTATCTCATAATCTGTCCCCAACACTAGCTTGGTCGTACCTGCACCAACTGTAACCTCAGTTCCTGGAGCTTTTGGTGTTCCATCATAATAAAATGCTGCGTAAACGTCATCTGTGCTGCTTTCAACGACCTTACCCATATAATCATAATTCTTTAGTAATAGTTCAGCGCTTCCAAGCTTCGACAGATCATCGCCTATTCCGAATTCAATCGTTCTGCTTCCGGTATAATTTCCTTCACCCTGAATCATAACAGTTCCAATACCGGATTTATTATTTGCACCATACCCTGTCACAGAATAATCCGATCCATCATTTGCAAGTGTCGTATAATCCCCGCCAGTTATTAGTTTTCCTTTAACCATAATATTCTTAAGTGCCGGAGCATACTGTGCTATATCTGCCCTATATGCCATATCTGGTGTAGAGGCCTCAAATTCGGTTCCTGTAATAGATCTTTTATCTATTGTGAATTTCACTTGGATCCCTGAGGTATTGGTGAATCTTCCTTTACCAACTACATTGTACAGATACTCACCTGCATTTTTAGGATCCCCGGTACCCACTGCTCTTGTTGCAGTAAAATCGACATCCGGCGTAAGCTCTGTTACAGTTCCCAGATCACTCTTAACCACAAACTTTGGAGTATGTTCTGCTCCATCATACTGTAGGTGGTCGTTAGAAATATAGACATCGCTTATATCCCTTGGCTGAACTGTAAATGGTATATTCAAATTGTCTTTATAATTTCCACTGCCTGTAATCGTTGCCGTTCCTGTAATTGCAACTGACGTATCAGAAGGATATGCCGGTGTAGGTGCCGTCGCAAGATAATCCTTAGGTGCCTTTTCCGTTCCAAGTTGCAAAGTATTGCCATTATATTTTATTTCAAATGTAGGGCAAACCGCTGCCCCATTACCCGCATACTTAGGGTCTGTCTTCCTGAGCGTAACTCCAGCTGCATTGGTATATGTTCCATCATTATCTGCATCCGCAAGATCTGCTAGACTTATAGGATTAATCGTGAAATTAATTGTTCTCTTTCCCTGATACTGTCCGGCACCTTCGATCGTTATTGTTGCTGATCCTGCGTTAGTATTGTTAGCATACTTGACAGTATAGTCGGATCCACTTGTCAATTCCTTCCATGTATTATCAGCTTTTAGATATGTAACCTTAACAAGCGGTGTTTTCTCAATTCCTGTATATGGAGTATCGATCACTTTATCTACTTGCCAATTACTTGAATCGTCCTGTATATAAACCTTTGTCCTAGCTGTGTCTGACAATGTGATTGCGGTTATTTCAAAGTTTACGGCTTTTTTACCATATACTTCTGTAGATCCTGTAGGTGTATCAATTGTAACGGTTCCTGATGCCTTGCCTGGGTTGATATTTTCTCCATACGTTAATGTATACTGACTAGGCGAAAGATTTACAAAGCTTCCATCAGCATTTTCAATCGATACAGTAACTGTAGACGGAACTATCTGGGCTCCGGTGTACTCCTTTGTGTATATATCTGATGATTTCCCATCCAGTTTGATAATAGCTCCTGCCAGATTATACTTAACCGTAAATGTTCCAGACTTAGTTCCAGCATAATCTCCGAGTCCCTTTATTGTATAATTATGTGTTCCAACTGCTTGCTTTTTAGTATCAGCAGATTGATCTATGGAATAATCCGTTCCGTTTTCAAGTATCTTGCCATTATAAGTTAAGCTTAGACTAGGTATTACATCAGCACCATTATAGTCATAGTTTCCGCTGTTATTGTCCGTTACCACTGCATCAGCAATGTTGCCCTTCATATTTACATCATATGTAATTGTACCTGTATAGTTCCCAGTTCCTGTAATTGTTACCTTTCCCGTCCCTGGATAAGTACAAGCCTTGGTAGTTATACCAAAATCTGTCGGAGAAACCAATGGTGTGCTATCCTTGCTTCTCGTTATTCCGAGATTAGCCAGCTTATTGTTTAGATCCGCAGATGCGAATCCACCGCTACCATCAGATGCTAATGTAAAAGTCTTACCGCTTATTGCATCCTTTTGGTCAATCGTAAAACGCAGAGCATCAGAAATATCACCAACTATATTAAATGCTGGTTGTTGTTTCAATGTTCCACTATATTTACCGATTCCACTAACAACAACTGTTGCTGTTCCTGGATATATGTTGTTACTCCAGTCAACTTTGTAATCTGTACCTGCTACTAATGTCTTTCCATTATCCGTTACCGTAAAATCAGGAGTCTTAGCTGTTCCATCATATGTCTGATTTTTTATTGTGGATGCCGTGGCATTATCCAAAGTTCTCTGCGTAACAGAAAAGTCTGCCGACCTAGAACCATAGTATGTTCCAGTCTTAATATATGTATCATCTGGCTGTTTGACCTTAGAACCAGTTCCTTTATATGTGATTGTATATGTTCCGATCCCGGTGTTTGCCGTATTGTTAAGCTGTAACTTTGCAGTACTTCCTGAATACAAAATAGTATAATCCGTATTCGGTGTAAGAGCTGTTCCACCCTTTGACAGTGTAAATGTATAATCCGTACCAGCTACAAGATTTGCGCCATATGCGTCTAATACAGAATCTATTGAAATTGCACCATCCTGATATGAAAATTTTGGAGGATTGGCACTATCATATTTTGACGAATTAATAGTTGCATTAGAATTGGCTATATCCACTTGGTCAAAGAAATAATTTACATCGCCGCTTGTACCAGAATAATTGCCAAGTCCTGTGAATTTAACTTTGACATTTCTGTCCCCATCTGCTTTGATCGCATCTGGATTAAAAATCAATGGACTAGTCCTATAATCTGAAGTATTGGTCATTTCTATCTTAACCGAAGAATCACCATGCGGATAGTATGTAAGCTTTGAATCTACTGCCTTGTCTGTCTGATGAGCAAAATAATAATTAAAATTATCCGAACCCGTAACCAGAGTTCCTGCTTTACTGCCAGAATTATCTATTATTATAATTCCCTGTTTATATTTACCAATATCTACAAGTCCATCCAATGGAGCAGATGCATTGGCGGAAAAAATACAGCCTATGCCTATACTTACAGTATTAATTGTATACGTAATTGAAACAGGTTTATCCGATGTAGAGAAATACTGTGTATTACCTGCCTTAGCCGTAACCATCATCTTTACGGAATTACCTGCACCATATATACTGCTTCCGTTTGAAGCATTTACAGTATTAACATCATAATTTGTGGTGCTTATGACACTTTCCACGCCAGCATTAATTTCATAAACTATTAATTCAGGTTTTTCATTTCCGAGATATGGAATGCTGATCGCAGTGGTATTGTACACTGAAAGAGGCTTCGAGTCATAGTATATTGCTGTAGCATTACCAGGATTAACCAATCTGTAATACACATCGCTGTCTGCAAGATTCTTTCCTATCTGATAATTTAATTTTACTGAGCTTCCTGTATAATTACCGATTCCATTTATATAGAATGTATGCATTCCAGCTACTGTTGGCCATGTGACCGTATCGGTCTGCTTCTTGGCAACATCATCCGTTATATAATAATCAGTTCCTTCTTTTAGTGTTACTTCCAGACCTGATCCAACAATACCATTCGTTGTATCCACAACTGTGGCTGTTGGTTTATTATTTGTATCAACTTTACCGGGTGTGATCTTAATGGCAGAATCAGCAATATCCATTTTATTAATCTTAAATGTCACCGTTGCCTGAGCTCCGGCGTAACTTGTCCCTGTTTTCCCGAGGATTGTAATCGTACCTCCTTGAGTTGCGTTTGAGCTCGAAGTACTCATGGTATAGTCGATCTGATTCTTTAGTATATTGCCTGTTGCATCCGTCAACGTAACATCGCTGGCCTTTACCAGACTTGTTCCTACTGTATATGTTGGATTATACTCTGTTGTAAAACTTGTATTTCCGTTTACTGTAGATACTTTAGTAGTTGTATAATCATGAACTTTAATGTTTACGTCATCGAATGTGTGATTGTAGATTTTAAACTTAATCTGGGCAATAGGCGTCCCCGACAAATTGTTCCTACCTGTTATTGTTATAAGAGCATCTGTTGTCTTTTTTGTGTTATTTGAATATGTTACATCGTAATCACTTGGCGAAAGAGTAACCGTGCTTGTTCCATTATTATATGTCAGGCTGACAGGAGGTTTTATCTCACTCCCTGTAACTACCCACTCATCTTTATAATTAACTAATATTCCAGTTTTATCCGTTGCCGGATTTGAGCTTGGATTAGCCTTCGCATTTTCAATGCTAAGAGGAGTTATTGTATAAGTTCCGGTAACCTTTCCTGTGTAGTTGCCTTTTCCTGTTGCTGTTACTGTAGCATTACCTACATTTATTGCTGAATCATAGGAAAGAGTATAATCTGTATCCACCGTAAGATCTTTAGACACGCCACTTATTACATCTGTAACCTTTGCAGCTGCAGGTTTTACCGTTTCTCCTGTATATACATAGCTTGCTGGGGTAAACGTAAGATTTGCCGTGCTTGTAATATTTCGTTTGTTAATTGTATATGTAATTTTTATCTTCTTGCCTGCATATCTGGTACCATCTTTACCGGTAACAATTATTGTTGCTGTTCCTGCATTAATATTATTTTCACGAGTAATTACATAATCTGTGTTCTCTGTAAGTTTTTTTCTATTGAGTTTTAGTATAGGGCTTGGTGTGGTTTGGCTTCCTGTATAATCTTCGGAATAGGTTGTGGTAAATGTATTCACTCCTGCGGAATCAGCCTTTGCATCAGTAGGTGAATATATTTTTCCATCCGGAGTTGTAACTTCCATTTCTTTTTCAAAGTCAGGTATTATTTCATATTGAAGCTCTATTGTACCTGTGTAGTTGCCTGTTCCATTGATAAACATTTTTCCAGTACCAACGCTGGTAGAATCTTGATAGGTAACTGTATAGTCTTTAGTACTTGCAATATCCAAGAGATCAGCACCATTAGTATCACTATAGCTCCTAAGGAGCTGGAAAGAATCTATCGTAGGGTTGATCTGACTACCAGTATGTATATAATAATCAGCCAGTTTGTATTGAGCTGCCTCCGCATCTATCAGGCTGTATGTATCATTTTTAATTGATAATCTTACTTTACCTTCAGTAGTGTCAACACCTGTTGCATCTAGCCCACCAGCGATATCTCTCTGTGTTATCTTAAATGTAAGAGTAATGGTCCCTGTGTACCCATTTTTCGCATTACCTGTGAGAATGACCGTACCATCACCAACTGAAGTATTATCACCATATGACAATGTCACCATCTTATTAAATGTATCTAAAGATGATATATTTGTTGTCATTCCTGAATATACGGGAGTTATTTTCCTACCCATATACTGATATGTTGAATTCTTAAGAGTAGCAGTGATTATAGTACTGATATCAGCAAGATTATCCTTGCTATATATACTTTTGACGCTTGCCCTTGTTATTTCACCGGAATAATTTCCTTTTCCTTTAATAGTAACTGTATACATTCCGTAATCTGGTGTAGAATTTGCACTATCTATAACTGCTGTCGCAGTAAAATCTTGGTTCAATACAAGCGTATTTCCATTTAACACAAACCCTGAAACAGCCGAAACTAATCCGGAAGAATTAACACTTATCGTTGAAGCATCAACTGCTGCCTGAGTTATTGGTGTTGCCGTAACTGTATATGTCAATATCTTTTGATATCCGGCATATAAACCATAGCCCTTTATTGTTACAGTTTTATTTCCCGCACTCACAGTATCCGTAGGATATGTAAGCATATAACCATTTTCAGCCGTAGAATTAACAAGATTCATACCGGAAACTGCAGGTGTAGGCTTCTTGTCAAATCCATCATAAGAAAATGAAGTTGTTGCAAGTAACGCACTTACCACATATATATCTTTCGTTTTATTAACAGATCCATAGGATGCTGTAATAGTTGCAACACCTGCCTGGCTCTGAGCTGTAACTTTTCCATTTGAGTCCACCTTAGCAATTGCTTCATTGCTTGAGGAAAAGGTAAGTGGACGGTATTTATCAGGAACATTTGTCGTACCAGTAATCTGAAGAGTATCTCCAGTATCAATTGTATTTTTATCTGAGGAAAGGGATATAGAACTAACATCACTAGGAAGTGACGCATCATTGGTTGTATCTTTTACTTCTGTGAATTCATATGACATATTTCCAAGAGCGGCATCGTTTAGATATGCTCCTTCTCCTGCATTGTCATAATAACTGAATGCAGCATTATTAACCGTGATCTTCACGGCATAATTTTCATTCTGAGAAAGGATAACCTTATCAGCGCCAAAATCTATCGGAACTTCCTGTCTTTCTGCTCCGGTTCCGGTTACTGTAACGATTCCACTTGTGAATTCTTCTTTTTGGAGATAAGCAGCTTCATCAATTGAGCCTCCAACATTGAAATTCTGGTATACATGGTAAACAATCGAATAGCTTACATCCTTGGCAAGTTTTAGATTTGCCTTGATTCCTGTAACCGTTTCACTGCCTGTTTGTGTAGCTGTTGATTTAAATACCTGCGTAAGGGAATCCGAGCTGCTTGCAGGAATTGCTGAAGTACCTTCTGCGAAAACTCCCGGATTGATTCCTGTTGTGGCCAGTAATGTCGCCATTGCCAGAAACAGCGCGAGTCCTCTCTTTAGCCAACTTGTCTTTCTCTTATCTACCATACCGTACCTACCCTTTCCTAGTTTAGTATTCGGTCTGAATAAACACCGCCTTTTATGGCGATAATAAATATTCTATTAGGTGAAAATGAACCTGTCCATGTTGTAGCTTTCAGCTTTTTTATACTATCATTTTAATATAAAAAAACACAAAATCCACCTACTCATCTCTTGTATCGGCAAAATCTTGTGTTTTCTTAATAATTATGATTAATATTTTGCGCGTTTTTTCATAGAAAATCTAGTTTTCTAACCCTGGTCTTACGCGTTGACCATCTTGCCAGTATAGAGCTGATAATACTTGCCCTTTTCGGCTATTAATTCATCGTGATTTCCACGCTCTATTATTCTACCATTTTCAAGTACCATTATACAGTCTGCATTACGAATAGTCGAGAGTCTATGTGCAATTACAAAGGTAGTTCTACCACTCATCAGCTTATCCATACCTTCCTGAACCAATTTTTCAGTTCTTGTATCAATAGAGCTTGTTGCTTCATCAAGTATCAGAACCGGAGGATCAGCAATTGCTGCTCTTGCAATGGCAAGGAGCTGTCTCTGTCCCATAGAGAGATTTTGTCCATCACCTTCTAGAATCGTGTCATAACCCTTTGGCAATCTTTTTATAAATCCGTCTGCATTAGCCAGCTTGGCTGCTGCCTTGATTTCCTCATCTGTAGCATTCAATTTTCCATAACGGATATTCTCAGATACAGTATCTGTAAAAAGGTGTGTATCCTGAAGAACTATTCCTAGCGAACGTCTTAGATCATTCTTTCTTTCTTGTTGATATTTATACCATCGTACCTTATCTTACCATCCGCAATGTCATAGAATCTGTTGATAAGGTTTGTTATTGTTGTTTTTCCTGCTCCAGTAGGACCTACAAAGGCTATTTTTTGACCCGGTGTGGCAAACAGATCAACGTTATGAAGAACAGGTTTTCCAGGATCATACTCAAAATCAACATCATCGAAAACTACATCACCTCTGAGCCTCTCGTATGTAGTAGTATTATCTGCTTTATGGAAATGTTTCCATGCCCATATCCCAGTTCTAACAGTTGCCTCTGACAACGCCCCGTTTTTATCTTCTTCAGCATTTACAAGTGTAACATATCCATCATCTGTTTCAGGCTCTTCGTCTGTAAGGGCATAAACTCTCTTAGCTCCGGCCATTCCCATTACGATAAAGTTTAACTGTTGGCTAACCTGATTTATTGGCATATTAAATGATTTATTGAATGTGAGGAAACTTGCCAATCCGCCCAATGTGAATCCGCCTACTCCACCAAGAGCCAACGCACCGCCGGCCATTGCAACTATTACATAACTTACATTACCGATCTGAGCATTCGCCGGCATTAAAATATTGGCAAATTTATTGGCGTTATTAGCACTGTCAAAGAGCTGATCATTTAACTTTTTAAACTCTTCAATAGCATCTTCCTCGTGGTTGAATATTTTTATAACTTTCTGTCCATTTATCATTTCTTCGATATTACCATTTACAATGCCGATATCTCTCTGCTGCGCAGTAAAATATTTGCCCGACTGTCCTGCAATCTTACCTGTCGTAACTAACATTACTCCAACCATGCAAAGTGTGATTAATGTTAAAGGTATATTTAATATAACCATACTAATCAAAACTGCAACTATGGTTATAGATGAATTAATCATCTGCGGAAAACTTTGACTGATCACCTGGCGAAGTGTATCTACATCATTCGTATATACAGACATAATATCTCCAGTTACTCTTTGGTCAAAATATTTAATAGAAAGTTTTTCCATTCTTTCAAATATTTTGTTTCTGGTGATCCTCATAAATCCCTGTCCTACATATGCCATTATAAATGTAAATCCAAATGTTGCCAAAACACCAATCGCATAAAACTCTGCCACTTTAATGATAGCTTGAGCTAATGGAGCAAAATCGGTACTATGGGTCTTTAACATTGGAAGCACATAACTATCAATAAGGGTCTGCATAAACATAGTGCCTTGAACATTTGCGAATACGCTTATAATGATAAGTATGGTCACTGCCGAAAGCTGCAAGGGGTATGTTTTAAACAAATCTCCGAATAATCTCTTTAGAGTTTTTGACTGAGCTTTTATTTCTTCTTTTGTCAATTTTTTTCTCTGCTGTTTTACTGGCATATTATTTGTCCCCTTTCTCATCAAAATCTCCTGAGCCGAAGCCTGTCTGTGCTTCGTATATATCCTGGAATATATTATTATTTTTAAGCAGATTTTCTGGGGAATCAAAACCATCGATCTGTCCATTATCCAAAACCAATATCCTATCCGCATCCATTACTGAATTAACTCTTTGAGATATTATTATTTTTGTGGTATCCGGAATGTCTTCTTTAAAAGCTTTTCTTATCTTCGCATCCGTTCCTGTATCGACAGCACTTGTACTGTCATCTAGAATTAATATCTTAGGCTTTTTCAAAAGAGCTCTAGCTATGCAAATTCTCTGCCTCTGTCCTCCTGATACATTAGTTCCTCCCTGATCGATAAATGTGTCATATCCATCCGGAAATTTATCAATAAATTCGTCTGCGCAAGCAGAATGTGCAGCTTTTTTTAGTTCGTCATCTGTCGCTTGTTCGTTTCCCCAGCGGAGATTTTCTGCAATTGTTCCAGTAAACAAAGTGTTTTTTTGAAGCACTACTGATACAGCATCACGAAGTTTTTTGATATCGTATTCCTTGACATTATGATCTCCGACTAATAGTTCTCCAGATGTCACATCAAATAATCTTGGGATCAGACTAACTAATGTAGTCTTTGCAGATCCCGTTGCTCCCATTATGCCGATTGTTTCACCACTTTTGATTGAAATGTTTATTCCTTTTAGTACCGGTTCCTCTGCATTTAGATTATATTGAAAATCTACATTTCTAAATTCTATATCACCATTTTCAATCTCCATAATAGGATTTTCGGGATTCTTTATCGTCGGTTCTTCTACCAATACCTCTGTGATACGTCTGGCACTGGCCATGCTCATTGTAATCATAACAAATATCATAGAAAGCATCATAAGACTCATAAGAATATTCATGCAATATGCGAGAAGACTCATCATATTACCTGTTGTAAGATTTCCTCCTACAATCATTTTAGCGCCAAACCAGCTAATAAGAATAATGCAGCTATAAACCATAGTCATCATTATCGGGGACATTCCTGCCAGAATCTTTTCAGCCTTCACTGATAGTCTGTATATTGCCTCTGATGCTTTTTTGAATTTCTTAATCTCATATTCTTCTCTTACATAAGCTTTTACTACTCTTATGCCATTTATATTTTCCTGAACTGTAGCATTTAAGGCATCATATTTTTTAAACATAACATCAAATATCTTTTTAACTACGTTAATTATAAAAATAATTATTACGGCCAAAATAATAACTGCTACCAGATATATAGAAGCAAGTCTAGGACTTATCGCAAATGAAAGGATCATGGCAATTATAAGGCTGATAGGTGCCCTTACACCGATTCTAATAATCATTTGGTAAGCATTTTGAACGCTGGTAACATCTGTTGTCATTCTTGTAACCAGACTTGCAGTTGAAAATCTATCAATATTTGAAAACGAAAATCTGTTAATATTCTTAAACATTGAAGATCTTAGGTTTCTTGCAAATCCTGTAGAAGCAGATGCTCCATATTTTCCTCCCATGACTCCGGCAAAGAGGCCTATAAATGCGATAACTATCATTTCTAATCCAACGATTATGATATGATTTAGATTTCCAGCCTCTACACCTTTATCTATAATTGAGGCCATAAGAAGAGGAATCACCATTTCCATCGCCACTTCCAAAACCATACACAGTGGTGTAAGTATTGAATCTTTTTTATATTGTTTCACTTGCTTCATTAATGTTTTAAAAATTGGAAGCTTTTGATCCGTTTTTTCTTTTAATCCTTTGTCTGACATTTTTTTATCTTCTTTTAATCCTTCGCCTGATATTTTTGTGCCTTCTTTCAATTCTTCGTCAGATGTTTTTGTATTCTCTTTCATTATTTTCCTGACTCCATTTCCAGGACACAATCTATTTTTCCCAATAGCATAAAAAGGGTTTCTGCTTCTTCCTTTGTCATGCATTGTCTAATAGAGTCCTCGATTTCATCCAGCATTTCCAAATGCTCTTCGATGAATCTATTACCCTTTTCAGTCAAAACCACTTCTTTTAATCTTGCATCATTTTCCACCGTCTCACGAGTTATAAGCTCACTTTTTTCTAGTTCTTGAACCATCTTGGTTATGGATGAACGCGGCATATTAAATGCATTTTCAAGTGTCTTCTGGTATATGTGTTCGTTATTTCTCTGGTGAATATATCCAATAAACCAAGCATATTTTGCAACTTCGTGGCCAAACCCCTGCTCATTTACCTTTTTCTCTATTACTCTTTTAAAGCATCTCTGTGTTCTCGATATTTGAAAACCCACAAACCTCTTATGTGGCTCTTTTTTATACATTTTATCCTCCAACATAATCCCATCTCAAACTGTTCACCTCTGAACTGTTCTGTATTGAATTGTTTTGTATTGAACTGTTCATTTATGAACTATTATTTTATACACTTATTTTTATTGAAAAGCAACAAAAATGAGCTTACAAATTTGTTAAATATTTTTGACTAGCCTACTTTTATATTCTTATTATTGTAGTATTTATTCTAACAAAGAGGATTCTATATTTATTTACTTTGTCTCTTAGCTTTTATCTGATTGCACTGATTGCAATGATTGCACAAAAAAATCACCCATTTTCATGGATGATCTTTACTATCGAAGCGACTGGATTCGAACCAGCGACCCCTACGTCCCTAACGTAGTGCTCTACCAAACTGAGCCACGCTTCGTTATTAAATTATATATAAGTCGATGCGACTGGATTCGAACCAGCGACCTCAGCGTCCCGAACGCTGCGCTCTACCAAGCTGAGCCACGCATCGTAACTTGCGGATCAATGCGTCTGTTCCTATCCGCGTCAACGATAAGTAATTATACTGGACTATAATTAAAATATCAAGCACTTTTCGCATGAAATCCCGTATTTGTGTTGAAATGATTTTACACCTTAGTTTAGAAAGTATAACCTCTTATTTTATGGAGCCGGCTGAGTTCTTTGGCTGGCTCCATTATCTGTAGTTGCCTGAGTCGCTTAATCTGCACCATTATCTGCATCCGGCTGGCTCGCTTTATCCGTTCCATGATCTGCGGCCGGCTGGCTTGATTGATCCGTTCCGTTATCTGTCGTCGACTGGTTTGATTGACCCGCTCCACCATCAGATGTCTCTGCATCTCCAATTGTAGGTAAGAATTCCTGATTAGGCATTCCCGTATGGAGATCCTGCATAAAATCATGCCAAATATATAGCGGAATCGTGGCACCACTTAGTCCTTTCACTTTCTTAGGATTATCATATCCTACCCATACACTTGTCGTGAAGTATCTGGTATATCCCACGAACCATCCATCCTTTTGGTCATTAGTAGTTCCGGTTTTACCTGCACAGGACATATCAGAAAGCGCATAACCCTTAGCTGTTCCATTTGTCAGGACGCCCTTCAGTATGTCAGTCATGGTCCTGGCTGCATCTCTTTTATATATACTAGTTTCTTCCTGTTTAGTCTGATATAAAACCTTACCAGCAGAATTAGTGATTTTAATGACACATGTTGGCTCTCTCATATTTCCATCATTTTCAATAGTAGAAAATCCCATTGCCATTTCAAGCGGAGATACTCCATTGCTTAATCCACCGATAGAAGCTGCAGGTACTTCATCTTTACTTGTTATTTTTTGAAATCCCATTTTATGTAAATATGACAAACCTTTTTCAGGCGTAAGTTTATTAAATATGCTCCATGCAACTGTATTTCTTGATTTTTCAACCGCTGTTCTTAGACTTATCTGTCCCAAATATTTCCCATCTACATTTTCCGGACCACCTTCTATCGGTTTATCATATACAGTTGTATCTGGTGTATATCCATTTTCCAGCGCCGGAGTGTATACAATCAATGGTTTAATTGAGCTTCCTGGTTGCCTATAGCTCTTAAATGCGCGATTTAGCGTGTATCCACCCACGTCCTGGGATCTGCCTCCTACAATTGCCTTTACTGTTCCTGTTTGATTATCTATGCATACACCTGCACTTTGCAGTGCATATACTCCATTTTCATTTGTTTCAGTGTTAAACGCCATTTTGTTGTCTATAATTTCTTGAAGTTTATTTTGAACGTTCATATCAATGGATGTGTATATTCTATATCCACCAGTAAACAATTTCTTATTATTGGTTTCGTAGCTCACCTGATATTTTTTATCATAATTCTGTTTTTCATCATCAGATGAAAATGTTTTTTTAAACTTGAACCCATCCATTTTCATTAGGTCTCTTGTAGCACAATAATACATATATGTTTCTACATAATTATTATATAACTTAGCAGGACGGACCAATGCTATAGTTTGCTTGACAGCCTCTAAATACTGCGATTCAGAAATAACGCCATCTGAATACATGGATTTTAATATTAGATCTCTTCTTCTTAGCGTATTATCTATATGCGCCACAGGATTATATAGGTTTGGTCTATTTGGAATTGCTATCAGAAAAGCTGCTTCCGAGAAAGTTAGATCCTCAGAGCCTTTGCTAAAATAGCCCTGACTTGCAGCTTCAATACCATAATAACCATTTGCAAAATATATGTTATTAAGATAAAACTCCATTATCTGATTTTTGTTGTATTTTTTCTCTAATTCTACAGCTACATAAATCTCTTCAATCTTTCTCTGCCATGTCTTGTCTTGATTCAGAAAAACATTTCTTGCCAACTGTTGAGTTATTGTACTTGCTCCCTGTTTTATTTCCCCATTCCTAACCATTGCCCATACAGCTCTAGTTATAGCCTTGTAATCCACACCTTTATGCCTATAAAACTTTTTATCTTCGATGCTTATCGCTGCAATTTTGACATTTTCTGGTATTTCATTATATGACAGATAGTAACTATCCTTATCATTTTTCATTATCGACAGCTTACTGCCATTTACATCATAAGCAACACTTGTTTCATTTCTTCTAAATGTATCTGGCGTAGATTCAGCCACTAGCCTCTCTGCATCATTTTTTAATGCCGCTATTTTTTTAGCGTAGCCGCCTCCATAATAAAAAGCTACTGCTCCCAACACTACAAGTATCAAGAAAATCTGGAGCTTCAAAAATATCCACAAACCTCTATGCTTTTTTTTATTTTTTTTATGAGCCATATATTTTTCAACCTGTAAATACTATAATGATTAATAACAGTTCAGTAACGTTTAAGCTTGAATTCTTAAGAAAGGAATATCATATAATGAGTAGAACTTTATGGGGCAAGGCCGATGACGGCAAGGACGTCTATCGTTTTACCTTGGCTAACTCCAATAGAATAACCGCAGTAGTTATGAACTATGGTGCCAATCTACTAGAACTCTACGTCCCGGACAAAAAAGGTGAATTCAAAGACGTAGTACTTGGCTTCAATAATCTGTCTTCCTATTTTGTAAACGATCCTGGCTTTGGATGCTCAATAACACCATATGCCAACAGAATCGGAAATGCCACATTTAACTTTGAAGGTGTTACCTACAAACTCGAAGCAAATGATGGCATCAACAACCTTCATAGTAGTACTAATCCACAGCCACTTCATAGGAGAACATGGGATGTAATTAATGAAACTTCCAATTCCATCGAATTTTCCATCTCCAAAAAAGACATGGATATGGGATTCCCTGGAAACATGACTATATCTGTCACATATACACTACTAGAAGATGACACTCTTGCCATCGAGTATAGAGCAACCTCAGATCGTGATACTGTCTTCAATCCCACAAATCATAGTTATTTTAATCTTGGAGGTTTCGACTCAGGTTCGATACTAAATGACATTGTTTGGATCGATGCCGATTGCTTTACACCAACGGATGAATGTTCAATTCCATATGGTGAGATTCAACCCGTTTCCGAAACACCTCTTGATTTTCGTATCCCCAAAACAATTGGTCGCGACATTGACGACACTTCATTTGACGCAATCAGGATTGCCTCGGGATATGATCACAACTACGTCCTTAATAATTATAACGGAACCTTTAGAACTATTGCTTCTCTATACAATACTGAGTCCGGAAGATTCATGGATGTTTCTACAGACCTTTCAGGACTTCAGCTGTATACCGGTAATTATTTATCTCCAAACGTTGGAGCCGGAAAGGGTGGTTTCATCTTTGGTAAAAGATATGGCGTTGCTTTCGAAACTCAATTTTTCCCCAACGCAGTTAACATCCCATCTTTCCCTCAGCCGATTCTCAAAGCTGACAAAGAGTTTTACAGCAAGACATCCTATCATTTTTCTGTAAAATAACCGCAAGAACATTTTATATAGTATAACAGAATTTTTTTATTTATATTTAAAATATTAGCCATATATTGCAATTTGATTTTCATTAATAATTGCAATATATGGCTTTTTTATAAGTTGTTTTGTCTTGATCAGTTGTCGCCAATGCACAAAAGTAATTACTTCACTTATACACTAATGATTCAACAAGCCAGCGTACCAATATTTTTAATTCTGCAAAGTTCCAGCGCTTCAATGTTTTAATTTCTACAATGTTCTAGTGTTCCAATACCCCAATGCAATATCTTTACATCTAACTTTTATAATAAAAATATATTGTCAAAAAAGCTTTTTTATCTATATGATTTTACAATAGAATCCAGATCCACCAATATAATATTTTTTATTGCAGAAGCTACCGTTAACGCATGATCACTGAAACCATTTTTTGAAAAAATCATATAGAAATTATCTCCACGCCTTTTTACATGTTTTGTAAGTTCGATAAGTGATTTTAATTCTACAATCTCTACCATTTTATTTGAATAAAAGCAATTGCAAAAAACCGATGCATCACTTTCCCCTGATTTTCCTAGTCCAACCAGATCAAATTCCTCTGTGGTATGATTTTCTTCATCATTTTCCCACCAATTTCCAATCTCATTTATTTCAAATGGCATTCTCCCATTTTCTGATTCATCTTTTAAATATTGCGCGCATATCTGAAGAAAAACTTCTTTTTCGTATGCTTCAAGATTGCTTGCTTCTACTTCTATTTTCTCATTATTTGAAATCAAGCTATACTCTGGAGCCATAAATCTATACCAAAAAACATCGGATGAATTGACAATGGAATATCTTGTTTTTCGCCTATTGCCCTTTTCTGTAACTGGATTTTCTTTTTTAACAATATTAAATGATATAAGCGTTTTCAAATAAGGAACTACAATATCCTTAGGCTTGCCAACATCTTCTGATATTTCATTTACCCTCGTTTTTCCACTGGCAAGTGTGGAAAGCATCCTGTTATAATATGCCAGTTCTCTTAGTTCTGAATTAAGTACTTCTTCTGGATGCGTTGAGATTCTCCTACTCTCATCAAAACATCTCTGTACCGCCCCGAGTCTGCTATCAAATCCCGATTTTTTAAGTATATCCAAATAAGCCGGTATACCACCTGTCAGACCATACAAAAATACAGCGTCCGAACCGCTCACTTCCCCAAAAAATGCATAGGAATCTCTAAAACTCAATTCCTTTACTTCCATATACTCAGTCAGTTCTTCATTCCACGGAGACATTCTGTCGAAAATCATTTTTTTTGCATTAACATATGAATCAAAGCATATGATTAATTTAATGTTTGCCTCTGACATTTTACCAGTTGCCAGCATACTTAATCCTTTATTAAATGAAATATCCGACTTTGCAAAATCTGCATAATTATCAATAATAAATGGAATTGACGATTCAACCTTAATATTGTCTTGGTTAGTTGGAATAGGTAATTCATTTTTATTTTTATCTATGTCAAATGAAATAGATGATTCATTGTTAACATCATCCTGGTCAAATGAAATAGATGATCCATTCTCTATTTCGTCCTTCTTAAATGAAATGGATAATCCATCGTTATCATTTTTATTTTTTTCACGCATATTAGATGTTTCATCGATTAGAAGATCAATAACATCCTCTAATGTCAATTTATTTTCATTATCTGTTTTCTCAGAATTCGAATTATTGATACACTTTTTTAGCATGGACAATTGCATATCTTTTGTAGTTGAATAGGAAGCATACATTACTCCGCCTCTATTTTCTACTACATCTCTGAGTAGCGTCGACTTTCCCATACCTTTTCTTCCATACAGGACCAAAACACTTTTTTTTGTTCCATCTAAAAAACTTTCTATCTTTTTTTTATCATCAACTCTGATCGTCATTGTCCCCGCCTAACTAGTAATTCAAATTAATCCATGTTTCCTATTTGCTATCGCTTTGTATTTCCATTTTAATTTCTTTACACTTGCTTTTATTTGCTTTCACTTACCTTCGCTTGCTTTTGTTTGCACTTGCTTTTTCTTTTTATTTTAATTTGTTTTATTACGTTATCGTTTTTAATTTTTATATACTATTTCCTACTTTTTTCAGATTTATAACAAATTGTAAATACCAGTTTTTTTTAATAGATTATGACTTTTTATATTTTTAAATTGATAGTATAATTAAGCGTTGAAAATATATATTTATAAAAAGGAGAAAAAATGCCCGGTTTTAAAACCCATTCAATCTTTGGCGTACTGTCCTCTCGCCATCTAGCAGATGGCTATATAAAAAAATGTATAACTAAATATCCACACGCATACCAAATGGGTCACCAAGGTCCTGACTTTATGTTCTACTATGCACCGCTACATCTTTTTTACAAAAGAAATCCCGGTGATATAATGCATTCAACTTTGGTAAATCATTTTTTTGACTTCCTTTTCAATGCACGTAATAATGTCAAAAAAGTCGATCAGCCAATAGTTGATTCATACATCTCCGGATTTATAGGTCATTATACACTTGATTCTGCAATTCATCCATATATTTATTTTAGAACAAACCATATGCAACATGAATCTGAAAAAACATATGATTTTGGCTTACATAGTTTTCTTGAAACAGATGTAGATCAAGCATGTTTAAGACATTTTATGAAAACAGATATTATTGATTATAAACCATGGGATAAGATTTCAATGTCTACTCATGAGATAAAAGTACTTTCAAATCTTATTTCCAATTGTATAAATGCAGTCTATAACGACATCAATATTTCTTCCTTTTCTGTTGCCTGTGCCTTTTATTCCATGAGAGAAGAGCAGTATTTTATGCGTGATCCCAAAAGCACTAAAAAAAATCTTCTTAGATTAATTGATGAAAAAACAGTACATCATGCCTTTTTATCAACTATGGTTCCATTTAGAGGATCTCCATATTATAATGATCCATGCAACACCAAACATAAACTTTGGTATAATCCTTGGGACCAAAGTAAAACAACTCATGATGATATTTATAAGATAATTATTCAAAATGAAAACATTCTTAACAAAAGGATACTGTTATATCAAGCAATGATTAATAGCAAAAATAATGATTATGTTAATAATAATTTAAAGCTTTTAACTGAGCTTGGCAACAATTCTTATTTAACTGGTTTACCTCTTGATAACTAATTAATAGCAAAAATAACCCATAAGAAGAAGCACAATGATGAAAGTATAAATTATAATTGTGAATCTCTTATGGGTTATTATTTATAAATTATTATAAATAAATTATTTTTTGCATAAAAAATGCCCAGTTCCGGAATCGAACCAGAGACACGTAGATTTTCAGTCTACTGCTCTACCAACTGAGCTAACTGGGCATTTAAAGTAGCGGGGACAGGATTTGAACCTGTGACCTCCGGGTTATGAGCCCGACGAGCTTCCGGACTGCTCTACCCCGCGATATTGTATTTTGCCATAAAGGCTAATGGGTGGTGGTGGATTCGAACCACCGAAGCTGAAAGCAGCAGATTTACAGTCTGTCCCCTTTGGCCACTCGGGAAACCACCCATATAAAGCCGATGATCGGACTCGAACCGATAACCTGCTGATTACAAATCAGCTGCTCTGCCAATTGAGCCACATCGGCATCTCAAGTACTGAATAAATTTCAGTGCTCTGCCAAAAATAAGATAAAAAATGGAAGTTACAGGGTTCGAACCTGTGACCCTCTGCTTGTAAGGCAGATGCTCTCCCAGCTGAGCTAAACTTCCAAATAATAACGACCCGAGAGGGACTTGAACCCTCGACCTCCGCCGTGACAGGGCGGCGTTCTAACCAACTGAACCATCGGGCCATTTTTTCAGCACTATGCTAGTATACCAAAAGCATAATAAAATAGCTACTACTTTTTTCGCACATTCAAAACTTCATACAGAAACATTTCCTTACAAGAACTCTTTGATCA
>ERZ795062.89-NODE-89-length-84517-cov-6.203808_pt1 | contig 84517 bp, 87 predicted proteins | sample MGYA00375146_ERZ795062 | MGnify/ENA primary metagenome ERZ795062 (study PRJEB30191, sample SAMN05720281) | activated sludge metagenome | isolation source: Anaerobic digester | place: USA | collected 2015-07-16 ...
ATGTAATGTTATCATCTGTTATATGATTTAGATCCATTACATTAACAATATAATCATTCGTATTTTGAATGTCACTATTGTTATATTCAAGTGCAATATCGTTTAATGTCATTCCTCTATTTATTGTTATTGTCTTGTAATAAGTATATATCTCTTTTGAGCCTTTTGCATTACATATTCTATATGATAAAGATATAAAAAAAATCACAGCAGTTAATGACAATAAAACCTTAACTATTTTAAAATTCTTTTTCTTTGCTATCATAATTAACTTCTTTCCCTCCTGCTTTGATTAGTTATAAAATACAAATATTTCTAATCCAAGCAATGCATAAAAGTAAACTTTTGTTCACAAACATATTAACGCCAGTACATTTGTTTGTCAATGCTTTTATCGAACAAATTTTCACAAAAATATGTTTGAATTTAAAATTTATTATGTTATTATATAAACAGTATAAAAATTGTTTGTATCCGGGAGGTACTTATGGCATACGGTAAGATTTCACCCAAACAGCTGGAAATTCTTGAGTTTATGAAAAATGAAATTATTAATAAGGGATACCCGCCTTCGGTTCGTGAAATCGGTGAGGCTGTACATCTTAAATCTACTGCTTCTGTTTTTACTCATTTAGAGAAGTTGGAGAAAAATGGTTATATTAAGAGAGATCCTTCCAAACCACGTGCAATTGAGATTATTGATGATAATTTTAATCTAACTAGGCGTGAAGTTGTCAATGTACCTGTTGTTGGTTATGTTGCTGCTGGTCTTCCGCTTCTTGCTGTTCAAAATATTGATAACTACTTTCCTATTCCTGCAGAATATATGCCAAATGAGCAATGCTTTATGCTCAAGGTCAAGGGAGAAAGCATGATCAATGCAGGTATTTTAAATGGGGATACAATTCTCGTAGAGAAAACTAGCACAGCTAAAAATGGAGATATGGTCGTAGCTTTAGTTGATGATTCTGCTACAGTTAAAACATTTTATAAAGAGAAAAATCATATTCGTCTTCAGCCTGAAAACGATAATATGGATCCAATTATTGTTATTGATTGTGACATACTCGGAAAAGTTATTGGAGTTTTTAGATTTTTTTAATTATATTGATTTAGTTTAGAGTTAAAAAACCCTCCCACATGTTTATGGGAGGGTTTTTTATATTTATTTATGAATTAAAAAATTTATTTATCTAATTAATTTTTTTTGCATCACGCCATATTCTATCAAGATCATAATACTTTCGCTTATCTCTAGAAAACAAGTGAACAATAATATTTCCATAATCTATAAGGACCCATTCACAATGATGAAGCCCTTCAATACTTATTGTTTTATGATTATTCTTATGCATATATTCATCGCAGGCTTCTCTTAATGCATCTAAGTGACTCTCAGTGTTACCAGTTGCAATCACAAAATAATCAGCCAAAGGTGAAATATTAGATATATCAAGAATACTAATGTCATCGGCTATTTTTTTATCTAGTACATTTGCAAGTCCGCATAACAAGTCCTGTTCCATTTTTGCCCCTCCATCTTTAACACAAAAACTATTACATAAATTTATAATATTCATATGTTTCAATAGTAGTTTCATCCATCTCAAGATTAATTGATTGTAAATAAGCAATTGTATCTCTCAATATTATCTTGACACACAAATCCAAATCATTAAAAGCTAGATTTCTGATTTCAATTAGATTAATCTGTTTATTTCGATTTGGCTCTATATAATCTGCCACAAAAATAATCTTATCCAAAAGTGACATCTCTGGACAACCTGTTGTATGTACCTTTATTGCATGCATGATCTCTTCATTGTCGACATTATACTTGTTTTTACAAAGAAAAGCTCCTGCCTTCCCATGTAAAAGATAAGGTTTAGAACGTTCTGAAGCTGTAATTGCTATTTTATTATCTTCACAAAGCTTTATCAAATCATCATCAGACATATATTTTGCACAGTCATGCAATAATCCAGCATAAATGGCCTTTTGCAAAGGATAAGAATATCTCATAGATAGCGAGGCTGCTGTATACATAACACCAATGGTGTGTTTAAATCTAGAAGGTTTCTGCTTTGCTTTTAGATCTTCCTTTATGCTTTGGATGCTATCCCATGATCTCATATCTGTTAAATCATACAACTCATGTTCATTCAGATATTCATATACACCACCAGGCAAATAATTTCTAACGTCAACAAGTGTATTCGCATTTCGAATAGATGTAGAGGAAATCTGAACTTCATCCATTGGAACATATATAAACTTGCCGGTATATTTTTGCTCCATAGTCTTGCAAATGACCTCTAGAGAATTCCTATCTGCTTTTTCTCTGTTGCAAACAGCTATTGTGCATAACGAACTTATAATGTCAGGTCTGACCCATGTATTAAAAGTCTTAAGACTATCCGCCCCAATTAGAAAAAACAACTCATCATCAGGATATAGTAATTTGATTTTTTGCAATGTTTCATAGGAATAACACTTACTCATTTTTTGAAACTCAAAATCTTTGCATTTAAAATATGGATAATCTTTAATCATTAAATTAACCATATTAAATCTATCAATTATCGATATATCTCTTGAAACATTTTTATGAGGTGGATTGCCAGCCGGGATAAACCAGACTTCATCCAAATTTAATTTTTCATAAGATGCTAATGCAATGTTTAAATGTCCTAAATGAGGTGGGTTAAACGTTCCACCCAAAATTCCTATTCTTCGCATATTCCATGCCTTCTTTTATTCAGTAGTCTTACTTCTTTTTTTAGGTAAAATTATCTGAGGCTCTTTTGCTGGCTTGTATAAAATTACCTTCCTTCCAATAACCCTTACAAGCGTAGATCTTGTTCGTCCGGCTATTGTTTCACCTATCTCTCTCGGATCAGAAAAACAATTTTTTAAAATAGTAAGCTTAATAAGCTCATGAGTATTAAAAGTTTCATCTACAGCATTTATCAGCTCTGGACTAATCTCATCCTTGCCAATCTGCATTATAGAGTTTTCCTTGGATGCGAGAGAAGTAAGATATGCTCGTTCCTTATTATTAAGAATCATTTTCTTTCCTATTTCTTTCTAAAAATTTAATTACTTGTAATATTCGAATAGATTACCACCAACATCGACAGTATCACCATCTTGAATACCAAGTTCATCAAGTTTTTTCTGTATTCCTTTTTCCTTAATATATTTTTGGAAAAATAGAAATCCCTTCTCAGAATCAAGATTTGTATATCCGAGCATTTTATTAATGCTTCGTCCTTCTATCATAAATATACCATCATCATCTTTATAGACATTTATAAGGTCTTCTTCAGGTCTGCTCTCATTGGGATCTATTTCACTCTCATAAGTAGTAATATCATCCGGCAAAGATTTTAAAATATTAGATGTCGCAAAAAGAAGTTCTTTGAGTCCTTCACCTGTTACAGCTGAAATCCCAAAAACAGGAATATCCTTGTCTTTAAAAGCATCATGAATTCTATTTAAAAGTTCTTCTTTATCACCTTGGTATGAGTCAAGTTTATTGGCAGCAATAAGTTGTGGTTTGTCTAGCAGTCCTTCACCATATTTGATCAACTCATTATTGATTGCCTTAATATCTTCTACTGGATCTCTTCCTTCAACAGACGCAGCATCTACAACATGAATAAGAATTTTAGTTCTCTGAATATGTCTTAGAAACTCAATTCCTAGTCCGATTCCTTCTGATGCGCCTTCTATTATTCCTGGAATATCAGCTAATACAAACTCAGGAACATTAGGATAATTTACAACGCCGAGCATTGGTTCAAGCGTTGTAAAATGATAGTTTGCAATCTTAGGGTCAGCATTTGTAACTCTAGACAGTAACGTTGACTTACCTACATTAGGAAATCCAAGTAATCCAACATCAGCAATCAGCTTAAGTTCAAGGATAATATCTGCTTCTCTAGAATCTCCACCTGGCTTAGCATATTTTGGAGCCTGCATAGTTGATGTAGCAAAATGCTGATTACCCAATCCGCCTCTTCCGCCTTTTAAAATGGTGTATGAAGAGTTTTCACCCGACATATCCATAATAACTTTTCCGCTTGCAGCATCTTTTATAATTGTTCCCTCTGGAACTTTGAGAATAAGATTTTCTCCATTTTTTCCATGCTGATTTTTCTTTCTGCCTTCTTCACCGTCTTCGGCTGAGAATTTGATTTTATGACGATAATCAGAAAGGGTATTTGTTCTTTTATCAACAACAAAAATGACGCTGCCGCCTCTTCCGCCGTCACCGCCATCCGGACCACCATCCGGAACATATTTTTCACGTCTAAAACTAACGTGTCCGTTACCGCCCTTACCAGAACGAATAGCTATTCTTGCATGATCTGAAAACATAATTACCTCTTCTTAAAAATAAAACCCGACTGTTGTACAGCCGGGTAAAGTCTTACGTCATTACTTATTCTGCAACCGGATAAACAGAAGCAACTTTTTTGTCTCTGCCCTTACGCTCATAGCGAAGAATTCCGTCAGATGTTGCGAAAAGAGTGTCATCTCCACCCCTCATAACATTGACTCCCGGATGAATCTTAGTTCCACGCTGGCGATAAATAATATTTCCAGCTTTAACTGCCTGTCCGTCTGCCCTCTTGGCTCCGAGTCTCTTTGATTCGGAATCTCTACCATTCTTGGTAGATCCCATTCCCTTTTTGTGGGAGAAAAATTGAAGGTCTAAATTCAACATTTTCTATACCTCCTGAATGTTAATAATCAGATACTTGTCATCGTATTTTTTCTGTATCTCACTGAGTCCAAAAACCATTGAATCAATGAGAAGTTTACTTCTTTCTGATGAAGACGATTTGAACTTCAGATCAATAGTTCCGCTTTCCTGTTCCTGTGTAATAGAGAATTCATCACCGGTAAATCGTTCAATTGAATTTATCGTATTTATGATAAGAATACTTGCTGCTGCACAAACAATATCTTTGCCATGCTCATCATATCCCGCATGTCCGGATGTAGAAAGACTAATATATTGATCATCTCTCTTGATCAAATCTACCTTAATCATAATTAAGCGTTGATCTTTTCAATCTTAACTTGTGTGAAAGACTGTCTATGACCATTCTTCTTGTGATAGCCAGTTTTTCTCTTGTACTTGTATACGATGACCTTTTTAGCACGACCGTTTCTAACAACAGAAGCTTCAACCTTTGCTCCATTTACAGTCGGATCTCCTACCTTGAGCTCACCGTCATTAATGCAGAGAACATCTTCAAATGTTACTGTGTCTCCTGCTTCCTGATCCAGTTTTTCAATGGTAATGATATCACCTTCGGATACTTTGTACTGTTTGCCACCAGTCTTTATAACTGCATACATCTATGGCACCTCCTATTATCATTACTCGCCGATTTTGGTGTTGTCAGCTATTGACAAACTTCTAACCTAGTCGAGCGGCATACCGTAGTATACTAACACATCATTCTTTCCCCGTCAACTGTTGTCTAAGAGGAGTCTCGATTTTTTTCCTTGTAATTTCCATTATTCCAAGTGAAGTAATATCAACGACATTTGTAATTGTATTATTCTCTAAAAACTGCATTTTCATATATGATAATAATTCATCGTATCTTTTTTTATTCTTAAGATTAATAAGATCAATCAAAATTATTCCGGACAAATTTCTAATCTTGATCTGTTTAGATACCTCTAGAAGTGCTTCCATATTGATATTAAAGAAGTAATCATCTACACTATCCGCATTTTTTCTAGAACTTCTTCCCGAATTAACGTCAATTACTTCAAAAGCTTCGGTATGGTTAAAAACAATTTCAGCTCCAGATTTAAGCTTGACTGAATGAGCAGATGCATTATCAAGTTTTGAGGTCAATGAATACAGTTTATATAACGAAAAGTCGTTATCACTATATAATTCAATATTAAGCGAAGAATCTTCATAATATATATTTTTAAGCTCATTATATATATTTATATCATCTGTAATGACCCTGCCTATGCTATTCAAATTTCTATTAATTCTATGAATATAATGCATATCACCAGATTGAATCTTGTCAAATAACGCAAATGATTCTAAATTATCCACAGTACATACTTCACCCATTGGGTATTTAGACTTTTGCCTTTCTGATTTTATCTTGAATATGATTTCATCGCCTTGATGAGGCCCTTTTTTTTTTGATTTTTTATCAAAATATTGAAGTTCCTTATTACCAGGGTCAACACATGCGAATCCATAATCTCCTATGTTAACAAGTAATGAATTGTTTTTAAGTATTTTATCGATCCTGCCAGAAAATATATCGTCAATTTTAATAGCATAATCTAAAAAAGGTGTTCTATCCGCATATATATTTAAAAGATTTCTTTTTTCATCAAGTAAAAATTCAAACAAAAAATCTCGCTCGTTATATTTCCCGTCGGAAATTATTAATATGTTATTTCTTTTATTAATATTCTTATCTCTATATATATCTGTAATTGTATTAACTCTTGTTATTTTTTCATTCATATTATTGTTTAACATCAAACCACATGTCTTATTCACCGATTTGACAGCTCAATTGCAATTTCTTCCCAGGTCAATCCCTTTTCAACCATGAGTACCATCATGTGGTAGAGAAAATCCGCCATTTCATATTTTACTTCCTCTTTTTCGGGATTTTTAGCTGCGATAATTATTTCTGAAGCCTCTTCACCTACTTTTTTCAATATTTTATCTAGGCCTTTATCAAACAGGTAATTTGTATATGATCCATCTTTGGGATGTTCCTTTCTGCCGGCAATAACCTCATATTCACTTTCTAAAATACTAAGAGGATTATTGTTTTTATATTCCTTTTTCAGAATAGAATTAAAAAAGCAGCTTGGCGCACCAGTGTGACACGCTATTCCATCCACCTGCGATACTTTAGCCAAAATTGTATCATTATCACAATCAAGGATCAGTTCTTTGATATATTGATAATGGCCTGATGTCTCCCCTTTTATCCAAATAGATTGCCTGCTTCTACTAAAATATGTCATTTTTCCTGAAAGAACTGTCAAATTATATGATTCCTCATTCATATAGGCAACCATAAGGACCTGGTTTGTCCTATAATCCTGAATTACCACAGGCACAAGTCCGTTAGCATCAGTTTTGATCTCAGAAAAATCAATGGCAGCTGTTAATTTCATTACAGAAACACCATTATCTGTCAAATCTTTCTTATAAGCCATTATATCAAAATTCGGATTTGAAAAATCCGATGAAATATAGCTTTCAAATGAATTATCCTTGTAAAATTCATATGATGGGGATATATCACCCTCTTGCTGGAGACCAATAGGAAGATCCGATAGGCTCTGAACACTTGTAAGTATTGATTTTGACATAACAATAAATCCATATAGGCTCTCATCGAGGATTTCTTTTATCTTAAAAAGAAGATCCACATTCTTTAGAGACATCAGAAGCTTATCTTTACCAAATCTTTTTGAAGCATCAGTAAGAATAGAAAGTGAATCCATGTTCGAACCATTTAGAATCACCTTACTGCATCCTGCGTATAATAGCTTTTTGACGTCTTCAAGTCTTCTTATATTTCCACCTGCAAAAATTGGAATCTCTGAAATGCTTGCGATTTTTCTAAGCAATAATAGATTTGTCTCATGCTCTGAATCTTCCACAGATAGATCATAGACTATAAGTCCGTCCATTCCATTGTCATTATATTTTTTTATAAGATTAGAAATATCACCATGGTACTTCTCTTCATCCATTCCCAAAAATAAATCGCCCTGTTTTAAATATAGAATTCCAAATAAATGCATACTCATATGAGTTCTCCTGTTAATTCTGATGAAAGTAATTGCTTTCTAAGCTCGAAATCTATTAGATCATGCCCTTGGTAGACAGTACTCCTTCGATCCTTTCATCATGTTCCATTGCTTCTCTAAATGCCTTTCCAAAGCTTTTAAACATAGCTTCACAAATATGATGAGAATTAATACCATTTAATTTCTTAAAATGTATATTCATTGCTCCATGTACAGAAAGCGCATAAAAAAATTCTCTAATGGTCTCAGTTTCTAGTTCACCTATTTTCTCAGTCGGAAAATCAAAATCCATACCAAAATATGGTCGGCCCGAGATGTCAACAGATGATAATATAAGGGCATCATCCATGGGCAGTACAAAAAATCCAGAACGTTTAATACCTGCTTTATCATCAAGAGCCTCTAAAATAGCATCTCCAAGGACTATTCCTGTATCCTCAACCGTATGATGACAATCTACATTTAAATCACCAGAGACATTGATATCCATATCGATAAGAGAGAAGCGCGACAGAGCATTAAGCATATGATCAAAAAAACCTATTCCTGTATTAATGGATGATATACCTGTTCCATCTAGATTGACCATAACTTTTATATCTGTTTCTTTGGTTTTTCTACATTTTGAAGATTTTCTATCATGCATTTCGGCATCCTCGTTTTCTACTTTTCAAATCTTACTTTGATGGAATTGGCATGGGCTGTCAGTCCCTCCGCTTTTGCAAAACTTTCTATATCATTCGCATCATTTTTTAATGCATCATATGAATAATATATCACGCTTGATTTCTTTATAAAATCATCAACTGAAAGAGGTGAGAAAAATTTTGCTGTTCCATTTGTAGGAAGAACATGATTGGGTCCTGCCATATAGTCACCTAGCGGTTCGCTTGAATAAGGTCCTAAAAAAATAGCCCCTGCATTTTTAATTTTTGTCATAATCATTGTAGGATTCTCTGTTTGAATCTCCAAATGTTCAGATGCTATATCATTAACAACATCAATTGCGTCATCTAAATTCTTTGCAACAATAATGTAACCAAAGTTTTCCAATGACTTTTCAATGATATCACGTCTAGAAAGTCTAGGCAAAAAATCATTGATCTCCTTTTCAATATTTTCAGCTACTTTTTCACTTGTGGTAACTAAAATTGCCGAGGCCAGTTCATCATGCTCTGCCTGTGACAATAAATCTGCAGCAACGAATCTTGGATTGCATGAATCATCGCATAACACCATGATCTCACTTGGTCCTGCAATAGAATCTATACTAACATTACCGAAAACAGCTTTTTTTGCAAGTGCTACAAAAATATTACCTGGGCCAACTATCTTATCTACTTTTGGAACAGTTTCAGTTCCAAATGCCAGAGCAGAAATTGCCTGTGCTCCACCGGCTTTTATGATCTTATCAGCTCCAGCCTCTTTGGCGGCAACAAGAGTTAGATCATTAATTTTATTGCTTTTATCTGGAGGTGTTATCATTATTATTTCTGACACACCGGCAACTCTTGCAGGTATGATATTCATTAGAACTGATGATGGATAACTTGCTTTTCCTCCTGGTACATATACTCCGACTCTTTGTAGTGGTGTGATTCTTTGACCAAGTATAGATCCTTCTTCCATATCGAACCATGAATTTCTCTTCTGTTTTTCATGAAATTTTTCAATATTTGATTTTGATTTTCTGATTATCCTTATAAGATTTTCATCAGTATTCCTATATGCTTTTTCAATTTCATCAGAAGAAACAACCATATTTTCAGATTTAATACTTGGACAATCAAATTTATTTTCGTATTCTAAAAGAGCTTTGTCACCATTATTTTTTACATTTTCAACTATTTCCTTAACAACTGTTTCATAATCTGAATATGAAGCTGGATTCCTCTTTAAAAGATTATTTTTAATTTCATTTTTACTTTTTTCATCTAGAAATATTTTTTTCATAAAGCCTCACGCATTCTTGAAATCAGATTCTTGATACGAATATCATTTATCTTCATAGAAACCTTATTTACAACCATTCTGGCAGAAATAGGACACACTTTTTCTAGAACTACCAGCCCGTTTTCTTTTAGCGTTGCACCTGTCTGAACAATGTCACATATTACTTCCGATAAATCAACAATCGGAGCAAGCTCTATGGATCCGTTTAGTTTAATAAGCTCAACTGTCTGATTTTTTTTGTTATGAAAGTAATTTTTTGCAATATTGGGATATTTGGTTGCCACTCTGATCATTTCATGACTATCAAGATATTTTTTTGAATCAGGAAATCCACATATACACATATTACATTGACCGAATCCAAGATCCAAAACTTCGTAAATATTACGATTTTCTTCTAGAATAGTATCTTCGCCTACTATTCCTATATCAGCTGCCTGATATTCAACATATGTTGGGACATCACTTGCCTTGGCTAGGAAAAATCTAATTCCAAGGTTAGCATTTTCAAATATTAGTTTTCTAGTATTCTTGTCTGATACCTCGCTACACGAAATGCCTATCTTTTCAAAAATTTTCATGGCATCATCAGCCAATCTGCCCTTCGCTAGAGCTACTGTCAAAAAATCTTTTTCATCCATTTTGGCTTTCCTCCTTAAAGAGTATATATTTTTTGCCCGATAAACTTTTTATTAATTCATTAAGTTCATTTTTTTTATCAGGAATCAAGATTACAATGGCTTCTTTGCCTTCAACTCTTAATTGTCTGGCCTCCTCGATGCATTTATTTCTTGAAATTATATCAGTAAGAAGATATATAGAACGATTCTCCTTTTCAAAATCAATATTCTGTCTAGACATAGCTTGGACAAGTTTATCAAGCGAAAAAGCAAAGCCTATTGCACCTTTTTCAGAGTCAAATGATGATAAAAGATTATCATATCTACCGCCTCTTAGTACTGCTGAATCTGACCCATATGTATAGCCAGAAAAAATAACACCAGTATAATAATTCATATAATTACATAGACTTAGGTCAAACGAAATATATTTTTCAACATTAAAATTTTTCAAAATATCATATAGATCTATAAGATATTTTATTTCTCTTTGTACTTTTGACCATTTGGATGTTTTATCAAATAGTTCTATTAATCCATGTTCATCGGTTATATCATTTTCAAGAATCGAAAAAAGTTCTGAGATTTCTTGGTTTATTCCATTTTTTTCGAGAAAATCCATCAGGCCAAAAAAGTTTTTATTAGAAATATACTCTACAGCGGTCTCGGCTTCTTCATCAGACAGATTTGAAATATTGATTATTTGAGATATTAAATTAGATGAGGAAACGCAGATGCTAAATTCATCAATATTTACAGCCTGAAAACATTCGCATACAATATTTATGAGTTCGGCATCATAATAAATATCACTACTACTGATGCATTCGGCACCAATTTGTACGTATTCCCGTAGATAGCCCTTAAGCATTGAATCATTTCTAAAAACTTTTCCGAAATATTTAACCCTAAGGGGTAATGTGTTGTTTTTTAGCAAAAGTGAACTTGCTCTTGCAATCGAAGGAGTAAAATCAGGGCGAAGAGATAAAATCTTGCCATCTTTATCGAAAAATCTAAATAATTTTTCTGATTTTACGGTCCCAGCTTTTTGAAAAAGATTTTCATATTCTAATACAGGTGTATCTATTGTTTCATACCCAAATGAAGCAATCTTTTTGTTGATCGTATCCAGACAATAATCTCGTATAGTACTTTCATTACTGTAAATATCTCTAAATCCATCTGGAGTAAATGTTAGACTATTCATAATTATCCTTTCTGCTTTACTGTGCTAAAGCAATAACGTGGTAAATTATCAATATTATATTTACTGTAATCCTTATTGTCAAGAACGATTTGCAAGATCCATATTTATCATATCCAAGTATGGAACTAAAGTCGGTGGTTTTTCCTTAAAAATAAAATTTTCATTAAGTTCATCAAGTCTGAAACTTTTCCTGCCTTTTTTTTCTTTGCTTCTATTCCAAAACAAGATAGCTTCTTCAAATCTCAGATAATAATAAAATTCCCTTTTTGAAAAATATATTAGAAAAAAAGAAATACCCTCTTGCTCTTCAAATGCTTGCATAAACTCCATCTGATGCTCATGAATATTATGCAGTGGAAATGTATCTGAAACACACTCTTTTGCATCAAAGCAAACTGGAATACCCTGAACAGCTCCAATATAATCCACAGTACTCTTTTGATCAAAATATGCAAGGGTAATATGTCTGGTTTCTTTATCTATATTAATCGGAGTGATTGGTGTAGGGACTTTCTGTATAAGTGCCAAATGATTTTCCCTATATATTTCATTAGTCTGGTTGATAAGATCTTCTAGTGTAGATCCTCTTAGTCCTCTGGAATTCCAGGTAGCCATTTTTTACCTCAGTTTCATATCCTAAAAATTTAATAAAAAAATGTAAAAACTACATATATTTCTCTTTAAAATTAATAAAGTCCTCCTGCTCCGGAGCTATGATCATGTTTCCCTCAATTATGCATGAATAACTGTGTAAGAGTGGACGTTTAACATGAAGTTTGCCATTCAAGTTTTTATTCCCATATTTTACATCTCCAATAATTGGATTGCCATAATATGAGAGACTAGACCTTATCTGATGTGATCTTCCTGTGTGTAATGTAACTGTAAGACAAGAATATCCATTAGATTCACTATCAACTGTAACTTCTTGTTCCATGTATTTTGAATTGTGAACTTCGTTAATTGAGTATGAAATATAATTATTTTCTTCGTCCTTGCTTAAATATCCTTCCATTATCTTCGGTCCAAAATAATTCCCCTTTACAATACATTTATAGGTCTTTCTGATATCGTTATTTTTTAATGCTTCGGTGCCATATTTAATACCCTTCATTGTTTTACCGAAAATCAAAATCCCGGATGTATTTCTATCCAGCCTATTTATAACAGATGGTTTAAATGTTTTTAACGTTTCACTGTTAATCTTATCCTTTTTTAAAAGATAAGCGATCAAAAGCTCATTAGCAGAAATATCATCTTCTGAAGATTTCTGAGATAACATTCCAGGTTTTTTATTTATACATATTATATCCTCTGACTCATATAATATTTCAATATCATTTGTATTCATTTTGAGAAGAGAATCTATATAATCACTTTCAAAGTTAGTTGATTTTCCAGTAAATTTCATAAAAGTTTCATCAGAAAAAAAAATCTTAACGGAATCTCCCTCAGACAATTCTTCATTACCTGTGCATTTTTTCCCGTTTATTGTAATATTTTTTTTCCTAAGCATTTTATGTAAAAGTCCATTTCCTGCCTCAGGAAGAATTCTATTTAAGAACCTAAGTAACTTCTGACCTGATTCTTCAGATGGGATTTTAAATTCCTTCAAAGTTTTTAACCTCTTCTATATCATAAAAACTATTAATGTAGTAATCAGAAAGTTCTTTATTTTTATCTACTGTATATTTTGAAGAATCATCTTTAATACAACAAACGCTCATACCAGCATTTTTGCCAGCCATTATACCTTGAAGAATATCTTCAAACACAAGAGATTCTTCAGGATTTGAATTTAAAAGCTCACAAGCTTTCAAATAGACATCAGGTTCTGGCTTACCGTGTGAAACTTCATCTGCCGTAACAACAACTTCAATGTAATCATACAAAGAATGATGTTCAAAACAAGCTTCTACTAATCTTCTTGAATTTGATGTTGCCAGTCCAAGCTTGACATTTTTACTTTTTAAAAATTTTAATAGTGTAATGGCTCCAGGTTTCATTGGTATATTATATTTATATTCTTCAATTGCCATTTCAGTCCAAATCTCTGCAAGTTCATTTTCATCCTCTGAAAGAGATAGAATCTTTTTGAAATATTCTGCAGTTTCAAAAATACTCTTACCGGCAATCTGTAGCTGAAAATCTTCCTGATATGGAATATTTCTTTCTGCCAAAAATTTCCTATCAATTTTTTCCCATATTCCCATTGAATCTACAAGTGTTCCATCCATATCGAAAATAACTGTATCTATATTTTTAAACATCAATATTCACCTCAAAAAAAGGCATCCGGTAAGTTCCGAATGCCTAAAAAATTAATCATGTTTGAAGAATTCTTCCGGAACATTAATTGAAGGTGTGCCGGAGTCGATCATTTCTGCATCAATTGAAGAAGAAATATTCGCATTTTCTTTATCGGGTTCTACATTCTCAGGCGTAGTCGCTACTAAATCATCCTGTGGTCTGAGTTCATTTCTATTAGAAACAACTCTATCAAGAATACCACTTAACTTCCCAATAAAGCTCTCATCTCTCATCCTTGTAAGCTCAATTGAATTCGCAAGTACTTCTTCAATATTTGAAAGGAGATCATCGGTATAAGCCATAGCACCTGTTTTAATATCATTAGCCTCAATTGTTGCCTTATCGAGCATATCTTGAGCATCTTTGGTAGCAATCATAACAACCTGGTTAGCCTGAGCATATGCCTGCTGCATTATCTGATGCTCAGATACAAGCTCATCTGTTTTAATCTGTGCATTAGAAATAATCTGATCAGCTTTGGCTCTTGCATCTGCCAATATCGCTTCTCTATTACTAATAATTTTCTGATATCTTCTGATTTCCTCAGGCGTCGTAGCTTTAAGCTCTTCTATATAATTTTCAAGTTCGTCACGATTGATAACTATTTTTGAGCTTGAAAATGGAGCAGCCTTACCTTCTTCATCAATAAAGCGTTCCATATCATCTAAAATTTGTTCAATGCTGCTTGCCATATTTGTCTCCTTTTAATCTGTCCTTATATTTTGCCTCTATAAGAGGTATAACAGAAGGTGGTACGAATTTGGATATATCCCCGCCATAGGATGCAAATTCTCTAACGATTGTAGAGCTTAAATACGAATAATGAAGATCCGTTGTAAGGAAAACTGTCTCTATGTCATTATACTGTACTTTATTACTCTGTGCCAACTGAAGTTCGTACTCGAAATCAGTAATGGCCCGGAGTCCTCTAACTACTATTTTTGCATGTATCTCCCGTGCAAAATCAACCATCAGTCCATCAAAAGCAACAACCTTAACATTAGGAAGATCCTTTGTTAAATCCTTAATTATACTAACACGTTCATCTATTGAAAACAATGCATTTTTCTGGCTGTTCATAAGCACACCAATCACAAGTTCATCAAATAAATGAGACGCCCTTTCAATAATATCCAAATGTCCAAATGTTAATGGGTCAAAGCTTCCGGGATAAATTGCTTTTTTCATTATTTTTCTTTCTTGAGCTTCAAAAATATATGCTGATTAGTTTTATATATCTTTTGCTTTTCCAATGAGAAAACATTAATATCAATAAAATCCAAAGTCCTTTTTTTGTCCGCTTCAATAATAATAATAGAATTCTCATCACATATATCGAACTCTTTAATAAGCTTTAATATTTCACTTTCTTCATGCATCGCATAAGGCGGATCCATAAAAATGATGTCGAATTTTTTATCCTTGCTAAAACCTCTTAATGCATCAAATACATTTTCCCTCAGCAAGGTTGAATCTAATAGTAGATCAGTACTTGTCAGATTCTTATTGATAATTTCGCATGCCTTACGATCTTTTTCAACGAAAGTACAATGAGAAGCTCCTCTACTAAGAGCTTCAATCCCCATTTGACCACTTCCCGAAAAAAGATCAAGAAATTCTGCGTCAACAACATCAAACTGAAGAATATTAAAAAGCGTTTCCTTGATTCTGTCAGTTGTAGGTCTAGTTTCCATTCCATCAGGTGCCAGTAGGTTAAGATGGCCTCTTTTTCCTGCTATAACTCTCATAATACACCCTCACTCAGCAAATCACAGGTAAGTCTGATCGCCTCATAAGAAGCTGAACGTCTGACAATATTTCTCGTTCCATTGAAATGGTATCTTCTGGTGCAGACTCTTTTAGAGCCTGCTACACTTATATATACTGTTCCAACAGGATTGCCTGGTTCTTCTCCCGCAGGTCCGGCAATTCCAGTAATACCTATCCCAATATCACAACTTGACTGCCGTCTCACTCCACAGCTCATTCTATAAGCTGTTTCTGGACTTACGACTCCATAATCAAATATGATATCAGGCTCTATTTCCAACAGTCTCTGCTTCTCTTCAATACTGTATGTAACATATGAGCTTTTTAGTACCTCAGAGGAACCACTTACACTTGTGATCAGTTCAGAAACCATTCCTCCGGTACAAGATTCAGCACAAGAAATTGTCATCTTGTTTTCTATTAATAGTAAAACAAGTTCTTTTGCTTTGTTAATCAATTCTGCTCCTTTAACACCTGTTTGTTCTGAGCAATATATGTAACAAGAGAAATAATTGTAAGGGCTGTTGCTACTACAATTAGTATCATTGTAATAATATCAGCATATTTAAACTGAAGGTTTAAAATGGCAAATATTATAAGTGCCATCTGAGAAACAGTCTTTGATTTTCCCCACATATTTGCGGCAATAACAATTTTGTTGTTGGCTGCAACAAGTCTGAAACCAGATATGATAAATTCTCTAGCTATAATAATTATTACAACTACAGCTGGAATCTGTCCAAGATCCAATAGACATATAAGTCCTGAGCAAACCAAAAGCTTATCCGCTAGTGGATCCATAAATTTTCCAAAATTAGTAACCAAATTGTATTTTCTGGCTATTTTCCCATCTAGCATATCTGTAAAGCTTGCAATTACAAATATAATATCTGCAATTAATCTGAATGTAAAATCTCCCGGCTTAAATAATAGGAAAAAAACAAAAAAGGGAATCAATATTACTCTCATTATAGTAAGTTTGTTAGGTAGATTCATAATTTAATTTCTCCATAAAGATCATAGTCTTTTGAATCAGTCACATGGACTTTTGCAATTGTTCCGCTTATCAATTCAACATCTGAGCTAATAAATATATAACTGTCTACATCCGGTGCATCCTTATATGTTCTTCCTACATATACATTTTTTTCCGAAAGATATCCCTCGATAAATACATCAATATCACTGCCGATAAGATTTTTATTTTTCTTAAATGCAATGACCTGTTGTAAAAGCATCAGTTCATCTTTTCTTTTTTCCTTAACTTCCTCGGAGACATGATCCGTAAAATCATAAGCAGGTGTTCCCTCTTCTCTTGAATAAGTAAATACTCCTAATCTATCGAAGTTAGTTTCATTTACAAATGCTTTCATCGTCTCGTGCATTTCATCAGTCTCACCGGGAAATCCGGAAATAAGTGTTGTACGAAGTGAAATATCAGGTATTCTTTCGCGAAGCTTAGAAATGATATTTTTAATATCACTTCTTGTAGTTCTTCTGCCCATTCTTCGAAGAATATAATCGTCTGCATGCTGGATCGGCATATCGATATAATGAACAATTTTGGGATTAGATGCCATGCATTCAATAAAATCATCATCAATGGACTCAGGATAAGTATATAGAACCCTTATCCACTCTATACCGTCAATTTCAGATATTTTATTTAAAAGTTCCGGGAGTTTTCGCTCACCGTATATATCAGTACCATAAATAGTAGTTTCCTGAGCAACAATATTAATCTCTGTTATACCTGCTTCGGCCAATTGCCTTGCTTCCTTAAGAAGGACATCCATTGGTATACTCCGATAAGGTCCTCTAATATTAGGGATTGCACAATATGTACAACGCTTGTCACATCCCTCTGCTATTTTCAGGTAATCGTATGGCATGCCAGTTGCTGATATCCGTCCAATGCTATCATCAGGTAGACTGTTTATAGATATATCATCAATATCCGTTTTTTCTCCGCTTATAGATTCTTTTACGGCCTGTACAATCTTATCATAGGAATTGATTCCAACAATAGTATCCACTTCTGGAATATCTCTTCTGATCTCTTCCTTGTACCTGCCGCTCATACAGCCTGTAACAACAAGACCCTTTAGATGACCCTCTGTTTTATATTTGGCACAATCCAAAATTGTCTGGATGCTTTCTTCAAGTGATGACTGAATAAAGCAACATGTGTTAATTACTATTACATCCGCTTCTTCTTCAGTCGTAATTTCCATACTATTATTTTTTAGAAGAAACAACATATGCTCTGAATCAGCAAGATTTTTATCACATCCAAGTGATACAAATGCAACTCTCATAAATCACTCTTCTGAATCTACTGAAGCAATATTTTCTACTTCTGCGGTTTCAGTTTCAATTGCTTCATCTTCTCTTTCAAGCTGAGCTTCTTCGTCAGTAAGAATTCTAAGCTTACCTGAATAAAGTTCATCCACAGCTGTAGAAAGTGGCTTAGTCTTGGAAAATTCATCTTCAAGTCTAGGTGCACCATCGATTATCTGTCTTGCACGTTTTGCTGTTGCACACACAACACTGTATCTGCTATTTACAATAGGTGCTTCGCCCTCCTCAACGTCTTTGTTGATTACATTCATAAGCTCTACATAGGATGGATGGATCATTTTGTTTCTCCTTTCGAAAATTGAGATAGTTCACTCTGGATTCTAGATATAAAATCACTGTTTTTTATTGAGCTGTTCTTCTCACTCTGAATAATGTTATGGACCTTTTCCACAGCCTCATTCAAATCATCATTTACTATAATATAGTCATACTGTTCCATCAGCAGGGATTCTCTTCCTGCAATGGAAAGTCTTTCAGCAACAACTTCTGCATCCTCTGTTCCTCTGCCCTCTAGCCTTCTTTTTAGAGTGGCTGCATCAGGTGGAGTAACAAATAAAAGAATGGCCTGCGGAAATATCTTTCTAATCTGAAGGGCACCTTGAACTTCTATTTCAAGTACTACATCTTTTCCCTCATTAACAAGTTTTTCAACATATGCCTTTGGCGTTCCATAATAATTTCTATTAAAAGAAGCATATTCAAGAAGTTCATGGTTTTTTATCATGTCCTCAAACTTCTCGATCGATAAAAAGAAATACTCTCTTCCATCCTCCTCGCCTGTTCGTTTCTCTCTCGTAGTTGCTGAAACTGAGAGAAAATATTTGTCAGGATATGTACTTAGAAGATGCTTCATTATCGTACCTTTACCTGCTCCTGAAAAACCAGACAGTACAATAACCGTGCCTTTTCTATTTTCTTCCATTAACACCACCGCCTCTATCATTATTTTGAATTCTTGTATAGATTGCATCAGGGCTAAGTGCAGACATAACAACTCTGTTTTCCGAGAGAACAACCACGCCTCTGGTTCTTCTACCCGATGTAGCATCTATCGCAAGATTGTTTTCCTTGGCTGTTTGTACCAACCTCTTGATTGGAGCGGAATCAGGACTAACAATTACCAATATTTTATCCGTCTGGACCAAATTGCCAAAACCAACATTAACAAACGACATATTAATTCCTTTTTATAGATTTATATGTAATGAACAATTTAACATAATCAACCCAAATACAATTACAAGTGTAGCAAAACTATTCAAGATTTTGAACTTGTTCTCTCAGTTTTTCTATAAGTGTCTTCATTTCAATGCCTACATCTGCTGTATAAGAATCAGAACTCTTTGAAAGAATTGTATTAGCCTCTCTGTTTAGTTCCTGTGTCAGAAAATCCAACTTTCTGCCTACAGCACCCCCACTTTTTATGGTATCTTTAAAGGTCTTAATGTGACTGGAAAGTCGTACGAGTTCTTCATCAATGCATATTTTATCTGCATAGATTATAACTTCTGATGCAATTCTTGAATCATCAATGGTCTTATCTTCTAGGAATTCTCTGACCTTCTTAGTAAGTCTTGACTTATACTCATCTATTATAACCGGAGAACGTTCCTTGATAATATGAGATAATTCCTGAAGTCTATCAGCTTTTTTTATAAGATCGGCACTAAGGTTGTCTCCCTCTTTCTCTCTTGCGATAGTAAGTTTTTCAATTGCTTTTGTCAAAGCCTCTCTTACATTTTCCCACAAAGAATCTGGAGATGAAGACATATCCTTTTCCGAAATAACACCAGGAAGTCCCAAAAGTGATGTTATCCCAAAATCATCTGTAAGATCATATTGCTCTTTAATAAAGTCTCTTGCATTCAGATAAACAGATGCACAGTCCTGGTCAAACGCAAATTCTTTTCCTGAATTGCCTTTTGCTCTGATTGTAACAGAAACATCGATTTTGCCTCGCTCGATCTTTTCCTTAATCATCTTCTGTATCTTTTCTTCAAGGGAAAATGCATACGAAGGAAGCTTAACATTTATATCAAGGAATCTATGATTCACTGCCTTGATTTCTACCGTATAACGGATAGAATCAGAATCAACATCGCCTCGTCCAAATCCTGTCATTGAATATATCATAACTATCCTCTCCACTAAAAGCCGAAACAGCCTAAAGATAGACATACTAGTGTATTATAATATTTAACAATTCATGCGTCAATTTTTAATCGATAATTTTTTGAAGATCATTCAAACCAGGTTTTATTACCATTGAATAATTTGTATAATATACAACAAATCCAGGTGCCGCTCCATTAGGCTTTTTAACACCCTTTGCTTTTAGGTAATCAACTTCTATCTTATCAGAGTCTCTGTCTGAAGAATAAAAAGCAGCTAATGCAGCACAATCTGTGTATACATGATCCGGTAGTTCTTTCCCATCTGCTTTTACTATCACATGACTACCCGATATATTCTTGGCGTGAAACCACCAATCTCCATTACTAGCCAGATCAAAAGTCACATGATCATTCTGATAATTATTTTTTCCAACGTATATATCAAATCCATCTATTGTTTTAAAATGAAGTGGCTTCTCCCGAATATCCTTTTTCTTCTTCGAATTCTTCTTTTTATGGATGAATCCAGAATCTTCCATTTCTCTCCTGATAAGATCCAGATCTCCTTCATTTTCCGATAGATCCAATGCCGTCTGTATTGTTTCAAGATGATTTATTGTATCAAGTGTAGTGCTTAAATGCTCTTTCAGCTCAGTTTCAGTTCTCTTTAATTTCTGATATTTTGAAAAATAATCATTTGCATTATCCATAATGGACATATCGGTCTGTATGGGAATCTCTATATCTTCCCCGGTTTCATAATTGTTGACTATTACTGTAGGATTAGAGTTATCAATAGAGTACGCATATGCTCTTAGTAATTCGCCTCTTTGTCTAAAAAGTTCTTTTTTTTCAGTATCCTTATACTGCTTCTCCTGAAGCGAATATTTTTTTTTGTTTCTATTCAAAAGGTTAAATACGATTTTTCTAAGATCTGTAGATCTTTGATGCATATTTGCATAAATATCTCTTCTAGAATAAAAATTATATAGAAGCGATGAAATCGAATCCTGATCCACTGATTTTTTGTCATTATATGAAATAAGATGAAAAGCAGAATATTCCAGTGGCTTTTCAGTTTCGTTATCAGAAATAATAACAGGTTCAAATCTCTCGTTTTTAATGTCACTTATAAGTTTAAAAAATTCTAATTTTAATGAATTAATTCCTGTCTCATCAAGTGATGCTGTGGATTGATCAATATCCAGCCCGGCCCTAGCGCATATTTCCACTGATGTAATTGATGAAAACCCGATAAAGCTGCCAGACAGTAGACCTTTCAGTGTTTGATTTTTGGCATTTATCATAGCAAGGAAATCATTTTCGTCTATGCTGAGAGGATCTATCTTTCCCTCTTGCGTAGGAATAAAATATTGTCTTCCAGGCAATACCTCTCTGACAGAACTAACAGCTGATGAAATATGCTTTATACTATCGATTATTTTATTATCAGAATCTGTAAAAATAATATTTGAGTGTTTTCCCATTATTTCTACATATAGGAATTTAACAGATAAATCTCCCATTTCATCCCTATGTTCAATTGATAGTCGAAGCACTCTCTCCAGACCCATCTGTTCAATATCACATATTCTTCCGTTCCCAATATGTTTTCTTAGAAGCATGCAAAAATTAGGAGCTGTATCAGGGCTTTTTTTGTTTTCTTCTGTCAAATATATCAATGGAAGAGATGCATTAGCAGAAATAAGAAGCCTTAATGTGCCTCTCCTTAACTTGATTGTAAGTATTAATTCGTTTTCCTCTGGCTGAGCTATTTTCGAAATATGACTATCCAGAAGTTTTTCTCTTAGTTCTACCGTAAGAGCTCTCATAGTAATACCATTAAATGCCATTTTAGTTCTCCTTATATAATATAAAGTACTTCATTTATAGATTTGTGTATAGTTTTTCCCGCTCTTTATCCCGCAAAAGTTTTAAATATTTGTTTTCAGGATTATTAAGCTCAGGATCTAATTTAATAATACTTTCAGCGTCTGCTGAAGCAGCTTCTAAAAGGGCAGCATCTTGATAAATATCAGCAATAGTAAATGAAGAATCTCCACTTTGCCTGATGCCCTCAAAATCACCAGGTCCTCTTAATGCAAGGTCCTTTTCTGCAATTACAAATCCATCATTTGACTCATGAAGAACATTTAATCTGTCGCTAGCTTTTTGGTTCTTTTTGGATGAACTATTTACTAGTATACAGTATGATTGATATTTTCCACGTCCTACTCTGCCTCTAAGCTGATGAAGTGATGCCAGACCAAATCTATCTGCATTTTCAATTATCATTACCGAAGCATTAGATACATTTACGCCAACTTCGATTACTGTTGTAGAAACTAGGATATCTATTTTTCCATCTTTAAAATTCTGCATTATAAAATCTTTTTCAGTAGATTTAAGCTTGCCATGAATGATTTCAATATCTACACCATTTCCAAAAGCATCTTGAAGCATATCTCTATAGTCATGGACATTCTCACCATCTATATTATCTGAAGCCTCAACAAGAGGACATACAATATAGACTTGTCTTCCTTTTTTTATCTCAGATGCTGCCATCTTCCAGGCAGTGCTTCGCATACCGCTGTCTATAACTGCCGTTTTAATTTTCAGTCTTTCCTTCGGTAGTTCCTTTATAATAGAAACATTCATTCCGTTATATAGAATAAGGGCCAATGTTCTAGGAATTGGCGTTGCTGATAATAACAGTGAAAATGGTGCACCTCCCTTTTCTGAAAGGATCTTTCTTTGTTTTACTCCGAATCGATGCTGCTCATCAGTAACTGTAAGACCAAGGGAATAATACGTTAGTCCCTCTTGGATCAATGCATGCGTACCGATTACAAAGCTAGCATCCCCAGCTTTTACCTGTTCATATGCAATCTTTTTTTCACTTTTCTTCATAGATCCGACAATAAGCACAACTGAAAATGGAAGGTTATACTTTGATATCATTTCAAGAAAATAATAATAGTGCTGTCTTGCCAATACTTCAGTTGGTGCCATAAGGCTGGATTGATAACCACTTTCAGCCATCATAAGCATGCTTAAAAAAGCAATTATAGTTTTACCGCATCCTACATCGCCCTGTATCAATCTTTCTGTTATATTTTTTCCGACAAAATCATTAGTTATTGATTCAAATGCTGATTTTTGACCATCTGTAAGTGAAAACGGAAGACCATCAATTACTGCATCAGTATATTCACGCTTATCAATATTAAAATTATTATTTACAATTTCTCTTGATAACTCTTCAGATTTTGATTCCAGAAAAAACTGGAGTAGTTCTTCATATACAAATCTGTTTCTAGCCAATATAAGTTGTTCTTCTGACTCAGGGAAATGCATGTATTTAACAGCATCATGATAATTAATAAGGTGATTTTTCTTGACGATGTTATCCGGAAGCATTTCCTCTTCTTGCTCAAACAACCCAAGTGCTTCCTTAACTGCTTTCTCAATTATTTTCTGAGAAAGACCCTTAGTGGTGCTATACACAGGATTAGGACGTTTTATAATATAATAATACTCATCTGGCACAAAAAAAGATGGTTGTTCGATCCTTATTTTTTGATCTTTTTCAGACACCCTTCCATAAAAAACATATGGAATTCCAAGCGTTATGTTGTTCCGGATATATGGCATTCTATACCATATTATTTCAATTGTTCCTTCTTCTGTATCACAACGTGCCGTTTGAATAGATATATTTTTAAAATATCGAACACTTATTGGTCTGTGAACGATACCCAAAACAGCTTGATAATTTCCCGACTCAAGATTTGATATTTTTTCAGGCAATGTATAATTTTTATAATCACGCGGAAAAAAGAGGAGTATATCACGTAAAGTGTATACTCCTATCTTATTAAAAAGCTTTTCAGTTTTACCACCTATTCCCTTAACGTTACAAATAGATGAGTCGAGAAGCAAATTCATTTTATTCTACGCTTGTCACATAATAGTAAACAGGCTGTCCTCCATTTTCAAGATCAATCTCAAGATTAGGAAATTTCGCTTGGATAAAGTTCTTGGTTTCTTCAGCTTCACCTTCAGTGACATCCTCGCCATAATATATAGTAATTATAGAAGACATATCATCAACCATATTTTCCAGCATTTCAATGAAAACATCGTTTCTGTTTCGGCCAACCGACAAGAGTCCAGAATCACCAATTCCCATAAAATCACCGGCAGTGATTTCTTTGTCATCAATCATTGTGTTTCTTACAGCGTATGTTATCTCTCCAGTTTTTACATTCTGGATTTCATTCTCCATGCTCTCTTTATTTTCTTCTACGCTACTATCGGGAAGAAAATTAATAAGTGCTGTTATACCCTGCGGAACAGATTTTGTCGGAATTACAATAATATTTTTATCTTTACATAGTAATGCAGCCTGATTAGCAGCAAGAATAATATTTTTATTATTAGGAAGAACAAAAACATTGTCACAATTTATTTTCTCAACTGCATTTAATATATCGTCAGTACTTGGATTCATTGTCTGTCCACCTGTTATACAGACATCACATCCAAGATCAGAGAATATCCTGCTCATGCCTTCTCCAGCCATTACTGCGACAAATCCCATTGCTTTTTTCTCTGTTGAATCCGCTTTCGTTGTAGTTGCATATGAGCTATCAGAGTCCGATGTTGACTCCGGTCTGATGAATCCCTCTTTATCGCCATTGTTTTTCAATTCAATTTCATGAAGGCTTCCAAGCTCGAGAGCTTTTCTGAAAATATCGCCAGGATTATCCGTATCAAGAGAAGCTGAAATATATAAATCTTTTTTATCGATTATTACATTACCGCCTGAAAGAGAGAGATATGATGCAAATCCATCTTTTCTGTCATCTGTTGTATGTTTTGCAGGTACAAGTACAAAACTAAGATGATAATTAAAAATTCTTTCATCACTTGTGGACTCTTTTTCTTCATCAGATACTAATGAAAGATCTACCTTCTCGCCGGAAATATACTTATAAGCACCTCTTAAAATTTCAAGAAGTCCAGCTCCACCTGAGTCTACAACACCTGCCTGTTTAAGTACAGGAAGAAGATCAGGAGTCTTTTGAAGTACTCTATCACCTTCTTCTACAAGCTCTTCCAAAAAATAAACTATATCATCTGTCTCTTCAGCAAGCAAAATCGCCCTATCAGAGATTCCTCTAGCAACAGTAAGTATAGTTCCTTCTTTTGGCTTCATTACAGCCTTGTATGCTGTTTCTGTTGCTCTCTCACAACCTCTTGCAAGCACATCGACATCGATAACTTCTTCAGCCTTAACAATTTTTGTAAAACCACGAAGAAGCTGTGATAAAATTACTCCAGAATTTCCTCTGGCCCCTCGAAGTGATCCAGATGACATTGCCTTACAAACTGACTTAATATCAGCATCATCACCAAGTTCATGAACAGCCTTGGCAGCAGACATAACCGTCATAGTCATGTTTGTACCAGTATCCCCATCTGGAACAGGAAATACATTAAGTTCATTTATCTCATCTTTTTTTGCTTCAAGGCTCTTTGCACCGGACAAAAAGGCATTTGAAAGCTTCTTTGCATCTAAAGTCTTAAGTTCCACTTATATTCCTCCTCAATCGATGACACGTACACCTTCGACAAATATATTGATCTTGTCAACCTTCAGACCCGTATATTCTTCGACTTTATAACTTACGGTCTCAATAAGATTATCGCAAACTGTGAGTATATTAACGCCAAAAGACACAATGACATGAAAATCAAGTGATATTTTATTATTGTCTTCCATGATTACGCTTATTCCATGATTAAGGTAATCCTTTTTTAACAGCTTAACTAAGCCATCTTTCATATTAACGGCAGCCATACCAACGATTCCGAAGCATTCAACTGCTACAGATCCCGCATAGGTTGCAATGACATTTTCGTCAATAATAATTCTCCCGAGTTTTGTTTCCATCTCTCCCTGCATATTGACCTCCGAAATAAAATATTAATCCTAACAATTGTTTCATTTATTACATTATAGTTAATTATTTGGAAAATATAAAGAAAAAGTACGCGGAAGTTGATTCCGCGTACCGCAAAAATTAGTTTAACCAAAGAATTTCTTTAGTTTAATCTGGGCAGACTACGCCAGATTCACGTAAAATCTCAAGATCAAGCACGCTCTACACTACCGGAGCGAAGACATGAAGTACATACATGAAGTTTCTTAGGTGTTCCTTCGATTACACATCTAACAGACTTCACATTTGATTTCCATATTTTGTTGGATCTTCTATGAGAATGGCTCACCTTAATTCCAAAATGAGCTCCTTTTCCGCAGATATCACACTTTGCCATCCTGCTACACCTCCTAAAGACCTTTTCATAGGTCGAATTCTCGTGACAACATTGATATATTATCAAAACCACATATAAAAAGCAAGAGAAATTTTGCAAACAATATTTTCAAAGATACATTACAAAATCAAAAGGAAAATTACTCTTCTGAATCAAAATCCTCATAAGCCATATCTTCGGTGTCATCATCAAATTTATCTTTATCGTTCTTATCTTTTTTGAAATGAGAAACGACTTCTGGAATCAATTCAATTATCCTATCAATATTCTTATCCTGTGAGACTCTAAGTAATCTAACGTTTCCATCATGAATAACCAGAAATCCGTTGGGAACCATCTTACCACCAAGACCACCACCACCATTGTTGTGTTCATCATTATCAAAGGCACCTGCTGCTACTCCAAATGAAACATTTATTAGAGGAACAATTGTTGTATCTCCAACAACTTTGGGTTCTCCAACTACAGTTTTTGTAGTGAGAAACGTCTCCATACCTTCAAAAAGTGACTCTACAATTGGTTTAAATTCTGCCTTTTCGTTTTCTTTTCCCATCTTTTTAACCTCCGATTTTTAATGTAATTTTCTTAATGTCTTTATCAGTGAAAATTTTAAATATCAAAATCAAAATCCATAGAAGCATTATACTTCCTTTAACCCTTATATGTCCACGAACAAACGGTTCATCTGCAGTGAAATCAGGACATATGCCTGCTCCATCAGCATACACTATCGGGATCCAAGAGATAACTCCTGTTGCTAACCCTGTGAGATCCGGTTCTCCTAGAGAATAAATAAGCTTAGTATTATATACTTTTAATCTTAAATGCCTAAAAAGATTCTTTATCAGTGCAATTATTTTTTTTAAAGCTTTTTTGTTTTTTTTATCTGTGATTTTTTCAAAAAGATTCTTTATTTTTGATAAAAAATCATCGTTATCTTCGCTTGCTTCTTTTTTATTTTTTGCTTTTTTCTTGTTATTTGAATTTTCTTTGCCTGAATGTTCTTCGCTTAAACGTCCTTCAGCTGAATGCTCTTTTTCTTGATTCTCTTTGTCTGAATGCTTTTCGTCTAAATTCTCTTCTAATGATATTTTGGGGTTTGGATCAGCAAAATCTTTTGCTTTTTCATATACAAATGATTTATCACATGGTGCATGTACATCATCCTCAATATTCTTTTTGTTATCTAAATATGAACCGTTTTTTTTATTTTCAGGTTCTTCGCTTGTTTTTTTATTATTCTTATTTTGCTTATTGTTACTATGTTTTTTATTGTTCTTATGCTTTTTATGCTGCTTTTTTCCTGATGTATCAAATATCTTAATAAGTCCCCAAAAAATATAAGCCCTAATTGATAGCTCTTTTTCATAAAAAGCTTTAATTCTGAAAAAATATATTCCGCTTGAAACCGAGCCTGATGCATTCGAATCCAAATTATCAATTTTAGAATCAAGTCTAAGATGCCAAGGTAAGAAAATCAACATGCATAATATCAAAAGCACAGACAAAAGTATGATTCCAATAATTTTTAATATCAAGAATATCATATTTATCTACCGTTTCTTTTATGAATATAGGTATAAATATCTGCAGTTCCTGTCTCTTTTAGTGCCTTCTCTGTAAGAGAAACTATTAGATCTTCCATTTCTTTTCTACCAATTGTAACGCCAACGAGAATCCCATCTCTTTTATATAGCTGACGTTTATTATATTCCATCATAGTATAGACATATAGCATATCAGAATTAACTTCACATGTAACACAATAATATATGTTCTTATGAGGAAATGACGCACTAACAAGACCCTTTAATACTTCACTTCGGGTATTAGATTCCATATTTATTTTATCTGATATAAACATATCTATATAGGGTGTCATATAAGCCTCTTTTATATATAACTACTTAAAGCATGCACTAAAGATCTTACTTGCTGCCGTATATGCATGAGACGATGTATCCTCCAATAAAACACATAAGCACACTGTTTTTTCACCATTGTCTGCAAAACCTACAAACCACGAATGAGTGTCTCCCTTAGAATTAAACTCTGCAGTTCCTGTCTTACCATAAGCTGTATAGGATGGATCTTTAAAAGCACTTTTTGCGGTTCCATCTGTAACAACTTTTCTCATAAGTGTCTTTAATGTTTCCGCATCATCAGCGGTCATAAGTGATTTGTACTTTTTCGGCGAGTTAGACGAAACCATATCACCATCTTTACTCTCTATATGATCAACATCATACGGAACCATAAGCTCACCATTATTGGCAATAGCTGAAGCAATAAGCGCCATATGATAAGGCGATACCGTGGTTTTACCCTGTCCAAATGAAGTAGCCATCACCATCGGTTCATCATCATCCTTACTCAGTTTAAAAGAACTTTTCGCCTTGTTTGAAAATTTTCCGGGAAGAGTCTTATTAAACAAAAGCTGATCTGTGATCGTATCAAAATCAGTTATATCACATTTTAATCCTATTTGTGAGAATGCAATATTACATGAATTACTAAAAGCCTGAGTCACATCCTGATTGCCATGGGACTCATTATTGGCACAATGTACTGTATATCCACCTTTTGTAAACTCACCGTTACAATCGAATCTGTCTGTTAATTCACCTCCACTATGAAGATAGCTTAAAACAGTTGCAATCTTAAATGTAGAGCCGGGCGGATATTTTCCCTGCAAAACCCTATTTAAAAGTTGGGCATCATTAGAACTCGAAATACTCTTCCAGTTCTGACTAGCTGTATTAGGATCAAACGATGGTTTCGAAACCTCTGCCAAAATCTTACCTGTGTCTGGCTCAATAACGATTGCAGCTCCCTTTTCAGTGGTAATCGCATCAAAACACGCTTTTTGAATATTGGTATCAAGTGTAGAAACAATTGTATCGCCTTGACTCTTTTTACCAGATAATTCATTTTGAACTCTGTCTACAACATATGAATGTGATCTAAGTAGATCAAAATTATTTTCAAGTTCCAATCCTGTCATTCCATTAACTGCGTACCCAACTGAGTGGCAGAATTCTTCTCCATATGGATAACTTCTTTGAAGTGTTCCATCTTTATTCTGAACAGTTGTAGCCAGAACATTTCCATCAGATGATTTAATATCACCTCTTATAACACTGTCACTTAAATTATTGATTCTTGGATTATATGGGTTATTTATAAATGACTCACTTTTAAATCCAAGAAAATAGCATAAATACGCAGTCATTGCAAGGAAAATAAATAAATAAACATATGTTATTGTAGCAAATCTATTATTTATCTTGTTTTTTTCTGATCTGCTTAAATTCTTATCTCTAATTACATTATGTTTTTCTTTAATGACATTATTATCTTTTAAATCATTTAAATCTTTTACATCTCTTACATTTTTCATGCTTTCACTTCTTTCTTCATGCCCATTCCCTGTATACATGAAAACATAATAAAGAACGCAATCGTAGAGCTTCCTCCTGCGCTTATAAATGGCAATGTAACACCTGTTGACGGGATGAATTTAATTACTCCTCCAATTGACAAAAAACTCTGAAATCCAAAAGCAATGCCAAATCCGGCAGCAGCTAGTGATGAAAACGTATCTTTTTTTTGCATTGCAAGATTCATGATAAGAATTATACAACTTACATACGTAAAAATTAGACATATTCCAAAAACAGCACCCAGTTCCTCTGAAATAGCGGCAAATATAAAATCCTTAGACACAACGGGTATTTTTTCTGGCATACCAAGTGTAAGTCCTGAGCCTACCCAGCTTCCGGTTCCAATTGCAAAAAGAGACTGGGATACCTGATATCCGGCATTATCAATAACTGAAATTGGATCTATCCAAGCAGATATTCTGCTTTGAACATGAGCCATCAGCTTACCTACAAGGAAAAGTCCAGACACAACAAGTGTTCCTCCTGATACTAAGATCCATAATTTTGCAGTCTTTAGGTATACCAGAAGTAAAAAGATCATAAAAAGAATAACGGCACCGCCAAGATCTCTTGAAAGCACTAGAATTCCTATGTGTATGAAAGAGACAATTGTAAGAATGAGATAATCTCTCCCATTTTTTGCTTTCTTTAATGCCGCCGAAATTCCAAGAACAAAAAATATTTTAACAAATTCTGTTGGTTGAAAGCTAAATCCTCCAATATTTAAACTGATTTTTGCACCATAAACAGTCTGTCCGGCAACAAGAACAATTAGAAGACTTATGATACCTAAAACTGCATATAATTTTTGTAGATCTTCCCAAAAATCAAATTTTTTAATTAGTATAGGAATAATAGATGTAACTACTGCAGCAAAAATTGCGATTATTAGCTGTTTTATCGCTCTATCAGTGTTAAGTCTCGAAATAATTATCAGCCCTAATGACAAAAGCATACATAGATGGTTTAAAAGTGCATTATTGATACCTGTGTATGCGGCCTTGTAGATAATCTGAAGCGCGATAACAAGTGTGATCTCTGATACCATTAGAACTATATATGTGGCATTTTCTGTATTTAAATATAATATAACATTACATAAGGAAATAAGAAGAAGTGTCCATATGTTTTGAAGATAATATAATCCTTTTTCCTTGGACTTTGACAAGCCGCTTCTAAGCGCAAAAAAACCGTCAAATGTGTATAGAGCAAAAAGAAATATGAGAATATATCTTGATATAATTGTGAAAAGTCTAACCATTATTCTACGCCTCTATTATAATGACCCTTCGTAAAATCATTGCTAAATCCAGATTCATGAGTAAATTTTTTATTATTAGCAGATTTAAACATATTCATAATCTTCGAAGTCTCTTTCCCACTTTCAATCGTAAAATCTAATCTTACACTGGAAAAACCCATCTTCTTGATCTCTTCCAACTTATCTATAAGGTTAAGCGGAATTGAATTATAAATAGTATTCATACAAACAGTACAATCATTTCTCACAGAAAAGAATTTTCCCTTTCTGTCTTTTAATTTAAGAATAGACGGGCACTTATCACATCCTTTTATATTTTTTCTGGTACAATCAGCCTTTATCATAAGTTCTGTTCTTCCATAAACCGAAATTATGCTTCCTGTATTATCTCTATGTCCTAGTTCTGCCTTATTAAGTTCAAATGGAGCCATATTTATTTTATAACCCAATGATCTAAAAGCATCAACCGCATTATCATTATACGTATATAATCTATGCTCTAAAATAACAATATTTCTAGGTATTCCAATTTTATCTAAGAATCCTAGATTGTCAAAGCTTGAAGCAACATACATATCAAAATCTTTAATAATATCTTTATTTTTATCCAGATAACAATAGGCCCTATCTCTTAGTACCTGAGGTAATTTCAACATCGCGCGTGAACCAGTATCATGCGCCAATTCAATATAATGATTTAATTTTGAATGATCTATATCCAAAAAACTATGATCAAAAATAATAACTGTTTTTCCATCTGCATAATTTATGACTTCATTAAATTGATCCGTATCTGTTACCAAAATATAAGTATTGATTTCGTCACACGATAATTTATTGTATTCTTTTCCAGAATATTGTTCTACAGCATAACTATCGGTTGTCTTTTCTGCATGATATGATTTTTTGATTTTATTTTTGTCACTATAAAACAAATCAATTATTTTTTCTTCGAGTTTTGAGATAAATTCTCTTCTATAAGCATTTATCTTACCCATAGGCATAAAAATATCTGTATCCATTTCGATTTCAATATTATCTATTTCAAATATTGTATTTCCTGTTTTCTCTAACTGTTTATTAACATCATCACGGGTTAATGGTCTGTTTTGAGCAGTCTCAGGGTAATCTCCCCAAATACAAATATCTGAGATATCAAGAAGACTAAGCCTATCATTATAAGAAACATCATTGTTATCTTTTATACTGGTAAGAATAATCGAAAATTCAGTATTTTTTTTAATGATTACCTTAATTGAAATCTCAAGCTTACGTGTGCCTGTATTTATCTGATCCGTATATTCTGTCTGTTCTGTATGAAGCGAAGAATCATCCATGGACATAAGCTCTGGACCATTGTAGTTTTTCATATAAAAATCAGTAAAACCACTACGATTTCCAAGTCCCATCAATATGTCCATATCTTCATTTGATACTTTATATAACCTGTCCGTTGATAAATATCTGTCTATATATTTTCTATAAACTGATACGACACCGGATGCATATTCTTCAGACTTCATACGCCCTTCGATTTTTATCGAATAGACTCCTGCCTCTGAAAGTTCCGGTATATTATTTATAAGACACATATCCTTGGGGCTAAGAAGATATCTGCTATGTCCAGAAATCATTTTATTGCCATCATATAATTCATAAGGAAGTCTACAGGGCTGAGCACATCGTCCTCTATTTCCGCTCCTTCCACCGAGCATGCTGCTCAAAAGACATTGTCCTGAATAACATACACAAATAGCGCCATGAACAAAGGCTTCAATTTCAGCTCCAGTGTTTTTATAAATATCAGATATTTCAGCAAGTGATAATTCTCTTGCAAGAACAACTCTTTTTACGCCTTGATCTTGTAAAAACGAAACTCCAAATTGAGACGTGACTGACATCTGTGTACTTGCATGCACATCTAAATCCGGGAAATTTTCACGGATAAACTTTAGTACAGAAAAATCCTGTACTAAAACAGCATCAATTCCTGCATCTCTGTATTCTTTTATATATGAATATAATTTGCTATATTCAATGTTTTTAATAAGGGTATTGACTGTAAGAAATGCCTTTGCATTAAAAAGATGAGCATACTTTATGCCTTCAATCGCATCATTGAAACAAAAATTATCGGCATATGCCCTGGCTCCAAACATAGAGCCTCCGAAATATACCGCATCACAACCGGCATCAACTACTTTTTTTAAAGTTTGAAGATTACCAGCCGGTGCTAAAAGTTCTAATCCATTTTTACTCATTCTCAAAATTCGTCTGAGCCTGAATCTCCAGTACCAAGAAGCGCATCCTCAAGCGATGCTTCGAGCTTGACCTTATGGAGTTTCAGCTCTTGATTCTCTTCCTTTAGATCTGAAATCTGTTTTTCAAGTTCCTCTGTTGTAACTTGATTTGTTACAAGCTCATGCTTTAAATTATAGATTTCCTGATCTTTGTGCTTAAGATCCTGCTCATTACTTTCAACTCTGTCTTTTGCTTTAAAATAATCATCTGCAAGGTTAAGATTAAGCATAACTGTCTTCATATCAGTTGATAACTGCTTATAATTATCAAGCTTCTCAACCTCTTCAATCTTATGATTAATATATGTAGCTACCTTATGAAGATATTCTTCCTCTTCATAGCCACTTAAAGTATACATTTTATTTCCAATAATAACGTTTGTGCTTTTCTTTGCTGACATAATGTCCCCTTGATTACAATATCATCCCAAATAATATTGTGCTAATTATTTCATAACCGCTTCAATTATATTAGACCTTATACTCTATGTCAAAATGTTCATACGCTTCTTTTGAAGCAATTCTACCTTTAGGAGTACGAAGGATAAGACCACTTTTAACCAAGAATGGTTCATAAACTTCTTCTATTGTGCCTGAATCCTCACCAATTGAAGCTGCTAGAGTTTCAAGTCCTACTGGCCCACCATCAAATTTATTAATAATAGTTAAAAGCATGTTTCTATCTGCAGTATCAAGTCCAAATGAATCAATCTCAAGAAGATCAAGAGCTTCATCTATAACTTCTTCCTTTATTTCCCCATTATACTTTACTTCTGCATAGTCACGGACTCTTTTTAAGAGCCTATTAGCCAGTCTAGGTGTTCCTCTAGATCTCGATGCAAGACAAAACGCAGCCTTATCGTCTATATTTACATTTAATTTTTTCGCAGACTGAATAACAATATCCTTAAGCTCATTCGGAGTATAAAATTCCATATGATATAACACACCAAATCGGTCTCGAAGTGGAGCTGATAAGAGTCCAGCTCTTGTAGTAGCACCAACCAATGTGAATTTAGGCAGATCCAAACGAATAGATCTTGCAGTCTGGCCTTTTCCAATCACTATATCAATTGCATAATCTTCCATTGCCGGGTATAAAACTTCTTCGACTTGCTTATTAAGTCTGTGGATCTCATCAACAAATAAAAGATCTCCCTCGTTTAGATTACTTAAGATTGCAGCCATTTCTCCAGGTTTTTGAATTGCCGGTCCTGAAGTTATTTTTATATGAACTCCCATTTCATTAGCAATGATTTCAGAAAGTGTTGTTTTTCCAAGTCCCGGAGGACCATAAAAAAGTACATGATCAAGAGGTTCTCCTCTATCCATAGCAGCACTGATAAAAATGCCAAGAGTCTCTTTAACTTTTTCCTGACCTATGTACTCTTTTAAGCTTTTTGGTCTAAGAGTATTTTCTGTTTTTTCTTCACCGGTTTTTATCTCGGTGGAAATAATACGTTTTTCCAATTTAATATATCCTATTTGATATCATCATTAATAAATTTTTTACATAAATGCAAGTTTTTTTAAAGCCTGCCTAATTAATTCTTCCGCATCCATATCCTTGGCTTCAGGTATCTTGGATATTGCCTGAAGTGCCTCTGTCTGGCTATATCCAAGACTAGAAAGTGCCAGTACTGCATCATTTTTAGCTGATCCTGAAGAATTATTTGTTGATTCCTTTGAATTAAAATTTTCTTCGATTGCATCAGGAAGTGAGATCTTATCTTTTAATTCCAATATGATCTTTTTAGCTGTCTTATTTCCAAGTCCAGGAACCTTACTAAGCGTCTTGTCATCCTCTGATAAAATTGCAAATTTAATATCACTTACATTAAAAACAGAAAGACAGGCGAGTCCTATTTTGGGTCCAATTCCTGATACTGTTATTAATTGTTTAAATATATTAACATCTTCCTCATCCAAGAAACCAAACAAGGATATACCATCTTCTTTTACATGCATATAAGTATATATAAGGTATTCCTGATTGTTTTCTATTTCTGCAATGTCTCTTACCGACATATAGACAAGATAGCCTATACCATTTGCCTCGATAATAATGCTATCTTCTTTTCTTTTAAAAACCGTTCCCTGTATAAATGCTATCATTCTGATCCCTTTATTTCAAACCCTATAATTTTGCGAAGTCTTGGAAGTAGTTCACGAGCAATTATTCCTATTACGATTCCTGTTATAATTCCGCCAACAAATAAAACTGGAAAGTATGTAAAAATATAATAATTTTCCATAACAATGGCTGCCATTATTATCTGCCCTAAATTATGGAATATACCACCAGCTGAACTTACTGTTACAATACTGAATTTTTTTGTTTTTTTCATAATTGTCATTATGATCATGGATAAGAAGGCACCTGATAAACTATAAACGATTGAAAACGCACTTCCAAACATGAATCCAGCGATAAATATTCTCATAACATTAATTAATGACGCTGTTTTAAAATCATATAAATATAAAACGATAATTATAGCAAGATTAGGAAGCCCTATTTTTAAGCCTGGAATCGGGATAAAAACAGGAAGCAAGGTCTCTATGTATGAAAGAACAAGAGCAAGTGCAAGAAAAAGGCTCGTAATTCCAATGTTTTTTGTGCTTTTAACTCCCAATCTATCACCTTACTTTGTCATACTATCAAGAGAATCTGATCCTTTATCTCCCTTTATTGTTATAACTATTTTATTCGGGAGACATACGATTGTCTCTCCAACACGGGATATCTTGCCCATTTTTTCACACAATTTGTCCGGGCAATCAGCTTCCTTCATATAAACTTCATGATCCTTGATAACTACAGCATTAACCAATTTACCATTTTCTTTAATATCAATCTCATGATCCTTATCCATTTTATACTCACCATATATTTTGTTATCTTTTTTTATCTCACATATATAACCATTTGACCTAGTCATAAAAAAATAAGCAAGAAATAAAAAAACTAGAATTATTAATGCTACAGCAAAGAAAATAATATCATATTTCATATTCGTTTTATTACTTTTCATTAATTTCGCCAATATAATAAAATCCCTTAACTTTTGTAAGTTTAACCGGTACAATTTTACCAATATTTGATGTATCGGCTGTAAAATGTACAACAGAATTATTATCAAGTCTTCCTGTAAGCATGGATGGATCTTCTTTATCTATTTCTTCACACAAAACAGGAAGAGTCATTCCACCAAGTTCATTTGTCTTCTCGCGTCCAATTTTCTGAACTTCTGACAACAGTCTGTCAAATCGGTCTTTCACAATATCCTGTGTGATCTGATTACCCATTTCTGCAGCAGGTGTTCCTGTTCTTCTTGAATATTGAAATGTAAAAGCACTATCGTATCTTACTTTTTTAACAACATCCATGGTTTCAAGAAAGTCTTCCTCTGTTTCTCCTGGGAATCCTACTATTATATCAGTTGTAATAGCACAATCAGGTATATTCTTTTTGATTTTGTCTACAAGAGAAAGATATTTATCTTTTGTATAATGCCTATTCATCTTTGCCAAGATTTCAGTTGATCCTGACTGTAATGGAAGGTGAATATGATGGCAGACATGCTCACAGTCCCTTACTGCTTCGATCAGATCATCCGATAGGTCTTTGGGATGCGGTGTCATAAATCTAATTCTTTTTAACCCTTGGATTTTATCTACTTCTCTTAACAGATCTGAAAATCTATAATCACGGTCTAGTGTCTTACCATATGAATTGACATTCTGACCAAGCAGCATGATTTCTATTACTCCATCATCAACCATTCTCTGGATCTCAGCAATTATATCCTCAGGTTCTCTGCTTCTCTCTCTTCCACGTACATAAGGAACAATGCAATAACTGCAAAAATTATTGCATCCAAACATTATATTTATACCAGTCTTAAACTTATAGGTTCTATCACAGGGAAGATCCTCCACAATTTCTTTGGCTTCTTCCCATATTTCAATTATTTTCTTATCCTGGATAAGATTCTTGACAACTATTTCTGCCAGTTCATGGATATTATGAGTTCCGAACATGATATCAACAAAATTGTAACTGCTTTTTATCTTGTCAACTATCTGTTTTTCCTGCATCATACATCCACAGATACCTATTTTCATATCCGGATTTTTATCCTTATATCCATGTAGGATCCCGAGTCTTCCGTAGACTCTGTTGTCAGCATTCTCTCTAACAGAACACGTATTAAATATTACAAGATCCGCATCTTCTGAATCAATATTCAGATAACCAATCTTTTCCAGTATTCCTCTTAACTTTTCGGAATCTCTAGAATTCATCTGACAACCAAATGTTGTGACATGGCAGGTTAATTTTTTACCAATAGATGCTTCTTTTATATTTAATAATTCCTGACCTATCTCAATAAAAAAATTTTGTCTCTCAGGTTCATTTTCAGGTGCTTTATTTATATCAATCACGTATCTGTCCATTTCCATAAATCACATATTTATAAGTACAAAGCGCATCTAATCCCATAGGACCTCTTGCATGGAGTTTCTGAGTACTGATACCTATCTCAGCTCCAAAACCGAATTCATGTCCATCTGTAAAACGAGTAGATGCATTAACATAGACACAAGCTGAATCTACAAATTCCAAGAATTTATTAGCATTGTCATAATCCTTTGTAATTATTGATTCCGAATGACCTGTATTATATCTATTTATATGATCTATAGCTTCATCGATTGAAGATACGACCTTAACAGACATAATGTAATCCAAGTATTCTTTTCCCCAATCTTCATCATTTGCTTTTATTGCATCAGGTAAAATTGAATTTGAAATATAATCTGTTCTTATCTCTACATTTCTTGCCTTTAATTCTCTATACATCATAGGTAAAAATTCTTTGGCAATCGATTTATGGACCAATAATGATTCCATTGCATTACAAACTCCTACCCTCTGCGTTTTGGCATTAATTATAATGTTAAGTGCCATATCAAAGTCAGCAGACTCATCCACATATACATGACAGTTTCCTGTTCCTGTCTCAATAACAGGAACCGTAGAATTATTAACAACAGCAGCAATAAGCCCTGCTCCGCCCCTTGGAATAAGCACATCTACATATTTATTCATTTTCATAAATGCATTTGTTATTTCTCTGTCAGATCCCGGGATATATGAAATACAACTATCATCAATCCCTGCAATACTAAGGCCTTTTTTAAGAGCTTTGACAATTTCCATATTAGAATTTTCTGCAGCTCTTCCGCCCTTTAATATACAGGAATTACCTGTTTTAAAACATAATCCAAAGACATCAGATGTAACATTAGGCCTTGCTTCATATATAACTCCCACAACCCCCATAGGAACTGATTTTTTTCCTATTAGAAGCCCATTAGGTCTTTTCTTCATGTAAGAGATATTACCTATAGGATCATCTAGTGCTACTAGTTCCATAAGCCCATCAGCCATTGCATTGATTCTATCTATATCCAGTTTCAGCCTATCATAAAGAGGTTTTGGCATATTGTCATCTTCAGCATTTTTGAGATCAATGCTGTTTGCCCTCAGAATATCATCAGAAGATGACCTTAAAATCTCACTGCATATCTTAATTGCATTGTTTTTTTTATTTGTATCAAGATGACCTGTGTATACTGATGCCTTCTTGGAAGATTCACATAGCTTTTTCAAATCCCCAATTGTAAAAATATACTCATCATTTGTATTATTCATTGTCATGTCTTTCTGTAAAATCAAATATTCCTGCTTCAGTTATCAGAATGTTCATCGGAACATCCCATTCTTCAACAGGGAGACGATTTTCAACCTGATCCTCATAACATATACCTATTTTTAAAAGATTTTTTTGACTTGAAAGGAAATTATCATAATAACCCTTTCCAAATCCTACCCTATTCCCTTTTCTGTCAAATACCACACCGGGAACTATACACAAACCTTCAAAAGTATTTTTCCATTTATCTGTGTTTCCAACCGGTTCAGGAATATCCATTGCTCCAATAGTAAAGCTGTTTAGGTTGTTAACTCTGAAAAAATCAATTTTATCATTGTATATCTTTGGAAAATAAATATTATATCCGGCCTTAAGAAGATCTCTAAAAATAGGATGAATAGCTGTTTCACGTCCTACCGGATAAAACAAGAGAATATTCTTTCTTATTTTATTCTTTTTATTTTTACCGTCATTTTTATTCTTACTATCATTTTCGGCCAATTCAACATGTTCAATCTTATTATCAAAACTAAAACTTGAAATCTTTGATAATAAATTCATATAATTTTCTGCTGTATTTTGTTCATCATTAAAAATTAAGGATCTAAGATTTTCCAGAATCAGGTTTGAAGAATCATATGCTGTTCCTGCTTCCATTTCATCTCGGGATGCAATATGTTTTTTCCTGATTGTATTCAAAAGCTCATTATTGCCTTCCATGTTATTCTCCATCTATAAAAATATAATTTTAAATATCAGCTTAGATTATCATTCAGATAATCAATCAAATCAAAATTAGTATTTTTATTGGCCCAAAAATGTGTGCCAATAAAATCATCATCAAATATCTCATGCAAAACTGAAACATCACGTCCATTTGCAATTATCATATCTGCACCAGATGCTGTAGCTATTTGTGCAGCCCTTATCTTTGTCGTCATACCACCGGTCCCTATATCACTGCCAGGAGTATTTGAGGCCATGCTCTGTATTCGTTCATCAACACAAGAAACATCACTTATTAGCTTGGCCCCTGGAGTTTTCCTAGGATCCGAATCATATAGACCATTGATATCGGATAACAAAATCAAAAGATCTGCACTTGTAAGAGATGTTACCATTGCTGAAAGTGTATCGTTATCACCAAACTTCATCTCATATGTAGAAATTGTATCATTTTCATTAACAATAGGTATCACACCCATTTTAAATAGAGATTCAAATGTATTCAATGCATTTATTCTAGATACATTGTCTACAATTGTATTTTTCGTCATCAGTACCTGACCACATCTCTCATTGTATTCAGAAAACAACCTTGAATAAATTGACATAAGACCGGCCTGTCCTACTGCAGCCAATGCCTGTTTCTCTGGAAGAGAATCCGGCTTACTGGAAAATCCCATTCTTAGTCTGCCGAAAGCTACTGCTCCCGATGAAACAAGACATACATCTTTTCCTTGATTTCTGATATCTGAAAGTTCTCTTACAAGCTTTTCAATTTTTACCAGATCCGGATGACCTGTATCCGGATGTGTAAGAGAATTAGAACCTATTTTTACAATTATTCTTTTCTTATCTTTAAACTTATTTTTTTCCATAACAAAAACGCCTTTCAAAAAAGTCATCCCTAAATGTAACATATTTGTATGAAAAAATAAACTAATTATCGCTTTTACTGCATTATAATTGCCTTTTATTTAAAAAGACCTTGGGTATCTCTATTTAGATTTTTCTAAAGAAAGATACTCAAAGCCTTATAAATATAATTTTTATTCTTCTGCAGAACGAATCTCTCCTGGTTGCTTAATAATAACCTTTTTAGGGCACTTTTCAGCACAGATTCCACATCCAAAACATTTATCCTGATCAATAACAGCTATATTATCAATAACATGGACTGCATCATGTGGACAATTTTTCTCGCAAATATGACAGGCAATACATCCAATATCACATACTGCCATTACATCCTTACCTTTGTCCTTTGAGCTACATGTAACGTCATAGGCACTATCATATGGTTGAAGGTCAATTATGTGTTGAGGACACACATTTATACACTTACTGCAAGCCTTACAATTCTCTTTATTGACCTTGGCAATGCCATCTACGATATGAATAGCATTAAATTCACAGACATTTACGCAGCTTCCTCTTCCCAAGCAACCATAATTACAAGCTTTAAAACCACCGCCTGGAAGAAGCTTAAGAGCATTACAGTCCTGAGTTCCTGTATATTCGTATCTATCTTTTGCCTTATCACAAGTTCCTGCACAATGTACATAAGCAACATTTCTTGTGGACTCTCCGGCTTCAACTCCCATAATACCGGCAATAATATTGCCTACTGGAGCGCCTCCTACAGGACACTGATTAACAGGAGCTTCTCCATTAGCAATCGCCTTGGCAAGTGCAGCACATCCTGCATATCCACATCCACCGCAATTATTTCCTGGAAGTGCATCTAAAACAGCAGCTTCTTTTTCATCAACTTCAACCTCAAATTTCTTTCCGGCAAATACCAGGAAGAATCCGATCAGACATCCGGTTGCTGTCACAATTGAAGTAGCAATTACAACACCAGTGATCATAACAATTTTCCTCCTTAAATAATTCCCGAAAATCCCATAAATGCAATTGCCATAAGTCCAGCTGTTACAACAACAATAGCCGTTCCCTGAAATGCATGTGGAACATCATTAAACTGGATTTTTTCTCTTATACCGGCCATGATAAAAATTGCAATCGCAAATCCGGCTGCAACACCAAAGCCATATACAACACCCTGCCAAATATTATAGTCTTTAGTAACAATATTGATTGCAGTTCCAAGAACCGCACAGTTAGTTGTTATTAATGGAAGATAGACTCCAAGTGCATTGTATAGTGAAGGCACATTCTTTTTCAGAATCATTTCAACAAACTGAACAAGTGCAGCAATTACAAGTATAAATACAATTGTATTTAGATAGTCAAGATCTAATGGCTTAAGTATAAAGTTATAAATAAGACCCGTAACAAATGACGAAAGTGTAATTACAAATATTACAGCCGCTCCCATTCCTGCAGCAGTTTCAGTTTTCTTTGAAACTCCAAGGAAAGGACAAAGTCCAAGGAACTGGCTCAGTACAACGTTGTTTACAATCGCTGAGCTAACCAGCAGTAAAATAATGGCTTTCATTACTGTTCATCCTCCTCTTTCTTTGATTCAATTTTTTCGTTCTTGCTGTCAGCACAATTTATTCTGTCATAAATAGATTTTCCTCCACAGGTTGCTGACATAGAGCATGATGAGCAATCACCAGTAAATGCTGCGCCTTGAGCTGCAGCTAGCGGTTTACCCTTTGCTGCCATCTTTTCCCTTACGACCTTCATTACTGCAACAAGAAGTGCAAGTATAAAAAATGCTCCCGGTGCAAGTACAAATATTGATACCGGAGTATATCCAGCCTTACCGATTGAAGGATCAGCAAGTGGAAGCACCTGAAAACCTGCAATTTGTCCTGCTCCAAGTATTTCTCTTATTGTACCGATTATTGAAATCGAAATCGTAAATCCAAGACCCATACCGATCCCATCAAAAAACGAAGGTATAACAGGGTTCTTGGATGCATAAGATTCTGCACGACCTAGGATAATACAGTTAACAACTATAAGTGGAATATATATTCCAAGTGCATCATAAATAGATGGAACAAATCCCTGAATCAAAAACTGAACAACTGTTACAAGCGATGCAACTATAACAATATATGCAGGCATTCTAACTGCATCAGGAATGATTTTTCGAAGTGCCGATATGATAAGATTTGAAAACGCAAGAACAACTGTTGTGGAAAGTCCCATTCCTATACCATTTATTAATGATGTTGTTACTGCCAGTGTAGGGCACATTCCAAGCATTAGTACAACTGTAGGATTTTCACGAATAATTCCGTTATACAGTCTCTCGACAGGACTGTCATTTTTCTTTTCCATTACTTAGCACCTCCTGTCAGAGTTTTAAAATAACAAAATCCAGCATCAACTGCTTTTGTTACTGCATTTGAAGTAATTGTAGCTCCGCTAATAGCCTCGATTTTGTCCTTACCGCCGCCATTTTTAGAAACTTCATATGTTCCAGCTTTAATTCCGCTAAATTCATTCTTAAACTTGTCTTCTTTAGCTTTCATTCCAAGTCCCGGAGTATCATTAATGGATGTTATTGAATATCCATTCATTTTTCCATCATTTGTTACACCCATATAAAATGTAAGCTTTCCACCATAATCATTCATATTCGTAACGGCAAGCACATATCCAAGTTTTTTGCCTGATGCATCTTCGGCAACAATACAATCATCAACTGTAATTCCCTTGTAACCAGCATCTTTAACAATGCTAGCTGCTTTTTTAGAATCAAATGATTTGTATTCTTTAAATTTTTTTGCTTTTGAAAAGACTTCGTTATATGCCTTTTGTACAGCCTGCTCCTGTGCCCTTTCAATAGGCTTCTCTGTAATAGCATGTACACCGCCAAGTGCAAGTCCTGATATAAAGGTAATAAGTGTCAAGGTAAGAGCATCTTTAACTAATTTATTCATGCTTTTGCTCCTTCCTCTAACTTACTGTCTTTTTTGCTAGGTTCTCTTACAATTCCAAAAGCCTTTGGAACTGTGAATTTTTCAATAAGAGGAACCAAACAGTTAGCGAAAATTATTGCATAAGATACACCCTCTGCCGATGCACCAAAAATTCTAAAAATTCCTGTTAGTATTCCAAGAACAATACCAAAAATAATCTGACCCTTTGGTGTAATAGGCGATGTGACATAATCTGTTGCCATAAAGAATGCACCAAGTATAAGACCTCCTCCGCAAATCTCCTCTACGAGAAAAGTCCAGTCAAACCCATGTCCTCCGAAAAGAAGAACAAATATTGCAAAGGTTCCAATATACGATGCAGGTATTCTCAAATTGATAATACCCATTAGTATCAGGAATATAGCTCCAATTAAAAGAGCAATTACTGATGTTTCACCAATTGTACCAGCTTCGGTTCCAAGAAACATCTTTAATGCATCTACCGATTCTCCAGCCTTAAGCTGCGCTAGAGGCGTTGCACTTGTAACACCATCATAAGAAAAGCTGGTCATCTGCTGTGTAAAAGAAAGAAGCAGGAAACATCTTGCTCCAAGAGCAGGATTCATAAAGTTCTGTCCTAATCCTCCAAATAGCATCTTAACAACAAAAATTGCAAAGAAACCACCAACAACTGGAATAAACCAAGAAACTGTATGTGGCAGATTCAGTCCTAATAAAAGTCCTGTAACGACCGCTGAAAGATCTGAAACTGTGTTCTTCTTCTTTAAACATTTATCAGTAATGGCTTCAGTTGCTACACAACTGAAGATCGATAATAACAACACCAATAATGCTTTGGGTCCAAAATTAAAAACACCAAAAATCGATGCGGGTAAAAGCGAAATAATGACTAGAATCATTATTCGTTTTGTATCTGTATTCTCCCTCACATGAGGTGAAGATGTAACATGAATTAAGTCGCTCAAAAGATTCACCTCTTCCTATTTCTTCTGATTTTTCTTGTCAGTTAGTATCTGCTTCTTCATCGTCTTGATATCTTGAGTTAAAGGACGTCTGGCTGGGCAAACAAAACTACAGCTTCCACATTCAATACACTCAAGTCCGTACCATTCCTCGAATATATCTTTAACACCATTTTCTGAATATTTAGAAAGACGGCTTGGAATAAGGTTTTCCGGACAAGCCTCTACACATCTTCCGCAGTTTATACAAGCTGTAGTTTCATATTTTGAAGCTTCATCCTCTGTAAAAACAAGAAGAGCTGATGTTGTCTTGGTTGTCGGGACATCAATATCAAACATTGCAAATCCCATCATTGGACCACCGGAAATCATTTTGGCAGCAGGCTTTTTCAACCCCTCTGCAGCATTTAGAATTTCCTTAAATGAAGTTCCAATATGTATAGAGAAATTTCTAGGTTCAACAACATCATCACCCGAAACTGTAAATATCCTATCCATCACGGGTCTGCCAAGATAAACTGCATCATATACAGCTGAAATCGTAGCGACGTTATCTACTATACAGCCTGCATCTGCCGGTAACATCTTTGAGTTAATATCACGATCTGTAACCGCATGAATAAGTTGTCTCTCACCACCCTGAGGATACTTTGTCAAAAGTTCACAAATAGAAAGTCTATTGTCGTCACTTATAAGAGATCTGATTTTCTCTATACAATCAAGCTTATTGTTTTCAACTCCAAATACACCCTTAGCATTAGGGAACATCTTGAGAATTAATTTCATTCCCTCAACAAGTTTTTCTGTGTATTCAATAATTGCACGGTAGTCACTTGTAAGATATGGCTCACATTCAGCGCAATTTGCAATTATATATTCAATTTTTTCAGGATTCTTTGGAGAAAGTTTTACATGTGTTGGGAATCCAGCACCACCCATACCGACAATTCCTGCATTTTTAATTTTCTCTAAAATCTGTTCTCCGGTCAGTTTTTCAACCTGATCATGAGAAAGTTCTTCAAAATCTGCCTCAGAATATTCATTATCATTTTCAATCACAACAGACATAACCATATCACCGGTTGCTACACGTCTAGGTGAAATTTCCTTAACAGTACCTGAAACCGAAGAATAAATCGGAGCCGAAACAAAGCCGCCTGCCTCCGCAAGCATCTGACCTCTTTTTACTACATCTCCGACACTGACAATTAATTTAGCCGGCGCGCCAATATGCTGTGAAAGCGGATAGACAAGCTCCCCTGATGGCTGCAATTCTTTGATTGGCTTGTCTTTTGACAGTTCTTTTCCCTCTTGGGGATGAACACCGCCTTTAAAACTATGTAAAGCCATGAAATTGTATCCCTCCTTTTACTCAAATAAGTTGCTCATAAGTTATAATTATAACACTTTTATACATTTTTCCTTTAAATTCGGATCATAATTTTGTATAAATTTAAATACCAGAAAAAAGATTTTTAATTTCATTCTCCAGAAATGAATCGTTGATTTTTTCATTCTCAACATATATAAAGCATTCATCCTTAGTCGGTTTCCTATAACGTTCGGCATTAATCCCACTTGATAAAACTTTCGGAATTATCTTTTCTTCATCAATAAGATATACATAGTCATTAATATTTGGAAAAAAATGTTTCATTCTCCCATCATAAAGTGGGCATATACCTTTTATAATATTTTTATCAAGTATAATATACATATCATTATGATCGATTCTGATCGCCGTAGGAAGATCAAGATCCGTTGAACCCCTAAAAATAATTTCATCAAGTTCTTTTATCATGGAAAAATTTGTGAAATTAAATTTTTTTATTTGGAAATATTTGAATATTTTTAATAGCATAAGCATGCCATATACATCTTCTCTATTATGAATAATCAAAAGATGTTCGTTCTCGTCATCAGGTCTCTTTTGATATTCTTCATACACTTTAATCAATTTTCCGCCATCAAATTTATCTTCTCTATTTATTCCAAGAAATACTTCTATATTTTTTTGTTTTAGAGCTGGAAGTTTTAATAATGATTTTAATGGCTTAATAGCCTTATATATATCAAAGGAAGATATAAAACCATTATTAAGCATATTCTGAAATTGTTCATTTTTTTCAGCAACAAATGGGAGATCGAATCTATCACCATTATATGTTATAAGCCTTGAATATTCAGGAATGGATGTCAAAAAGGTTTCTATCACCTTTCTTTCTTCTAATACCGTTTCTGCAAAAAACTGAGTAATTTTATATGATTCATTTTCAATCTTTCCAATACCAATCATATATATATGTGAATATTTTCTCGATAACCCCGTTGTCTCGATGTCAAAAAAAATATCATTTTCCCTTAATTCAAAATATTGTTTTATAGAAATAATATCAATTTTAGTTTCAAAATTAAAAATTTTCATAGAAAGAAACCACTCTATCCAAGAATTTACAGTTTAATATTCCAAAAACGCAAATTATGCTTAAATAAAATAAGCGATCTCAAAATAAATTGAAATCGCTCATTTAATAAAATCAAATGCTAAAACCCGTTATCAAACCCCAGGTGTACCTTTTTCATAGAAAAATGAATTCCTACGCTTGAAGCCAATCTCTTTATAGTCCATTACTTGTTCAGTACTTCCAATAAAGAGTATACCCTCTCTATTAAGTGAATCATAGAATTTTCTATAAATTTCTTCCTTTGCCTCTTCAGTAAAATAAATCAAAACATTTCTGCATACAATCATATCACAATTCGAGATATATCTATCTTTAAGTAAATCGTGAGTTTTAAATTCTACACATTTTTTGATTTCATCAGATATCTGGTACGATGTACCAACCTGAGTAAAATACTTTTGTTTTAAATCTGAAGGTACGTTTGTTATACTCTTTGCAGAATACAGTCCTGTTTTTGCCTGGGCAATAACTTGTTTATCAATATCTGTTGCTACAATGTGAATCTGTGACAAAGGTAAAAACCTTGATAAAGCCATAACAAGAGAATAAGGTTCGTCCCCTGTTGAACACGCTGCACTCCAAATATTAAGTTTCTTTCCGAACTTATCCATCAAATATGGAAAAAACTCCTTATGGAGTAATTCCCACTGGTCAGGATTTCTATAAAACTCAGAAACATTAATTGTAAGAAAATTAATAAATTCATCAAAAACTTCTGTTCTAGTCGTAAGAAGACTATAATATTCTTCATATGTCTTACAGCTATTTCTGGTGACAAGAGAGTCTATACGACGTCTCATCTGCTTTTCCTTATACGAACTGAGATCAATTTTCGTCATAAGAAGGATCTTTGCTTTGAATTCTTCATAAAATTCCATAAGACACCTCCGCAGGCTATATTTTATTCGGCAAGAATAGCTATTTACTCTTCTGTAGATTCTGTGTCTTCAGCAACAGTATCATTTTTATCTTCAGACATTGCCTTAATGCTAAGGCTGATCTTATGCTCGTTATCACGGACTTCAACAACCATAGCTGTAACGTCCTGACCAACAGCAAGAACATCTGAAGGCTTATCAACATGATCCTTTGATATCTGTGAAACGTGAAGAAGCGCATCGATTCCAGGCTCAAGTTCAATGAATGCGCCAAAATCAGTCATTCTAGCAACTTTTCCTGATACGATTGTGCCAACTGCATACTTCTCAGAAGCACCATTCCAAGGATTTTCATTATCAAACTTACGGCTAAGAGCAATCTTCTTACCGTTAATGCTCTTAATAAATACCTTAACCTTGTCGTCAACCTTGTAAAGTTTCTTAGGATTGTCAACATGTCCCCATGACATTTCTGAAATATGAAGAAGACCATCTACGCCACCAAGATCGATAAATGCTCCGAAATCAGTAACGTTCTTAACAGTACCATCAATTACATCGCCAACATGAATGTTGTCAAAGAATTCTTTCTGTACTTCTTCTTTTTTAGCAACGAGAAGCTGCTTTCTGTCTCCGATAATTCTTCTTTTTCTGGGATTAAACTCAGTAATGACGAACTTGATATCTTTGCCGGCATACTGATTAAGATCCTTAACAAAAGTATCTGCAATAAGACTTGCAGGAACAAAGACTCTAGCCTCGTCTACAACTACGCTTAAGCCGCCGTTAAGAACTTTAACGACCTTTCCTGAAAGAACCTCATGATTTTCAAATGCTTCTCTAAGTTTCTCATTACCTTTTTCCTGCTCAAGTCTTCTGTATGAAAGAAGTACCTGGCTCTCACCGTCATTAATTTTGGTTACGATGGCTTCCATCGAATCACCCTCTTTAACGACAGTTGTAAGATCAAGACTTGAATCATCGGTATACTCTGAGCGAGTAATAATACCATCTGACTTGTATCCGATATTAAGCGCGATTTCATCTGGCTTAACGTAGATTACAGTTCCCTCTACGATCTCTCCGTTGTGAATAGTTTTCATTGATGCTTCTAACATCTGTTCAAAGCTCTCTTCTGGCATGTTCCTTGAACCTCCTCAATTATATTGTTCGGGGTCGATGCCCCTGCTGTTATTCCTACGCTGTCAATGGATTGCAATAGGGAAAGATCAAGGTCTTTTACTGACTGGATAAAATATGTATCCTGGTTCTTTACTCTACAAATTTCGTATAATTTTCTCGAGTTAGAACTATGCTTCCCGCCGATGACTATCATCACATCAACTTTATCTGCAATTTCAGAAGCTTCTTTTTGTCGCTCTTCTGTGGCATTGCAAATCGTATTCAAACAAGATAAATCATAACCTTTTTTATTTATAATTTCAACTAATTCTTCAAATTTCTTAAAATTAAAGGTTGTTTGAGAAACCAAGCAAACTTTATCTGATTTTTCGAATGGAAGATTCATAGCTTCTTCGTCAGTTGAGATTACCTTATATTTACCTGATTCTATCCACCCTATTATTCCCTGGACTTCAGGATGTTCCGGATCTCCAACAATAACAATATTATATCCCATCTTGTCGTATTCATTAACTGTTTTCTGAATTTTTTGAACAAATGGACATGTTGCATTTATAACATCAAATCCATATGATTTCAATTCATCAATAGTTTTCTTTGAAACACCATGTGATCTAATAATAACCACTCCAGGTTTTATCTTTGAAAGGTCTGTTTCCTCAGATATAACTTCAACGCCTTGTTCCTCGAGACTATTTACAACGATTTCATTATGTATAATTGGTCCATATGTATATATTTTATGTGTTTTTTTATCAATTTCTTTTTGAACAGTATCAAGCGCTCTTTTTACGCCAAAGCAAAACCCAGCAGACGGAGCCAAAATAATATCCATGATTTACACCTGACCATTTCTTTCCCTTGCTATTTTAGTTATTGAAGAAACCACTTCATCAATATTCATATCCGATGAATCAAGGAGAATTGCATCATCTGCTTTTTTAAGAGGTGAGACTTCTCTTGTCTCATCCTGATGATCTCTCTTCTTAATGTCTTCTATTATAGAAGAGAGATCAGCTGAAATTCCATTTTTTGTTAGTTCCTTATATCTTCTTTCACCTCTTACTTCTGGACTGGCCGTAAGAAATATTTTCAGTTCTGCATCGGGGAGAATAACTGTACCGATATCTCTTCCATCCATAATAACAGATTTTTCTTTTGCTATTTCTTTCTGAAGATCAAAAAGTCTTGCTCTGACTTCGGGGTAAGCACTCGTCTTGGATGCAGCGTTGCTTACCTCCTGCACTCTGATTTTTGAATTGACATTTTCTCCATTTAATAAAATAACCTGTTCATTATCTATAAATGTAATATCAATATTTACATTTTCAATAACATCTGAAACGGCCTTTCTGTCTTCGATATCTATGCAATTCGCTATCATATACAAACCAACAGCACGATACATTGCTCCTGTATCGACATACAAAAATCCAAGATCAGCTGCAGCTTTTTTTGCAATAGTACTTTTCCCTGCTCCAGCAGGTCCATCAATAGCAATTTTCATTATTTCCTCCATAAATCATGCATTCATGCCAGCCAGATAACCTGACGAAAATGCAAATTGAAGATTAAATCCACCGGTTACTCCGTCAACATCAATGACTTCGCCTGCAAAAAATAACCCTTTGACTTTTTTAGACTCCATAGTAGAAGGATTAATATCCTTAACATCGACACCGCCCTGGGTAATTATCGCCTCTTTAAATGTTCCGGTTCCAATTACTGTGATCTCAAATGATTTTAACTGATTCAATATTTTTTCGCGATATTTTTTTGATAGATCGTGAATCTTTAGTGTAGTATCAATATCTAGTCGTCTAAGAAAAACAGATATAATACTTGAAGGCAAAAATGAACCCATAACATTTTTTATATCCTGATTCTTCTTCTCATCAAATTCTCTTATAATTCTCTTCTCTAACTGTTCATGTGACAATGCCGGTTTTAGATCAATAGATCCTAATATCTTACCATCTTTTTCCAAGAATTTACCTATATATGAACTTGCTGTCAGAACAAGTGGACCTGATATCCCGTCATTGGTAAAAAGAAGTTCGCCTCTTTCATTATATTTATGTTTTCCAAGTTTAAGATTTAATTCTACATTTCTAAGAGACAGACCTTCTATCTCAGATATATCATTTTCTTGTAGAATAACCCTTACAAGAGCAGGCCTAAGAGAAGTCACACGGTGACCGGTTTTTTCTGCAAACTTATAGCCATCTCCTGTGGATCCTGTTGTTGGGTATGATAATCCACCTGTTGCAATTATCACGCTGTCACATTGGATAGTATCTCCAGTTTTTAGTCTTACTCCAATCACCTTGGATTCATCTTTTTCATCTGGGTCACTGGTCTCCCTAGTAATAATATCAGAAACCTCTGTATGAAGTCTAATTTTTACATGCAATGACTTTAGTGCATGTTCAAATGCTATGGTAATATCAGATGCATGATCTGATACAGGAAAAACTCGGTTTCCCCTTTCAATCTTACATCTTGTACCATTTTTTTCAAGAAATTCAATTAAATCGGTATTAGTAAATGCGCTAAAGGCACTATATGTAAATCTTGAATTAGAAATATAAAATTGTGGATATTCATCCATAGCAACACTATTCGTACAATTACATCTGCCTTTTCCAGTTATATATATTTTCTTTCCAAGTTTCTCATTTTTTTCAATTATGGTAACTTCATTACCATTTTCTGCAGCCTTGACCGCAGCCATGATTCCGGAAGCTCCGCCCCCAATAATTACAATTTTTTTCATTCTAAAACTCCGATTACTTATCCTCTTCTAATTCATCATTCTCATATACCTGATACTCATCCCAAATATTTTCTAAAAGTGAGAGGGTCTCCTTTACTTCTTTATCTTTTCTCATTGAAAGTGCAACAATAAGAGCATTAACAACACTAAGTGGTGCCACAAGAGAATCAACAAAGGATGCCATATCACTCTTGGCAAGAAGATTACATGAAGAATAAATTGCCATTGGTGAATTATCACTGTCAGTCAAAGAAATCACATCAGCTCCTCGGTTCTTTGCAAATTCTAATGCTTTGAGTGTCCTGACCGAATATCGAGGAAAGGAAATACCAAATATCACATCACCTTCTCCTATTCTTATCATTTTTTCAAAAATCTCACTTGGATTATTTGTATTAATGAGAACTACGTTATCTAGAATTAAATTTAAATAAAATGAAAAAAATGAAGCAAGCGGTTCACAGGAACGAATTCCTATAATATATATTTTATTGGCTGAAAGAAGCATATCAACAGCTTTAACAAAGGAATCTGCATTAATATCCCTAAGTGTTTCCTTGATTTTGTCACTATCAGAGTGAAGAACCGACTCAAGAACCTCCTCATCAGATTTTGTTCCTTTTCCATAGGTTACTTCCATTCTCTGAATAGAATTAAGCTTGCTCATAGCCATTTCTTCAAGAGCTTTTTGAAACTCAGGGTACCCTTTGTATCCCAAAGTAACTGCAAATCTTACTACTGTCGATTCGCTGACTCCTACTTCTTCGCCTAGCTTCTGAGCTGTTAGATAAACTGCTTTGTCATAGTATTTTTCAATATAAAGAGATAGCCTCCGCTGACCTTTACTAAAGTTAGCGTAGTTTTGATTGATTCTGTTAATCAAATCATTATTTGTCATAATATGTCCTCAAAAAACAAAAGGGATACAGCTCCAAGATCTATAAATACAAAGACATTTTACTCTGTCTTTAAGAAACTTAGATAAGTACCCCTTTACAAAAATGGTCAAAAATTAAATATTATCAAAGATCTTTTACTATACTGGATAAGCCTTGTTCTTAATATCAGCTTTATTTAAATCAATTCCTGATTTCTGAGCCTCACGATACTTAAAGAAATCTTCAGCGACCTTAGGGAAAAGTGCATATGTAAGTACGTCTTCATCCTGTGTTTTCCACTGCTTCATCTCATTTTCAATTGATGTAAGCTGTGGTTTGAGCAAATCTGCAGGTCTGCATGTAATAGCATTTTTCTTATCTTCACCCAGAACCTTATCTACAATTTCAGGATTGAAAGGCTTAACTGTCTTACCGTATTTTCCAAGAAGAACATCCTTAGTCTCCTGAGTTGCTACCTTATATCTCTCACCCATCAGTACGTTAAACACCGCCTGTGTACCAACAATCTGTGATGAAGGCGTTACAAGTGGAGGTTCGCCAAGATCTTTCCTAACTCTTGGTACTTCTTCAAGAACTTCTCTAAGCTTATCTTCTTTATTCTGTTCCTTAAGCTGAGAAATAAGGTTGGAAAGCATTCCTCCAGGTACCTGATACAAAAGTGTCTTGATATTAACGCCAAGAACCTTTGTATTCATAAGTCCGCTTTCAATATCTCTCTGTCTTATAGGTGCAAAATAATCAGCGATTTCCGCAAGCTTATTCTGGTCAAGACCTGTATCATAAGGAGTATCCTTAAATGCTTCAACCATAACTTCTGTTGCAGGCTGTGATGTTCCAAGCGCGAATGGGGAAATAGCTGTATCAATGATATCCGCTCCGCCTTCAACTGCCTTCATATATGTCATCGATGCAAGCCCAGAAGTATAGTGAGTATGCATTTCTACAGGGATTGAGATATTCTCTTTAAGAGCCGGTACAAGTTCGCTGGCAGCCTTGGGGGTAAGAAGACCTGCCATGTCTTTGATGCAGAGTGAATCAGCTCCCATATCTTCTACTCTCTTTGCAATATCTACCCAGTAATCTAAAGTATAAGCATCACCAAGTGTATATGAAAGTGCAACCTGTGAATGACCTTTTTCTTTTTTAGAAGCACTTACAGCAGTCTGAAGATTACGAAGATCATTCATACAATCAAATATACGAATTATATCAATTCCATTAGCTATAGATTTTTGAACAAAATACTCAACAACGTCATCTGCATAAGGTTTATATCCAAGGATATTCTGGCCTCTAAAAAGCATCTGTAGCTTGGTATTCTTAAACCCATCTCTAAGGACCCTGAGTCTATCCCATGGGTCTTCCTTAAGAAATCTAAGGCATGAATCAAATGTTGCACCGCCCCAACACTCAACTGCATGATAACCTATTGCATCCATCTTATCAATAATGGGCAACATTTCATCAGTTGTCATTCTAGTAGCGATTAGAGACTGATGAGCATCACGAAGTACTGTCTCAACAATCTTAATTTGTTTTTTATTGTTATCTGACATCAAATTTGTCCTCCTATCTGACTCCGAAAATAGCCATAAATACTCCGGCTGCTACAGCAGTACCAATAACTCCGGCTACATTAGGTCCCATTGCGTGCATCAAAAGGAAGTTAGTCGGATCAGTTTCAGCTCCAACCTTCTGAGATACACGTGCACTCATAGGAACTGCAGAAACTCCGGCAGATCCAATCAGAGGATTGATCTTACCATGCGTAACCTTGCAAAGAAGCTTACCCAAAAGAATTCCGGCTGCTGTACTTACTGCAAATGCAACAAGTCCAAGAATAACGATTTTTATGGTTCCCATATTAAGGAAAGATTCAGCACTTGTAGATGCTCCTACCGATGTACCCAGTAAAATAACTACGATATACATAAGTGAATTGGCAGCCGTATCTGTAAGCTGACGAACAACTCCACATTCCTTAAAAAGATTGCCAAGCATAAGCATACCAATAAGTGGTGCTGTAGTAGGAAGTATCAAGCATACAACAACCGTTACTACTATCGGGAAAAGAATCTTCTCTAGCTTTGAAACCGGACGAAGATTTGCCATCTTGATCTTTCTTTCATTTTCAGTAGTAAGTGCCCTCATAATAGGAGGCTGAATGATAGGAACAAGAGACATATACGAATACGCCGCCACTGCTATAGGCCCAAGTAAAGCACTCTGCCCTAATTTCCCTGCCAAGAAAATCGAAGTAGGTCCATCAGCTCCTCCGATAATGGAAATTGCTGCTGCTGCTTCATCATTAAATCCCATTGCAATAGCCAAGATATACGCTGCAAAAATACCAAATTGAGCTCCTGCTCCCATTAGAAAGCTCACTGGATTTGCTATAAGAGGGCTAAAATCTGTCATCGCTCCAACACCTAAGAAGATAAGTGAGGGAAGGATCGACCATTCATCCAATTTATAGAAATAATACAAGATACCGCCTACACCGTTTGAAGTTTCCGCAGGAGATGCAATTATCCCCGGGAAAATATTAACAAGTAGCATACCAAATGCAATCGGTACCAGCAAAAGTGGTTCATAGTCTTTTTTTATTGCAAGATACAAGAACACTCCCGCAACTACAATCATTATGAAATTTCCGATCGTCAGATTATAGAAAGCAGTCTGATGGATTAGATTTCCCATCGTATTAGCTAAATAACTCATGTTATCCTCCTGCCTTTTATCAATTCATGGTTGCAAGAAGTTCTCCTGCTTCAATAGCCTGTCCTTCTGTAACATCAATAGAAGCAACTGTTCCATCCTGAGGTGCAACAACAGGAGTCTCCATTTTCATAACTTCAAGTACAAGTATGGGTTCACCTCTCTTGACAGGTGATCCTGCAGTTTTTTCAATCTTAAATACCTTGCCTGATGCTCCAGCCTCAACCCTTATAGCTCCGGCAGTTCCTACATGCGTTGACGCATTTGGCGCAGAAACAGGTGTAGCCTTACCAGCCTGATGAACAGGGGTAATTCCCGATGTGCCATTTTCTTCGACCGTTACATCATAAACATTTCCATTAACTGTAACTGTATAATTTTTCATTTCGAATTCCTCCTGTTGTTATCTTCTCTTTATGCTTCTAACCACAAAATCGTCGGTCTGTTCTTCTCCTGATGCTTTAATTGCAGCAATAATAACAGCTACAATTTCAGGATTATTAACCAGATCAGCTGTTTTATTATCAGAGTCCTGATCATTATCAGTAGTCTTTGAATCTAATAAATTCTCACTTTTCTTTTTCCTTTTCTCGAGATACGGAATTATTTTCAAAGCATAGATCATCAAGCTAATAAGAATAAGAACTACAAATACAACTGTCATACCCATAACAACATTTAGTGCTGCTTTGGATATCAGTTCTCCCATAGAATATATTGGATTAACAGTAATTGCGCTCAGATTCATTCTTTCGCCAACTATGTTGTAAACAAAGACAAGGTTAGCATCTCTTTTTGAAAAATCCTCATATAGTGTACACGTTACTGTTTTACCTGATTTTTCAATTGTCAGATCTCCAAATTTTTTAAAATTTCCAAGTGAGCTTCTCGAATCTTTGTAACCGTCGAAAAGAGACTTATATATTTTTGCCTGGTTTTTGCTATTATCGTCAGTTGCAGTTTCATAAGCTTCCTTGAACTTATCAGCATACTTGTCAATATCATTCGTACTCAATGAATTGATTTCTTTGCCGATTCCTTCCATTTGGGTATTAATTTCAGTTTTCTTAATCCCATAGATCTCAGATTGATTATTAAAAGAAGAACCGCAAGAGGTCAGAGATAAGACCATTACCAAGGTAAAACCCAGGGTTATGATTTTCTTTTTCATATTCCTGACCTTTCTATTTTGTACTATGCTTTTTTAAACTCTCATTTTCCTTTTTTGTATAGAGGAATTCAAAGCCATCAATAAGATATTTTCTTACATCAGCACCATTTACAATTCTATCCACAAGACCACGTCTTGCAGCATTAATAGTGCCTGACTGAATATTTAAAAATTTATCAGCTACATCCTTCTGGTCCTCAACAGAACCATTAGGGCATATAATCTTGGCTGCCTTAGTAGCATCCATTATTCCCATATCTGAATCAGAAAGTGCAAAAACAAGATCCGCACCAAGAGATTTCGAATTCATAAGAATTGCAGCTGAACCAAATGCATTACCTGTAATAAGGTTAATTTTAGGAATATCTGCATTAGCCAGTGCTACTGTAAATGAAGAAATTGCCTTCGGAATATTTTTTTCTTCTTCAATAGATCTTCTATATCCCTTAACATTTGAAAGTGTGAGAAGCGGGATCTCATAAGAATCCAAGAATTTAACAAAATCACTGGCCTTATTCAATCCATTTGATGAAAGAGAATATTCATCATAATCAGAATTGCCAATAAATCCTACTGTCATTCCGTTTAATTTTATAAACCCTGTTGTCATATCCTTAGCATAGGATGACTTAAGTGTAATAACTTTTCCATCATCAGATATGCTTCTTGAAATATCTTCAATTGAAGAATCTTTTAAAACATTAGCAGATGCTCTGTTTAGATCATCATCACAATCATCAACTCTGCCACCCTCCATGTTATTAGCAGGAATGATAGCAATAAGTTCTCTGACTTCGCCAAAAAGTTCTGTCTCATTTTCGAATAAATCTGTAAGTCCTACTTCTTCAGACTGAAATTCCGGTGCTGAAGTAATAACATTTTTGTTACCTGGCAATGCATCCGGTGAATTAATAAAAAGTGAAGCCTGCTTTGTCATAAATACGAAATCACTTAATCCGGCTACAACATTCATTCCACCGCCGCAATTACCGACCACACATGAAACTACAGGAACAACACCTGAAGTTTTTGCAGCGATCTGAATAACATTTCCAAGAGAATTCAAGGCGTCATATGACTCCTGAAGCCTAACTCCGCCGCAATCAATGATGCCAATAACTGGTGCACCATAATTAACCGCATCAACATAGACTTTTTTAATCTTCTCGGCATGTTTCTCACCTACCGTCCCGCCAAGTACTGATGAATCCTGGCTATAAACAAACACAAGATTTCCATCAATCAGACCATGTCCAATAACAACACCATCACCAGGTGTATCGTCATTTGTCAGATTGAAATCCGTACTGCGGGAGGTAACTTCTGACATAATCTCGACAAAGCTGTTTTCATCGAGAAGCCCCTCTACCCTTGATAAAGCCGGGCTTTTAGTTGCATTACTCATGCTTATATCCCTCCATCTATATATTTATATACTCATTCTATATCCCTTCTTTAACTGGCTATACCCTATTCTCCACCAGTTTGAGATATAAAACTAAACAATATTAATATAGCCCAAATATTGGTTTAATTCAACAAATTATTCGTGAATTTTTTATCAAAATTAATGCATTTTGTTGAAAAAAAAGCATAAAGAAAATTTTTCTTCATGCTTTTAATAATAAGATTATAATAATTCATCCTTTGTTTCGGAACCAGAATCGGCATCTAAGTTATACTCTCTTTCTGCCTCTTCCTCTGCTTCCTGTTTCCATTCTTCGAGCTGAACTGAACTTATCTTAGGAAGGTCATCCGTACTGCTAAGTCCAAATGCCCTCAAGAAATCATCAGTTGTTCCAAAAAGCATTGGTCTTCCCGGAGCATCGAGTCTTCCCAATTCCTGAGCCAGATTAAACTGAACCAATCTGTTAACTGCATGGTCAGATGATACCCCTCTGATTTTTTCAATCTCAGCCTTTGTAACCGGCTGCTTATAGGCAATAATCGAAAGTGTTTCCAAAAGAACTTCAGTAAGTACATATTTTCTAGGCTGCTTTGCAACTTTAACCAAATACTCATAGATATCTTTTGAAGAACATAGCTGATATTTTCCATCTACTTCAATGATACGTATTCCTCTGTCGTTGTTTTCATATTCCGATTTTAACTCATTGATAAGCTCCAGCACTTCATCATTTGCGATGGAAAGAGCCTTTCCTATGCGATCCGGTTCTATTGAATCTCCGGAGGCAAAAAGAATTCCCTCTATTATTGATTTTTGTTTGTTCTTATCCATTTGTTATCCTCAAAATAAAGCCACCATAGCAGCGTATTAAAAATCTATTTTGCACTAATAGTAATATCGTCGAAAATATTTTCCTGCGAAACCACTATCTCTCCAGTTTTCATTAGCTCCAATATGCTCAAAAAGGCAACTATCACTTCTGTTTTATCTGATTGTTCACTTAATAATGCCCTAAAAGAACAAGACTTATGGTTACATATGTATTCCTTAACATAAGCCATCTTTTTTTCAAGCGGTATCTCTTCCTTTGGAATGTCCCCAAAACGGGCCCTTATTGGATCTCGTCTGTCCTCCTTGCGTCGAAGTACACTTGCAAAAATATTCTCAAGCTTTTTTAATGTAACATCCTTCGTAAGCTCAGTTATATCAACTGGCTCCTCATATTCAAGAACGTCCTTAGGGATGGAGGGTTGTCTATAAAAAACATCCTCAGCATTTTTTTGAAGCATAACAAGCTCATCCGAGAGAGTCCTAACCATTTTATATTCCAATAACTGTTCCACAAGTTCTTCTCTTGGATCAATTTCCTCACCGTTTTCATCTTCCTCTCTCGGAAGAAGCATTTTGGATTTAATATTCAAAAGTGTAGATGCCATAACAAGAAATTCACTGGCAACTTCAAGATTACACTTTTCCATTTCGGAAATGTATGTCATATACTGGTCAGTTATTTCAGATATCGGTATATCATAAATATTCAGTTTGTTTTTATCTATCAAGTGCAAAAGAAGGTCCAAAGGACCTTCAAATGCTTCAAGATGAACTTTAAGTTCCATTTTATTGCTCACTAACATCCTTAATTGAGAACGAGATTCTACCCATCTTGTCCTTGCCTAAGCATACAACCTTGACCATATCTCCAAGCGTAAGTACATCCTCTACATGATCAATTCTCTCATTAGCAATCTTTGAAATATGTACCATTCCCTCTTTGCCAGGTGCAAATTCAATAAAAGCACCAAATTCTTTAATATTTACAACTTTTCCTTCAAGGATCTGTCCCTTGTAAAAATCTGTTGTAATTGTATTAATCATCTCTATAGCCATATCAATACCTTCCTGATCAGTCCCGCATACATCTACACGTCCATCATCAGTAATATCGATCTTCACTCCTGTACGATCAATAATTTCATTAATTGTTTTTCCTCTCTGGCCAACAACATCACCAATCTTCTGAGGGTTAATATTGATAGAGATAATCTTTGGAGCATACTTGCTAAGAATCTTTCTAGGTTCTGCAATTGCCTTGGACATACATGTATCCATAATGAAGAAACGAGCTTCTCTTGTACGTGAAATTGCTTCCTCAACGATAGGTCTTGTAAGCCCGTGAATCTTAATATCCATCTGAATAGCAGTTATTCCATCTTTTGTTCCTGTAACCTTGAAATCCATATCACCAAAGAAGTCCTCAAGACCCTGAATATCCGTAAGTACAACATAATCATCATCTGAATCTCCAGTAACAAGACCACATGATATACCTGCAACCATCTTCTTAAGAGGAACACCAGCAGCCATAAGAGACATACAAGATGCACATGTTGAAGCCATTGATGTAGATCCGTTTGACTCAAAAGTCTCGGATACCGCACGAATTGCATATGGGAATTCATCTTTTGAAGGAAGAACAGGAATAAGTGCACGTTCAGCAAGGGCGCCATGACCGATCTCACGTCTTCCAGGTCCTCTTGAAGGCTTTGTCTCTCCAACAGAATATGAAGGGAAGTTGTACTGATGTACATATCTCTTCTCTGTTACATAAGGATCAAGACCATCTATTCTCTGAACCTCTGAAAGAGGAGCCAATGTTATTATATCACAGATCTGTGTCTGTCCTCTTGTGAACATAGCTGAACCATGTACACGAGGAACGAGATCAACCTCAGCTGAAAGAGAACGGATCTCATCGATTCTTCTTCCATCAGGACGCTTATGATCCTGAAGGATCATTTTACGAACAGTTTTCTTCTGGTACTGATATACAGCATCAGGAACAAAAGATAACCACTCTGAATTATCTGCAAATGCTTCCATGAATTTATCTGTAATGGCACGAATATTCTCGTCCCTCTTCATCTTGTCATCTGTAAAAACCGCTTCTTCCATGTCGGAAGGAGTGACAATTTTTTTCATCTCTTCGATCATATCAGTAGGAATAACGTAGCTAACGTATGTAGATTTCTCTTTTCCTACTTCTGCTACGATCTTATCAATGAAATTAATAATAGTCTGATTAATCTCATGAGCCTTATAAATAGCCTCGATCATCTTATCTTCAGTTACTTCGTTAGCTCCGGCCTCAATCATGATGACCTTTTCTCTTGTAGAAGCAACGGTAAGTTCAAGATCTCCCTCATCCCAAAGCTTCTGAGAGGGATTCATGATAAATTCACCATCTATCATACCGACCTGAGTCATTGCACAAGGGCCATCAAACGGAATGTCAGAAATACATGTAGCAATTGCAGTACCGATCATTGCAACAAGTTCAGGACGACATTCTGTATCCACAGCCATAACAAGGTTATTCAAGTTAACATCATTTCTATAGTCCTTAGGGAAAAGAGGTCTCATAGGACGATCAATAACTCTTGAAGTAAGTACCGAGTTATCAGAAGCCTTGCCCTCTCTCTTTTTAAAACCACCTGGCATTTTGCCAACTGAATATGTCTTTTCTTCAAAATCAACAGAAAGCGGGAAGAAATCAATGCCCTCTCTCGGCTTGTCAGATGAAGTCGCAGTGCAAAGAAGTGTTGTATCACCGTATTTGATAAATACAGCGCCATTTGCCTGTTTTGCAACCTTGCCTACCTCTACGGATAATTCTCTTCCGCAAAGATCCATCGTGAATGTCTTTACCATCTTCGTCTCCTAACGTCAAAAATAACATGCTTTTTATATGATATAAGCGTCACAATAACGCATATAAATCTAGATAAAATTAAGAGCGAAATATGAAAACATATTTCGCTCCAAAAATCTTACTTACGAAGTCCAAGGCGCTCAATAAGTGAACGATATCTCTCAATATCGACCTTCTTAAGATAACCAAGCAGATTTCTTCTCTTACCTACCATCTTCAGAAGTCCTCTTCTTGAATGATGATCCTTAGGATTTTCCTTAAGATGTTCAGTAAGTTCTTTAATCCTCTCTGTGAGAACAGCAACCTGTACTTCAGGTGATCCTGTATCGCCAGGTGTACGTGCAAACTCATTGATGACCGTTGTTTTCTTGTCTTTAGAAATCATTATATATCCTCCATAAAATTTTACAGCCCGAATCAAGCAGCGGTTGGATGTTCCGTCCACCGAACACGGGTACACAACGCTTTAAAGCATACCATATTTTTAAATTTCTGTAAAGAAAAAAAGCACTGTCTGGATTGATTCTAAATAAGTATTATATTGTCTTATCTCTTGATCTATGGTAACAGACTTCTAGAGCATTTATAGCTGCCCGCTCCATATATTCCTGTTACTTTAACGCCCTTGTGAGGGTTAAGTGCAGATACCACACATCCATTTCCAATATAGATCGCAACATGACTGATTCTTCTATGTCCGTAAAAAACCAAGTCCCCAGGTTTAAGCTCATCCACAGATACAGATCTGCCATATGAAGCCTGAGCTCCTGAATAATGAGGCAGACTTACTCCAAACTGACGATATACAGCAAGGACAAGTCCCGAGCAGTCTGCTCCGCTTGTAAGGCTCGTCCCTCCCCAAACATATTTTAATCCAACGTGGGAAAGAGCCTCTTCAACGATTGATGCTCTTACATTTGTTACATTCTCTCCATATTTTGCTTCTGTGGAATTAAGAGATGTTTTCAACTCTTCATTGGAAGTAAGAAATTCCTTTGCTCTTTGTAATGCAGCATCTCCAACTAAAAGATATTGCTTTGAGACATATCCATCGACCTCTCCGGACTCAATTTTAAACCAATCTCCCTCTTCTCCAATTATCTCACAAGCACCACCATCAGGAAGTTTTCCTATCTTATTTGAATTTTCATCAGCACTTTCCCTGACATTTACCTGTCCACCTTCTACAGCTATTCCTATATGAGAATACCCGTATTCTTTGCCACATTCCGGAATATCAGATGGTAACGAAGACGCTACAACTTTCTTTGCAGAATCATTTTCTGAAAGATTGACTGAATTTTTATCAAATAGAACTGCACTTACTCCTGCATTTACTCCCTTTCCTCCATTATTAATGTAGGACGTCACTCCTGCTACAGGAGTATTTAGTTTAGACTTTGCTGCCTGGGATCTAAAAGAAGTCCCAATAGAAACACACGTCAAGAGTAAAATTGCAAGAACAAATGTATATTTGGTGTTATTTTTTTTCATTAACGTTAAATATTTCCTCATTTAGATTTTTTATTAAAGGTTTAAAAGTTTCAAAAATATAACATATTTTTTAAGCAAACATTACATTTTTGTAATATACACCCTTAATAATCATAATGTCAATCCAAAATAATCAATTGCCCGTTTTCTATCTATTTTTATTTGTTCCGCAAGTTTATCCAGACTTTCAAACTTGATCTCTGGGCGAAGTTTCTTAGAAAAAATAACCTTTGCATATCTGTCATAAACATTTGAATCATCAAAATCCAATATATTTGTTTCTACAGTTAATCCTTTATTATCATTTATGGTTGGTCTAAATCCTATATTTGTTACACCATGGTATAATTTGTGATCCAGTATAACTTCCGTAACATATACTCCATTTGATGGAAGGAGTTTACTATCAGGCGGAATCTGGTTTATAGTTGGTACACCAATTCTCATGCCTATTTTGTTTCCGTGAACGATTTCTCCAAATATAAAATATGGATAACCCAATAATTCATCAGCCTTTTCCACATTTCCATCCATGATTTCCTGTCTAATATAAGTACTGCTAATATCCCTTCCATCACTTTTAAGCTTATCTATAACTTCAACTTTATATTTATATTCAGCTGATTTTCCTTTTAGAAAATCAACATCCCCCATACCTTTATATCCAAATTTAAAATCAGAACCAACAGCCAGATATTTCATATTAAAATTAGTTGAAAGAATTTTTATAAACTCTTCAGGTGAAGTTTTCATAAACTTATTATCAAAAGTACATTCTAGCAAATAATCTATTCCCCTATCCTCAAGATAAATTTTTCTTTCTTCATCAGTTATAAGATTTTTATTAAGATTATCCCCAAGCTTAATCCTAGGAGAAATAGAAAATGTAACCACGAGACTCTTGATTGCAGGATCACTGTCAGTCTTATTTTCTATTTTTTCAAGTAGAAGTTCATGCCCTCTGTGAAATCCATCAAATTTTCCAATTGTTACTGCTGTTGGATATTCAATCTTATCATCAAAAAAATTATCAAGTACAATCATAACAATCCTCTGTTAGTCTAAAAACATCTTAAATGCCTTATATTCCATACCACTTTTTATATATAGTGCCTTAAAACTATGACTTGAATCATAAACTCTAAATATTTCATTTTCTGAGCTATTTCTAACTTTGATGTCTGTTTTATCAAAATCTATATCTGTGTCATTAAGTCTGTTTCCATTGTTCATGAAAAAATCGCCATCCTGTGTTGTACATATGGCTTGATACATGTAGAACAGCTCGTCCAAAGGTCTAAGATATGAATAGGCTTCATCTGTATCCATTCCTCTTAAATCCGAAAGACTTACCAGATCACTTTCGTTAAACGAATCTGTCTCAGTCCTTCTAAGCTTTGTCATACAAGCACAGCTTCCAAGTTCTTCGCCTATATCCTTGCATAAAGTCCTTATATAAGTACCCTTCTGGCAGGTAATCCTTAATGTAACATCAGGTAGATCAATAGAAATCACCTCAATATTTTCTATATGAAGATTAACCGGTTTTCTCTCTACCGTTATACCCTCTCTTGCAAGGTCATAAAGTTTTTTGCCATTTATCTTCTTCGCCGAATACATAGGAGGGATCTGCGTAATATCACCAATAAATTTATTGACAGCTTTTCTAATGGTTTCATCATCACATGAGAATGGCATCTCTTTTGTAATTGTACCAGTTATGTCCTCAGTATCCGTAGTGATACCCAATCTAAGAGTGGTCTCATATTGCTTAAAAGCCTCCGGAAGAACCGATACTGCCTTAGTTGCCTTGTTAACGCACACAAGGAGAACTCCGGTAGCCATTGGATCTAATGTGCCAGTGTGTCCAATTTTTTTTGTATTAAATACTTTTCTCAGAATAGCTACCACATCAAACGATGTATAACCTTCCGGTTTATCAATTGCTATAAATCCGCTTCTCATAATCTCAAAAAAGGGATACGTTTTCCGTATCCCTATAATCTTTCTTTAATTTCTTTGGTTATAATATTTTTAAACTCTTCAGGGCTCATAGACACGGTGCAACCTGCTGCTTTTGCGTGTCCGCCACCATTATATTTTGATGCGATCAATGCTAGATTAACATCGCCTGACGCTCTTAAACTAACCTTTAGATCATGATCATCAGTTTCATAGCAAAAACAGGCGACCTCCACATCTTTAGTGGATCGAAGCATTGCAACAATTCCTTCGAGATGCTTAGGCATAACATTATATTGTTTCATCTCTTCCATAGTAATATTACAAAAGATTATTTTCCCATCCAATAAAAGCTCAGCTTTAAGAAGTGCTACTCCAAGAATTCTATTTTGTTCAAAAGTCTTTTCACTAAAAGTATGATCTGCAATATATGGATAGTCGATTCCCTTATCCATTAACACACCAGCCACATACATAGTATGAGATGATGTACATGAATATTGAAACTGACCTGTATCACTTATAAGACCGCAGTATAGGCATTCAGCAATTTGTTCTGTAATAAGCTTCTGATTCATTCTGTCAAAAACCATTTCACAAGTACTGCTATTATGTGGCTCTATCTCATTAATATCAGCAAATGCGGAATTACTCAAATGATGATCTATGCAGAAAGTACTTTTTGCATTCTTAAAAAATTCAGACGAAGGTCCTAGCCTATCTAAATCTCCACAATCTAATACAATAAATATATCAAATGCTTCCTGTGTTGTCCCAGGCTCTTCTATTTTATCAGAATTTCTAAGAAATTTGTAAATATTAGGAATCTCTTGAAGAAAAACATGAATATCTCCATCAGGCACATTATCACAAAGATAATTATAAACGGCTAAAGAAGAACCAATGCAATCTCCGTCTGGTCTCACATGCCCGCCTATCCCTATTCTTTTCTTTCCCTTAACTGCATCTAGAATGCTTGTCATATAAACCATCCCATCAATCTGCTGTATAATATATCCCGATTATTCCTCATCTTCTGAGTCATTTTGGTCTTCTGCATTAACATCATCAATTATCTTAGACATTCTTACGCCATACTCAATAGAATCATCTTCCAAAAATATCAGTTCCGGTGTGTTTCTAAGATTAACTGTCATGGCAAGCTCATGCCTTATAAAACCAGAAGAACTTTTAAGTCCGTCCATGGTTTTCTTTCTGGCATCACCATCTCCTAAAACACTTATATATATCTTGCATGTTTTAAGATCAGGTGCGACCTCAACAGAAGTTACGCTTGTCATAATACTGATTCTAGGATCTTTAACCTTATCTCTAATGATTACAGAGAGTTCACGCCTGACCTCTTCATTAATCCTTATATTTTTTATACTGTTTTTTCTCAAAGCTTACTCCTATCTCGGAACCTCAACCATGATATATGTCTCCATGGTATCGCCTTCCTTGATGTCATTAAATCCATCGAGAACAACTCCGCATTCAAATCCTTCTCTGACTTCCTTAACATCATCTTTCATACGTTTAAGAGAAGAAAGATTGTCATCATAGATAACATTGCCATCTCTCATTAGCCTAATCTTACATCCTCTATTGAATGTACCATCGGTTATAAATGATCCGGCAATCGCACCTACCTTTGAAGAACGGAATATCTGACGTACCTCGCCATGTCCTATAACTTTTTCTTCATATATTGGTTCTAGCATTCCCTTCATGGCACGTTCAACATCTTCGATAGCGTTATAGATTACATTATAGAGATGGATGTCTACCCCTTCTCGCTCTGCTATATCCTTCGCAACAGCATCAGGTCTTACATTAAATCCTATGATAATCGCATTAGACGCAGATGCAAGAACAACATCGCTTTCATTTATAGAACCTACTCCACCATGGATAATCTTAACAACAACCTCTTCATTGGATAATTTTTCCAATGACTGCCTAACTGCCTGAACAGAGCCCTGTACATCAGCCTTGACGATAATGCAAAGATCCTTTACATTGCCAGACTGAACCTGAGAGAAAAGATTATCAAGAGACATTCTGCTTCTGCTCTCTTCAACAAGTCTGTTTTTCTCTTCGTTTAAAAATGCCTGAGCAAATGCTCTGGTTTCTTTATCTGAATCCTGAGCTACAAACATCTCACCTGCATTAGGAACTTCATTAAGGCCCTGAATCTCTACAGGAGTAGAAGGTCCGGCAGCTTTAACTCTTCTTCCATTATCGTCTATCATAGCTCTGACTTTGCCGAAAGAACTTCCTGCTGATATAGGATCTCCAACATGAAGTGTTCCCTTCTGAACAAGTACAGTAGCAACTACACCCTTTCCCCTGTCAAGCTGAGACTCAATAACAAGACCTCTTGCTTTTCTCTTAGGGTTGGCCTTAAGTTCAAGTACATCTGCAGTAAGAAGAATCATCTCCAAAAGCTCATCTATTCCCTCATGAGTTTTTGCTGAAACAGGTACAAACGTTGTGCTTCCACCCCAATCTTCAGGAATAAGCTCATATTCTGAAAGCTCCTGCTTTACTCTCTCTATGTTGGCACCCGGTTTATCAATCTTATTAACAGCAACTATAACTTCTACGCCTGCAGCCTTGGCATGGTTAATAGCCTCAACTGTCTGAGGCATTACTCCATCGTCTGCTGCAACAACAAGAATTGCAATATCTGTTGAGCTGGCACCTCTCATACGCATAGCCGTAAATGCTTCATGACCAGGTGTGTCCAAAAATGTAATCTTATGTCCATTTACGTTAACTACATATGCACCTATTGCCTGAGTAATACCACCAGCCTCACGGTCTGTAACCTTAGTATTTCTAATTGCATCCAGAAGTGATGTTTTACCATGATCTACATGACCCATGACACATACAACTGGAGCTCTCTCTACAAGAGTATCCTCTGCATCATCATCTTCCTTAAGCATCTCTTTTATAATATCAATCTTTTCCTCATGCTCGCAAAGTATTTCATATTCCAAAGCTATATTTTCAGCTTTTTCGTAAGGAAGATCTGTATTGATAGTGAGTATTACAGCTTTTGCAAACATATCTTTTATTATAGTAGTAGGCTGAATCTTCATCTTATCTGCAAGATCTCTTACTGTAATATGATCCGGTATCTTAATTGACTTAACTTCTTCTTCAACAATCTTTATCTGCTCTGGTGCCTTGTTTTTCTTCTTACCACCATTTTTTTCAAGATTAATAAAATGAGTATTTTCAGGCTTGCCCGTACGATTATTATTTTTCTTAGCCTTTTTGCCCAGTCTCTGATTTGGTTTTGATTCCTTCTTATCAACATTCTGAGCAGGTGTAGCCTGGCCCCCCTGATTATTCTGATGTTTTGAGAACTTACCTGTATTTCTATCTACAGCGTGGTCCTTTTTTTCAAACTTTCTATCGTCTTTTCTGTCATTATTTGAAGAAGGCTTGGTATTATTATTTTGAGACGGTCTGTCACTACGTCTTTTCTCATCATTATTATTTGAATGATGCATCTTGTTTACATTTTTAGCTGCATCAGCATTATTATTAGAACGTACTTCCGTATTATGTACTTCCTTCGTATGGGATTCCTGTGCATGTGCTCCAGGCGTATGTGCATCGGATACATGAGCTTCTGTAGTGCGTGAATCTGCACTATAGGCTTTTCTACTCTTCATTTCCTGCTTTTTCTGTTCTTCTAGTGTGGGTTCGCCAACCCTTGTTCCATCTTCTCTTATAGGTCCATGTCCGCCTCTTGGCTTGATCATAGGTCTATATGTGTTAGCAGTAGATGCATTTCTATTATTCTGTCCCTGATGTCTGGCTCCTTGCCTGTTCTGATTTTTTCTATTTTCATCGGACGAAAACTTATGATTTTGTTTATTATTATTGTTATTACTGCTACTATTGCCGCTGTTGATGCTATTGTTGCTGTTATTACTATTATTTCTATTATTTCTATTATTGCTATTGTCATTATGAGAATTTCTTGAATACTGGACATTAAAAACAGCTGATATTGAAGACTTCTTCTTCTTGGACGCTTCAGAATCAGAATTATCGTGATTCTTTGCCTGATTATCAGATGGGATTACCGCTTTTTCTTTTCTAACTTCTATATCAGGAGAAACTGCATTCTCCTGGACTTTAGCATCAGAAGTTATCGTCTTCTCCTGGACTTTAGCTTTAGTTTCCTTTTTCATGTTGTTTCTGACCTTGTCGGCAACAACATCGTCTATACTGTTCTGTGCTTTTACGGTGATCCCTTCTGCCGCAAGGAATGAGACCACATCTTTTGATTGGACATCGATTTCCTTTGCAAGGGCGCTTATTCTGATTTTTGCCATTTTGTATCCTCCAAAACTTTCACCTTAAAGCAAGCTTATCCATAACCATAAGAGCCAGCTTTTTATCAATTACTGCTACCACAGCTCTAGATTCCTGACCAATTGAGTGGCCAAGTTCATAAGATGTGCTATATGTATAAATCGGGATCTGTCTGTATTCACACATGTTCCGATATTTTTTCTTTGTATTTTCCGATGCATCCTCAGAAATAATTACCAAAAAAGCATCTCCCATTTTAACAGCTTCTTCAACCTGATACGAGCCGCTTTTTATCTTTCCTGCTTTTTTACATATTCCAAGAATTGATAGTGTCATATTCATAATAACCCAGTTTCCTTCAAAACCGCCTCCGGCGTAAACGATAAGCCATTGCAGTGAATTGCCCTACTAAATGCATTTCTTTTTATAGCATTATTCAGACATTCTGCGTTTCTGCATACATAAGTGCCACGGCCATCCATATTCATGGACTGATCGAAAATAGCCTTGCCGTTTTCATCTTTTACGAATCTAATCATGGACTCTTTTGTATTAGAAGTCCTGCATCCAATACAACGTCTTAAACGTTCTTTATGATCTTTTTTATTCGTTACCGTTTGAGGATTCTCCTTCATCATAGTATTCTTCATCATCATAATACTCTTCACTAAGTCCAGGGAAATCTCCAGACTCTCTTGCCTGTGTTTCAGATTTGATATCAATCTTAAATCCTGTAAGCCTAGCAGCAAGACGTGCATTTTGCCCTTCTCTTCCGATTGCAAGTGACAGCTGATAATCAGGTACTATAACACTTGCATTTTTTTCATCAGAATCAGCTATTACTGAAATGACTTTAGCTGGACTAAGGGCATTTTCAATAAGTCTTGCCGGATTTTCATCCCAACACACAATATCTATTTTTTCATTGTGAAGTTCCTGAACAACTGCATTAACACGGGTACCATTCATACCAACACATGCACCTACAGGATCAACATCATCATCATGAGAGAGAACTGCCATTTTTGTACGGTTTCCTGCTTCTCTCGCAATGCTTATTATCTCAACGATCCCTTCTCTTATTTCTGAAACTTCCTGTTCAAAAAGTTTCTTTACAAGCTCAGGATGAGTTCTTGATACATATACTTTAGGTTCTCTCTTAGAAGGCTTAACCTCAGTTATATAAAATCTGTATCTATCATTTCTCTTATAGTTTTCACCATTGATCTGCTCTCTCTCTGTAAGAGTTGCATCAATGTCACCAAGGTCAATACTATATGAGCTTCCAATCTTTCTCTGGACAACTCCTGTGACAACATGATGTTCTTTTTCTCTATATTCATCAAAGATCTGTCTATTTTCTTCTCTGTGAAGTTCCTGGATCAAGCTGTTTCTTGCTGCAGCTGCTGCAATTCTGCCAAATTCCATTGACTTGATCTCTTCAAAAAAGATATCACCGATTTTGTAGCTTCCATCAACCTTCTGTGCTTCTTCAAGCGCGATTTCGCTCTCCGAATCCATAGGTTCATCAACAACTTCCTTAGATATAATTACATGGTATTCACAAGTCTGAGAATCGATAGTAACTTTGATGTTATCAGTTCTTCTATATGTCTGCTTGCATGCTATCATAAGAGCTTCTTCAATTTTTTCTAGAATAACCTCTCTTGATATGTTTTTTTCCTTTTCAAGTAAACTCAGTGCCTGCAGCATTTCTTCATTTGCCATGATATTCCTCCTAATTAAAAAGCTTTTCGGACTAATGATATATTTGAACGTTCAATATCCTGGTTTTTATCATTAATTAATATAGTTATAATGTTATCATCATATTTTTTAAGGACTCCGGAAAATTCCTTTTGTCCATCAATAGCTTTATATAATCTAACCTCTACTATTGTGTCAATATTCCTTTTAAAATCATTTTCCTTTTTAAAAGGTCTGTCACCAGATGAGCTCACCTCAAATATATATGCCTCATCAATGTAATCTTCCCTGTCAAGGATCTCATTCATTTTTCGAGATATCATTTCGCAATCGTCAATAGATACGCCTAAAACTTTATCTATATAGACCCTAAGATAATAATCCTTTAATTCTTTTACAAATTCTATGTCTACCAGTTCAATGTCAGTATCCTTTAGGATATCATCAATATACTCTTGAGTTCTGTTTATATAAGTTTCTTTCTTTCCCACATTATTCTCCTTAAAAGAAAAAGTACCGGAAAAACCGGCACTTTCAGGGTTGGGCTATATAATAGCAATAGTTCGTGGGGGAATCGAACCCCCGATTCCGCCGTGAGAGGGCGGCGTCTTAACCGCTTGACCAACGAACCCAAGCTTGTTGCTGTTCTTTCGCAGCAACAAGAGAATTATACCGTAATATTTTTCAGAATGCAAGCAAAATTTTTGTTTTTTTAATTTTTTTTAATTTAATAACCTTCAGGGTTACTTTTCTGCCAATTCCAAGAGTCTCTGCACATCTCTAATATTCCGTAGTTCGCTTCCCAGCCAAGTTCTTTTTTAGCTTTATCGGCATTGCTGTAGCATACTGCTATATCTCCAGCTCTTCTAGGAGCCACTTTATATGGGATCTTGATTCCTGTTGCCCTTTCGAAATTATGAACAATATCCAAAACGCTGTATCCCGTTCCGGTTCCCAGATTATATATTGACAGTCCGGTACCTTTTGCAAGTTTGCTCAACGCTTTCACATGACCATCTGCAAGATCCATTACATGAATATAGTCTCTCACGCCTGTACCATCCGTAGTGTCATAGTCATCTCCAAATATACTCAGTTCCTTCAGCTTGCCAACTGCAACCTGTGTGATATAAGGCATAAGATTATTCGGGATACCATTTGGATTCTCGCCCATTCTTCCACTCGGATGTGCTCCAATGGGATTAAAGTATCTAAGCAATACCACGTTCCATTCATTATCAGCATGCTGAATATCCGTAAGAATCTGTTCAAGCATGGATTTTGTCCATCCATAAGGATTAGTGCACTGTCCCTTAGGACATTTTTCTGTAATGGGGATCTCCGCAGGATCTCCATAAACAGTTGCTGATGAAGAGAAAATTATGTTCTTTACATTATGTTGTCTCATTACATCAACCAACGTAAGTGTCCCTGTAATATTATTATCATAATATTCCAAAGGTTTTTTTACAGATTCGCCTACAGACTTGAGACCTGCAAAGTGAATAACACTGCTGATGTCCTCTGTTTCAAACACCTTATTAAGTATATCCCTGTCGAGAATATCTCCCTTGTAAAATTTAAGATTCTTTCCCGTGAGTTCCCTTACTCTGTCCAGTGATTTTTCACTGGCATTAGAAAGATTATCAAGAACTATAACCTCATATCCAGCATTCAAAAGCTGGACGCAAGTATGGCTTCCAATAAATCCTGCACCACCCGTGACAAGTATTGCCATATTTTTCCCTCCAATTCTTATATATAAAATAGCTAACTTTTAGTTTACATTAACTTACTCAAATATTCAATGCAGGTAAATAATAATCTGCAATTTAAACTCAAAATTTGCTTTTTATTCAAAAAGATTTTCTAATTCATTTAAGGATTATTTTATCCGTAAAAAAAGGAGAAAGGCTAAGCTTTCTCCTGAAATATTTAAGCTACCTTGCTTTTTGCAAGTTCGCAAAGCTTTGTAAAAGCTGCTGCATCACTTACTGCAAGTTCTGCAAGCATTTTTCTGTTCATTTCAACATCTGCAAGTTTAAGACCATGCATAAGCTTGCTATATGAAAGACCATTCATACGTGCTGCTGCATTAATTCTTGCAATCCAAAGTGATCTGAACTGTCTCTTTCTCTCCTTACGACCTGCATATGAAGAAGTGAGCGCTCTCATAACTGACTGCTTAGCTACACGATACTGCTTAGATCTGGCGCCGCGATAACCCTTAGCCAGTTTTAATACTCTATTATGTTTTTTCTTGGCGTTAAGTCCGCCTTTAATTCTTGCCATGCTGACAATACCTCCTGAATCAAAATTAGATGTACGGTAAAATCTTCTTTATGCTCTTGACATTAGTAGCATCTGTTGTTGTAGTCTTGCGAAGATTTCTCTTACGCTTTGTAGACTTTTTAGTCAGAATATGGCTTTTAAATGCCTTAGCTCTCACAAGCTTACCTGTACCTGTTTTTTTGAAACGCTTTGCAGCTGCTTTCTTAGTCTTAATCTTGGGCATGATCAATTCCTCCTTGCTTCTTTTTGACTGCTCTAGGTGCCAGTATCAAGCTGATACTTCTTCCTTCAAGCTTTGCACTCTTCTCTACTGTGGAAATATCCTCAAGTGTTTTTGCAAAATCTGTCAAAATATGACTTGACGTGGATATATGTGCCATTTCTCTTCCTCTGAATCTAAGGGTAATTTTAACTTTATTTCCCTTATCAAGGAATTTTCTGGCAGCATTTGACTTAGTATTAAGGTCATTAGAGTCGATGTTAGGAGACATACGGACTTCCTTGGTTTCACAGTTCCGTTGTTTCTTCTTAGCTTCCTTTTCCTTCCTGGCAAGCTCATAACGGTATTTACCGTAATCAATGATCTTGCAAACGGGAGGCTTTGCATTTGGAGCTACATTTACGAGATCCAAGTTTTCCTTCTGTGCGAGTTCAAGTGCATCCCTTGCTGACATTATGCCAAGCTGTTCTCCATGTGATCCGATTAAAAAAACTTCTTTCTCTCTAATCATCTCATTAACCATTAAATCGCTAATTGTCTGATACCTCCATAAAAAAAGCGGATAGACAGTCTACCCACTCAAAATCAAAAAACAAAATTTATGTTTTCAAATATTAAACACATAGACGCAAAAACGCGCTAGGGTGAGAGTGGATTCTCTGCTTCTTAGTTACAACGTAGGTTAATTTAACATATATATATTTCAAAGTCAATAGATTATTTCATTTAAGAATAAATTTTTCAGCAATTTCTGCAATGGCGCTGTGGTTATTATCTCTTTTTGCAATATAATCTGCCTTTTCCTTTAATTCCGGTCTTCCATTTTTAACAGAGCATCCAATTCCAGCTGCTTCTATCATGGAAATATCATTTCTCTCATCACCAACAGAAATCGTGTTTTCTATTGGTACATCAAGATACTCTGACATCTTAACAAGCCCATCTCCTTTGCTAACTCCCTTTGGAATAACCTCTAGAAAATAGGTTGCAGAAAATATAATGTCAACCTGAGAAGCAAATGAGCTATTCTCAATTCTCTCTTTTAACTTGTACAGAATTGCTTCATCATCAAATGAAGCTGTGAGTACCTTATATATTTTTTTATCATTAACCTGGGTATGCTCTTGAATTTCAAAGCTCTTTTCCCCTGTCATTTTAATATATTTTTTAAATGTATCTGAATTTTCAGGAGTATATATGCCTTCAGGTGCGTATGCATGAGCATGTATGCCAAGTTCGGCAGCCATTCTCAAAATTTCTGATGCAATTTCACCCTTAAGTAATTTTTCATATATTATTTTTTTATTATTAAAATCATATACTAGACCACCTTGAAAACATATCATATACATTCCGTCGGTGCTATCAAACTGATCAAGAACGATTTTTTGTGCATTGACTGATCTTCCTGATGTAAGCACAAACAAGTTTCCAGAATCTATACATCTTCCAATTGCTTCTTTATTTTCATTGGAAACAATTCCTGAACTATTTAAAAGCGTTCCATCAATATCTGTAAATAAAGTCTTACTCATCAAAATCACTCATTTCTCTTGCTTCTATTGCTTCTCTTGCTTCTTTTGATCTTTCCTCTGCTTCTCTGCAGAATACATGCTGAGAACATGAATCCATATTATCTCTTCTCGGAAGTCTTGTATATATCCCGCGTGAATTCATATGATATGCTTTTCTCTTATCATTAAGTTGAACATCAAGATAATGCTTGATATCTTCTTTTGCAGAATCATCTTCTACAGGAAATACTATTTCAACTCTTCTGTCAAGATTTCTAGGCATCCAATCCGCTGAACCCATAAATATATCTTCCTGTCCTTCGTTATAGAAATAAAATATTCTCGCATGCTCAAGGAATTCACCCACTATAGATGAGACATGAATATTATCGCTGATCCCAGGAATACCGATTCTAAGAGAACATATGCCTCTTATGATCAGATAAATAGAAACTCCGGCATGAGAGGCTTCATATAATTTGGCTATCATATCCATATCACATAGTGAATTCATTTTCGCTATGATAAGCCCTTTTTTTCTCATTTTTGCATGTTTGATCTCCCTATCGATAAGTGTATAGAATCTCTGCCTCATCCATATAGGCGCGACTAAAAGCTTATTCCAATGTGCTGGCTCGGAGTAGCCGGAAAGCATATTAAATACTGCTGTAGCATCTTCTCCATAGCTCTCACTGCATGTCATGATCCCGCAATCTGTGTAATGCTTTGCAGTGCTATCGTTATAGTTGCCGGTTCCTAGATGAACATACCTTCTTATGCCATCTTCCTCCAACCTGACTATAAGAGCTATCTTACAATGAGTTTTTAATCCGACTACGCCATAGATTACATGACATCCGGATTGCTCCAGTTTTTTTGCCCATTCAATATTATTCTGTTCATCAAAACGAGCCTTAAGCTCAACAAGAACCGTTACCTGCTTACCATTTTCCGCGGCCTGTGCCAGCGCCTCTACGATAGGTGAATTGCCGCTTACCCTGTACAGTGTCTGCTTAATTGCAAGAACATTTGGATCTGATGCAGCTGTTTTTATCAGATCGACCACTGGATTAAATGATTCATATGGATGCTGTAGGAATATATCCCCCTCCCGTATAATTGTAAAAATATCTGTTCCAGGTCTGATCCTATAATTATTTTGAGGAGCAAATTCTCTAAAATAAAAATCAGGTCTTTCATCAAATCTTGGGATTTTTGCTAAAAATGTAAGATCAATCGGCCCTTGAATCTCAAAAATATCTTTTGAATCGATAGAAAAATTCGTTTTTAAAACATCTAATAATTTTTCATCAATTCGCGACTCTACTTCGAGTCGGATAACCTCACCCCAGGCTCGCTTTTTCAGTTGCTTCTGAATCTCCTTTAATAGATCCGAAGCGTCATCCTCATCCAAGTAAAAATCAGCATTTCTCATTATCCTATATGGAAATGCGGTAACAACATCATAGTTCAAAAATAACTTTGGCAGATTTTTCTCTATAACCTGTTCAAGTAAAATAAATACGTCTTTTTCCTCATTATCAGAAGGGATCAAAATAAGTCTTGGAAGCACAGATGGAACCTGAACGGTGGCAAATTCAATTGTCTTTTCCTTGGCTTTATTTTCTGTCTCAGAAATAATAGATTTCTTTTCATTGCTTCTAATAAGTGCAGCAATATTGAGCGTTTTGTTTCTGACCAGTGGAAATGGTCTTGATGCATCGACCGCCATTGGAGTAAGAACTGGATAAATCGAATTTTCAAAAAATTTATCGACAAATTCTGACTGATCAGGTGTAAGCGATTCGTAATTAGATACTATTCGTATTCCTTCTTTTTCAAGTGCCGGAACGAGTTCAGTGTTAAATATACGATATTGTTCGCTTACGAATCGTCTCGTAACATTGTTAATCTCACTGAGCTGCTCTTTAACGGTAAGGCCTGCAAGATCTGTTTTTTTATATCCTGCATTTTTCATATCCTTAAGAGATGCCACACGTACCATATAAAATTCGTCAAGATTAGATGAAGTAATAGATAGAAATCCCAGTTTTTCCATAAGCGGATTGTCATCATCAGAAGTCTCATTTAAGATTCGCTGATTAAACTTTAACCAGCTCAATTCACGATTCTCATAGTATCTAGGATCAGTAAAATCAATTGCATCTTCTTTAGAGACTTCTTCTATTGACTGAGGTTCAGGCACATTAGCCTCTTTTATAAGCTTATCCAAGCTGCCTTTATTCTCAGAGTTTCTCCAGAAAAATCTTCTACTCATCGTTTTTCCTCCACTATGACAGGTCTTATGTCAAATACTTTTTCAAAGAAATCTGCCTTTTCGGTAAACAGTCCTCTTTCTAGTGCAATCGAACTTTCAGATCCTACGCCTATGATAAGCTCATTTTTTCTAATATGTATATCAGCTTTTTTTAATTTCTGCTTATGACTTCTATCAAGTGCATTAGCAACTTTTAATATCGCAACCAGTTTGACTACTGTCCAATATTCAGAGGCCGAAAATCTTCCTGATAGTTCCGAATATGGGGGGATATCAAGTCTATTATATTCAGCAATTGCAGCAATCATTTGCCTCTCTTTGTGTGAAAGGCCTAGTATCTCTGACGATAATATGATCCTGTTTGAGCACTTACTTGCCTCATTCAAACTTATGTACTTACCACAATCATGCAGGATGACCGCCACCTGTAGAAGCAGTCTCTCCCTTTCCGTCATTCCATGATATCGTTTCATTGCATCAAATATTTTCACCGACAGCTTTTCCAATGTCATCAAATGTGGAAAATAACTTTCATATCTCTTGGCGATTGCCCATGAAGCATTGATAATGTCATTTTTAAAATTATGGTTAGAAATAAGTGTTTTATTTTTATATAGATAATCAAGTGCCATTCCATCATTGATCGATGTGTTGGGAATTACTACCTTTTCAGCTGGGAGCATGTCTATTATCTCTCTGATAAGAATAAATAGTGAGCGTTCCAATGAGCCTGTAAATGTATCCTCAACAAAGACGTTTTTATTCCATTCTTTTTCAAGAATCTGCCTAAATTCGTCCTTACCAAAAATTATCTTATCAGTTATATCTGCTTTTTTACCGGAAGGTACCTTTCTGTCTGCTATTATTATAAGGTATTCTATCTTATCATCATTTAAAAACATATTGAGAAACGTCTCTAGTTCCTTATCGATTACAGTATCGATCTGTTCTCTTCCATTTGGAACTGATTTTAATTTCTGCATAGTCTTATGCATATTAAATGTACCAAGATCCAAATGTTGTGTAGTTACAATAGAACCTTTTTTAAAATAAGTAAGCTGAAGTGATGACCCTCCTATGTCTACCATTATGGCAGAATTTTTTATCACATCTTCAAAGTAATCTCCACTGCTTACTGCCTCATATTCATAAAATCTCTGTTCGGAATTGGACAGTCTTACCGGTATCATACCTGTTTTAAGTCTGATCTGTTCAAGAAGAAATATTTCATTAGATGCCACGTGAATGGTATTACCGATAGCAAGAGTATAGTCCTTGATCTTATAAGCCTCCATAGTGTTTTTCATATCAGAAAGTATCCTGCATATCTCTTCAGTTGTTTGAAGGCTTATCTCACTATAATCAAAAATATCATATATAACTCTTACTGCATGTCTCATGCAGTTAATTTCCTTAGGTTTTTCATCTTTTTTTGTCTGAAAAAGTTTCATGGCAACTTCGTATGATCCAATATAAATCGCTGCATATAATTTCATATATTTCCCCTTAAAATAAACAAAGCTATATCATGCCTTGACCTATAACCTTAATATTAAAATTACTAATTTCTTACATAATTGCCCAGGATCTTGATCTTGCCTACTTCCTGCTTTAAACAGTATAACGCATTTTTAACTGCCTCATCACTTAAGTTTCCTTCAATATCAACAAAAAACTTATATTCCCATGGTCGTCCGAAAATCGGTCGTGATACTATGTGTGTCATATTAAGTCCATTATATGTAAAATTAGACAAAGCATGGTAAAGTGAACCTGTGCTATTATTTAGTTCAAAGCATACAGATATAATATTTGCTTCGCTACTATATATGCTGTTCTTAGATAAAACTAAGAATCTCGTTTCATTAGTAGAATCATTTTGAATCGAAGACTTAAGTACCTTAAGGTTATATAAAGATGCGTTCTTTTCATCCCCAATGGCGGCCTCTGAAACAGAATTGTCTTCCATGATTCTTTTTGCTGAGACAGCGGTATTTTCAAGGCTTACCGTTTTAATACCAGCATTTTTTTTCAAAAAATCAGAACACTGCATAAGTGCCTGTGGATGAGAATATATTGTTTTGATGTCTGAAATAGTAGATCCCGGTATTCCCAGTAATGCATGATCTATTTTTAATGTTTTCTGTCCAATTATGCATATTGGATACTGATACAAAAGATCAAATATCTCATTAACAGTTCCTGCTGATGAATTTTCAACCGGTACAACTGCAAAATCAGCTGTATCAGAAAAAAGTTCATAAACTGCATCTTTCCATGAGGGAACGTTATGAAGATCTGCATTATCACCGAAAAATGCTGTTGCTGCTTTCTCGCTGTATGCTCCCTTTACTCCCTGAAAGCAAACTCTTTTTTCAGAAAAATCAAAGCCATCCACTATCTCAAATGAAAACTTATTATTATCTCTATCAGCCAAAAGCTTATATTGCTTTTTTCTGTTACTGGACATTATTTGGGTAAAAAGTTCCCGGATACCTGTTTTTTCAAATTCATCATTTCCATTTTCAGATAAAGAATCTAGTTTCTCATCTTCTCTTTTTTTATCAAAAACCGGAAGATTCTTTGACATTTTATATGCTGCGACATCACCTGCAAGTCTCAATCGGTTCAGATAAAGATATGTGATCTGATCATCTATTTCATCTATTTCACTTCTGATTTCCTTTAAATCTCTCATTTTTCTTTTTCCTTTATATCCTGTCAGACCATATCAAATAACGATAACTGGTTACTTTCAGGCAATCCTTTAATAATTCCCAGCTTTTCCATATCTTCAATATTAGTTTTAGATATCTTACCTCTTTCCCTTAAGTCATCCTTGGACAAGAATTTTTTCTGAGAAGCAGCAATCTGAAGTGTCTCTGCCGCTTTATCACCCATGTTTGGAATTGTCTTAAATGGAGGGAGCAATTTACCATCTACAATTTTAAAATATCTTGCATCTGATTTGTAGATATCCATAGGCATAAAATCGAAACCTCTGGCATACATCTCCTGAACTATACGCATATCTCTGTATGTACCTTCTTCTGAGGCTGTTAGCTTCGGTCCTCTTTCATCTCCTTTCTTCTTGGAATCTTCAATCTTGTCATAATATTCCTGCAGATATTTATTAAGTACTTCCTCACCTCTGCACATCATTTCATAGTTAAATGCCGTTGCTCTAATACTAAAAAATGCTGCATAGTAAGCAAGCGGATAATATACTTTACAATAAGCCACTCTCCAAGCCATCATTACATAGGCAGCAGCATGAGCCTTGGGAAACATGTATTTTATCAATTCACATGACCATATGTACCAATCAGGAACATCGTGTTCTTTCATGTCCTTCTTGTACTGCTCCCATTCCTTGCATTTACCCTTGGCAACTACGCCCTTACGTACTCGTTCCATAATCGTAAAGCTTTCCTCTGGATCAAGGCCCTGATTGATCAGATATACCATAATATCATCTCGGCAGCAGATAGCCGTTGAAATTGTTGCTGTTCCATCATTGATCAATTTCTCAGCATTACCCTGCCATACATCAGTACCATGTGACAGACCTGAGATTCGAATAAGATCTGAAAACTCTTGTGGTTTAGCTTCTCGTAAAAGTCCCATTGCAAAGTCAGTACCAAACTCAGGTATTCCTAAAGTTCCCATGTCACAATGGAAAAGATCCTCCGGTGTCACTTCAAGAGCAGATGTGTCCTTAAATAGAGACATTACACCATTATCATCCAGCGGAATTTTTGTTGCATCAAGACCTGTAATGTCCTCAAGCATACGTATCATTGTCGGATCATCGTGTCCCAGGATATCAAGCTTTAGCAGATTCGAATCTATTGAATGGTAGTCGAAATGTGTCGTAATGACATCTGATGTAATATCGTCTGCAGGATGTTGAACCGGTGTAAATGTATTGATCTCTTCTCCAACCGGGAGAACAATAATTCCACCCGGATGCTGACCGCTTGTTCTTTTTACACCCACACATCCCTGAACAATACGATCTATTTCACATTTTCTTTTAGGCTGGTTTTTTTCTTCGTAATATTTTTTTATGTATCCAAATGCTGTTTTATCAGCCAGCGTTCCAACTGTTCCGGCCTTAAATGTCTGACCTTCTCCAAAAATAACCTCCGTATATCTATGTGCCTTACTCTGATAATCTCCGGAAAAGTTAAGATCGATATCAGGCTCTTTGTTACCCTTAAATCCTAAGAAAGTTTCAAAAGGAATATCAAATCCATCTTTATTTAAGTAATTACCACACACAGGACATTTCTTATCCGGCATATCACATCCGCTTCGACCAGCAAAAGACCTAACCTCCGGGGAATCAAAATCAACATAGTGGCAATGTGGACATACATAATGAGCACTAAGTGGATTAACCTCTGTTATTCCTGCCATCGTTGCGACAAATGAAGAGCCTACGGATCCTCTAGAACCTACCAGATATCCATCTTCCACTGATTTCCATACCAATTTCTGAGCAATTATATACATAACTGCATATCCATTGGAAATAATAGAGTTAAGTTCTCTTTCTAGTCTCTTGACAACTATATCCGGCAGATCATCTCCATATAATTCATGTGCCTTTGTATAACATATTTTACGAAGCATTTCATCAGAATTCGCGATGACTGGTGGGCATTTATCCGGCCTTACCGGTGCTATAGGTTCGCACATATCAGAAATAAGATTGGAGTTTTCTATCACAATTTCTCTTGCCTTATCTCCGCCTAAGTATGAGAACTCTTCAAGCATCTCTTCTGTAGTATGAAGGTATAATGGCGGCTGTGGCTCAGCGTCCTTAAACCCCTTTCCCTTCATGATTATCCTTCTATAGATCTCATCCTCAGGATTAAGGAAATGAACATCACATGTAGCCACAACTGGTTTATTCATAGCCTTTCCAAGTGCTACGATTCTCCTGTTTATATCCCTTAGATCCTCTTCTGAATTAACATCATATTTGTCCTCATCTATAAGGTACTGATCATTTCCAATAGGCTGCACCTCAAGATAATCATAAAAAGATGCAATTCCTCTTATTATTTCTTCAGGTCTCCCATTTAAAACAGCCTCATACAATTCTCCTGCAGAGCAGGCCGATCCGATTATCAGGCCTTCTCTGTATTTTTCAATCAGACTCCTAGGAAGTTTTGCATTCTTTTTAAAATATTTCAAATGAGAAGTCGATACCAATTTATATAGATTGATCCTGCCAATATCATTTTTTGCTAAAATAATACAATGATAAGGATGCAGATTCATTATTGCCTCATCTGACATCTTGCCGATTGAAACTATATCGTCTACTGTATTGCACCCTCTATTTTTAAAGTCATCACATAATTTTTCAAAGATATATGCTGTACATTCTGCGTCATCTACTGCTCTATGATGATTTAAAAGAGGGACCTTTAAAACTTTGGCAACCTTATCTAATTTATATCTGCCAAGCGATGGTAATACAAAACGTGCCATCTCAACTGTATCCATATAGGTTTTTGGTACACTTAACCCTTGCCTTTCAGCATTGATTCTTATAAAGCTTGTATCAAAGTCTGCATTATGAGCTACTAAAACAGCTCCTTCACAAAAATCCAAAAATCTTGGTAGAATAACATCTATAGGTGACGCATCCTTAACCATATTGTTATCAATAGATGTTAGTTCTGTGATTCTATATGGAATCGGTACACCGGGGTTTACAAACTCAGAAAATCTATCCGTTATCTTACCATTCTCAAATTTTACTGCGCCAATTTCTATAATATAATCTTTTACAGAATTAAACCCTGTGGTCTCAATATCAAAAACAACAAATCTTGAATCAAGAGTCTGTCCGTCAGGATTGGTAACTATTTTCTTTTCATCATTAACAAGATATGCTTCAACACCGTAGATAACCTTGATCTTGCCATGATTATCCATCGCAGTATGATATGCCTCAGGGAATGCCTGAACAGATCCATGATCTGTTATCGCAATCGCTTTATGACCGAACCTTATGGCTTGTTCCACAATATCCTTGGCCGTAGATACACCATCCATATCGCTCATCTTGGTATGGCAATGAAGTTCTACTCTTTTTTCAAAGGAGTTATCCTCTCTTTTAACCGTAAAGTCAGGTATGATCATAGCTGCATCCTGTCTTCCGATGCTAATGGCAACATCCTTTAGAAAAGTATCAAATCCGGCATCGCCTGACAGCTTTACAAATACCCCATTTTTTAATTTTTTTTGTACATCTAGGATTCCATCATTGAACACAAATTTTTTACACACAATAGAATCTGTTCCATCAAAAAGAACAAACGAAACAATTGTCGATTTTCCATTTTTTAATGGTTGTTCTGCATATTCAGATACTTTTCCTCTGATAGTCACATTTCCAATACTTCCAGTGATATCCGAGATCTTCATTACATCACCTTTGACTTCAAATCCAAATATCATATCAGGATTATCTGATTTTGCAGGTGTAGATCTTTGAAATCTATATCCATTGTTATCTCCACCAAAATTCTTTTTGAATGGCTTATCAAATGTTTTTCTCTCACCTCTATTAGATGATGAAAAGCTTTTATAATTATCGGCGTTTGCCTTATTATCTTCTGCCTTTTGGAGGTCTTCTTCACTTTTCTTTTCAGCAAGAGCATCTACTCTGTTGAATATGCTGTCCACCTGCTTTTGTATTGCCTTTTCTTCACGCAAAAGAGCTTCA
>ERZ795062.92-NODE-92-length-83065-cov-18.266221_pt1 | contig 83065 bp, 64 predicted proteins | sample MGYA00375146_ERZ795062 | MGnify/ENA primary metagenome ERZ795062 (study PRJEB30191, sample SAMN05720281) | activated sludge metagenome | isolation source: Anaerobic digester | place: USA | collected 2015-07-16 ...
TGAGGATCTCTTGTTTTTTTATCCTTAAAATGTCCTACAATTATTTTACACTATGTTGTTTATAATATAAAAATATAAAGAATTTAAAAAATAAAGAATTTTTTTATAATTATAAAATGCAGTTATGACTTTATAAACTCACTAAGCAAAGCAATGACCTCAGCTCTGGTTACAGGTTGATCCGGTCGGAATGTACCGTCAGGATAGCCCTTTACAAAGCCCTTTTCATAAGCCTTTTTAATTAATTCTTCAGCCCAGTGCCCTTTTATATCTTTAAAGGGCAAATCATAATATAATTTTAAATAATCAATTATCTCCCGGAATGGAAACAACTCTCCCGGACAATAAGGTCTTTGCTTTTTATCAATTTCATAGTGTCCGATAATTGTTTTACTGGATGGTTCAATTCTATGTCCATATTTTTCATACACATACTCAATTATATATTTATGCAGCCATTTAGTTGCTTTTAACTGCTCATCTGTCAGCTTACCTTTGGTTTCTGCCCACACCCCTTCATGCTCAATGCTTACAGAATACCAGTTTGGATTTATATTTTTGCCTTTTTTAAGCACCACCTCAGCCGTTGCGTTTTCTATCCCGTTTGTCAGCCCGTTAGCCCAGGCACTGTCTTCAATATTCACAAATTGATATATCTCACCTTTTTTGCTCACACCAAAATGTGCACTGCTAATTTTATTGTCCGGAGAGGTAAACCAGCTTATCAGGCTGGATATGGAACCTTCTGAAATGTGATTTACAATTATTTCTGGTATGTGATTATTTCTGCTTGATTTATTGGTGTTGGTATTTCCTACAAATTTAATTTCAAACATAACCTTTTCCTCCAAGGTCTTTAGCTTGATTTTTAGCAAAGAATTTTATAATTATTTTCCCTCTCTTTAATCATATGTTTTATGTTTCCTAGAAGTGATTCATTTAGGAAAGTAATACATTTGGTTTTTTAATCTTATATGCCAAAAACTGAAATTTAGGGTTAATAAAAAGGTCACAGTAATTGTGACCTTTACTGGTGGAGGCGAGGGGAGTCGAACCCCTGTCCGAAACTGTTTCCACAAGAGCTTCTCCGGGTGCAGCTCTTACTTTGACATTCCCTCACTGCATCGCCTAAGAGCTGGCTATGCAGTTTGGTATCCTTTTAAAGTCCGCCGCAGACCAAGGATACATCTGCGGTAGTTCTAGCATTTAACCTCCCATGCAAAAGGCCTGACTTAATGACGCCAGTTCCCCAAGGCTCAGGAACCCCGGGCTGACGGGCTGCCTGTTCTTAGGCAGCAGCTGGTACGAAATTATCGTTTTTAGCGTTTATTTTTATCTCTCGTTTTTTAAAGAGGCCAACGAGAATCCTCTACCCGCTACTCTAGCTTCAACAATCCCGTCGAAACCATTACGCCCCCATATTTAATTTTAAAAATTTTCTTTTAACCTTCTTTCAATTTGTCTTTGGGCATCCCTTCTTGCGATGTCTTCCCTCTTGTCATGAAGCTTTTTACCTTTGCCGATGCCTAATGCAATTTTTACTTTACCTCTTTTAAAGTATACTTCAAGGGGTACTAATGACATTCCCTTTTGCTGGATATAGCCTATAAGTCTCCTTATTTCATGTTTATGCAAAAGAAGCTTCCTGGTTCTAAGAGGATCTTTATTATATATATTTCCCTGTTCGTAGGGACTAATATGCATCCCCTGTATAAATACTTCACCGTTTTTTATGATAGCATAACTATCCTTGAGATTAACTTTCCCAGCCCGTATAGACTTTACCTCAGTGCCTGCTAAAACAATGCCTGCTTCTAAAACATCTTCTACGAAATAATCCCTTCTGGCACTTTTGTTTTGTGCAACAACTTTCTTCGCTTCTTTTGCCATTTTATACTAACCGCCTATAACATTGATATTTAAAGTAATTCCCTTAAATATTAAGAATACTTGTAAATGAATACTGACAAAAATAACCCTTCCTTCCTGAAAGGGTATTAATCTTGCTTTCAATTATTAATTATATCACTTTAAACTCCTATGTCAAGGTCTATTAAAAATAAGCACCTTGGTTTCAATTACCAAGATGCTTACCTTTATAACAGTATGCTTTCTTTACAGAATACTTGCTTTAGAAAATACCTGCTTTTGTATTTCCCCGTCAGTTGTTGGAGTCCCCTTCAACGGGAAATCTGTCTATGATATTAAGTATGTATCTTGTTAATATAGTATAATCAACTGAATCTACAACTCCATCCCCATCTAAATCTGCTGCATTAAAGTCAATGTAATTATTATTTCCAAAGTGTAAAATACAACGCCTAAGCAGTGCTGCATCCATTGTGTTTATCATACCGTCCTCGTTTAAATCCCCATAGTAGGGAGGACCCGGTGGGGCAAGGCTAAAAGTAATACCAGGAACATTAAAAACAAGAACCAGAGTAAATAATACTAATAATAATTTCTTGTACATACACGTTCCTCCTTATTTATTTTCCCCAAACAGTTGACAACACAAAAAACTTAAGAATAATTAACTAGTAATAAACCAGGCATCTTAGCTATAAAAACCAAGATGCCTGGTTTATAAGTTTTTATCTGTAAAATGCTATTTTTACATCTGTTGTTTCAACGGTATTAGTGACCATTGATGTAATTTTGAATGAAAGAACGTTTTCTCCATCTATATTTAATTCATATTCCCCATCTAAAACAAGCTCCGGTGATGTGATTAATAACATGCTCTGATATTTTTTTGGAGCAGTAAAGCTTAAAATTTCTTCTCCATTTGATGTAATGCTAATGACTGAGCCTTCCTCAGCTCCTCCTAACAGCACTGTGCACTGGGTGGACAACTCCGGATTTGGAGAACTGTTCATTTCACCTGTTGCAATAAGTGTTCCACCTGTAATTGTAAAGGTATTTGGGTCGCACAATATTCCTGCTGCCAATTTCTCATCATCTGAATTATCCGCACCTATTGCTGTTATGTTGCCGCCACTTATAGTAACCTCTGCAAGTTCTTTTGCGTATATAGCACTGGATTCTTCAGATAACAGTTTGATGTTTCCACCATTTATTTTGATGCTGTTTTTTCCGTCTATAGTTTCTGCAACGGATATAGCATCTATCTCACCGCCATTTATTACAACATAGCTGCCCTTTATACCGTCATTACCGGAGGATATTTCAAAATTACCATTTTCAATTAAAACACATTCTCCTGCATCAAATGCATCTGAACCGGAATTAATACTAAAGTGCCCGCCTTCTATTGTTATATCCAGATCTGCTGTTATAGCGTCTTTGCCTGCATCAATTACAAATGTACCGCCTTTTATGGTTATTGAACCGTCAGAGTCTATACCGTCATCTTCACCTGAGGTGGATTTTAAATTAAAGCTGCCTTTTTCAATAATAATATCACCTGAAACACTGAATACATCCCCAAATGAAGTTATATCTATTTCTCCGGCTTCCAATGTTAATGAACCTCCTATATCAAATCCTTCTTCCCCTGCTTCAATCTTTATCTTTCCACTTCTTCCTACTCCGATGCTTGCCTCATTTTTTACTATTATTACATCCCCGTCTGCATTAAGTCCGTCACGCTTTGATACAATCTCTATATCCCCGTCTAATATTGATATATCTGATTCAGTTGTTAAACCATGTTTTCCTGCGTCAAACCTTAAAATACTTTCTTTTATTTCTATTCCTCCATCGGCATCAAAAATATCATTTTCAGTGGATGTTATATAAAACGCTCCTTTGTTAAGTATCATTTTTCCAGAAACGTCAAAAGCATCTCCTATAGATGTTATCTCCAATAAACTTATTCTGTCTTCACTGTCAAGAAGTGTTACATCTCCATCAACATCAAAGCCTTCTTCATTTGCCTCAATAAATATTCTGCTATCTTTTATAAGTACACTTCCTCCTGTATTAAATCCATCCCGTCCGGTATTTAAAACTAATTCTATAACATCATCTAATTCTATCTCACCTTTTGATGTTATGCCATGTTTTGCAGCTTTTATGTTTAAACGTCCTTTTTGTATGTAAATTCCTGCTTTACTGTCAATTCCGTCTGAAGCAACGTCAATTTCTATGTCTGAATCTATTATTTCTATACCTTCTTTTGAATGGATTCCGTCCGAAGCTGCATGAATTTTTATATCTGAACTTATTATTTCTATGCTTTCTTTTGAATGAATTCCGTCTGCTGCATTTGATACAATGTTTACTCTGGTTCCTTCAATACATAACTTAGAATAGCTTATAATACCCTGATCATAATTACCGGTTACACTTAAAATACCAGGCCCACATATTGACAATGGGGCATTACTTACTAATGCACCTTCAACTTTTTCTTCTTCAGTATCGTAAATGCTAACACTTCCATCAGTTAAACTATTGAATGCGGTCTTTGTTACAATATCTGCTTTATTTGCATTGGCAATGTATATTGCAGGTCCATTTGAATTGGTTATATTTGCATTAATTAATTCCAATTCCACATCTCCTGTAGTATCTACCTTTATCATTCCGTCTTCTAATGTTCCCTTTACTTTGTACCTTCCCCCTGCTGTAATGGTAACAATTGAATCCTCTACACTTATGCCTTTCCCGGAATATTCTATTGTATCTCCTAAAATAATTTCCCCGTCCATTGGCGGAATTGCTTCAACTGGAAATTTATCTATGATATGAAGTATGTATCTTGATAAGAAAACATAATCTATTGAATCTACAAAACCATCCCCGTCTAAATCTGCAATATTTGTATCTTCATAAGGTTTTACATTTAAAACATGACGACTAAGTATTGATGCATCTATTGAGTTTATGTCACCGTCTTTATTTAAGTCCCCGTACAAAATGTCTCCCTGGCCGTAAACAACACCGGAAATGCTAAAAAGAAAAACAACCGTTAATAAAATCAGAAAAATCTTTTTGTACATACATCTCCCCTCCTGTTTATTTACTCACATGTTATTAAAAATAACAAAACAACTAAAAAATACTAAAAATTTACACCACCTTACATAATATTTTATAATAATGACTGTGTCACTATCTATTATTATATCATAGATTACATAAATATTTTGAATTTTTTACCTTCTTATTAAAATAAATACCTCTATATTATTATTTTACAACATAATTTCTTTTTAAGTATAGTTTTATCATTTTTTTGCCTCATACTGAATTGTATATAAAGTTTACATAATTTTTAAAAATATTTTTTAAAAAACAGCCTCTTAGCTAAGAGACTGTTTTTTATATATTATAATTTAAGGAGAAAAGAAATGCCTGAATTACCAGCCGCCACCCCAGCCACCGCCTGGGAAGCCACCGCCCCAGTCGCCACCTGGGAAGCCACCGCCCCAGTCGCCACCTGGGAAGCCACCGCCCCAGTCACCGCCTGGGAAACCGCCACCGCCCCAATCACCGCCTGGGAAACCGCCGCCCCAGTCACCGCCTGGAAAGCCGCCACCCCAGCCGCCTCCTGGGAAGCCGCCAAATGGATTAAACTCAATACCACCATCAACTGTCACAATTGAACTTGTGGTAAATGTTCTTTGAGGGTTTCCATTTACGTACATGGTATATGTAGTATTTAATCTAAGCTCCGGAGATGTAAATATTAATGTACTAAATGTTCTTGGAACTGTAAAATTAGCTACTTCAACATTGTTATTACTTCTAATGACAATGGTGGAATTTGCCGAAGCCCCGCCAAGCACTAATACCGGTTGTGTAGTTGCTTCCCTGGTTATCTGGCCTACATTTCCTCCCATACCGATAACGGTACCGCCTGTAATAGAAAATGTGGCACCATCAGTGTCTATACTTCCTTCCGGACTACCGGATGCAACTATAAACATATATCCGCTATTTATATGTACTGTTCCGTTTGAATCAATTCCGTCCCCTCTTTGTATATTTATATAAATATTTCCGCCATTAATGGTTACATCTCTTTGAGCATTTATTCCGTCATTGCCGGCCTCTATTGTAATCTCCCCACCATTTACAATAACTGCTCCTTCACCACTTTCAATTCCTTCATAACCATCTTTTATATTAAAAATACCATCGTGAATAACTAAATCTGAACTAGAGTGCAGACCGTCATCTTTTGCAAAAATGTTAAATTCCCCGCCAAATATTTCTAAATTTCTGTCAGCTTCTATACCGTCACTCTCAACACGGATGCTAAACAACCCATTTTCAATTGTAATATCGTAATCAGCTGCTATACCGTCTTTACCGGATCTCAAATCGAAAACCCCGCCTGTTATCACTATTGATTCATTTGAATCTATTGCATCTTCGTTATATGAAAGGGCGTTAATTGTACCTCCGTTTATTGTTATGCTGCCTGTGATGTTAATACCGTCTTCAGGACATTCCAGAGTAATAGCACCATTGTCTACTCTTAAACTTCCGGTGGTATCAATTCCCTGCTCTCCCGCTTTAATGTTTATAGTCCCGCCCTTCATTATCATATTTGCTTCAGAATTAAATCCATCCTTTTGGGCATTTATTGTTATATAACCATCAGTTAATGTTATATCTCCCTCTGCTGCTACTCCGTGTTTAACTGCAGAAATATTAAATGTTCCACCTTTGATATTAATATTACCTTTACAGTCTATACCATCAGAATCTGCGGTAACATCTAATTTACCCCCTGCAATTTCCATGTAGTCCTTCGCATGTATTCCGTCTGTCACAGCAGACTGCACATTTATATTCCCATCTTTTATATATAACTCAGAATAACTTATAATACCATGCTCATAATTAGCTCTCACATTTAAAGTCCCTTTACCGTCAATCACTAATACCGGATTACTGGAAATAACACCCTTAACCTTTGCATCACCGGTATCATATATACTGCTGCTTCCATCATTCAATGTATTTATAGTGCCATTTTCCAATATAATATTTGCTTTATTTGCTTTTTCAACATAAATAGCAGGACCGTTTGAATTAGATATACTTACTCCTTTTAAACGAAGGGTAACTTCTCCGGAAGTATTCACATGGAGCATCCCATTTGTCAACGTCCCGGCAATTGTATACTCTCCGCCTGCTGAAATTCTAACAATTGACCCATTTACTGATATTCCTTCTCCTGAATATGTTATATTAGATCCTAAATTAATCTCTCCTTTACCAAGACCTGGAGATGTTCCCGGATTAAAAACAGATCCCACAGGAAATCCGTCTATAATCTCAAGAAGATATCTTTTAAGTAACGCATAATCTAATGTGTCTACCATACCATCCCCGTTTAAGTCAGCTAAAGTTAGATTCTCAAGTTGTCTTTCTTCCATAATGTACCTGTTCATTAATGTCACATCAAAAGAATTGATCTCTCCGTCACCGTTTAAATCCCCATATAAGGCTGTACCGGCATAAACCAGGCTATAGGCACCTATAACCGTCACTAAAAACAAAATTAATGCACAATATTTTTTTTGCATACATGTCCCCCCAATTTTTTAATCTTTTTATTTTAGTTTAGTGCCTTATTACCTCTTCTTTGCAGTGTCTTATTGTTTTCCTGCATTTTTCAGGCTGTATTTTAGCATTATAAAGCCTTATATTAAATATTCTCAAGCACTCTAGCTTTTAAGCCGTTTTATTTAAAAAAACCCGCTGTTTTTTTAACAGCGGGTTTTTTTTTATTTTTATCTACCCTTTATAGTTCATTTAGTAGTTTGTATAAAATCACTGCAGCCTGTGCCCTGTTTGCATTTGCCAGTGGAGCAAATTCACCGGTTTCCATACCTCTTATAATTCCTGCTTGCTGCATTGTTTTTACAGCTTCTTTTGCATAGCCGGCAATTTCTGAATCATCTTTAAAATCTACTGCTGCTTCTTTAAGCTCTAATGTAATTCCCACAGTTTTTAAAGTGTTAAAAGTCATTACTGCCATGTCTTGCCTGCTAATCTGGTCATTTACTCCAAAGGTTCCGTCCGGTCTTCCTTTTACAACGCCCAGCTCATATGCAGTTATTATAGCATTTTCGTACCAGGCACCTGCTTCAACATCACTAAATGGATTATCCTGTCCATCAGATTCTAAATTAAATGTATTAACTAACATTTGTGCAAATTCTGCCCTGGTTACATTTTTAAGTGGTGCAAATGAATCCTCAGACACACCCTTTATGATGCCGCGTGCTGCAAGAGCTATGATAGCGTCTTTAGCCCATGAAGTCTGGTCTAAATCATTTAGTGTTACATCAACAGGATCTGCTGTAAATTTACCAAAGGATTCTGCTTTAAATTGAACTTTTCCGTTGCTGTAATATCCGTTTCTAATAACTTTAGAATTACCACTGTCATCAATGTAACTTACTACAACCTGACCTGGATTTATGTTTGCGTCTAATGTGTAATTAAAGGATATATTTACTTTTTGATTTTTATCAAATTGCTTAATCTTTTTATCTCCAACTGATAAATAAAATTCATACACATTGTTGTCTGCTTTAGTTACACCTAGTAAAATAACAGCATCGTCTTCTGAATTTTCAAAGAAAGATACCGGTAATTCAACAGAAGTTGCATCTGTATTCACTTCAATTATTTTAACATTAGCTTCTAATGCTTCTTTCATCTGTTTAGCATTGAATTCTACAACTAAACTTCCAACATCTTCTGTGTTTTTAACATCAACTTTTCCTTTTCCGTCTTTTGCATTGCTTATTATCTTTTCAAATATTTCATCAGTTACAGCAGCAGAAGCCTTTCCTTCATCATCAATAACCAACTCAACTACTGCGTCAGTTTCTTCCGGAGTTGCCGGAATTTCAGTTTCATCTTCAGTTTTGTCTTCGTCAGCTTTGTCAGAACTTCCTGAAGATTTACTTCCTCCTGTACTGCCTCCAGGGGTCTTGCCGCCTTCTGATGAATCAATTTTATCAACAAGAATCAGGTTACCGAAAACTGATGGATCCATATATCCTCTACCTGTTATATCGTTCCATGCCACAACACTCTGACGGGAACCATTCTTTGCATCATTAATCTGGAGGTCAAAGCCTATAACTGTATCTTTGGAAGGAGTTATTTCTGTAAACGGTATTTTAACTTCAACTATATAATTTGTACCTGAAACACTTGTTGCTGATTCAAATCCTTCCTCTATGCTTTGAGGGTTGAAGGAAGTTTCATTATCAAAGTTAACCCTGTACTGTCCATGGTTTCTTCCCTCCTGATAGAATGTAGTCTTGGAATTTGTCTGGTCAACGAAAACCTCAATGGAGTCCTGCTCCCATGGATCACTATGGCTCTTGTCAAGTGCATCATCTTGTACTTCAATTAAAACATAGAGGTTTTCTTCATCCCAAAGTGCTCTTCCAAAACCGGTAGCACCTTGCCATGCTGTCTGATACTGGTCTATATTTATCTTAGGTGCTTTTTTCCATATGTCATCTATCTCACCGTCAATAACAGGTGTTCCATATACTGCTTTCGCTTCTTTAGGTTCTCTTTCCTCACGTGGGTTTTCTTCAATAAATTTTTCAGGATCCATAATTGCATAATAAGCTGGTTTAGCCTGCAACTCAGCATCAAACAACACCGGACTTCCCTCAGTTCTCCAGCTGGAAGCATCATCCAATCCCCAAATAGTCACTCTTGCAATATGGTCAGAGTATTCTTTATAAAGTTTAAATAATTCTGCATATAAGTAAGCCTGGTCAATAGCTTCCTTTTCTGTAAGTACAGAGTCGGAACCAGCAGTAATATCAAGCTCAGTAATGCTTATCTCAACACCTAACTCTGAAAATTTCTCTAAAGATAAGCGTACATTTTCTACATTTGTATTTACATTATAGTGAGACTGCATTCCAATACCGTCAATTAACAGTCTGCCGTCATTTTCCGCTGCGTACCTGTCGTTAATGTCTTTTACCATGCTGTACATTACAGATGCTTTCTGCTGGTTATCATCATTGTAGTCATTATAGTATAATTTCACATCTGTCCAACCGTTTTTGTCCAGTACTTCCCTTGCAATTCTAAAGGCTATCTCTACATAATCCGGTCCAATTGCTTTGTACCAGGAAGATTCACGAAGTGCCCACTGCCAATTGTCAGGGGTTGCTGTATCAGTTAAACCGTCTTTAATTGCTTCGTTTACAACATCCCAGCCAATTACCTTGTCCCCGAAGTTTTCTATAACTGTTGTGATGTGAGTTCTCAAGTTTTCAAGGGCTTCTTCACGGCTTAGCGGATTGCCGTCTTCATCTGTACTTAGCCACAGAGGCATTTGCTGATGCCATACCAATACGTGGCCAAACATTTCAAATCCTTCTTCTTTAACTTTATCCACAAGTTGGTTTTGTGCACTGAAATCAAATTCTCTCTGGGAATTATATACATAATCCGGTTTCATAGCATTTTCCGCTGTAAGAACATTAAAATGATGTTTTAGAAGCTCAAGTCTTTGACCTTCTAAATCCACTGCTGATACTATATTACCAACTAAAAAGTAATCTTTATAAGCCTCCTTTATTGGCGTCAAATCAGTCTGAATCGGCTTTCTTGCACCAACAGGACCAATATAAGAAATTTCAAAATCATCCATATAGAATTTTACTTCGCCGTCAGGCTCAGCAACTGTTTCCACATATGCATATAAAACAGCCGGATTAACTGACAGTGTGAAATCACCTGACAACTGTACCCACTCTTCATCTGTTACGGTTACATCCTTAGAGACATTGGTAAATGTATCACTTCCGCTTTGTACGCTAATACGCAGTACAGTTGGCACTTCACCTTCTGCCATTTTAACCCATGCAGATAAGTGGTATTTATGTCCCTTATGCATTTTGCCCATAACGTCTAAAATCGGCCCGTTATATCTACTTGATACAGTTGCACTTAAGCTTTGGGAACCATCTTTAGTGTAGTTATCTTCAGTTGTAAGTTCTATGCTCCCGTAAGAAGCATCTCTTATTACCCAATTGCCGATACCGTCTTCAAAGTCAGCTTTAATACCGGTCTGGTCTTTACCTATGCTCACATTATCTAAGTAAAAACCAATTTCCGGATGATTTGACTCAATATATAGTGTGAGTTCATCCATATCTTCTGTAAAAGTATAAGTACCGCTTACCTGAACCCACTGTGTATCTGTTATTTCAACAGCAGCTATGTTTTTCCAATTCTTTGATTCAGCACCTGAAGCCAATTCTTCCATAGTAATGGAAAGAATTAATGCCTCTTCAAAATCTTCAGGAATTTCTATAACCTTCACATAGGCACAGATATTGTATTCTGTGTCTTTTTTAAGTGAGTTAACCAGGTTGATGCTTGGTCCTTCCCAATTTTGAGTTCTTCCGGTGGTTTTTAAGCTGTATTGTCCGGCATATACTTCTTCATCAACTACCTCTAAGCTTACACCGCCTCTTTGCCTCCAGCCCTGAGTTGTTCCGGTTTCAAAATCATAAAAGAATTCTTCCTCTTCTTCTCCGGATTCAGATGTTGAGAGGCATATAATTGACACATCGTCTATGTAGATATCAGGAATAACATCTCCTTCATCTGTTCCTTCCCCTGGTTCTATCCAGATTAAAAATTCTGTAGTAGCCATTGGTACTTCGTAGTCTTTTAACTCAAATACCGTCCAGTCTTCAGAAGTAACTTCCCTGTTTCCTATAAGCCACGGATAATTTTCTTCTCCTCCTGAAGCCACCTTGCTGGCTATGTGGTATTCACCCGTTCCTTCTGATATTCTTAATTTTAATGATATATTGTACTTTTTGCCTGACTCCATCAGGGTTGTTAAATTTAAGAACGGCTGGCTATCCTTTGAATTTCTGTTCTTAAACACTAATGACTTGTTGTCTCCCCAGTCATATATGTCAACTTCCCCACCGTCTCCCCATGACTTTGCTACCCAGTTGCCAGGGTTTCCGTCTTCAAAGTCCTGGAATAATACTTCTGTAACTTCTTGAACTTCTACAATTTCCACATCATCAATATAAATGTCCGGGATAACATCCCCCACGTCTGTTCCTTCCCCTGGCTCTATCCAGATTAAAAACTCTGTAGTATTCATTGGTACTTCATAGTTTTTAAACTCAAAAACCGTCCAGTCTTCAGAAGTAACTTCCCTGTTTCCTACTATCCAGATATAATTCTCTTCCTCTTCTGAAGCCACTTTAGCAGTAATGTGGTATTCACCTGTTCCTTCTTCCAGTCTCAATTTCATCGACATGTTGTATTTCTTGCCTGATTTCATAAGATTTGTTATGTTTAAGAATGGCTGGCTCTCACTTGAGCTTCTGTCTGAAAGTACTAAAGATTTATTGTCACCCCAGTCATAAATACCAATTTCCCCGCCGTCTCCCCACGGCTTCGCTGTCCAGTTTCCTGTGTCTCCATCTTCAAAGTCTTGGAATAAAATCTTTTCCCCTAAAGGTAAAAACTCTTCCCCGTATACAGTTAGAACGTTTGCCGGCAGTAACCAACTAATTAAAAGTACCATCATTACTAAAAAGCTACTCTTTCTTTTCATTTAAATAGACCTCCCAATTTTAACTATAATTTTAATGAGTTTGAAAGAATTAATAAGTTTAGCTTATAGAATGCTTTCTTTTTTCTTTTTCTCTTTTTTCTTTGTGAACTATTTACCCTCCCTTCTAAACTTATATTGAAAAACATATACACTACACCCCTTGAAATTATATTATATCTCTATATTTATTATATCTTTTTATTTGTTATCTTTATTGGTTATCTTTTTTTCTCTAACTTTTTAATATTGTATTTTTGAGAATTAGACCTATGCAGACAAACCTACGCAGACAAGAAAAATTAGTTTTAGTTTAAATAAAAAATTAAAATAAAAACTTATACTACATGTATATTTTAACACACACCCTGGTCTATGTAAATAAATTGTTGCAATAAATTGTTTCTGTGTGAATATCATTTAGTCACTTTATAGCTTATTATTGGTTTTATTTAATTACAATTTTTTGATATTATGTCTTATTATCATATTGATATTATCATTATTTTATTATATATAGCCAATTTCTTATTATGTTTATAAAAAAGTATCCACAAAAATAATTTTTCGTAGCATACTTAATATAAGGGAGTGTATTATTTTTGCACTTGTACTGCATCCCACCTTTCAGAAGTAAAAAATTAACTCTCCGTCATATGAAAATTATAAATAAAATGTTTTTTTTAAAATTATGATTATTATAAGTCAATTACTGCGAAATATATAAATGCGCAGTATTGTGAATAAATTGTATAAAAACAGGAGGGGTATAAGATGAAACAAAAGGCAACAGTACTTTTGGCAATCATAATGTGTATGACAATTTTAGTTATGCCAAATGTACAAGCACGTACTGTAACATCAAATGAAATAGGCACACACGGGGGATATGACTTTGAATTTTGGGTAGATTCCGGTTCAGGGTCTATGACTTTAAAAGACGGCGGGGCTTTTAGCTGTCAGTGGAGTAATATAAACAATATATTATTCCGTAAAGGCCGCAAATTTGACCAAACCAAGACACATCAACAACTTGGTAATATTGTGGTGGAATACGCAGCTGACTACCGTCCAAATGGAAACTCATACCTATGTATCTACGGTTGGACAGTTGATCCCCTGGTAGAGTACTATATCATTGAAAGCTGGGGCAACTGGCGTCCTCCGGGAGCACAGTCAAAGGGTATGATTACAGTGGACGGCGGTACATACGACATTTATGAGACTACAAGGGTTAACCAGCCTTCCATTATAGGTACTGCAACTTTCCAACAGTATTGGAGTGTTAGAACATCTAAAAAAACAAGCGGTACTGTATCTGTAAGCCAGCACTTCAGAGCTTGGGAAAGCATGGGCATGAAAATGGGTAAAATGTATGAAGTTGCTACTACAGTAGAGGGATACCAGAGCAGCGGTTCTGCAGACGTTTATAAAAACGTAATTACCATTGGCGGAAGTATACCTAACGACCCAATAGACCCAGTGGAACCAGGAGGTCCAGGTGGTTCTACAATGCCGGAGAATAACGGTCCTAACTCAAGAGACGCTTTCTCAATAATTGAAGCAGAAGAATACAACTCTTACAGTTCTTCAAGCATGGAAATTATAGGAACTGGCAGCGGAGAAGGTATAGGCTATATAGAAAGCGGAAACACACTTACATTTAAAAATATAAATTTTGGCAGCGGAGCAAGTAAGTTTACTGCAAATGCTGCATCTGATGTGGATAATCCTACAACAATTGATATAAGAATAGGAAGTTCAACAGGAACACGCATAGGTTCTTTACAAGTGGGTTCAACAGGTGGTTGGAATGACTATACAGAGCTTTCTACAAACATAACTTCTGTTACAGGGGTAAATGATGTTGTATTGGTATTTTCAGGTCCTGTAAATATTGACTGGTTTACATTTACAAAAGGAGGCGGAAGTGATCCGGTACCTACCCAGCAGCCTGGAATTAAATTTGGTGATTTAAACGGAGACGGAATAATTAACTCTATGGACGCATCAATTCTTAACAGATACATACTGGAAGTTTCAACTTCTATACCAAATATTAATGCTGCTGACTTAAACGGGGACGGAATAATTAACTCTATGGACGTTACACTGCTAGGTAGATATATATTAGAAGTTATTGATAGATTTCCTGCAGAGGATATAATGCCATCACCATCACCTTCACCATCACCATCACCTTTACCAAAACCAACTGTAAATCCTAACAGTAAACTTGTAGCATTAACATTTGATGACGGACCGGACAATCAACTAACAGCACGTGTATTAGACAAACTTGACTATTATAATGTGCCGGCAACTTTCTTTATGATAGGTCAGAAAATCAACGGTTCAACTGCTGCAATTGTTAAAAGAGTAGTTGATTCAGGACACGAAATAGGAAACCACTCATGGGGTTATGAAAGCTTAAATAATAAATCAGTAAATGAAATAAGGAAGTCTGTAGAGGATACAAATGCAGTAATCATGCAGTATGCAGGGGTAAAACCTAACTTCTTCCGTCCACCAAACCTTGCAACAAGCCCTACAATGTTCCAAGCTATTGATTTAGTATTTGCAGGCGGTATTACGGCAAATGACTGGGATCAATCAACAACTGCCCAACAAAGAGCAAGCATGATACTAAACAGCGTAAGGGACGGTTCAATAATTCTTCTACATGACGTTCAGCCTTTACCACATCCTACACCTGAAGCTCTTGACATAATTATTCCTGAGTTAAAACGTCAGGGCTACGAATTTGTAACATTAACTGATTTGTTCAGGTTAAAAGGAGTACCTATTACACCTACTAACAGAATGTATAATTCAGTACCTTAAGCTGTTTGTTAATTTCAAACCTCTATATGGCAGGAAATTTTATAGAGGTTCTCCCCTAAAAATTAACTTTAAAATTTTAATCCCCCTTATAAAAATATTTTTATAAGGGGGAATTTTTTTAAAACTTTTTTATAGCATTTTTTATAATATTTTCTTAAACAATACCCAATTCAAACAAAAACGGCAGGAATCAAGTACAGTACAGGTTCATCATATAATTTAAGTTTATCAATCTTATTATTAATTTTGCTCCGGTCTGGTTTTATAAATAATTGCTGTGCCAATTATAAGTACAAATACGGATAATACCAGATACAGCGTACCGTTTAGTGAAAATTGAGGGAATTTAGAAGCCATTACTGCATAAGAATTCACCCCGACATGCAGGGCAACAGGTGCCCAAATTGAACCTGTCCAAAGGTATATATATGCCAAAAACAAGCCTAATAAAAAAGCATAAGTTCCTTGAACAGGGTCAAGATGTAAAAATCCAAACAAAAAGGCTTGTATGCCTATGGCTTTCGTTATACTGACATTCTTTCTTAGTTCATTGAAAATAAACCCTCTAAAAATAACCTCCTCTAAAAAAGGATACAGTATTCCTGTACTTAATAACAATAAAATTACATTATTAGAAGAAAGTATACTTTCAATTAGGGTGTTGTATTTTATAAAAGTATGTTCTAAATCAACATTATGCCTAATATAATTTAATAAAAAATCCACAACTATATTTGCAGCCACTCCGGTAAAAACCAAAACAAAAATCTTATAAAAAGGTATTTTTAAAAAACCACCTTCTTTATATATGTTTTTCTTTTTTAGTCTAAATATTGTAAAATACCCTATAGTAGAAAGAATGAAAGAAACAATATAAATAGCAGGTGTATACTGGGAAATAAATTTTTCCACTTGTGTTTGAATATAAATAATGTCTGCAAAGCCTATTTCCTTTGCATTTAAAATAAAAAACACAAACATTGCAATATACGAAGCAAAAAACTGACTTATTATAAATACCAGTAAATATAATAATATATTGCCAACCATTTCAAACTTTTTACTCATATGACTTAACCCTTCCTTTTTTTTCTGCCAACTTTTTCATTTCTTCCAGCACTTTATACGGGACATATAAATCACCTCTGCCCGTCCCTATACTTATATGAGGTTTTAAATACCCATGAAAATCACTCCCACCAGTTGGTACTAAATCATATTCTACAGCTAATTTCAAAAAAAGTATTGTTTCATGGGACATGTTATCGGAATAAAACACTTCAATACCTTCTAAGCCGTATCCTTTTAACTCTTTCAGCAATGCATTAAGCTCCTCAATTGTACGGACACCTAAATAAATAGGATGGGCTAAAACAGGTATCCCGCCACATTTTTTAATTTCTTCTATAGCTTCTTTTGGCAGTAGCTTTTCCCTTTTCACATATGCAGGTCTCCCAACAGAAATATACTTTTCAAATGCCTCACTTATATTTTTGACATATCCTTTCTTAACTAAAACACTTGCTATATGAGGTCTTCCCACAAGCTTGTCCTTAGCTTCCGCTTTTACCTCTTCTAAAGTTATATCAATACCTAATTCATTGAGTTTTTTAATAATTTTGGGGTTTCTCTCGTCCCTGCTGGCTTTAAGCCTCTCTAACAGGGAAGTTATGTTTTTATGATTTCCATCAAAAAAATACCCCAGCAAATGCATTTCACTGTGAGGAGCAAAATCAGCACTTATTTCCACACCTGCTATAACTTCAATCCCTGCACTCTTACCTTCCTTCATAGCCTCATCAACACCATCTATTGTATCATGATCTGTTAAGGCAATTGCCGAAAGACCTGACTTTTTCGCATGCCTGACAAGCTCTGAAGGCGTCATAGTTCCGTCAGAAACAGTAGAGTGGGTATGTAAATCAATAAATTTATCCATAATGCTTTTCTCCCTTAATTTTTATGCTTCATTTTTATTTTTTCATAATATTTTCATAAATATAATATAAATGATATCCTTACTATTATACATGAAATACAGGCTTTTTTAAATAAAAATATAAAATATTATTTCCCACATCCTTCCACACTAATGCTTATGGTGTTATAATATACTTGTCATCAAATAAAGCCTATGGTGAAATAATGGTAGATATTATGTCTTTTGCATCTAAAGACAACACCTAGGGGGTACTATAGTTAGGAGGAGAATGCTTTGGACTCAAAAAGATGCTGCAGTAACTGCTTAAAAGGAACTTTTATCAACATAAACGGTGATATTCTATGCATTGAAAAAGGAGTTGTTTCCCCTGATTACGTTTGTTCAAAACACAGATATCTGCCTTCTCTTAAGTCTTTAAAAAGAAAAATTAACACCTGCAAAGACTGTGAACATTTTATTATGTTAGATACCAACAAAAATATTGAAGACAGGTGTATGGGCATATGTCAGTTGTTTACAGTCAGAAAGTATAACGGAAGAAAGAAAAAGACCTGTTCTAAATTTGTAAAACGTACAAGTAAGGAAGTTTCTTGAATTTATTTTTTTCTATTAATTATATTCTTATATTACCGATAAATATTACCGGTAGAGATTTTGACATAAGTTAAATGAGCGCCTGTAAATATATGCTGTGAAAAAGAGTGATATGTTTAAAAAGGGTGATATATTTGAAAGTAAGTGATATATTTTACCAAAAACTAAATGAAATTCAAAGCAGGGTACCAATAAAAATAGCCGGCACACATACACGTGAAAATACCTTTCAGGACGTCCTAAATTCTGCTTTAAATAAGAATATTAATGATAGTGATACTTACATCAGTATAGATACATTAAACCCAAATAACACTATTTTAGGCGCTGTAGATAAAGAGGGCAATGACAGGACCCATGATGTCAAGCGTGCAAGAGCAGCCCTTGCAAATAGCAGGGCTTATATTCCAACTGACAGAAATGAACTTATGGAAATGATTAATAGAAATATAGAAATTGCTTCACAAAAATTCGGGGTGGATCCTAATCTTATAAGAGCAGTTATGAAACAGGAATCAAACTTTAACCCCACTGTAATTTCACGTTCAGGTGCCCAGGGGCTGATGCAGTTAATGCCTGGCACGGCAGATTGGTTAGGGGTAACGGATCCTTTCGATATTGCCCAAAATATAGAAGGAGGAGTAAAATATCTTAGGGATCAGCTAAATAATTTTGAAGGGGATATAAAACTTGCCCTTGCTGCGTATAACGCAGGTCCAGGCAATGTTATAAAATACAATGGTATTCCTCCTTTTAGTGAAACACAAAACTATGTAGTAAAGGTTTTAGAGTATTACACAATGTATTCTAACTTAGGGCAGTAAACTTTCATTTTAAAATTTTAATTTTAGGTATTATATAAAAATACCAGGTTAAGTTGATTTTTATCCCACTTATACCTGGTATTTTTTGTTTTTGCGTGTGGTTTTTTATGGTATTTGTCTATGGTTTTTATATGCCGTTTACAAAATATCCACTGATTAATCCACAATATCCACATAGTTATCCACATCTAAAACCACTTAAAACAACGGCATTCCAGTATTATTTCCACAATATTCACATATTAAATTTCAACAGCATTCGTCATATTAACAAAATTTATTAATAGGACTTTTGTATTATTTTTCTTTATGTTTTTTTACGTAAACAACATTATTTTTTCTGTTTACCTGATAAAATGTATAAAAAAAAGCCTTGGTATTAAAGGCTTTGGCTATATTTCTTTTATTTACATGTATTTAAAAGGAAAGTTAGTATGTTTTAGATATAATACAAAAGTACCAGTTTTATTTTCTGATATTTCTCCACATATTTTTTATCCATATAAAAAAAATAATTATTTAATATGTGAATAACTAAATATTTCCCATGGATAATTTAAAAAGTTATCCACAGGACTTTTATTTTTCCCCAAGTTTCAATGCGGGAACGGCATTTAGGTACAAATCTGATACTTTGCCTTTTATCATACGGTAATAAGCAGAAGAAGCTATCATTGCCGCATTGTCTGTGCAAAGTATAGGGCTTGGGTAATAAGCTTTAAAATCATTGTTTAAAGACGCCCTTATAAATTCACTCCTTAAACAGGAATTAGCTGCAACCCCTCCTGCAAGTGCCACTTTAGATACACCCTTTAACTTTGCAGCAGTAATAAGATTATTAATAAGAACTTCCACTACTGCCCATTGAAAACTTGCACACACATCCTCAACTTTATAGCCCTCACCCTTTTGGGTCTGCACATTTATATAGTTTAACACTGCAGTTTTTATCCCGCTGAAACTAAAATCCAAACATCCCTTTTCAAAATACACCCTTGGAAAATTTATTGCTTCAGCATTACCGTCCTTTGCAGCTTTGTCTATTAAGGGACCTCCGGGATATCCCATACCAAGAGCCCTTGCCACTTTGTCAAAAGCTTCCCCTGCCGCATCGTCCCTTGTCCTTCCTAAAATTTCATATTCTCCATAGTCTTTAACATATACAATGTGGCTGTGTCCTCCTGAAACAACAAGGCAGACAAAGGGAGGCTCCAAATCTTTATGCTGGATGTAATTGGCTGCAATATGCCCTTCAATATGGTTCACTGCAATGAGAGGCTTGTCAATTGTAAAGGCAAGAGCCTTTGCAGCAGAAACACCTACTAAAAGTGCCCCCACAAGACCAGGACCGTATGTTACGGCTATTGCGTCCAGCTCCTCCAATCTCATCCCTGCTTCTTCCACCGCCTGGTCAATAACAGGTATAATAAGTTCCACATGCTTTCTTGAAGCAATCTCCGGAACCACACCCCCATACTTTATATGTAAGTCCACCTGGGATGAAATGACGTTACTGACAACCTCACGACCGTTTTTCACAATGGAAGCGGATGTCTCATCACAGCTTGTTTCTATCCCCAGAATAAAAATATCCTTCATTATAACACCTGCTTATCACTTAAATAATATGCTTTACTTAAATAATATTCCTGGATAATATACTTAAATAATATAACTAAAATATTATACCAGCTTATCTTTAATAATATGCCTAAATATACTTGATTATTTTTTAATATTACACCTCAATAACTATTTAAAAAATATTTTTGTAATAAACTGATCTATTAATACCAAAACTCCTAAAGTATAAACATAGTAGGAAAATACCTTTAAACTGGCCTTTGTAAATATTTTAAGCATGAATTTAATTGCCAGGTAGCCTGATATACCCGCTGCCAGCATTCCGGCTATAAGCGGAAAAAATTCCACTCCCAAGCCGCTTCCGTCTTTTATTACATCTATAGCTTCTATAGCTGCAGGTCCTAAAATTGCCGGAATTGACATAAGGAATGAAAATTTTAAAGCAAATTCCCTGTTTAAGCCTCTGAATAATGCCCCTCCGGTGGTTGAGCCGGATCTTGACACTGCAGGAAGCATGGCAATTACCTGTGCACACCCCACAAACAATGCATCCAAAAAACTTGTTTCTTCAAGCCTTTTATTCTTATTTTCCTTTTTACTCATATACTCTGCCAACCAAAGAACAGTCCCGGTTATTAAAAAACCAAATCCGACAGTTACTCCTGTTTCCAAAAAGCTTTTTAACAAATCTTTAAATATAAATCCCACAATCCCCATGGGTATGGTTGCCACAATTACCAATAAAGTTAATTTGCCTGTAGGCTTTTTTATCATTTCCAAAACATCTTTCCACAAAACTGATACTACCGCTACAAGGGTAGCTATATGAACAGCTATACTAAATGTTACAGTACCTTCAGTAATTCCAAAAAGTTTGTTAAAAAGCACAAGATGTCCTGAACTGCTTATTGGTAAAAACTCTGTAAGTCCCTGGATAATTCCCAACACTATTGCTTCAATTATTCCCATTTGTTTTTTTTCGCCCCTTTAAATTAAATACATACAATAAATATCTTATAATTAAAATACTCTTTTGTAAATATTAATATGAGTATTTTCTTTTTTGAGCATTTTCTATTTGTCATATAAATTGTTTTTCATAAAGGTATTTATTTGGCAGGGGAGGCACTCAGGACATTTACAGAATCCCTTGGCAGTTGTATATTTTCTTCCTTTTTGTCCTCACCTTTAAATACCAGGTCAAAAACTTCAAATATATCTTCCACCGGTATCACTTCTATATCATAATTCTCAAACATTTCCTGCCAGTTTTCTTTCGAAATTAATACTTTTTTTATTCCTGCATTTTTGGCCGCTTCCACTTTAGCTACCACACCACCTACAGGTTTTACCTTACCCCTGATTGATATTTCACCTGTCATGGCAATCTGGCTGCTTATAGGAATTTCTTTTATTGCCGAATAAATTGCAGTTGCAATGGCGATTCCTGCTGAAGGACCATCAATAGGTATTCCTCCAGGGAAATTCAAATGTATGTCATATTCCCTAAGGTCAATATGAAGAATCCTTTTCAAAACTGTCAATACATTTTCAACAGATGCTTTGGCTGAGCTGGTTCTTCTAAGTTTTTGCCCTTTTCCGTTCATTTCTTCCTCTTCAATTATACCTGTTATTTTTACTTCACCTTTTCCGTTTAATGCTTTCATTACAGATACTTCAATGTCAACAACCATACCAACGGAGTTTCCAAACACTGCAAGACCGTTTATGCCCCCTATCTGTTCTTCCTCCGGTACCTTTTTTTCAACACGAGGGCTATAGTGTCCAAACTCTATTACCCACTCAATATCTTTCTTCCTTATTGTATTTCTGCCTTCAACAAGGCATACTCCTCCGGCAATCTGCACTATATTGACAGCTTCCCTGCCATTTTGGGCATACTTTGCAATCAGTGCATCTCCCCCTTCCTCCAATTCAAAATCACCTTTTTTTGCAGCATTTCTGGCAATTTCCATTATTTCACTTTGTGTGAGAGGTCTGAAATATATCTCAACACACCTGGACCTTATGGCAGGGGGTATTTCATCTGCAGTCCTGGTAGTGGCCCCAACCAGTCTAAAATCTGCCGGAAGCCCTCTTTGAAAAATTTCATGTATGTGGGAGGGAATGTTTTTATCCTCTGAACTATAATAAGCACTCTCTAAAAACACCTTTCTGTCTTCAAGCACTTTCAAAAGCTTATTCATCTGTATGGGATGAAGCTCCCCTATTTCATCTATAAACAAAATCCCGCCGTGGGCTTTGGTAACTGCACCGGGCTTTGGCTGGGGAATTCCCGCCACACCGTAGGCTCCCGCTCCCTGGTAAATAGGGTCGTGTACAGAACCTATCAACGGGTCTGCAATCCCCCTTTCATCAAACCTCACTGTGGTAGCGTCTATTTCTACAAATTTAGCATCCCTTCTGAAAGGGGATATTTTATTTTTTTTTGCCTCTTCTAAAATAACTCTTGCCGCTGCAGTTTTCCCTACCCCGGGCGGACCGTATATTATCACATGCTGTGGGTTTGGCCCGCACAAAGCCGCCCTTAGTGCCTTAATTCCCTGGCTCTGTCCTATTATATCTTTTAGCGCAGCAGGTCTTGTTTTTTCCGCTAAAGGTTCGGTAAGCTTTATATCCCGCATTCTTTTTAGTTTTTCCAATTCTTTTTTTGATTCTTTTTCAATTGCAATTTTGTTCCCCTGCTGTGTTTTAAATAAATTTAAAAAATATAGTCCTATTATAATGGAGAAAAAAAACTGTATAATAAAAAGAATTGTTGTCACCATTTTTTGCCCTCCCTAAGTTATAACATAATTATACTGCTTAAAATAGTATTTCTTTTACTTAGATTTTTATGCAAAAATTAAAAAACTAAGATTGACTGGAGATAGCAAGAATGGTTGACGATCCTTTACTAATTTTAATTTCACATGACGCCAGTATAGTTATTAAGGTACCAAAGGCATTTAGTATCTTTTTAAGATTAACATCAGTCAGTACTTATTTTCTCTAATCTATGTTTTATTTTGTTCATAAACCAGCTGTAAATTCAGGTACACGATGACCCAAAAATCTATTACCTCCGTTTTCTGTAAACCTCTTTAATTCTTTTAAAAGACCCAAAAACATATAAAATTTTGCAAAATCAAAACCAAATTTGCTTTTGGCATATCTTTCTTTATCTATTTTTTCAGCTATCTTTTCTGATAAATCTTTTTTAAGCCCTATTTTATTTTTAGAAACTGCATCAATAAAAGATAAAGTCTCATAATATGAAGCACATTCTTTACATGACTTTATATGCTTCTTTATCTTTTCTGCACTATTAGCAGAAAGGGTACCTTCACTGTACTTTTCTATGTCCTCTTTTTTATAATTACACCTCATCTTATAATATCACCTCTCTTTTTATTGTATTTTTGTCGAAGGATTTCCCTTCCCCTTTTGACTCTCATTTTTGCAGCATATTCAGATATACCCAGGATTTCTCCAATTTCTTTATAGCTAAATTCCTTTGTATGCCTTAATAAAACTGCTATTTTCTGTTTTTCACTTAAACTCCCCATCATCTTAATAAATTCTGTGTACATTTCTTTATTTTCGTATACAATTTCCGGACAATCCTGTAAATTGTATAATTCCTCAGGTATTTTCTCAAAAGTAATTTTTTCATAGTATTTTTTCTTTTTTTGTAGCCGGATTTGTATGTGTTGGCCGCAATTTTATATATCCATGTGGAAAAACTCCATTTTTCATTGTATCTATAGAGATATTTGTATGCCCTTAAAAATACATCCTGAAGTATTTCCTCTGCATCTTCTTTGGAATATGTAATTTTTGGAAGGAAACTATAAAGCCGGTCCTGATATCTTTTTACCAGAACTGTAAAACTGGATATATCACCCTCCAGCACTTTTCTCACCAAAACTTCATCTTTAACCAACAACCCACCTCCTGCCTGCCTTAAAATATCTCTTCACTATATAGTACCTCATAAATTATTTAAAAGTAACGTTTTTAGTAAAAAATAATACCGCTACTTTTAAAAGCAACGGTATTATAAAAATCTATAATTTTCAGTTTTCTAAGAAGCTGATTCTTTTTTAACTCTGGACTTTTTATTTGTTTGACGTTTTTTCTTGTTTTCATTTATTATTAATTGAGGCGATTCTTTCTTTTCTACACACTCCTTGGTAATGATGCATTTTTCCACATCTTCCCTTGAAGGTATATCGTACATTACCTCTAACATAATTTCTTCTAAAATAGCCCTTAGTCCTCTTGCACCCGTATTTCTAGCAATAGCCTTATCTGCAATAGCCTCTAGGGCATCATCTTCAAACTCCAGCTCCACATCGTCCATTTCAAAAAGCTTCTGATACTGCTTAATAAGTGCATTTTTAGGCTCTTTTAGTATTCTGACAAGAGCATCCCTGTCAAGGGAATGCAGTGAAACAAGTACCGGAAGTCTCCCCACAAACTCAGGAATGAGCCCGTACTTTAAAAGGTCCTGTGGAAGTATTTCTTTTAATATCTCGCCCACATCGGCCTTTTTGCGGCTTTCAATTTTAGCCCCGAAGCCCATGGACTTTTGACCTATTCTGTTTTCTATTATCTTTTCAATTCCGTCAAAGGCACCTCCACAAATAAACAGTATATTTGTGGTATCTATTTGTATAAATTCCTGATGTGGATGCTTTCTTCCGCCCTGTGGGGGAACTGAAGCAATGGTTCCTTCAAGAATTTTAAGCAGTGCCTGCTGGACTCCTTCCCCACTTACATCCCTTGTAATAGAAGGATTCTCTGACTTTCTTGCAATTTTATCAATTTCATCAATATATATAATTCCCTTTTCTGCCCTTTCTATATCATAATCTGCTGCCTGTATAATCTTTAAAAGGATATTTTCAACGTCCTCACCAACATAACCTGCTTCGGTAAGTGATGTTGCATCAGCAATAGCAAAGGGAACATTTAAAATTCTTGCCAACGTCTGTGCTAAAAGCGTCTTCCCTGAACCTGTAGGTCCTAACATAACGATATTACTTTTTTGAATCTCCACATCAGAGGCTTTTACTTCTAAATTAATTCTCTTATAATGATTGTAAACAGCAACAGCTAGAGACTTCTTTGCCGCTTCCTGACCTATTACATACTGGTCTAATATTTCCTTTATCTCAGCCGGCTTTGGTATATCATTAAGCTCTGCATCAATCCTTGAATCTTCAAACTCTTCTTCAATTATTTCTGAACAAAGCTCTATACACTCGTCACAGATATATACCCCCGGACCTGCTACCAGTCTCTTTACTTGTTCCTGAGTCTTACCGCAGAAGGAGCATTTTAGCTGTTTCTTTTCATCATATCTTGACACGTTACCACCTCATTCATTTTCTTCTTTCCATAACTTCATCCACTATACCGTAAATTTTTGCCTCTTCTGCTGTCATAAAGAAATCCCTTTCAACATCCTTTTCAATTCTCTCAATAGGCTGACCTGTCTTTTCACTTAAAATCCTGTTAAGCTTGTCTTTAATCCTGAGTATCCACTCTGCGTGAATTTTAATGTCTGTTGCCTGACCTCTTGCACCACCTAATGGCTGGTGAATCATTATTTCACTGTTAGGCAATGCGTACCTTTTGCCTTTTGCCCCGGCTGCAAGCAGAAAAGCACCCATACTTGCTGCAAGCCCCACACAAATAGTTGATACATCAGGTTTTACATACTGCATTGTGTCATATATTGCAAATCCTGCAGTAACTGAACCACCCGGGCTGTTTATATATAATTGTATATCCTTATCAGGGTCTTCAGCCTCTAAAAAAAGCATTTGTGCCACTACTAAACTGGCTGTCACATCATTTATCTCTTCACTCAAAACTATTATCCTGTCCTTTAATAGTCTTGAGAAAATATCATACGAACGTTCTCCACGGTTGGTTTGTTCCACAACTATCGGTACTAAACTCATTATCATACCTCCTTGGTTTTCAATCAATGTTATATATTTCTTTCCCAAATACACCGTACTTAAACGTTATTTATTCTATTTTTGCATTCTCCACTAAAAAATCAATTGTTTTTCTAGCAATTATTGTACTCTTTATATATTCTATATCGTCATCTCTCAAAAGTTTCATAAATTCTTCTTTATCTTTCTGATATTTTTCTGAAAGTTTCTTCACTTCCTCTTCAAACTCTTCGTCAGATGCCTGGATGTTTTCTACCTGGCTTATTTTTTCTAATACAAGCTGGGTTTTAACTTCTTTTTCTGCCATTTCCCTGCCTTGCTCCCTAAATGTGTCAATGTCCATCTGTGCCATTTGTAAATACTGCTCAAGGCTGAAACCTTGATATCTTAAACTTGCATCAAATTCACGCATATTAGCATCCAGCTGCTTATCAACCATAACCTTTGGTATTTCAACTTTGGCATTGTCAACTATTTTTTCTATAAGCTTATTTTCAAGTTCATGCTTTGCCCTGTGTTCCGCAGCATCAGTAAGCTTTTTTCTTAAATCTTCTTTATATTCTTCTAAAGTGTCAAATTCACTTACATCCTTTGCAAATTCGTCATCTATTACCGGTAACTCTTTTTTCTTAACATCGTTTACTATTACTTTAAATACAGCATCCTTTCCTGCCAGTTCTTCGCTGCCATAATCTTCTGGGAAGGTAACTTTAACTTCAATATCATCCCCCGGTCTTCCACCTATAAGCTGCTCTTCAAAGCCTTTTATAAACTTACCGGAACCAATTTCCAAAGGAAAATCAGATCCCTTTCCTCCTTCAAAAGGTTCGCCGTCTATAAAGCCTTCAAAGTCTATCTCTGCAATATCCCCTTCTTGTATGCCCCTGTCTTCCACAGTTATTATTCTGGCATTTTTTTCAGCTACCTTTTGGATTTCCTTTTCCACATCTTCATCGGTGATATTTACTTCTATTTTCTCTATTTCAATACCTTTATATTCTCCCAGTTCAACTTCAGGTTTAACTGTCACACTTGCTGTAAAAATTAAATTTTGGCCTTTTCCTATCTGCTTTATATCCAATTCCGGTCTGTCAACAGGAAATATATTAGTTTCCTTTACAGCCTCTTCATAGGCTTTGGGGAAAATTTCATTTAAAGCATCTTCGTAAAACACTTCCGATCCATAGTATCTTTCCACAATATTTCTAGGTGCTTTCCCCTTCCTGAATCCAGGTACATTAAATCTTTTAGCATTCTTTCTAAACGCCTTTTCTAATCCTTCCTCAAATACACCTGCATCAACTTCAATTTCCAACTCAACAATATTTTTTTCCTTTTTTTCCAACTTAACATTCATTTATAATTTTTCCTCCCATTATTTGCTTTTATTAATATGCAATTTATTTGCTTTTATTAATACACGATAAACCATTTATTTGAAATTTAAAATATAAACCTGTGTAATTTATGATATAAATTTTGTGTATAAGGCATTAATCCTGTTGCATAAGGCATAAATCCAGTATATATTTAAAAATGGACATTAAAATTAACCATTACATTATAACATAATATGTTTTAAAAATACAATAGTACGAAGTCTAAATTAATAATCAGATATATTATAAGGCGTAAAATTTAAATAGTCAGAAGACACAAGTTTAAAATCAATTCCTTCAACTATACCTTCAACTGCACTATTAAAACTATTTCCATGAAGATGACCGTATAAACATTTTTTTACCCCGTATTCCCCCATTATTTCCACAAAACCTGATGGCTCCTTTGAGGAATTAAAGGGGGGGTAATGCATCATAACTACAATTTCTTCTTTTCCGCTGCAGGGCTTTGCCATACTTAGGGATAACTTCAACCTGTTTAATTCCCTTTCGTATATTTTTTTGTCCTCCTCACTAAAGCCGTCATCTCCGGGACATTTCCATCCTCTTGTGCCGCATACAATAAAGCCTTGTATATTATAACTGTTATTATGTATAAATTCAATGGTTTTAAAGTTATTTTCTTCTAAAAATTTATTTAGCTTGCTCATGGTAGTCCACCAGTAGTCATGATTGCCTTTTGAAATAACTTTCCTTCCGGGGAGATTTTCAATAAACTGAAAATCATTTATTGCCTGTTCCAAATAAGTAGCCCAGGAAATATCACCCGGAATAAGGACATAATCCTCCTCTTTAACGATTTTTTTCCAGTTTTCTTTAAGTTTATCCATATAATTTACCCATGCGCCCCCAAAAATATCCATGGGTTTATCTATACCATATGAAAGGTGTAAATCAGAAATCCCGTATACAGCCATTTTAAATTAACTCCTATTGCCTGAAATATTCATATATATTGTTGGCCAGTTCTTTGCTTATGCCTTTAACTTCAGAAAGCTGGCTTACACTTGCAGACCTTATTTTCTTTATAGAGCCAAAATGCCTTATTAAGGCCTGCTTTCTTTTCTGCCCTATCCCTTCTATATTGTCCAATACAGAACCTGAATATCTCTTTTTTCTAAGCCTTTTACTGTATTCTAAGGCAAATCTGTGGGCTTCGTCCTGTATGGATGTTATAAATCTTAAAAGCAAGAGATCCCGGGAAAGTTCAAATTCAAAATCTTTCCCAACCAATCCCCTTGTCCTGTGTTTTTTATCTTTTACCATCCCTATTACAGGTATATTTTCAAATTGAAGCTCTTTTAAAACATCATACACTGAATTTACATGTCCTATGCCTCCGTCTACCATTATTATATCCGGAAGCTTTCCAAAACCCTTATCTTCTTTTTCCCCGTCTTTGTGTTTTTTAGCACGCATAAATCTTCTAAATATTGCTTCCTGCATACTACCATAGTCATTCTGCACGTCAACTGACTTTATCTTAAACCTTCTGTATTCACTTTTAGAGGGAAGTCCCTTTTCAAAAACCACCATGGACGCCACAATTTCAGATGATCCAAGGTTAGATATATCATAGGCTTCTATTCTTTCCGGATGTTTTTTTAAACCTAAAACAGCCGTTATTTTTTCAAGCCCTTCTTTTGCAATTTTCCTTTCATTTTTTACCCGTTCTTTAAAATTCTCAAGGCAAATCCCTGCATTTTCCGCTACCATTTCAATAAGCCTTAGCTTTTCCCCTCTTTTTGGCACCTTTATATAAACTTTAGATGTCCTCTTTTCTAAAAGCCACTTTTCTATAATATCCCTCTCTTCAATGTCCACCTGTATTACAATTTCTTTTGGGACGTACTCTGTACTGCTGTAAAACTGTTCTATAAATGAAGTCATCAGCTCACCATCAGTTAAATGGCCGACACCTTCAAAAATAAAATGCTTTCTCCCTATTATCTTTCCTTTTCTTATGAAAAAAATCTGTATGCAGGAATCAATTTGATCCCTTGCAAAAGCAATTACATCCTGGTCCTCCATATCAGCACTTACAATCTTTTGCTTTTGTGTTATATGCCTTAGGCTTATTATCTTATCCCTAATTCTTGCAGCTTTCTCAAACTCCATATTTTGAGAAGCTTCATCCATTTCTTTTTCCAGCTTTTCAATTAAATCCTGCTGGTTTCCATCAAGGAATTTTACAACATCGGATATAATTTCCCTGTACTCTTCCCTGCTTACATTTCCCTGACAAGGTCCTAAACACTGATGTATATGATAGTTTAAACAAGGCCTGTCTTTACCTTTATTATCTTTAAATACTTTATTGCAAGATTTTATTGGGAAAAGCTTTTTAATAATATCAACGGTTTCCTTTACAGCCCCGGCACTTGTAAAAGGTCCGAAATACTTAGCCCCGTCCTTTTCTATTTTTCTGGTTATAACAACCCTGGGATAATCTTCCTTCATAGTTACCTTTATAAAAGGATAATTTTTGTCATCCTTTAGCATAATATTGTATTTAGGCTTATGCTTTTTTATAAGGTTGCACTCAAGTATCAGTGCTTCAATTTCTGTATCAGTTACTATATATTCAAACTCGTGAATTTGAGAAATCATTGCCTGGACTTTTGGATTTTGGTTGGAGTGGGAATTAAAATACTGGCGAACTCTGTTTTTTAAAACAACCGCCTTTCCAACATAAATAATTTCGCCGTATTTATTTTTCATAATGTATACGCCGGGTTTTTCCGGCAATTTCTTTAATTCCTCAGCTATATTAAACATCTCTTTCACATCCCGTACTACAAAGCTTGTAATATTTGTGTTTATATATGTTTAAAATCTACTTATGTTAAAATTTATTTATGTTTTAAATCCTTCAGCCCATTTTGACAGCATACTTTTAACAGATTCAATGGATTTTTCCATGACAGCTTTCCGTGCTATTTCCTGTACTTCCTTAAAGCTTATGTTTCTTATAAAGCTGCTTACATTTAATGAAAAAACAGGGTTCATACTGAGTTCATGTACCCCCATTCCTATAAGTATAGCAACAGCTTCAATATCACTTGCCATTTCCCCGCAGACACTTACCCTTTTGTTATTTATTACAGCTTTATCTATGCAGTACTGCAAGGTTTTAAGAAATTCCGGCTCTAAATAGGATCTTCTCTCTAATGGGGAGCACTTTCTGTTGAATTTACAAATTTGATGCAGTAAATCATTGGTGCCTATACTGATAAAATCCACTTCTTTTAATATTTCATCTAAATTCTCCACCGCAAGGGCAGTCTCTACCATGGTGCCCACACTTATTTTTTTGGCTCTATATGAGTACTCTTTTTATAGTCTTTCAGCAGCCTCTTCTATTATTTTTTTGGCTTCCCTAAGCTCTTTAGCCGTGCTTACCATAGGAAAGGATATTTTTATATTCCCCTTTTCTGCCGCCCTTAAAATGCATTTTATCTGAGTCATAAATTCTTCTTTCCGCTCAAGGGACCTCTTAATCCCCCGAGAGCTTCTTTCTAATGACTCTGTATTTATTCCTAAAGAATCCGGTAATTTATCCCCTCCAATGTCAGCAGTCCTTATTACAACCGGTTTTCCTGACATTTCCTTTGCTATTTTTGAGTATATTAGATATTGTCTTCTCTCATTAGGTGGTTTTTTGTAATTAAGGTAAAGAGATTCTGTCCTAAGAAGACCGATTCCCGCCATATTTAAAGCTTTAGCAGTATTAAAATCCTTTACATTGCTGATGTTTGCTAAAATTGTCACTAAATGTCCGTCAGTAGTTACAACAGGCATTTGATTTTGTTTTTTGTTATAAATAATTTTATAATCGTCAATTTGTTTTCTATAGCTCTCCACCGTTGAATGTGATGGATTAACAATTGCCAAATCTGACTGACAATCAATTATGGTAGCACTACCGTGGTATTTTGCAATTTTTTCAAATTCAATTTCTCCTAAAACGGGAATTCCGCCGCTTCTTAAAATAATTGCGCTGTGAGAAAAAAAACCTGCCCCCTCATTAGCCAAAACTCCTTTAACGGATTTTTTACACAACATTGTAGCAATTGTAGGGGTAAGTTCTTTCACTGCGGCAATATTCTTATTATTGATTATATCAAAATCAGTGCTGTCCTCACCATGTATATTTTTAATAATTCTCTTTCTAATATCATTTAAATCGTATATCCTTTGCTTCATATATTCATTATTGCTTTACAAAATTTCATCTATGTATTTCTGAATACATAAATGAATAGCCTTTGAAGCATATACCTTTTTTGTTTTAATTGTATTTTTTATCTCTTCAAAAAAGCTCTTTTATCATCTAACACTTCCCTATAAAAATCAAATATCCGGTTTTCCTCTTCACTAAGTATTCCTCTGAATCCGTCCTTTAAATCATAAATTTCTATAAAGGTTTTACAAATAGCAACTTCCAATAAAGTGATTTGATTGTCAATTTCTATATCTTCTATATTCCCTTCATCTATTTTAAATTCTGTATCTTTTATAATAAATAATTTCCCTATAGCTGTACCTGATGAAACGGCATTTCCTTTAAAAATCTCTTCTATCATGCTTTTACACACTTTCTTCTAAATCTGAAGTAAGAAAATCTTTTAAAACCTTTAATACCTCTTCTTCGTCTTCTCCTTCTGCTATAATGGTAACATCACTGTCCTTTGCAACTTCTAGTGACAAAATCCCCAATAAACTCTTTCCGTTAGCCTTTCTTTCACCTTTTTCTATCCATACATTTGATTTGTAATTGGATGCTTTTTGAATAAATAATGCAGCCTGTTTAGGTTCTAACCCGTTTTCTTTGTTAACTTTAATTGTCTCTTTAATCATATGTGTAATATCCTCCTAATTCTTTTATCCAACATTTTATTTATACCACTATTTTTGAAAAAGTTCTACTGTTTTGTCCTTTTTATTTTTGGGTTTATAGGCTTTTGACAGAAAGGCTAATACTGCCAGTCCGATTAAAATAATATATACCTCAGAAATATATACGCATAAATAAATTAAAACATTTTTAACCATGGTAAAAAACACTGCAGATACTTCTAGAAAATGGTATATACCATAAGCATATTTTGTAGGAAAATTTATATAAAGGAAAATAGCCAACAGCTGTTCTCTAAAAGCCGCACCGGCTATGATAAGCGCCAATGTAAACAGTATGCTGGATGCAAAATATAGTTTAAGAAACTTTTTGTCCCTTGACTTTTTCGCATATAAATTGATGCGCTGTATTTTTGCCATTACTTCTGATTCAAATGTCTCAGGGGGCTCTATTTCCCTTTTTTCATTTAATACATCCAGTATAAGGCTGTATTTTGTGTATTCTTCTTTGCAAAGGTCACATATGCTTACATGCTCCATCAATTGGTTTTGCTCTTTTTCACTTATATTACCGTCTAAGTATTTTGTAATTAAAACATTACATGAATTACAACTAATCACGTAATCCCTTCCTTTCTCCCGGAAGCCAGTTTATCCTTTAACATTTTCCTGGCTCTGTAAATCCTGTTTTTGATTATTGACATAGGCTCATCTAGTACTTGGGACATTTCCTCATATGAAAGACCATTTTTGTGGTAAAGTATCAAAAGAATTCTATATTTTTCAGGTAAATTCATAATCTCATTATTAATCCTGTCACGCTGCTCTCTTTTTATATAGCTGTCTTCCGGGGTGTCTGCTTCACTGTGCAGTCCATATGCATCCTCTATAGGTACACACTCAACCCTCTTCTTTTTTAATACATCGTAGCAATAATTAGTTGCTATTTTAGCGCACCATGTTGAAAACTTATATTGAGGATTGTATTTATCAAGGGATTTATATATCCTGATAAACACCTCTTGTGCAATATCATTAACCTCGTCCTTATTATATATTATATTGTATATTATGTTATATATCAATTTCTTATATCTTTTAACCAGACCGGAAAATGCCTGTGTATCCCCTTCTAAGCATCTTTTGACTAAAAGAGCATCTGATATATCCAAAAGTTTCCCCCCTGTAAATCCGTGGGCAAATATATAAAAAATAAATCCCTGGCTTAAAGACCTGGGGTTTATTTTTTGTATATTTGTATAATAAAGTATAAAAAGGGCTGTGCAAAGAGATTTTGCCCCTTTGTCACAGCCCCGTAATTTTATTAGGAAATTATTTTTGAAACGTTTCCTGCTCCTACAGTTTTTCCACCTTCACGGATAGCAAACTTTAATCCTTCTTCCATAGCTATCGGAGTGATAAGTTTAACTTTTAGTGTAGTGTGGTCACCAGGCATTACCATTTCAGTACCTTGTTGAAGCTCAACTGTACCTGTAACGTCAGTAGTTCTGAAATAGAACTGTGGTCTGTAGTTGTTGAAGAATGGAGTATGTCTTCCACCTTCTTCTTTTGTCAATACGTAAACCTGAGCTTCAAATTCTTTATAAGGCTTAATTGAACCTGGTTTAGCTAAAACCTGACCTCTTTCTACTTCGTCTCTTTGAATACCTCTTAAAAGTGCTCCTATATTGTCACCTGCAACAGCTGTATCAAGAAGCTTTCTAAACATTTCTATACCTGTTACAACTGTCTTTCTAGGCTCATCCATTAATCCAACTATTTCTATTTCTTCACCAACTTTAAGCTGTCCTCTTTCAACCCTACCAGTTGCAACTGTTCCACGACCTGTGATTGTAAATACGTCCTCAACAGGCATGATGAATGGCTTATCAATTGCTCTTTCCGGAGTAGGTATGTATTTGTCAACCTGCTCCATTAGTTCTAATATAGGTTTGTACTCTTCTGCATCCAGTGTAGTTGCAGTTGATTCAATAGCTTTAAGAGCAGAACCTCTAACTATAGGAATTTCGTCTCCTGGGAAATCATATTCACTTAGAAGTTCTCTTACTTCCATTTCAACTAATTCAATAAGCTCTTCGTCGTCAACTTGGTCACATTTGTTCAAGAAAACAACGATGTAAGGAACCCCAACCTGCTCTGCCAGTATTATGTGCTCTCTTGTCTGAGGCATTGGACCGTCTGCAGCTGATACAACTAATATAGCACCGTCCATCTGAGCAGCACCGGTAATCATGTTTTTAACATAGTCAGCGTGACCTGGGCAGTCAACGTGTGCATAGTGTCTATTTTCTGTTTCATACTCAACGTGAGAAGTGGAAATTGTAATTCCTCTTTCCCTTTCTTCCGGAGCTTTGTCAATGTTTTCGTAAGATTCGTATTTTGCTCTGCCTGCTAGTGACAGAACTTTTGTTATAGCTGCTGTCAAAGTTGTTTTACCATGGTCAACGTGACCTATTGTACCGATATTAACGTGGGGTTTACTTCTTTCAAATTTTTCTTTTGCCATTGATATTCTCCTCCTTTTTTCAGTAACGTACTGAATTTTAATTATTGGTTTAATTATTTATCTGCAGGAAATATAGCTATATTTCCTGCATTTTTAACTGATTCATTACCTTAAATTAATGTTTAGCTGTTGTTTCTTTCTCCAACAATTTCATCTTGTATGTTTTTAGGCACTTCCTCAAAATGGCTTATCTGCATTGAGAAGGTACCTCTACCTTGTGTTTTAGAACGCAACGCCGTTGCGTAACCAAACATTTCAGCCAATGGAACATTAGCCGTTATAACCTGTGAGCCATTTTTGGCTTCCATACCTTCAATTTTTCCTCTTCTTGAGTTTAAGTCACCCATAACATCTCCCATATAATCTTCAGGAGTTACAACATCTACTTTCATCACAGGTTCTAAAAGTACGCATTTTGCTTTTTTCAAAGCTTCTTTCAGAGCCATGGAACCTGCAATTTTAAATGCCATCTCTGATGAGTCTACCTCGTGGTATGAACCATCATAAAGGGTAACTTTTATATCTACAACAGGATAACCACCTAAAATACCATTATTCATAGCCTCCTGGATCCCGGCATCAACAGCTGGAATGTATTCCTTAGGAATAGCCCCTCCAACTATCTTGTTGACAAATTCATAGCCGGTACCTGGTTCTTTGGGCTCAACTTCAATCATACAGTGGCCGTACTGACCTCTACCACCTGACTGTCTAACAAATTTACCTTCTGCTTTAACTGCATTCTTAATTGTTTCTTTGTATGCAACCTGTGGGCTGCCTACATTTGCTTCAACTTTAAATTCTCTAAGCATACGGTCTACAATAATTTCTAGATGGAGTTCTCCCATTCCTTCAATTATTGTCTGACCTGTATCCTTATCTGTGTGAGCCCTGAATGTTGGGTCTTCCTCTGATAACTTTTGGAGAGCAATGGACATTTTATCCTGTCCCGCCTTTGTCTTTGGCTCTATTGCCACAGATATAACGGGTTCCGGAAACTCCATTGACTCTAGGATAACAGGATTGTTCTCATCACATAATGTATCTCCTGTTCCTGTATCTTTAAGCCCAACAGCTGCAGCTATATCCCCGGAATAAACTGCGTCAACTTCCTCCCTATGGTTTGCATGCATCAATAATATTCTTCCTAGTCTTTCCTTTTTGCCTTTTGATGCATTATAAACATATGAACCTGAATTAATCTTTCCGGAGTAAACCCTGAAGAAGCAGAGCTTACCAACATATGGGTCAGTCATAATCTTAAATGCCAATGCAGAGAAAGGTTCATCATCATCTGCATGCCTTTCTATTTCCGTTTCACCGTCTAAAGATACACCTTTAATTGATGGTATATCCACAGGTGAAGGCATATAGTCTACAATTGCATCCAGTAGCTGAGGCACTCCTTTATTTTTGTATGAAGAACCACATATAACAGGTATCATGTCAACTTTTATAGTAGCACTTCTAATTCCTGCTTTTATTTCTTCTTCAGTTAATTCTTCACCTTCAAGGTATTTCATCATTAACTCTTCGTCTTGCTCTGAAATGGTTTCGATAAGCTTGGTCCTGTATTCTTCAGCTAATTCCTTCATATCATCAGGAATTTCTTTTTCCTCTACATTCCTTCCAAGCTCATCTACAAAATAATATGCTTTCATTTTAACAAGGTCAATTATACCTTCAAAAGTATCTTCTTTACCAATAGGTAATTGTATAGGAACAGCATTAGCCTGCAGTCTTTCCTTCATCATGTCTAAACAATTGTAAAAATCTGCCCCCACAATATCCATTTTATTAATATATGCAAGACGTGGTACATTATATCTGTCAGCTTGTCTCCATACAGTCTCCGATTGAGGTTCAACTCCTCCCTTAGCACAGAAAACAGTTACTGAGCCGTCTAAAACTCTTAATGACCTCTCAACCTCAACGGTAAAATCAACGTGCCCCGGCGTATCAATAATGTTTATTCTTGTATCTTTCCACTGGGCAGTAGTTGCAGCAGATGTTATGGTAATACCTCTCTCCTGTTCTTGCTCCATCCAGTCCATAGTTGCTGTCCCGTCATGTGTCTCACCAAGTTTATGGACTCTGCCTGTATAAAAAAGTATACGTTCAGTTGTAGTGGTTTTACCTGCATCTATATGGGCCATTATCCCTATATTTCTTGTTCTCTCTAAACTAAATTGCCTGGGCATTATAACCTTCCTTTCAAAATTAGCACATACACTGCTCATTGTTTAAATTAATTTTGTCATCTCAATCATTAAAATTATATTAATTGTATAATTATAATTATATAAATTTTTTTCTATATAAATTATACAAAATTATAATAATTATTTATTATATTATAAATTTTTATATAATAAATTTGTATTACCATCTGTAGTGAGCAAAAGCTTTGTTTGCTTCCGCCATCTTATGGGTATCTTCTTTCTTTTTAAATGCTCCACCCATACCATTTGTGGCATCTAATATTTCAGCTGCCAATCTTTCTTTCATGGTTCTTTCCCCTCTTAGCCTTGCATAGTTAACCAACCATCTAAGACCAAGAGTCTGCCTTCTTTCAGGCCTTACTTCTACAGGAACCTGGTATGTGGCTCCACCCACCCTGCGGGCTTTTACCTCAAGTACAGGCATTACATTATTTAATGCTTGTTCAAAAACCTCAAGGGGATCTTTACCTGTTTTTTCCTTTATGATGTCAAAAGCACCGTAGCAAATCTTTTGAGCTACTCCCTTTTTTCCATCAAGCATAATGTTGTTAATAAGTTTTGTAACAACTTTATCATTATACACTGGATCAGGCAAAACATCCCTCTTTGGTACATATCCTTTTCTTGGCACTTTTCTTCCCTCCTTTAATATGGTTATGATATAATATCATCGGTACTCGGCGGTTTTTCACCGTCGTCAAGTGCAACGTACATGCAATATATATTAAACAGCGTACAAAGCACTTATTAGTATTTGATTATAATATTTTTTCATACATGTGTCATGCACCTTGTATGAATGTTATTATTTAGCCCCGCCCTTCGGTCTTTTTGCACCATACTTTGAGCGCGCCTGCATTCTGTTAGCTACACCAGCAGCATCAAGAGTCCCACGTATAATGTGGTATCTAACACCTGGAAGGTCTTTAACCCTTCCTCCCCTTATAAGAACAACACTGTGTTCCTGTAAATTATGTCCTATTCCTGGTATATAAGCAGACACTTCTATACCATTAGTTAGACGGACTCTCGCCACTTTTCTCAAAGCAGAGTTTGGCTTTTTAGGAGTACTCGTTTTAACAACGGTACAAACACCCCTCTTTTGAGGACTGCTTACATTTGTCATCTTCTTCTTAAGAGAATTATATCCCTTTTGAAGAGCAGGTGCGTCTGATTGCTTCCCAATGGACTTTCTGCCTTTTCTAACTAACTGGTTAAAGGTTGGCATCTTTCTACCTCCTTTCCTTTTTATTCATTATTCTGACACAATTGCGCGAATAAGCTTTTATATAGGTTAAGTTATAATCTATTTTAGAACACTTACTACAGCTGCACCAACATCAATCCCACAAGCTCTACCTAATTGCTTCATACTGTCTGTATACACTATTGGTATATCTTTTTCCTCACATAAGTCAATTATCTTTGATACAACCCGTTCTTCCGCATCTTTTGCTATATACACTTTCTCCACTATTCCCTTTTGCACAGCTTTTAATGATTGTTTTAACCCAACCATTTTATTAATATTTTTAAAATCATCCAACTTAACTTAACCTCCCTGCCAATGCTACAGGATGATAAAGCTAATTAATTATAATGAAAATACATACTGAAATATTGTATCATTCATAAACTTTATTTGTCAAGATATTAATTTGTTTTTATTTAAATTGCACTACTCAATTACCGTACTTATACTTATATCCTTGTACCTGCTCATACCTGTTCCTGCAGGTATTAATTTACCTATAATAACATTTTCTTTCAATCCCACTAATGGATCTACTTTTCCTTTTATTGCTGCCTCAGTTAATACTCTTGTTGTCTCCTGGAATGATGCAGCAGATAAGAAGGATTCGGTAGCCAGTGATGCTTTTGTAATTCCTAATAAAACTCTCTTTCCGGTTGCTGGTCTTAAGCCTTCTGCTATTATTCTTGCATTTTCTTCTTCAAAGTCAAATACATCTACCAGGCTTCCCGGTAATAAATTTGTATCTCCCGCATCATCAACTTTCATCTTTCTGAGCATCTGTCTTACAATTACTTCAATATGCTTGTCATTTATTTCAACACCCTGAAGCCTGTAAACCCTTTGAACTTCATGAAGAAGGTATGCCTCAACGCCCTCAAGACCCTTTATTTTTAGTATATCATGAGGGTTAACGGAACCTTCTGTAAGTTCGTCACCGGCTTCAACCATGTCCCCGTCAGAAACCTTCAGCCTGGAACCATATGGAATCAAATAAGTCTTTGTCTCTCCATCTTCTGAAGTAACAACGGCTTCTCTTTTCTTCTTTGTCTCAACAATCTTAACAGTTCCCGGTATCTCTGATATAATTGCAAGTCCTTTTGGCTTTCTGGCTTCAAACAATTCCTCAACACGTGGAAGACCTTGTGTAATGTCATCTCCTGCAACCCCACCTGTGTGGAATGTTCTCATGGTAAGCTGTGTTCCAGGTTCACCTATAGACTGTGCAGCAATAATTCCTACTGCTTCACCTACATTACATTCTTCACCTGTTGCAAGGTTTGCACCATAACATTTTGCACAAACACCATATTCTGCATGACAAGTGAGCACCGATCTGATTCTGACTTTTTTAATGCCTGCTTCTATTATCCTGTCAGCATCTTCATCGGTTATAAGCCTGTCAGTTTCAACAATTATTTCCCCTGTTTCAGGATGAACAACAGGTACAGCAGGGTATCTTCCCACCAGTCTTTCATGTAGTGGTTCTATTACTTCCCCTGCATCATCCCTGATATCTGAAACCTCTATTCCTTTTCTTGTTCCACAGTCTACTTCTCTTACTATAACATCCTGGCTCACGTCAACAAGACGTCTTGTGAGGTAACCTGAGTCAGCAGTTCTTAATGCTGTGTCTGCCAATCCCTTTCTGGCTCCGTGAGTTGATATAAAGAATTCCATAACGTTTAGTCCCTCACGGAAGTTTGCCTTTATTGGAACCTCTATTGTCTTACCCTGTGTATCTGCCATAAGTCCCCTCATTCCGGCAAGCTGCTTAATTTGGTTTATATTACCTCTCGCTCCGGACTGTGACATCATGTAAACAGGGTTAAATCTGTCCAGATTATCTATGAGAGCCTGGGTTATTTTTTCAGATGCTTCAGTCCAAGCTGCTATAACTGAATTATATCTCTCTTCATTTGAAATAAGTCCTCTCTTATACTGCTTAATTATCTTTTCTATCTTTTCTTCTGTTTCTTTTATATATTTTGCTTTAACTTCAGGTATTACCATATCAGATACACTTATGGTAATAGCACCTTTTGTGGAATATTTAAATCCTAATGCTTTAATATGGTCCAAAAGAACAGCTGTCTTGGTTGTTCCATGTACTTTTATGCACCTGTCAATTATTTTTCTAAGCTCATTTTTCCCAACAAGGAAATTTACTTCAAAATCAAAAGCTGTTTCAGGATTTTTTCTGTCAACAAATCCTAAATCCTGGGGAATTACTTCATTAAACAGTACTCTTCCAACTGTAGTCTCAACTAATTTAGTTTTGAGAACACCGTCAAATACCCTTTCCCTTCTTACTTTAATTTTTGAATGAAGGGTTATATCACCGTTGTCATATGCCATTATTGCTTCTTCCGGAGATACAAATACTCTTCCTTCCCCTTTTTCTACTTCTTTTTCAATGGTCATATAATAACATCCCAAAACCATGTCCTGGGTAGGCACAGCAACAGGTTTTCCATCCTGGGGCTTTAACAGGTTGTTGGCAGATAGCATTAAAAACCTTGCTTCTGCTTGTGCTTCAGCAGAAAGAGGTACGTGAACAGCCATCTGGTCACCGTCAAAGTCTGCGTTATAAGCAGTACAAACCAAAGGATGAAGTTTTAATGCCCTACCTTCCACAAGAACAGGTTCAAAAGCCTGAATTCCAAGCCTGTGAAGGGTTGGTGCACGGTTTAGAAGTACCGGGTGTTCTTTAATTACTTCCTCCAATACGTCCCATACTTCTTCCTTTACCCTCTCTACCATTCTCTTTGCACTTTTTATATTATGGGCTAGTTCATCATTAACCAGCTTTTTCATCACAAAAGGCTTAAATAACTCTAAAGCCATTTCCTTTGGAAGACCGCACTGGTATATTTTAAGCTCAGGACCTACCACTATAACGGAACGCCCTGAATAGTCAACACGTTTTCCCAATAGGTTTTGACGGAAACGCCCCTGCTTACCCTTCAACATGTCTGACAAAGACTTTAAAGGTCTGTTTCCGGGGCCTGTTACCGGTCTTCCCCTTCTTCCGTTGTCTATTAAAGCGTCTACAGCTTCCTGGAGCATTCTCTTTTCGTTCCTGACAATTATGTCCGGTGCTCCTAAATCTAAAAGTCTCTTTAACCTGTTATTTCTGTTTATAACCCTTCTGTAAAGGTCATTTAGATCTGAAGTAGCAAACCTTCCACCATCCAGCTGAACCATAGGTCTTAATTCCGGTGGTATTACCGGAATTACATCTAAAATCATCCACTCAGGTCTGTTTCCTGACTGCCTGAATGCTTCAACCACTTCAAGGCGCTTAATTGTCCTTACCCTCTTTTGACCTGTGGTTTCTTCCAGCTCTGCTCTAAGTTCCTGGGAAAGCTTATCTAAATCTATTTCCTCTAAAAGCTGCTTAACAGCTTCCGCACCCATTGATGCAGTAAATTTCATTCCAAATTTTTCTATACTGTCTCTATATTCCTTCTCAGTAAGAATTTGCTTTTTGGATAAAGGAGTCTGGCCCGGGTCGATAACTACATATGCTGCAAAGTACAGTATTTTTTCCAACGCCCTGGGAGACATATCCAGTAATAGTCCCATTCTGCTAGGAATGCCCTTAAAGTACCATATGTGAGAAACAGGTGCAGCCAGCTCAATATGCCCCATCCTTTCCCTTCTTACCTTTGAACGGGTTACTTCAACTCCGCATCTATCACAGATAATGCCTCTGTATCTTATTCTCTTATATTTACCACAGTGGCACTCCCAGTCCTTCTGGGGTCCAAATATTCTTTCGCAAAACAGACCATCTCTTTCAGGCTTTAACGTTCTATAGTTTATGGTCTCAGGTTTTTTTACTTCTCCCCGGGACCATTCTCTTATCTTTTCCGGAGAAGCCAAACCTATTCTTATTGAATCAAAATTATTTAGTTCAAACACGGCCAATTCTCCTTTCTTTATATTTCTTCACTATCCAGACTGTCATCTAAATCATCAGCAAACAAATCTTCATCAAGATTATCCTCTAAATCACTGTCATTAATAACATTAGTTATGTCTGAAAAATCCAAATCATCAACATCTAAGCCGTCACCTAAATCATCACCTAAGTCAACATCCAAACCGCTGTCTAAGTCACTGTCTAAGCTACCGTCTGAATTATCATCTAAATCCGGGTCATCAACACCGTCAATCCCGCCTAAAATGCCTCCGTCTTCTCTTCCCTCCAAGCTCACATTCAGCTCTTCAAAGTCATCATCCACAGATTCTTTTATCGCTATTTCTTCTTTTTCTTCTGAGTAAACTTTTACATCCAAAGCAAGACTCTGAAGCTCTTTAATTAAAACTTTAAAGGATTCCGGAATTCCAGGCTCTGGAACGTTTTCTCCTTTTACTATTGCTTCGTATGTCTTAACCCTTCCGGTAACATCGTCTGATTTAACTGTAAGTATTTCCTGCAGTGTATATGCAGCACCGTAAGCTTCAAGAGCCCACACTTCCATCTCCCCAAACCTCTGACCTCCAAATTGTGCCTTACCGCCCAGAGGCTGCTGGGTTACAAGGGAGTATGGTCCCGTTGAGCGGGCATGTATTTTATCATCAACAAGGTGAGCAAGTTTTAACATGTACATATATCCAACAGTTACCCTGTTTTCAAAAGGCTCACCGGTTCTTCCATCGTAAAGGATTGTCTTTCCGTCTTCACTAAGACCTGCTTTTTTCAGTGTCTCAACTATATCCTCTTCTGTAGCCCCGTCAAATACAGGAGTTGCTATTTTCCACCCTAAAGCTTTAGCAGCATATCCTAAGTGAACTTCCAATACCTGCCCTATATTCATACGGGAAGGAACGCCCAAGGGGTTTAATACTATTTCTAAGGGTGTGCCGTCCGGTAAAAAGGGCATATCCTCTTCCGGAAGAATCCTTGAAATAACACCTTTGTTTCCATGCCTTCCTGCCATTTTGTCCCCGACAGATATTTTTCTCTTTTGGGCAACATAAACCCTGACAAGCTGATTCACTCCCGGTGTTAATTCGTCGCCGCTTTCTCTTGTAAATACCTTTACATCCACAACTATACCTGACTCACCATGAGGTACACGCAAGGATGTATCACGGACTTCCCTGGCCTTTTCTCCAAAAATAGCCCTTAAAAGTCTTTCCTCTGCTGTAAGCTCCGTTTCTCCTTTTGGAGTAACCTTTCCAACCAGAATGTCCCCTGACCTTACCTCAGCCCCGATTCTGATTATTCCTCTTTCATCTAAATCCTTCAAAGAATCTTCGCTGACATTCGGTATATCCCTGGTTATTTCCTCTGGTCCTAACTTTGTATCCCTTGCTTCCGCCTCATACTCTTCAATGTGGATAGATGTAAATACATCTTCTTTAACCAGTTTTTCGCTTATCAATATAGCATCCTCGTAGTTGTAGCCTTCCCATGCCATAAAGCCTACCAGGACGTTTTTACCCAGTGCCAGTTCTCCATTATGTGTTGAAGGACCGTCAGCTATAACATCGTCTTTTTCAACTCTTTCCCCTTTTTTAACAATAGGTCTCTGATTTATACATGTTCCCTGGTTAGAGCGTAGATATTTTAAAAGCCTGTATTCATCTTTTGTACCTTCATCTTTTTTAATAATTATTTTGTTAGCAGTTACCTTTTCAACTACACCAGGATTCTTTGCTAAAACAACTACCCCTGAATCCCTTGCTGCCTTGTATTCAATACCTGTTCCTATGATAGGCGATTCTGTCTTTATAAGAGGTACCGCCTGACGCTGCATGTTCGCCCCCATAAGGGCACGGTTAGCGTCGTCATTCTCAAGGAACGGTATTAGTGAAGTAGCCACAGAAACCAATTGTTTTGGCGAAACGTCCATAAAGTCAACTTTATTTTTCTCTATTTCCAAAAACTCATCCTTATACCTGCATATAACTCTCCTGTCAACAAACCTGCCCTCTTCATCCAAAGGCTCGTTTGCCTGTGCTATTAAGTACTCATCTTCCTCATCAGCAGTGAGGTAATGTATCTCATCTGTAACAATCATATTTTCTTTATCAACTTTTCTATAAGGAGCTTCTATAAAGCCGTATTCGTTTACCCTTGCATAAGTACTGAGAGAACCTATAAGACCAATGTTAGGTCCTTCAGGAGTTTCTATAGGACATATTCTTCCATAGTGGGAATGGTGAACGTCACGTACTTCAAAGCCTGCTCTTTCCCTGCTAAGTCCCCCTGGTCCTAATGCACTAAGCCTTCTTTTATGGGTCAGCTCAGCTAACGGGTTTGTCTGATCCATAAACTGGGACAGCTGGCTGCTTCCAAAAAACTCTTTAATTGCCGCTGCAACAGGTCTTATGTTTATCAGGGCCTGAGGGGTAACAATGTCCATATCCTGTATGGTCATTCTCTCCCTTACCACTCTCTCCATTCTGGACAAGCCTATGCGGAACTGGTTTTGCAAAAGCTCTCCCACTGAACGGAGCCTTCTGTTGCCTAAGTGGTCTATATCATCTATATGTCCAATCCTGTAATTAAGATTAATAATATAGCTTATAGAAGCAATTATATCCTCTACAGTCAGGTATTTTGGAACAAGATCATCAATTCTACCCTTTAGCACAGCCTTAAGCTTTTCTTTGCTTACACCTTCATTTTCTTCTAGTAATGATTTTAATACGCTGTATTTAACCTTTTCCGTAATACCAATTTCCTTAGGGTCAAAGTCAATATAGTCTTTAATTTCCACCATACCGTTTCCAATTACTTTAACCCTTTTACCGTCTACATTGAGATAAACTTCATTAATACCTGCATTTTGAACTGCTTCTGCAGTTTCTCTCTCAATCTTTTCCCCTTTAGAAACAATTATTTCACCGGTCTGGGGGTTTACAATATCTTCGTCTGATATAAAATTATTTATCCTGCTTGCAAGAGAAAGCTTTTTATTAAATTTAAATCTTCCGAACTTAGCTAAATCATACCTTCTAGGGTCAAAAAATAAATTGTTTAAAAGTGTTCTGGCACTTTCAACTGTAGGCGGCTCACCCGGTCTTAACCTCTTATATATTTCTATAAGACCCTCATCTTCAGTTTTTGCGCTATCCTTTTGTATTGTTGCAATAACTTTTTCATCTTCCCCTAAAAGATCTGTAATTTCTATATCCGTTCCGTATCCTAGTGCCCTAACTAAAACAGTTATAGGTAATTTTCTCGTCCTGTCTATCCTAACCCATATTACATCATTAGCGTCCGTTTCATATTCAAGCCATGCACCCCTGTTTGGAATAACAGTATTTGAATAAAGTTTCTTACCGGTTTTGTCGTACTTCATTGAATAATAAATACCCGGTGATCTTACCAGCTGACTCACTATAGCTCTTTCTGCCCCGTTTATAACAAACGTACCGTTCTCAGTCATTAAAGGAAAATCACCCATGAAAATTTCCTGCTCTTTTACTTCCCCTGTCTCCTTATTAATTAAACGCACTTTCACCTTTAAAGGAGCAGAATAAGTAGCATCTCTTTCTTTACATTCCTCTACAGAATACTTAGGTTTTTCATTTAATGAGTAGTCAACAAACTCCAAAATCAAATTCCCTGTATAATCGGTAATGGGAGATACATCTCTAAAAACTTCCCTTAACCCTTCCTCTAAAAACTGATTATAGGAGTTTTTCTGAATTTCAATCAGATTTGGCATATCAATGACTTCTTTAATTCTTGAGTAGCTCATTCTGACATTTTTACCATATTTCACCGGATGCACATGAACCATTAATATCACCTCATATATCAGACTTTTGTCTTTTAACTGCTTATACAAAACATAAATTTTAAATATATAAATTAATACAAAGCCCCTTGACAGTAATTAGAATTTTTTTATTACTGCAGAGCTTCGTAGTATTGTAAAAAAAATAGCGCTTATTTTTTTGTAATGTTATAAAATAGTAATCCTTTTCTACATAAGAACATTGTTAACAAATATTGTCTTATTTATTCCCCAACTTCTATAAACTATTAAAAAAATTTATCTAAAAGGCTCTTTAATCCCGCTTAAATCACATATTTATCAATAAGTACTTGCCAAATCAAATATAATGTTTTAAAATACATTTTGTGTTTGTATAATTTTTAGTATTGAAAGAAAAAGAATCAAATACTGAAATTACACGCAGTATATTATTTTAGCATATGTCATTAAAGTTGTCAATATTTTTTGTCCTTTTTAATGTTAACTTTTTTAAAATTCAAATTATGTAATTTAAAGTTTTGTATCCTTGACAATGGACTTTTCTAAAAAAAGAACAACTGACATTTTAAAATGCCTGTTGTTCTTTTTTAATACCTGTTTTAATGACAATTCTGCCAAAGGCCAATGTAAATAGCCGGAGTAATAAATTACTTAATTTCTACAGTTGCTCCAACTTCTTTTAATTTAGCCTCAATTTCAGTAGCTTCTTCTTTAGAAACGCCTTCTTTAAGTGTCTTTGGTGCTCCGTCAACCATGTCTTTAGCTTCTTTTAGTCCAAGACCTGTTATTTCCCTTACAACTTTAATTACTTTAATTTTCTCTGAACCTACATCTTTTAATACAACATCAAATTCTGACTTTTCTTCTGCTGCAGCTGCTCCACCGCCACCTGCTGCTGGCGCTGCCGCTACTGCTACAGGTGCTGCTGCTGATACACCAAATTCTTCTTCTAATTCCTTAACTAATTCTGATAGTTCTAAAACTGTCAAATTTTTAACTTCTTCTATTAATTTTGTAACTTTTTCACTAGCCATTTTATATACCTCCAAAATTCTTTTTTTTACTTAATTTTTATTTTTTACTTAATTTTTTTGTCTTGATTTTCTGTTTTTTTAATAAGTTCTTTAGGTCATTAATTTCTTTGTGAATAAATTTATTAAGTCATTAACTTAATGTTCAGAAATCTTTTTATGCAGCCACTAAGCTGATGCCTCTTTCTTTTGTTCTGCAATTGCATTTAAAGCAACAACCAATCCTCTTATATTTCCATTTAGAACATTTACCAAACCATACAAAGGTGACTTCATTCCGCCTACTACCTTTGCAATTAGTTCTTCCTTTGAAGGCAGTTCTGCTATTGCATTTAATTCCTCAGCACTGAATACTTTGCCTTCAACTATACCGGCTTTAAGCTGTATTTTTTTATGTTTTTTTGAATACTCAGTGAGTATTTTAGCCGGCGCAATAACATCTTCAGTACTCATAGCTATAGCTGTGGGGCCTTTCAGGTATTCCTCCAATTCAGTTATGTCATTTTTCTCTAATGCAAGCTTTATCAAATTGTTCTTTACTACCCTGTACTCCACCCCTGACTTTCTCATGGCGGTTCTCATTTCAGTATCCTCTTCAACTGTAACCCCTTTGTAGTCAGCTATTACTACGGTTTTTGCTTCTTTGATTTTTTCAGCTAATTGATTTACCGCTTCTATTTTTTTCTGAAGTATTCTTTCACTTGGCACTAATTTTTCACCTCCTCATTTTAAAAACACATAAAACAACAAAAATTAAAAATCCCCTGTATGCACACAGACATAGAGGGGATTAGTAATAATCCATCGTATCAAACCTATACCTCGGCAGGAAGACAAACTTTGCCTTTACGTATCTTAATACAACCTGCTGTCTGTGGCATAACTATGCAGTTTTTTGATTATATTTCATTTTATTTATAAGGACTCACCAATTTCTTTTAATTATCGGTTTTATCCCTTTAGTCATTTATCCTTTGAGCATTTACCTTAATGCCGGGTCCCATAGTGGAAGCAAGAACAACACTTTTTAGGTACTGCCCCTTTGCCGCTGCAGGCTTTGCTTTTATAATAGCTCCCATTAAAACACGGAAATTATCTAAAAGTTTCTCTGTTCCAAAGGATACTTTTCCGATAGGGCAGTGTATAATATTAGTTTTGTCAAGTCTATACTCAATTTTACCTGATTTTATTTCTTTAACTGCCTTTTCTACTTCCATTGTTACAGTTCCTGCTTTAGGGTTTGGCATTAATCCTTTAGGTCCTAAAACCCTACCTAGTCTACCTACAACCCCCATCATATCAGGAGTAGCTACCACAACATCAAATTCAAACCAATTATCTTTTTGGATTTTAGTTACAAGTTCTTCTGCTCCTACAAAATCTGCACCTGCTTGTTCTGCCTCTCTTGCCTTGTCACCTTTTGCAAAAACAAGCACTCTTACATCTTTACCTGTTCCATGAGGCAGCACAACTGCTCCTCTAACCTGCTGATCTGCATGTCTTGAGTCAACACCCAGTCTTATATGGGCTTCTACAGTTTCATCAAACTTTGCTCTGGCTGTCTTTTGAACTAACTCAATAGCCTCAGTTGGATCATATAACTTTAATCTATCTACAAGCTTTGCGCTTTCAAGATATTTCTTTCCTCTTTTCATTTTTTCACACTCCTTTGTGGTAATTATATCCGGAAACTTATGTTCCTCCCACTGCTAATTTCCTTAAAATACAAGGAAATTAAGCTTCGATTTCTATTCCCATACTTCTGGCAGTTCCTGCAATCATTCTCTCCGCCGCTTCAATGCTTGCTGCATTTAAGTCAGGCATTTTGAGCTCAGCTATCTTTCTCAATTCCGCCTTTGGCAGGGTTGCAACTTTCTCCTTATTTGGAACACCAGAAGCTTTTTCTATTTTGCAAGCTTTCTTAATCAGCACAGACGCTGGTGGTGTTTTTGTAACAAATGTGAATGATCTGTCAGCATAGACTGTTATAATTACAGGAATAATCATTCCTGCCTGGCTTGCAGTTCTTTCATTGAACTCTTTACAAAAGCCCATTATGTTAACACTATGCTGACCTAATGCTGGTCCAACCGGTGGAGCCGGAGTTGCTTTTCCCGCAGGAATTTGAAGTTTTATATAGCCGATAACTTTTTTAGCCACATTTTCCACCTCCCAATTAAATTACACCTTGTTTATATTTTCTGAATTTGAAAGAGTTCCAATTCTACAGGAGTTTCTCTTCCAAACATAGATACAGAAACACGTACTTTCTTCTTTTCCAAATTTATTTCTTCAACTGTTCCGATAAAGTTTTCTAACGGACCAGAAATTACCCTGACATTGTCTCCTATTTCATAGTCCAGCACAGGAGCAAATTCTTCAACTCCCATTGCCTTAATTTCCTCATCGGATAACGGCACAGGTTTAGAACCCGGACCTACAAAACCAGTAACTCCTCGGGTATTTCTAACAACATACCAGGACTCATCAGTCATTACCATTTTTACCAAAACATACCCGGGGAAGACCTTTTTTAAAGATGTCTTTTTCTTGCCATCTTTAATTTCAATCTGTTCTTCCATAGGTACGACAATATCTAAAATGTAATCCTGCATATTTCTGTTTTCAACTATTTTTTCAAGGTTAGCCTTTACCTTGTTTTCATACCCGGAATAGGTATGTACAACGTACCACTTTCCATTATCAGGTGCTTCGTTATTCTGCATAAGCCCTGAATCCTCCTTTGTCAACTATAAATCCAGGTGGCAACAAATATTAATACATATTCACATAATAGTGCATGTTCTAAATTGCGTATTAAAAGCAAATTTAACTTTTATACGTAAATTAGGGCCCTTAGCAGGTTTAAACCATAATCAAACAACCAAATGAAGATACCCAGTATCAAACACATAATCAACACTGTAAGAGTATTGTTTATAAGTTGGTTTTTTGTGGGCCATATAACTTTTTTTAATTCGTTTTTAACATCTTTAAAAAATTTTGAAAAACGTCCCTTTGCACTACTAGTCTTTGGATTTTTTGTTTTTTGAGCCATTTTAAACATCTCCATTACTTTTTATTTCATAATTAAACTATATTACCCAATAATAGTCCAATTACTATCTTGTTTCTTTATGGCTTGTGTGTTTACGGCAAAATTTGCAATACTTTCTCATTTCAAGTCTGTCAGGATCGTTTTTTCTGTTCTTCATGGTATTGTAATTTCTCCGCTTGCATTCCCCACACGCTAATGTAATTTTAACTCTCATATCTTCCACACCTCCAACAAACCTGTCTATAGCTAAATTTATATAAATGCCTATCAATATCTTTAGCCAAAAAAAAAAAAAGACGTACTACCTGAAACAACAAATAGTTTATCACGTATGCTTTTAAAAGTCAAGCTGACTTTTAGAATTTTTTATAAAAAATCAAATTTTTTATTGTATTTTTTAAAATCTTTTAAAAAGCATGGGATAAACCCACGCTTTTTAAAAGAATTACTCTTCTATTAATTCATCAATTGCCGCACCAGGTGGTACTATAGGGAAAACTTTTTCGTCTTTGTCAATTTCAAAGTTTATCACCACAGGTGTGTCCTTTGAAGCAAGGGCTTCTTTTAGGGCATCATCCACTTCCTCAGGCTTTGTAACATTCATTCCTATTGCCCCGTAAGCTTTGGCCAAGGCTACAAAATCCGTTCCCCTGTCTATGGATGTAGCTGAATACCTGCTGTCATAAAAGAGATTTTGCCACTGCCTCACCATTCCCAAAGCACGGTTGTTGAATATTGCCACCACTATAGGAAGTTTGTATTCAACTGCTGTGGCAAGCTCGTTACAATTCATTCTAAAGCTTCCGTCCCCTGCAACATTTATTACTTTTTTATCAGGAAGCCCTATTTGAGCTCCTATGCATGCACCAAGACCATATCCCATAGTGCCCAGCCCTCCGGATGAGAGGAACTGTCTTGGGGAGCTGTATTTATAAAACTGTGCCGCCCAAATCTGATGCTGGCCTACTTCTGTAGTTATTACAGCTTTCCCCCCTGTAAGCTCATACATTCTCTCTAGGATATAGCTTGGTTTTAGTTCACCCTTTGTCCGGGATTTTAATGGATAAGCTTTTTTCCACTCGTCAATTTTTTTATTCCATTCACTATATTCCTTTTCATCAACTTTTTCAGTTATTTTTTCAAGTATCTTTTTGATATTTCCTATAAGAGGATAATGCACAACTATATTTTTCCCAATCTCAGCCGGATCCACATCTATATGCATTATTTTAGCTTTTGGCGCAAATCTTTCAACATTGCTGATTACCCTGTCGCTAAACCTTGCACCTATTGCAATAAATAGATCTGATTCAGATACTGCAAGGTTGGTAGTCTTGGTTCCATGCATACCTATCATACCCATGTATAAATCATTGGTTCCCGGAAAAGACCCCATACCCATTAATGTTGTTGTAACAGGTATTTTGGTTTTCTCAGCAAACTTAATTAATTCTTCATTGGCTCCTGCTATGGAAACCCCGCCACCTGAAAGTATAATAGGCTTTTGGGACTCATTTATTACCTTTACAGCCTCGTCTATTTTGTCTTCCTTTACCTTTATAGGAATTTCTTTTACCGGTTCCGGCTCTTTAGGTGTGTACTCAGCCACCGCCGCAGTTACATCCTTACATATGTCAATTAGTACAGGTCCAGGTCTTCCTTCCTTTGCAATTCTAAAAGCATCTCTTACTATATCAGCAAGTTTGTTAACGTCCTTTACGATATAATTATGCTTTGTAATGGGCATTGTAATGCCTGTTATATCCACTTCCTGGAAGGAATCTTTGCCAAGGAGGCTTGTTGCAACTTGTCCTGTTATAGCCACTACAGGCACTGAATCCATGTATGCAGTTGCAATACCTGTAACCAAATTGGTAGCCCCGGGGCCTGATGTAGCTAGACAAACTCCCACCTTGCCTGTGGCTCTTGCATAGCCGTCCGCTGCGTGGGAAGCCCCTTGCTCGTGGGAAACCAATATATGCCTTATGGAATCTTTGGCTTTATACAGTGCATCATAAATATTCAGCACTGCACCTCCCGGGAAACCAAAAATTGTATCCACACCCTGTTCCTTTAAACACTCTATTAATATTTCTGCACCTGTTAATTTCATACCCTTACCTCCATAATTCTTTTCTCTTCTCTTCTCAAATACAGTCATTATATATGCCTTTCAGCCTTATATATGCCTTTTTTCCGTTACAGACCTTTATCCTGTAGTTATTTTAATACAGCTCCTGTACTTGCAGATGTAACAAGTCTTGCGTACCTTCCCAGGTAACCTTTTGTTATCTTAGGTTCAGGGGCTTTCCACTCCTTCATTCTCTCCTGTAGTTCAGCATCAGATATTTCAACATTAAGCTTTCCTTCATTTATGTCAATGTGAATAATATCCCCTTCCCTGACAACTGCAATTGGCCCTCCTTCCATTGCCTCCGGTGAAACGTGACCAATGGAAGCACCTCTTGTTGCTCCTGAAAAACGCCCGTCAGTAATTAGTGCAACATCTTTATCAAGACCCATTCCGGCAATAGCAGAAGTAGGTCCTAACATCTCTCTCATTCCGGGGCCGCCCTTAGGTCCTTCATATCTTATGATAACTACATCCCCTTTATTAATTTTACCTTCATATATGGCTTTTATAGCATCATCTTCTGAATCAAAGACCCTTGCCGGTCCTTTGTGAACAAGCATCTCCTCTGCAACTGCAGCCCTTTTTACAACTGCACCGTCAGGTGCCAGATTACCTCTTAAAACGGCTATTCCACCAGTTTCACTGTATGGGTTGTCCACACTTCTTATAACATCATAATCTAAAACCTCTGCCTTTTCAATGTTTTCTCTAATGGTCTTTCCTGTAACCGTCATAAGGTCTAAATGCAGCAAATTCTTTTTGGAGAGTTCTTTCATAACAGCCTGAACCCCTCCTGCTGCATAAAGGTCTTGAATATGGTGATGTCCTGCCGGTGCTAATTTGCACAGGTTAGGAACCTTACTGCTTATTTCATTTACTATATCTAAATTAATTTCCACTCCTGCCTCATTTGCAATGGCGGGTAAATGCAGTATTGAATTTGTTGAACAGCCTAAGGCCATGTCAACGGTCAGTGCATTTTCAAAGGCTTTTTCAGTTAAAATATCTGATGGCCTTATATTCTTTTCTACCATTTCCATAACTTTCATGCCTGCATATTTTGCAAGACGGAGTCTTTCTGCATACACAGCCGGTATTGTCCCGTTACCTGGAAGCCCAAGTCCTAATACTTCCGTGAGGCAATTCATTGAGTTGGCTGTAAACATTCCGGAACATGAACCGCAGCTTGGACATGCATAATTTTCACAGTCTAAAACATCTTCTTCACTCATCTTGCCGGCCTTGTACGCTCCCACCGCCTCAAAAACGCTGTTTAAATCCAAAAATTTTCCTCCCCGCTTAATGGATAGCATTGGTCCGCCGCTTATTACAACAGATGGCACATTAATTCTGGCAGCGGCCATCAGCATACCGGGAACTATTTTATCGCAGTTAGGTATAAAAACCATACCGTCAAAACTATGGGCAAGTCCCATGGCTTCGCATGAATCGGCAATAAGCTCCCTTGTAGCAAGGGAATATTTCATACCTACATGTCCCATGGCTATGCCGTCACAAACACCTATAGCACCAAATTCAACAGGTGTTCCGCCTGCCATTCTTATTCCTGCTTTCACTGCTTCTGTAATTTTATCTAAATGAGTATGTCCAGGAATTATCTCGCTTTTAGAATTTGCTATACCTATTAATGGTCTTGAGATTTCTTCGTCAGTATATCCCATTGCTTTAAATAAAGACCTGTGGGGTGCTCTTTCTATACCTTTTTTAACAGCATCACTTTTCATAATTCATTCCTCTCTTTCTGCAAAAAATTTGTGCTTTTGTATTAAAATTAAAAATATTTGCTTTTATATCAAATTCAAATATATTAAATTTTAAAAATGTTTTATATTTTAAAATTGTTTTATATTAATAAACTATCTATCCTTTGGGAAATATCCAGCTGACTATAAAATTATTTTCGTAAAAATATTTAGCCACAGCAGATGTTTCTATAGATTCAAAGAATCCTTTAAACAACGGTGTTGCGTGAAATAACATTAAAATTGCAAATATAATATAGATTGTTAAAAGCCCCTCTATAGCCCCCAATGCAAAACCCCCTAATTTGTCTGCCTGTTTTAAAACAGGTAACCTTGACACTTTTTTTAGAATAGATCTGGCAAATATAAGAGCTATTCTTGCAACAATATATAATAAAATCACACTGATAACGGTTGTAACAAAATTTGCCAAAACGTCACTGATTTTATCAGCTATTGATGCATAGTCAATTAATTCCCCTACATTTGGCATTTTTTCAGCCACTTTATCACTAATAAGGTTTTTCAAAAATCCCGGAAGTTTGAGCCCGTCTACCATGGATTCTGCCGCCTCTGCAGCCCCTTCATTTACTGCAGACATCTGGGCATCCTGCTGAAGCATTAATTTACCATAAATACCGGATTTGATTTTTGTAAAAATAAAAGTCCCTGCCAAAATTTTAGCCACAAACGGGGAAAATTTAACGGCTACTAAAACTGCTATAAAAAAGGATGCCAGCTTTAATAAAGAAAGCATAAGACCTTTTCTAAACCCAAAATAGCCAAACCCCAAAATAATTGCCAATACAAAAATATCAGTCCAGTTCATATTTTCACCCCATAATCACAAAATACATATTTAAATTATTAAATTAACCCACATTTTTAAATTATCAAATTAACCCACATTAAATTTGCATTTAAATATAACTACCCTATGATATATTTATAATAACAATTTTATTTTCTGCTACCACCAATATTTCTCTTTTGTTTAAAAAACCAATATACTCAATATCAGTTTTAAAATTATATTCATTTATGACTTTTCCCTGTGTATTTACAATATAAAGCTTTTTCCCTGAATTTATGGCAATAACATCTTCATCTGCCGCCAGGGCTTTTAAACTGTCTTCTATAATAAAATTTGCAAATTCCCCTCCATCCATATCATAAATAAATATATCTGATTTATTATTAAAAAAGCCTTTGCTTTCTTTTCCTATAGCTACTATTATATACTTGCCTTTAATTAAATCAAAATCATAAATACTTCCATTTACAGGTATGTTCCACTTTTCTTTTAAGTCATTACCTAAAAAGGTGATATAAGAATCCCCCACAGCCATAATAAGGTCATCTTCAATATATTTTGCAAGAGGAAAAAATCCCTCCTCAAAATCCTTTACGGTGTCCTTTTTGCTTTTTATATTATATTTTTTTAAGTGGGTAGCTGCATTCACCCCTGATGTAATGGCATAATTTAGCATAACATCTTCCCCACTTGGGGACACATTTGCTGATAAAATAAAATCATCCCCGGAATTATCAATAAAATACCTTATCCCTTCCTCATTAAACACACTGGCTGCATTTCTGCTTCTATTTTCTTCGTGAACAACAGCTACATGTCCTTTTTCGTTAATATCTGCATTTATTATGCTGCCATCTAGTTCTTTTTTCCAAAGCTCATTTATCCCCTTAAAAACAAAAATATCCTTACCCTTTACATCAGCTATCAAAAGGTATTCCCCTGAAGTCTTAATTAAAGGATTTTTAAAAGAACCACGTAAAGTCTTTTTTACCTCACCTTTTTTGTCTATAAAATCTATTTTGTCCTGTGTGCATTTTACAATGTAGCCACCGCATATTGCAAATTTCGCATTAGTGCTACCATCATAAGCTATTTCAAGAGAAACTTTTTTATCTTTTATAAGTTCATTTTTAAACAGTTCTTTAACAGATACTTCTCTTATATCTATTTCATTTAAATTTAAATATGCCGCCACCGATGTACTAATAATTATAAACACAAGTACAATAAATAACAATATATTAAATTTACCGTGCTTTTTTTTAGAACTAATATCTCTTCTAGGGATATCCAAAATAATTCACCCCTGTTTATCTTTTGTGTCTTTTTTTGGTGCATTTCTTTTTTAGTTTTCATTAGATATTAGTTATTGTACCACATGAAATAATCAGCCGCAATCTCTGTAAATATTTCAAAAATCTATTATCTAAACCTCCCGTTTTTCCTGATTAATCTGCTTTTTCTGATTAATTTAAAGCCATGTATGAGTATCACAAAAACCATAAACATTCCTGCATATCCAAAGACAGGATATATATTTGAAATAAGATTTGAAAATCCTATGGCTGACAAAGGGATTATAAGGCAGCATATTACAGGTATTAGTATTCCCCTGCTTAATTTTGTTTTGCCCCTTACCCGCTCTATAAAACCATAACCTGAAGTTATTGCAGAAATAAACATTGCAAGAAGAAGTACAATTCTATAAATGCTTCCCATAAATCTACTGCACATATCCACTATCCCTATAACAGGGAATTCAGCAGACATAACATAAGGATAAAATATATAAAGGGCGTAGTTTAAAACCAATGCTATTATACAGAGGATTCCCCCTCCTAATATCCCCCCTACGGATGCTGTTTTTTTGCTTTTCAGATATGGAAGGAGACTGCACATTACAACAACTGAAATAATGCTGTTGTAACTAGTGTATAGAAGAGATGATACAACCCAATTGTGGGTCATTTTTTTAAATCCTCCTGAAATATTAAATACAGAAGAGTCCCTGCTTAATATTATATAAATCCCGATTGTGATAATTCCGATTATAAGAATAGGTGTAATAATTGTACTTAGTGATACTATGCCCTTTACCCCTGTTAAAAAAAATATCATACATATAAAGGTCACTAATAGTATTGCAAAATAAAAAGGGATATTTATTGTGTCTGCTATTATACTTGCAACACCTGATACCATAATGCAAAAAACAGATGCCATAAAAAGGGTTACGATTATTTCCATAACCCATCCTAAACCCCACCCTACCGTGGGAAATAAAAACTCTTCGTAGTTTTGAATTCGTTCTGAATAAACTTTATTTAGTACGGTATATCCTATGAAAGAAAATAAAACCCCTGTCAGTAAAATCCCATAAAAACCACCGCTGTAATATGAAGTGAAGAATTCTGTAATTTCCCTTCCCGATGCAAACCCTGCACCAACAATTGTGGCTATATATATACTTGCCACTTTAAAAATATTTTTTGTCTCATCAAACAAAAATAACAACCCCTCACATAGAATTATACTGCTGTATAATTCTATGCAGGAGTTGTCTTTACAATTACAGTTGATTTTTTTACAATTACAGCTTAACTCTAGTCTAGAAACTCTTGCACTGCATCATAAGCTTTTAATATATCATCAATGCTTTCCTTATCGGTAATCAGTCCTGTGTAGTTGCCGTTCTTCATAGCATAATAGGTTTCATCGTCTCTTGGAATAAGCTCAATTGTAATTTCCTTTGGTTCTTTGTTGAGACGGAAGGTAACTAAAGCCTCCGGTTCTTCTTCCGGCACTTCAGCATCAATATCTATTTCTTTTACTTCTAAAGACATGAGATTTTTAAATAGTTCTTTAAATTCCCAATCCCCGTCTTCTGAAACTTTCTTTCCATCAACATAGTATTCTTCTTTTACTTCGTCTTCATTTTCATCATCACTAATTCTTTTTATTTCAACTTCAAACTCCTTACCTCCGGCTTTAGCATATGCCCCTTCCATATATTCTAAATCTTCTTCATACACATATATGTTTACAAAATAATTTAAAGATTCATCTAAGAAATTCAAAGGTGCAATGTCAACTAAAAACACTTCGGTGGTTCCCTCTAGCATTGCGTATATTTCGTTGATATAAGTATCTAGGTTCATTCCCTTTTCTTCACCTACAAGGAGTTTAACTCTTTCACCGTCAATGGTTTCAGCTTCAATAGCGTACAGTGGGTTGTCTAATCCGTAAATGCTTAAATCCTTAGCATCTTCTTCAACAAAGTCTTGTACTATTGTCCTTATAAAAGCATCTATGGCACTTGTCACATTTGCTATATTAGCCTCAATCTCAAGGGGGTCTGTCACCTTCCAGTCCTTTTCATCCTCACTTTCTGCCATAAACACCAATTCCCCGTCTTTTTCAAAACCAAATCTCTTTATTTCAGATCTGGGCTTGTCAATTATGTTTTTGTTCCTGATGTCTGTTTTGCTTGCATTTAATACAGTACCTTCGTAACGGGGTATTGTATAAACTGTATTTTCACCATTCAGCCTCATATAGTAGCTTTCATTTGTTACAGTAGGATTTCCTATTTCTACAACGAAGGTTTGGTCATCTGTAGTTTTTAAAGTAAGGACTACAGGATCTGACAGCCCGTATTTTTCAAAATCCTTTGCTTCCTCTTCAATTATCCTTTCTGCATAAAGCCTGGATATAGTTGAGGCTATACTGTTAAGTTTTAAAGAATCAACTTTAAAATCTCCTCCTGAAACAAGCTTCCATGAGTCCTCTTCTTTTTCCAGAACAAATTCTCCATCTTTGTTTTTAATGGTCATACTTTTCACATTTTCACTGTCAAAATCCAAAAGCTCAATTCTTCCTGTATCATCTTTTGAGCCGGTTTTTTTATCAACTATAAGATATACTCCTGTCAAAAGCGCCACAATGACTACAAGAATAATTGCATACTTGTAAAACCTCATAGACGCCTCCTCCTTAACCAGATTGCTATTCCGGAAACAATTACAAGCAGTGGTAAACCAAATATAATTATTCCGGTTATTTTTTGGGCATTTGAACTATTAACTGTAATTGTATCTAAGAAAGATGTTTTTGGCATTATATATACGTCACTTGTATTCTCATACACAGTGGCAATGCATTGGGTTATAAACAGCAAATTGTTTTGATAATAGCGGGCATAGCGTTCTAAAGCATCGTCAGTAATAAAATAAGCATTTCCAATTACTAAAACCTTTGACTCATTTTCCCCGTTGTATTCTGACAATACTGCCACATCTATAGGTCCACCCTGAAGATCTTCTTCAGTTTCAACATTGCCAAATGGCTCTCTTTCTGCACTGCCGCTTGCTGTTAAAAGAGGTGTGACTACTACCCCTTCCGGGTCATTTCTCAACAGGTTGATACTCCGGCTCTCCGGCATTAATACTTGGAAATTAGCAAAAGCCGGATCTGAAAACAGCCGTGTCCCTGATAAAATTGGCAGAATGTGATAAGGCATATCTACTAAATGTCTCATTTCATTGCCTTCTTTTACTTTGTCATAGTATAGGGACAAATCATACTTTTCTAAAATGTGTTCAAAATTTGTAAACCTTGAATTGGATGCTACCGGATCAAATAAGAATATAATGTTACCTCCGTTTTCAAGGTATTTTTCCAATTTGTCCCTTTCGTCTATGGACAAATCAACCTTTGGTGAAGCACAGAATAATATCTTTGCATCTTCAGGTACTTCAGCTACATGGTTTAAATCCAGTCTTTTAACATCAAAATTATTAATCTCTAAAAGTGCTCTTAATAATCTATACTCACTGTTTAAATCCCTCTGCTTGTGCCCTTCCAGAAAATATACAGTTGGCGTTATTTCACTGGTAACATATAGTATGGCACTTGTTACCTCCTGTTCTCCTGAAAAAGATAAGCCTGTAAAAGTTTCTGTAAAAAGGCTGTTGGCAGAGAATTTTTTAAACTTTTCCCCACTCTTTACAATAATGTCATATTTGTTTATGTCAATTGTGTCAGTTAACTTTAATTCTGCAACTATTTCAGGATTTATATCCGGATCGATAAATTTAACAGATACCTTTGGGAATTTATCATAGTTTTGCAAAAAATGCCACACCCAAGAGGCTATCTCTGTTCCTCCCCTTATCTTTTCCCCGTCAGCTAAAAAGATAATTTCAACCTCTTTGTCCAATCTTTCAGCTATGGTTTTTGTCTGTTCACCTATGGAATACATTTTGTTTTCAGTCATATCCCAGGTATGGTTGGTTCTTTCACCTATCATATTTATAAAAACGGTAATTATCACAGCACATAACATCATAAGTAATGCTACGGTACTAAATTTAAAATTCTTTGACCCAAAAAATTTGAATATCTTTTTCATTTTTAATCACCCCTGACTCCAACGCCTTTTTTCAATTACGATCATTGTTAATAATAAGAATAATCCTATTAAACTTAAAAAGAAAACCAAGTCTCTTGTGCTAAATAGCCCCTGAACAAATTCCCTGAATCTGAAAAAGAAAGAAATCCAATTTGCAAAGCTCAAAAGAGCTCCTTTAAACAAGAAACTTATCTGATTTATAAACCAAATAAGAATCAAACCACCAATTCCCGTTACCGCAGCTATTACCTGGCTCTTGGTAAGGGAAGATGTGAAAATACCAAAAGCCACAAAAAATGCCCCTAAAAGAATATGCCCTATATAACAGGAAATCGCCGGCATTATATTGAGATTTCCATATATTATTATCAATGCAGGATATATAAGAGTTAAAATTGTCATAAGTAAAAACACAGTTAGTGAAGCAAGATATTTTCCTAATACAATACCCGGCACACTAACAGGAGATGTCATAAGTAATACGTCTGTACCACTTTTTTTCTCTTCTGCAAAAACCCTCATTGTCAATGTTGGTAATATAAATATAAGCAAAAAACTGTATTGGTAAAGGTATGCACCATACATAAAGGGACGTCCTGATGTAAACACCCCGCGTAAAAACAGTGAAAAAATCAACATATATATACCAATTAATACATATGCCAATGGGGAGTAAAAATAGGCTTTAAGTTCCTTCTTATAAATGGCAAACATATTACTCTACCTCCTTCTCTTTTTTATTCTTCTTTTTAAGCTTTGATTTTTTCTCTTTATCATCTTGCTGTATATTCTCCTGTTCACCTTGTTCTTCTTGACTTTTCCCTTCATTTTTTTCTACATCATTTTCAGCACCGCCGTCCAAGGCTTTTTCTTCATCCTGGACTTCTGTATTTCCTTCTTCACCTGCTGTAAGCTTTCTGAATATCTCTTCAAGATCCATTCCTACATATTGAAGCTCCAATATAGGATATCCAAGTTCTGCCATCTTGAAGAATATAGGTCTTCTTACATCTATATCTTTTTCAGAGTCAACTGTATATTTAAATACATTTTCCTCACCATTTGAATCACATTCTATATTTAAAATTCCTTTAATTTCACTCAATGCATTTGTTACTTCAGCTTGCGGTCCTTCTACTTTCATCAAAAATCTGCTTACATTTCCTAAATTGCGTGAAAGGTTGTCCGGTGTGTCTATTGCAACTATTTCACCTTTATTTATTATTACAACCCTTTCACAGACAGCACTTACTTCTTGAAGTATATGGGAACTAAATATTATAGTGTGTTCTTTTCCTAATTCTTTTATTAACCTTCTGATTTCAATAATCTGGTTGGGGTCAAGACCAACGGTAGGCTCATCAAGTATGAGAACTTCCGGACTTCCAACTAAAGCCTGGGCCAACCCAACTCTTTGCCTGTAACCCTTTGACAGGTTTCCCACCAGCCTGTTTTTAACATGGTCAATCTGTATTTTTTCCATAATATCTGATATCTGGCCGGCTCTTTTTGATCTGGGGACTTTCTTTAAATCACTGACAAAATACAGATATTCCTTCACAGTCATGTCAGTGTACACCGGGGGAATTTCAGGCAAATAGCCTATGCGTTTCTTTACTTCTGCCGGCTGTTCCCCAATGTCATAACCGGCAACCTTGACTGTACCACTAGTTGAAGGAAGATACCCTGTTATCATATTCATTGTGGTTGTCTTACCAGCACCATTAGGCCCTAAAAATCCAAGGATTTCTCCTTTTTCAACAGTGAAATTAATGTTATTCACTGCTTTTATAGGACCAAAGTGCTTGGTCAAATTTTGTATTTCAATCATCCTGGTTTTCCCTCCCATTTCTTTTCATTTAAATTCCATATACAAATTATATTATCATAAATTAAAATTAATAAAGTATGAACAATTTGTAACATATCATGTTGTTGCTTGAAGTTGTAAATAAAGAATTGAAAATTATAAATGTTAACATCGCCTGCCGTATATTTTGTTTTTTTAAGTTACCAGCTTATTATATAGTGTTATGTGATGTTTTTCAAGTGCCATAAACAGCTGACTCCCAATTAAAAGATAACATTGCCGGATTCTTTAATTGTGATGGCACCTTTACCAAAAAGTTGAATATAGCAAAAATCATAATTTCATGAATTATATTGAATTTTGAGAAAAAACATGATATTTTTGATATTAGTTTATTTTAGAATAAATTTCTTAATGTTTAATTTATACTTAAATATTAAGTAGATGAAAGAGGTAAATATCCGCAAACTTCTAATACATATATCATACATTTAAAGGATTACAGGAATTCATCAACAATATTTGACAATATAGATATGCACAAAATTCTTATAGATGTCGGCTACATAGAAGAGTAAGATGCATGTGGCAGAGTTTGAAAAAAGATGGTATAATTTATTTATAATAATATTATAGTTAATATTTTTGTGAGGTTGTTTGTGTTAAGTAAAAATAAAGCTCAAAAAAAATTTAAAAAAGAAATGAGAAAAATTCTAAAAAAGAAAGAAAAAGAAATAGGTTATTCTCCATATCCTTTTTCTGATGACAATTTCTACTATCAAAATGATGCATCCTTTGCCAAAAAATTAAAAAATTTTATTTCATACGGACTTATATTGCTCATGGTTGTTTTTGTAATATACTGCATATCATCGCTATTTGTTGATTATACAGATAAAATGTACTCCTCTTTTCAGAATGAAAACTATGAAGATACCATTAAATATTCCGAAAAACTTCTTAAAAATAATCCGGCCCACTATGATGCACTGGCATATAAGGGTGTTTCTTACCGCCTTTTAGGAAATTTTCAAAAATCTCTGGAAGTTTTTCAAACTGCCATTGAATTTTATCCTGATAACATAGATATTTTAAATGAACTAGCTTATTGTAATTACAGTTTAGGCTACCATTACAAGGCACTGGAATATTACAACCAGGTACTCAAATTTGATGCAAAAAATGTAGAAGCTTTATACTGGAAGGGACATACACTATTAGAGTTATTTGAATATGACGAAGCTTTAGAATCTGTAGATTCCCTTCTCAGACTTGGCTACAACCATACAGAAGTCTACAACTTAAAAGGTCTGCTGTTTTTTAATCAAAATAAATACAAAGCTGCTATTGAAAGTTTTGATAAAGCTATAAAAGCAGATTATGAAACGTATAGTGTATATGAAGATGCTCATCTAAATAAGATATATACTCTTTTTTCACAAAAGGACTTAAAAGGATGTATCGAGTTTTGTGAAAGTATACAAGAGGAATTTCCACATAATACAGATATTCTTTATTATATGGGGGATTGTTATTCTCTTATGGGAGAATACCAGAAGGCCATTAAATGCTATGCAAAAGCCAGCAGATCAGATCCAGAGAACAGTTGGCTTGTTGCTGAAATTGCCATGCAGCTTTACTATTTACAAGAGTATACGGCTTCTAAGATTTACGCTCAAAGAACAATTGATAAAGATCCTGAAAACTTGTTAGCCCGGGAACTTTTAAAAAAACTTGAAGAAACTGACCTTCCTGAAGCTGAAAGGATTGTAAATTTTGTTAAAGAAAATTATCTTTACTTAGATAAAGTTGAAGACTTTGATACTAAGGCTGAAAAATTTATGTCCAAAGATAAAGTTGAATACCAGGATATTTATGAATTCATAGAATCCATAAGAATAGAAGATGATTTATTTACTTTTTTCATATGGGGAGAATACTACGATGAGTACATAGATGAAATTGAAAAAGATGATATCGAATACAAAATGTTAGGTGAAAATTACCACTACCTGAGATTTGATTCCTTTACCCGGGGAATCTCAGGTAAATTCACCAACACCATAAAAAATATTTCTTCTACTGAAAGCAGCAATTTAATTTTGGATTTAAGAGATAATCCCGGAGGTCTTTTATTTACAGCAACAAATATTTTGGACACTTTGCTTCCTGAATGCATAAGCAGCTATACCATTGACAGAAACGGGTATATAGATACCTATCAAACTACATATGATTATTTTCCCTTTAAACACATATATCTGCTTGTAAATGAGGAATCTGCCAGTGCCTCTGAATTAGTGGCACTGAGCTTAAAAACATACCTGCCTAATGTAACTATTGTCGGCAGGAATACCTTCGGAAAAGGGGTAGGTCAGACTGTATTTGAAAATAAAGAGAATAGATATGTAATATTTCTTACAGACTCTTTTTGGAATGTAAAAGAGACAAACATTTTAGGAAAGGGTGTACAGCCTGATCTGCTGGTAAACGGGACTGAACTTCAAGATTTTTTAAATGCAGTCATGAAAAATTAAATATATTTTAAAGGAGTTGACAAAATTGGATACTCAATTTGGCATCATTAATAAAATAAATAAGGATACTCCCTATGAATGTTACAAACATTCTAATTATACCAACCCATCAAGTATCTTTATTCTTTTGGCACTGGGCACAATAGGAACACTTATTTTAAGTGCAATCTATAGTTACGCCATACACTATATACCCATAGTGGTTTTGAATGTTATATGCACAATATTTTTTGGTTATCTTACAGGTGTAATTGTTGGAATCAGTGGAAAAATTGCAAAGATAAGAAACTCAACTATTTTAACAATCTTCGGTATAATCTTTGGACTTTTTGCTGTTTATTCTTCTTGGGTTATATGGTTATTTGAATTATTCCAACGTCAAGAGTGGGTTTTTAATCCTGTAACTATTCTTCATATCATGCAGTTTCTTTCAATAGAAGGTGTATGGAGTTCCGGTTCTTTTACACCCACTGGTTTTCTTTTGTATATTATATGGTTTGTTGAAGCTGCAATAATTGTCGGAGGTTGTATATATGCCTCTTCAACCTATATTAAAAATGATGCCTTCTGCGAAAAATGCAATGCCTGGGTAAATGACAAGTATAAGCTTTTTAATTTAAATTATGTATGTAATTCTACTAAATTGAAAAATTTATTACATCAAGGTCAGTTTTCAGCTTTGTCTGATTTAAAAATTCAAAATCCCCCTGGGGATGCTTACACAACAGTGGAATTATCTAAATGTTCAAATTGTAATGAATTATATTTACTAACAGTCAATACTGTTAAAATAATAAGAAAATCCGATGAAACTTTCAAAATATACAAGACTACAATTGTTCAAAATATGATTATTGACAGTGAAATATATGATTCAATAAAATCTTGGGAGCAAAAAGAGCTTCTGTTAAGCCAAAAGTAAATAATTCTTTAATAATAAATAATCCTTTAAAATATGTTTATATTTTTCAAATTATCAGGTTAAATTATATATAGTACTGTTAAATCACTTACTATATTTCCTTAACCATATAATAGGATAAGAGAAAGGAATGTATTATGAGTAGATTATTGGCACAAAAAGGTAAAATTGGTAATGTTGAGATTAAAAACAGAATGGTAATGGCAGCTATGGGTGACCTAATTGCCAATCCTGATGGTACAGTTTCTGATGCAGCAATAGCTTATTATGGAGCTCGATCCAAGGGTGGAATCGGACTTATTATAACAGGAATTGTACGAATTAACGACACAGATGGTGCCGCCGGTCCAAATCAGTTAAGCCTGGCAGATGACAAATATATTCCACGTTTTAAACTGCTGGTAGATGAGGTGCATAAATACGGTGCTAAGATTTTCCCACAAATTCAACATTCAGGGCGGCAGGGAATAGCAATGTTTACAGGAAACGACTATGTCTTAGCCCCCTCAGCAATTCCCAGTGCTATTACAAAACAACCAACACGCGCATTAACTATAGAACAGATACACCAATTGGTTGGTCAGTTCGGAGATGCCGCTCGACGAGCCATGGAAGCCGGTGCTGACGGTGTTGAAATTCATGCTGCCCACGGATATTTGATTAACCAGTTCCTCAGCCCATTTTCAAATAAACGGACTGATGAATATGGTGGATCATTTGAAAACCGTATGCGTTTTTTACTTGAAATCATGCGGGATGTAAGAGCTAAAACCCAGAACAAAATTCCCATTACGGTACGTATTTCAGCCGATGAATTCCTGTCAGATGCAGGTATTCCAATGCCATATATTGATATATCCGAAGGAATTAAAATTGCCAAGGCTATCGAGGCGGAAGGAGTAGAAGCCATAAATGTATCCTGTGGAACATATGAATCAATGAATAAGGCAATTGAGCCCATTTCATATCCCCAAGGTTGGCGTAAAGATTTCATCAAGGCAGTAAAAGATGAAGTAAGCGTGCCGGTAATAGCAGTTGCCAAGCTGCGAGAACCTCAAGTGGCTGAGGAATTGTTACAACAAGGGGTAATGGACTTTGCTGCATTTGGTCGTCCATTGCTTGCTGACCCTGATTTTCCTATTAAAGCAATTGAAGGGAGAGACGATGATATTTGCAAATGTATATCATGTCTTTTCTGCTTCGAGGAATTAAATAAAGGCAGCCATGTGGTATGTGCAGTTAATCCTCGTACCGGTTTTGAAACTAAATACCCTCCTAGGGAAAAAACTCCAGAGCCTAAGACAGTGGTTGTTGTCGGAGCAGGTCCTGCAGGACTTGCAGCTGCCGTAATCCTCAAAAAACACGGCCATAATGTTATGGTTTTTGAAGCAGAAAATGGTATAGGTGGTCAGGTGCGAATTGGCAAAAACCCACCAAAAAAAGATCAGCTTAATTGGATGATTGAATATTATGAGAAAAAGATTAAGGACTTGGGTATTGAATTAAGGCTAGGACAAAAGGCAGATGCTGAAACTGTAAAGTCACTCAATCCCGATGTAGTATTCATTGCATGCGGTGCTAAACCAATAGTGCCCGATATACCTGGAATCAACAGTAATCATGTGTATTCAGTAGAACAGGTTCTTAAAGGAGAAACGGATCTGAAAGAAAAAACTGTTGCCGTTATTGGTTCAGGGCTTACCGGTCTTGAGACTGCGGAATTATTGCAGCAGGGAGGTAACAAAACCATAATTGTAGAAATGCAGGACACCATTGCTCCGGGTTCCTATATTCAAAACCTTATAGATATACAGAGTCGTCTGGCTAAAGATAATACTGAGTACATGACATCTCACCAATTGATTGAGATACTGGACAATGAAATCAAGATGAAGAATACAAAAACCGGAGAAACTGTAACTCGGCACGTTGATGCAGTTGTTATGTCAGTAGGATATGAACCGGATAAAAGCTTAATTGAAAGTTTTAATGGTATTGCTCCAAAAGTATTGACTATCGGCGATGCCAAGGAAGTAAAAAATATAGGAATGGCAACACGTTCCGGCTATGCTGCTGCATATGATATTTAAGTTTCATAGCTATATATAGCAGCCGGTCCATTAAAATTTACCATGGATCGGCTGTTTTATGTAGAAATAACTTCTTCACTTTTTGTTTTCCACTTTGCTTTTTGCATCCAGTAATGGAGATTAGTGTTATCTTATTCCACCCCCATGAAAATAACATTCATAAATTTTTTCATTATCATAATAAATATTTTCATAACCTTGAAACCAATTCATATCACCTTTGGTACTACACCGGTAAATATAGCCCTGCTCCTCAAAAAAACTTGGCCCGCGATAGGGCATATCCTGCGGAACAGCTAACAATGCCGCTTTTAAAAAGTCACCGCTAAAATTATCGCCAATTACCCTGCCGCAATAATTCATACCATACACCGGTGTATCTTTCATCCAAACCACTTCTTCCCCTATAAATGCTTCCCCGCCATAATAAGTGTCGATGTAAAGAAAGTCGCCTTCCCTATACTCCAGAATATAGGAGCCAGGGTATATGCTTTTTGACTCTGGTCCATTGCCTGCATAGGTTTCCTTTTTTGCTTTAATGAGAAAATCCACAATTTCAATTTGCCCTCTATGTAAATATGTAGGCTTTTTTTGACAAACACTGTCTCTCACCAGATAATCCACCGTAACATGAAACTCTTCGCTTATTTGAATTAAATTACTTATGTCAGGATATGATTGTCCGGACTCCCATTTTGCAACAGCTTGTCTGGATACTCCCAGTATTTCAGCCAGCTGCTCTTGTGTATACCCTTTACTTTTGCGGATAAGGGACAGCTTCTCAGAAAAAATCATTTATAAAACCTCCATTAATGCTATGTTATTTTAATTATACTGGAGAAATTAACTGAAATAAACCAAGCACAAGTTGACTTTTGTCAACTACCGGTTGCATACTTGTTATTTCCATCCCCTTGATTAATGTGACTAAATTATGTAATAATGTATTTATATAAATTTTAAAATAAATTAATTTACGAGGTACTTTTTCAATGAAGAGAAAATATATGAATTTAGCATGTGCAAAGTTAATACAGGAAATGGACTACCTGCCTGCTACTGATGAAGAAGGTACAATTATTCAACGTGAAAACATTATAACTCTTCAAAATTACACAGGCAGTGAACTTTTTATAGCTGAACTAATTGATGCTGATACGTTAAGTGAAGAGGAGATAAAAAACGGTATTGAGTTTACCCGAGAGAGAATGAATGAATTAGTTGAAGTGAACTCTCTGTCTTATTTCCAAGTGTTCGTATTTGACTCATATCCAAGTCAGGAAATATTAAAAATAATACAAGATGCAAGTGAAGAATACTCTTATAACGGTAAGTTTATTTTTTATTCCATCGTTAATTTGCAAGATAAAACAATCACCAGTTATAGTAAGTTTAAAATGCCTAAAAATAATCCTTCTACCATCCTTCAGGGCATTTTAAATGAAAACTATTATGAAATGGATTTTATAGATATTAACCAGTTAGCAAAAGAAAAACTGGAAAAACTAAAAATTAAATTTGTAGCTAAAAAACCTTATTTAACATATGGGCTTATTGCCATAAACATTGCTGTTTTTATCATACTTAATTTTATTTCCATTTTAACTAACACAGATTACGGAGATGTGATAGTAGAGTATGGTGCAAAGGTAAATTCAAAAATAATTTCAGGTGAGTATTGGAGACTTCTAACACCTGTTTTCGTACATGCAGGAATTTCTCATTTAGTGGTAAATTGCTATTCTCTTTTTATATTAGGTACACTCATTGAAAGAATATATGGTCATAAAAAATTTATTTTTATCTACATGGTAGCAGGTATTTTTGGCAGTATTATGAGTTTTATGTTTTCCATTTATCCATCTGTAGGGGCATCAGGTTCAATATTCGGGCTTATGGGGGCACTCCTTTATTTTGGAGTTGAAAACCCCACTGTATTTAAAAAATATTTCAAAAAAAGCATTATTACTACATTGATTTTAAATGCATTTATCATGTTTACAGTAAGTAATATAGATAATTTTGGTCATTTAGGCGGTCTTATAGGAGGCTTTTTAGCTTCAGGAATAGTCAAAATCAGCCATGTACCTAAAAAATTTCTTGCAAAACCTGTCTTCATTGCTGTTACTATTATTGCCCTTTTAGGGGGGCTGTATTACGGGTTTAACAGCGATGCTAACCGTCAAGATTTAATTTTTCAAAAAACAAAGATACTGGATAAACTGGCAAAAGAAAAAAAATGGGAAGAAGCAGCATCCTTAGGCAATGAAATTCTTGAAATGAACCCTGCTAATGAAAAAATTCATCAATTAGTTATCACTATAATTTTTCAGTCTTATGTGGAATTGGAGGACTATGATAAAATTGATGAAATAGTTGAATATGCCAAGGACTTTAAACCAGGATACGATCATTTCCTTGTTGGTCTTATGTATCTTGACCTTGGTAAATACCAGGAAGGAATAGCTGAATTAGAAAAAGCCATTGAAGTTAATCCTGAGTATAAAGAAAAAATTGACTCAATAATTGAGTCAATTAAAAATTATACTGATTAAATTTATATTAACAGGATGGGAGATAATATGTCATTTACATAACAGGAACATTTACCTTCTCCTGATATACTTTGCATTTACTTTGAAAAAACTAGCAATTACCGGTCCTAGGGCGGAAAATCCCCCTATCAACACCCATTCATTATGCCCTAGTGCCACCGTTCTGAATATCTTTTGGAAAAACGGATGATAAACCACACCTATTATCATAATCAAAGAGCATATTACGGCTAAAACCAAAGGTATGTTGTTAAAAAGAGGCACTTCAAATATGTTTTTTCTTTCTGATTTACACTCAAAAACGTGTATCAGCTGGGTTATTACCAATGTAACAAAGGCTGCCGTCCTTGCAGTGCTAACATCACCTGAAAACTTAAGTATACTTATAAATACCACTAAGGTACTAAGCCCTATTATAACACCTCTAAAAAGTATAAGATTTAAAAGCCCCCTGGAGAAAACGCTTTCTTTTGCCCCCCTCGGCGGTCTCATCATTATATCTTTTTCAGCAGGCTCAAGCCCTAATGCTATTGCAGGAAGTCCATCGGTAACCAAATTTACCCAGAGAATTTGTATAGGCAGTAGCGGAAGGGGAAGCCCCATAAGCATCCCTAAAAACATGGTAAGTACCTCCCCTATATTGCAGGAAAGCATGTAGCGGATGAACTTTCTTATATTGCTGTATATTATTCTTCCCTCTTCTATCGCAGATACAATTGATGCAAAATTATCGTCCATTAATACCATGGATGATGCTTCTTTTGTCACATCTGTACCTGTTATACCCATGGAAACGCCTATATCAGCTTCTTTTACGGCAGGGGCGTCATTTACCCCGTCCCCTGTCATGGCAACAATGTGTCCTTTCTTTTTCAGCGCTTTTACAATTCTCAATTTATGCTTTGGAGAAACCCTTGCATATACCGCTACTTCATCCACCAATGCCTGAAGTTTACTATCACTCATCTCTTCTAATTCTTTTCCGGTAAGCACCCTGTCCCCTTCCTGGCATATATTAAGCTCTCTGGCTATTGCATATGCAGTAATTTTGTGATCCCCTGTAATCATTATTGGCTTTATTCCGGCAAGGTTGCACTTTTTTACTGCATTTAAAGCTTCCTTCCTGGGAGGATCAATCATACCTGTAAGACCTACAAATACAAGTTCCGACTCAGCTTCCTTAAAATTAGAATACCTGTTTATTCTTTTATACGCCAGACCTAAGACCCTCAATGCCTCTTTTGCCATATCATCATTTATTTTAAGTATTCTTTTTTTCTTTACCTCATCTAAAGGTACAATTCCCCCTGATGTATATATCTTTGTACATTTTTCTATGATTACATCTGCTGCACCCTTTGTAAAAACAAAGCTTTCACCTTTTCTGTTTCTACATATAACAGACATGCATTTTCTTTCAGAATCAAAGGGAATTTCATCTATTCTTTTATACTCTTTATTTATCTCTTCCTGAAAAATCCCACCTTTTGCCCCGGACACCAATAAAGCTGCTTCTGTAGGGTCTCCGCTAAGTTCCCATTTTTCTTGTTTAGAAGACTTAACTTTTCTCATAACTGCATTATTGCACAATACTCCTATCTCCAATGCCAGTCTTAGGTTTTCCTTCTTTTTAACATCTATTATCCCAAACCCTGAAATAAATTCACCTTTACTGCTTAAAGAACCTCCCCTTACTTCTACATAATCCTCTGTATACATTTTTCTTACAGTCATTTTGTTTTCAGTTAATGTACCAGTTTTATCAGAGCAAATTACAGTTGCACATCCTAAAGTTTCAACTGCCGGAAGCTTTCTTACAAGGGCTTTTTTCTTAAGCATTCTCTGTACACCCAAAGCTAGGGCTATTGTAACTATAGCCGGCAAGCCCTCCGGTACAGCTGCTACTGCAAGACTTATCCCGGCCAAAAGCATTGTAAAAAGATTTTCCCCCCTAATTATTCCCGTCAGAGACACAATGGCACAAATTATAAGACAGCCAAATACAATGTATTTTCCTAAATGGTCAAGTCTTTTTTGCAGTGGGGTTTCTTCCTCTTCAATATCCTGTATCATTCCAGCAATTTTACCCATTTCTGTCATCATACCTGTGGAACAAACCACTGCTTTTCCCCTTCCCCTGGTAACATTTGTCCCCATATATACCGAGCTTTTTTCGCTGCCGGTGGTATCCCTGTCAGAAAATTTCTCTACAGGCACCGACTCTCCTGTTAACAAAGATTCATCCACAAAAAGATTATTGCTTTCTACCAAAACAGCATCTGCCGGAATGCGATCTCCTGTCTCAAGAATTATTAAATCCCCGGGCACAATTTCTTCTGCGGCAATTTCAACCGGCTTTCCGTCACGCATCACCTTAGCGGTAGGTGCCGCAAGCTCTTTTAGTGCCTCCATGGTTTTCTCGGTTCTATATTCCTGTACAAATCCTAATACTGCATTTATAACAACAATTACTATAATTGTAACGGCCTCCGTCATTTCCCCCATAAAAATAGAAACCGCCGTTGCCGCAAGGAGTATTAGCACCATAAAATCGCTAAACTGCTCCATAAAAATTTTCAGGGCGGAAATTTTCTTTTTCTCCTGCAATATATTGGGTCCATATTTTTCATACCTTTTTTGTGCTTCTTTTTCACTTAATCCCTGCCATTTTTCCCTAATACCGTTTTCCTTTTTTAGAGCTAGCCCTGGAATAGCCATTTAGAATCACTCCTTCTTTTGCACCTTACAATGTGTTATCGTTCATTATACTTTAAGAATATGATTCTAAATAAGCTAATAGAACGTATATAATTAAAGATACAGACAAGGACTTATGGAAAGACTTTTTGACGTCAATCTTAAAAATTGGCAGGAAATTCAACAATCACTTTGGTACCTTTTCCTTCTTTACTGTAAATATGAATTTTTCCTTTGTGGAGGATTATAATTTCCTTACTTATAGAAAGACCTAAACCGTTTCCGGAAAATTTACTGCTCCCTTTATAGAATTTTTCAGTAACATGAACCATTTCTTCAGAAGGTATTCCTATTCCGGTATCCTCAATGGTTACTTTAACGCCATTTGGCATATGCTCTGAAGATACTGAAATTTTTCCCCCTTCATTTGTAAACTTGTATGCATTGTCAATTATGTTTATAAAAACCTGTTTTAACCTGTCTGAATCCCCGTAAACAAAAGTTATTTTTTCGTCTAAATAATAGTGTATTTCTAAATTTTTATTTTCAAATTTTATTTTATACTGCTTTAAAACATCTTTTATCAATAAATTTAAATCCACTTTTTCAAAATTCATATTTATGCGTCCTGACTCAAATCTTGAAAAATCCAAAAGCTCCTCAACAAGCTTTGTAAGCCTTTTTGACTCTTTTTGAATTATATCAATGCCTTGTCTGGTCTCCTCTTCACTTATTAAGCCCTGACTTAATGTTTCAGCCCATCCTCTTATGGATGTAAGGGGCGTGCGTATTTCATGGGATATGGAAGAAATAAAATCATTCTTTAGGCTGTTGCTCTTTTTAATTTCATTTGTCATAAAATTGATTGTATCTGCCAATTCCCCTATTTCATCATTGTATTTTTTCTCTGCAGCTATATCAAAGTTTCCGTCTGCAATGTTTCTTGAAACATAAGTGAGGTGCTTTATGGGCTTTACAATACTTCCAGACAGTAATGCCGCCAGGATAAGTGACAGAACTAAAATTAAAATGCTTAAAAAAACAGATTTTAAAATTAAATCCTTTACGATGGCTGTAATTTCATCTATAGAACTTACAAGCCTTAGATAACCTACAATGGTATCACTGTTACCTACAATTAATGGAGTTGATACTGCTAACAGCTCCTGGCCGGATAAATCCCACCGGCCTCTCCATGAATGAAATTCACCGGCCTTTAATGTCCTTATACTTTTAACATCTACTTTTTCAGTATGCAAAAAAGCTGCCGAAGATATTAAAACGTTCCCCTCTATATCTACAATTTGAAGCTCTGCACGGTCTTCTTCTTCATAATTATCCAATATTTTAGTTCCCTTACTGTAAAGATCCTCGTACCTTAAGTACATATTATAAAAGTTTGCAATGGATACCGCTTTATCAGAAAGAATCCCCAAAGCCCTTCCGTAATAAAACTGCCTCACACCTATAATGAAAACCGCTTCAAATATTAAAAGGATTATAAATACAACAATAAAAATGCTTAATGTTATTCTTGTCCCAATGCTGTTTCTCAAGAAGTCCCCTCCTCCTTCCACCTGTATCCCACACCCCAGACGGTTTCAATGTACTTTGGGTTTGAAGGGTCTTCTTCTATTTTCTTTCTAAGCCTTCTTATATTCACATCCACTATTTTCAGTTCACCAAAATAGTATTCTCCCCAGACTTTTGTTAAAATCTCATCTCTGTCAATTGCCCTGCCGGGATTTTCCATAAACAGCTTCATGATGGAAAACTCCGTTGGTGTAAGATCTATCTTTTGGCCTTCTTTGCAAAAATTTTTCGAAGAATCATCAATTTCAAACTTTCCCTGGGTTATTTTTCTTTTATCAATTTCCGTATTTATTTTAACCCTCCTTAGAAGGGAATTGACCCGGGCCATTAATTCTGAAATACCAAAGGGCTTTGTAACATAGTCATCAGCCCCGCTTTCCAATGCATAAACTTTATCCCTCTCCTGGGTCTTTGCAGTAAGCATTATAATGCCCATGAAAGGGTACTTTTCCCTTAAGACTTTGCACACTTCAACACCGTCTATCCCAGGAAGCATTATATCCAAAACAGCTATATCAATGTCCGGATGGGTTTGTGCAACGGAAAGGGCTTCCTCCCCCGTTGCACATTCATAAACTGAAAAATTATGTTTTTTGAAATTTACCACCAGCATGCTTCTTATTGATTCATCATCTTCTAATATTAAAATTTTAGCTGCCATTATAATCCCTCTTTATATCCTGAAAATTCTTTGCCTAAGCTATATCCTATTTCAAAGTCCCCTTCACCTGACTGCCAAAGCTTTGTAAATGATACCACGCCTACTCCTTCTTCAATCATTCTTATTTCATAATATCCACTGTCTTCTCTGTATTCTACAGTATATACTTTAGCTCCTGCCACTTCATTTATATCTGTAATTTCACAATTAATATATCTGTATTCACCTAATTTATCTATAACTCCTTGTCCCCATTTATTTCCTTTTGTTAAAGGAGCTCTAATAAGTTCTAAATTGTCAAACTCAGAATCCATCATCCTTTTTTCATTTTTCCTTTGAATAAGCGCCCCGTCTTCAATTGAATACACAATGTCAATATTAAAGTGTTCAGGACTAAGTCTGCTTTCTCCGTCTGACGGGTCACCAACATTCCCTGTAATGAAATATTTTACCACACCTTTGTCTGTAACTATATCATTAAGTTTCATTTCATGACTATATTCCGCAAATCCGTGATAAAGCCACCTGTATCCCGGTTTTTCCGGCAATAGTTTAGTAAAAATGTCCTTTGTGTATATGTTTTTCATTTTATTATTAAAGGATTTTTCCCTTAAATTATTAATAAATTCTTCTGCATTATTGGTAAATGTATAATTGTCTTTTTTAATTATATCAAGGAAGTCATTTGCAATATCAGCTGTTTTTGTGTCTTCATGAGCTTTAGTCATTTCTCTAATTTTTTTAAGCACCTCGTCTTTATATTTTTTTGTGTCATAACTATATGCCGGCGTGTTATCAGCACCTGCGAGATATAAAACCATGTAATTATAATAAATGCTGTCTAATTGTTCAATGAGCGGAAAATCACTGTGCTTTTCCATATAATCTTCAAGTTCCAACAATCGCTCTTCCAAATCAGCCCATGATACCGCCAATGCCCCGTCAATTGCCACAGGATTGTCTGATTGCTGTGATTTGATACTTATATATCCTGCCACTTTATCAGATACAAAATCACTGTATTTTTTCAAAAATGAATAGTCCACTACAGGATAAACAGTACCTTCCCGGCTTATAAATTTATAACCGCCATTGGCAATTTCTCTAACCAATTCTTCAAGCCCGGTACCTTTTGCTTTGTCAACTATTTCTTGGTTATTTGTGAAATCCCATCCTATTTTTTCTATGAATTCAGAGTCAAAAATCTTTTGCTGGTAATAGCCCTCATAAATATTTTGTACCTCTTCAAGGGCAAGTACCATATTATCTGCTGTAGTATCTGTAACATTTTTAATTTCCCTGTCTATAAACTTTATAATTTCAGAAGGTTTTTGTCCGTTATTAATAAGCTCTAAAAATGCATCATATAACTCATCTTCCAAAGCCCCTTCTGTATTTCCTCCCTCGCCGTTACTTAAAGGTTTTACATCATTCTCACCATAATCAGGGCTCTTCAACTTTCCGCTAACATCACCGTCAAAACCACAGCCGGTAAAAATCACTCCAATTACAATCATCAAAATTAATATTTTTCTCATTTTTTATCCCACCTTGCTATTTATCATTATTATCATGCTCACTTTTATTATAGAATACAGACAAAATTAAATAGTTACAAAACATTAACAGATTAAATAAAGCCTCCTTCTTAGCAGCCATTTGTGCCAAGAAGGAGGTCTTTAATATTTCATATACAAATTTAATATATGTAACAAAACTTAGTAATAAAAAACACTAAACACTCATCAAGGTTTTATTAATTTACCTTGCTTTAGTAGATTTAAAAGTTGCGTATTTTGAGCACTGGTTCCGGTATAATTTGATATTCCGTTTTTAGCGGCTATTTTTTTCCTGTAATCAAATGAAGAGTCTGCACCTACTGCTTTTAATGCATCTACTAAAGATGAGCTGGAACCGGTATATTTAGGAAAATAAGTTACACTGTTTTGAGTATCATCAGGTTTTAATAATTTACCTTGCTTTAGTAAATTTAAAAGTTGTGTATTTTGGGCACTGGTTCCGGTATAATTTGATATTCCGTTTTTAGCAGCTATTTTTTTCCTGTAATCAAATGAAGAGTTTGCTCCTACTGCATTTAACGCATCTACTAAAGATGAGCTGGAACCGGTATATTTAGGGAAATACTTGCCGCTAGGCTGAGGAGTACTGTTATCGCCGCCAATTACCTTGTCGCTGACACTGATTCCCTTTTTTCTTCGTATGGTATAACCTTTATCTAAATATTTTGTTTTTAGTTCTGCTTTTGTATATGTAAATTTCTTCATTTGTGGAGGAGTTTGTTCTATAACTTCTACAATATCACTGGCATTAGTACTTTTTTTAATAATATTTGTCACCAATATAACATGATCGTTAGGTTTATTTAAGCAATCACCAATTCGTAATTTTGTAGTATCAGTTCCTAAAGAAGTGGATACATTTGGTATTGTAGCAGTTGTGTGTCTTGCTATTCCCCATGCATATGAAACAAATGCACTGCAGTCATTAGCGTAATATGTACTGGTTTTACTTCCATATGCACTGCTTGATGTGTACATTTTGCTGTTAACATTATTGGCATAACTAACAAAATTACTTATACTGCAAGCAAAACCAATATACTGGCCTCGGTCTACAGGTTGTCCATATGGAATACGGTAAGTACTACCTTTTTTAAAAAGGTAATTGTTCCAGCCATAAACATCTTTTTTAGGAGTCCAGGTTGTATTGTACATATCAAAGGCTCTGTCAACAATAGCCTTTTGATCCGATGTCATTTCATATCCGCGTGCAGGATATGAGCTTGCAATAACCGGCATTGCTAAATTTGATAATGCCATGCAAAAAACAATACTAAGTACTAATAATACTTTTAAATTTTTTTTCATTAATATATCCTCCTTTTTACTTTTTATCCACGCTGTTAGTATGGTGAGTCAACTATGGTAGAAGTTGTCGATTTAATACCCCCGGGGAGAAGTGCTAATAATATTTTCCAAATATAGTATACATCATTTTATATTAAAATGCAATATTTCCCCTTAAAATAATACAAATATTTATTTTGAAGTTTGTAAAGTATAAATGAAAAAGTGTAAAATTTATTGGATGAAATACATGTTCAAAAGAGATGTGATTTTAATCAGCGATATCACCTTAAAAAAAGACTAAAGTCACTGACCTTAGTCTTTTTTTAGTCTCATTTTAATTCTATTAAAAACAAATACAACCTCTATGTACTTTTTAATATTTCCCATAATCCTCATCTTTTAAATTAATCTTCTTGTTCTTGTTCTTTTCATCGTATTCAGTGTTATTTTTTAGCGAATTGATGAGGTTTAATGTCTCTGAGTCAAGTTCATCCATCTTTCTGCCAACTGTCTTTATTTTGAATTTTCTAACCATTTCGTTTAAAAGTTCTGCTTGTCCTGACAATTCTTCACTTGCAGATGCACCTTCCTCTGCCGTTGCTGAATTAGTTTGTATCACCTGGGACACCTGCATAATTGCCTTATTTATTTGAGCTATTCCTGATGCCTGTTCATTTGAAGCTGCGGCTATTTCGCTAACCAAACATGCTGCGTTTTCAACACTTTCTACAATGCTTTTTAGTGCTTCTGCTGTATCATTTGTAATTTTTGTTCCATATTCAACTCTTTCAATGGAATTTTCAATCATTGCAGTTGTTTCCTTTGCAGCATCTGCACTTCTTGCAGCAAGATTCCTGACTTCATCAGCAACCACTGCAAATCCTTTTCCATACTGTCCGGCCCTTGCTGCCTCTACAGCTGCGTTTAATGCCAGTATATTAGTCTGGAAAGCTATTTCATCAATAACCTTTATAATCTTTGAAATATTAGCGGAAGATTCGTTAATCTCTGCCATTGAATTAATCATTTCCTTCATCTTCTCATTTCCTATCTTTGCATACTCTTTGGCTTGTTCTGCCAATTTATTTGCTTCGTTTGCATTGCTTGCATTATTATTTGTCTGTGCTGAAATCTGCTCCATGGATGATGTTATTTCTTCAATCGAGCTTGCCTGCTCTGTAGAACCTTGGGAAAGAGTCTGGCTTGAACTGGAAAGCTGCTGTGCACTTAATGCCACTTGTTCAGATGAATTTCTAATTTCTCCTAACAGTTTGCTAAATGATTCTATTGCCATATTCATAGAATTTTTAATAATTGCATGGTCACCTTTATATTCACCTTTCATGGTTTCTGTAAGGTTACCTGACGCCAATTCCTGTAAAACACATGCCGCCTCTTCAATTGGCGCCACTATAGCATCAATTGTTTTGTTAAAACCATCAACTATATCCCTGTAGCCACCTTTAAATTTATCCACATCTCCACGTACAGAAAGCTCTCCTTCTAAAGCAGATTTTGTCAAGAAATTTATTTCATTTATTATATCTTCAATTGACTGATAAACTGCTAAAACTGACGGCAACAGCTTGTCATTTTCAGAAAGTTGCCCATATTTTTTAATTTCATTTGATCTGCTCATGTCTCCCTGAGAAAGGCTTATAAGGTCTTGCTGCACGTACAATAAAGTATTTCTCAGCTTATTTAAATCATCGGCAAATTCTTTCATGGTTCCTTTGTATTTGTCACTCATTCCGGTTGTATAATCATTTAAAGCCATTTTGCCAAGAACATGTTTTGCCTCCTCTATAGGCTCAATAACTTCATCAAGGGTATTGTTTATTCCTTTTACAATATCAGCATATGCACCTTTTAAGTTGTCATAATTGCCCCGGACGGTTAAGTTACCTTCTTTTGCCGCCTCTGTCAGCCTGTTTGTCTCATTTATAAGTTCTTTTAAAGAATCTATTATATTTTTAATTGCCGGTCCTATTTCATCACCTTCATCAACTATCATAGCAGATACACTTAAATTTCCTTCAGAAATTTGTTTCATAACATCTACAAGTTCTTTTTTAAGATTATCTGCAAAATTATTCATTATTCTTATCATATTACCTATTTCATCTTCTGATTCTGATTCTATCCTGTGTCCTAAATGCCCCTTGCTTAACTCTGAAAGCATTTTTTCAGCTTCCTTCAGCGGTCCGGTGATGTTTGAAACTATTTTTAAGGATACAAAAACAACAATTGCCAAGCCAATTATAGTAAGGAATATTATAATTGATAATGCCGTATTTTTTGATGTCACATATGCATGTATTTCGCTTTCTATTGCATAATTAATTATTTCTCCTATTTCATCCATATGTCCCCTTGCGGAATCGAAATTTTGGAAGAGGTTGGTCTCATACATATCATCAAGGCTACCTGAATTTATTAATGACTCCAACTCATCCACCCACAATGAAAACTTTTCTTTCAGCATATTAAAATTATAAAAAATTTTCCTTCCTGTGCCTTGGTGAGTATATCCATCCCATAGCTTTTGATTTTGCAGTAATATGCTTTCTGCTTCTAAAATTCTGTTCCGGGTCTGGTTAATCTCTTCCCTGTACTCATTTGTCTTTTCTCTATATTTTGCACTATTTGGATTTTCATTGCTCATTTCCTGGATTATATTTAATGCCTGATACATATCCCTGTCCGCATTTAAAATTAAATTAAGGCTTTCCATCCCTTGCTGGTGGACATTGGTTTGTATCCCCCCGACTATAGAATTCATACTTATTGTAAATATAATTAGGGATATAATTATTACACATACCGGTATAGCAATTGCAACCCATATTTTATTGCGTATACTCATTTTTTTGAACATAACAAAAACTCCTCCCTTATTAATTTGAAATTAATAACATTGTTTAAGGCTAGTAATAATATCGGCATTGAAAAAAATATATTAACTAAGTAAGAAAATTTTCTACAAACGGAAAAAGTTTATTATAATTATGGTGTTTTATATTCATCAGATTATATTGTTTAGAACTGAATTTTTTGGGGGGATTAACATATAAAAATATGGCACAAGCAGTTTATCTACCGCCTGTGCCACAACCCTATTAAAAATTATCCGGATAAATCATTTAAACTATCTGGATAAATCATTGCGGATAGCTTCAAACCAAACTTCTGCCATTTTATCGTAACCGGTCCTGCTAGGATGAATACCGTCTGCCAAGTCATTAAGTGTAAGAGCACTGTACATGTCAACTAAATACACCGGCAACCCTGCACTTGCTTTGCTGTTTACAACACTGACAAGATACTGGTTAAGAGGTCGCACATCTCTAAAAGATAATGGAATTATCTGAGCAACATAAAGTTTTCCTCCCGGTGGTAATTTTGCACATATTTTATCAATTAATGCACCTAATTCATTGGGGCTTGTATTACCGGCAGTAACATCATTGGTGCCGATATGTAAAAGTACTATATCAGGTTTTGCTGCATCCATCCATCCGTTAATTCTTTCGGAAATCTGTCCTGTTCTCCAGCCGGAATAACCTTCATGGTCTTTATCCGGAAGCTGTGCAGGTCCATTGGATTGAGAACCTACAAAATCCACTTTATATCCGTTGCTTACAATAAGATCCCACAGTTTGATACGGTATCCGCCCGGAACATTAAAGCCGTCAGTTATTGAATCTCCCAAAGGCATTATTTTTACTTCCCTGGGTTCTGATGTTGGTGTTGGTGTTGGCGTTGGCACCGGTGCCTTATCTTCTGCAGGGAATTTGTCAATTACTTTCAATATGTATCTGCTAAGTAATGTTGCGTCCATAGAGTTAATTAGGCCGTCCCCGTTTAAGTCAGCAGCATCAATTTTGGGTATGGAAGTTGAAATCTCCATAACGTATCTGTTAAGCAACGCTGCATCCATAGAATCAATTACACCATCACCGTTTAAATCACCAAATTTAATTACAGGTCCTGGTCCCACGGTAGGTACCGGATCACTTCCGCCTCCCTTTGTAAAAGTAAACCAGTCAATATTTACAGGACCTGAAAATACCAATACAACATCATTTACCCCTGTAACAGAAGTTATGTTTGTAGAAAGCTCTGTATAGTCATTCCAACCACCTGTTGAACCCACTTGTAAAGAACCTATGCGTGTTCCTGTTGAACTTCCTATTCTTATATCAATTGTTGTAGGATTATCCACATCAGATGCAGCATTTGCAGTAAACTTACTTGCTCCGCTGCCAAAATTTATATTTTTAAATGTAAGTGTGTTTCCGCTTTCTATATAGCCTATACCTTCTCCGCTGCCAGTTCCTATAATTTCCATGCTTGAAGAACTGTAAGAGTTGTATTCTTCTGCTTCAATTATTGAGAAAGCGTCTCTTGAGTTAGGACCGTTATTCTCCGGCATTGTAGAACCACCTGGACCTCCTGGTTCCACTGGGTCTATTGGGTCGTTAGGTATACTTCCGCCAATGGTAATTACGTTTTTATAAACGTCTGCAGAACCGCTGCTCTGGTATCCCTCTACTGTAGTAGCAACTTCATACATTTTACCCATTTTCATGCCCATGCTTTCCCAAGCTCTGAAGTGCTGGCTTACAGATACAGTACCGCTTGTTTTTTTAGATGTTCTAACACTCCAATACTGTTGGAAAGTTGCAGTACCTATAATGGAAGGCTGGTTAACCCTTGTAGTCTCATAAATGTCGTATGTGTTGTTGTCAATAATAATTGGTTCTTTCCAGGGTTAATTGAATTAAATGACAAT
>ERZ795062.94-NODE-94-length-82203-cov-12.882712_pt1 | contig 82203 bp, 79 predicted proteins | sample MGYA00375146_ERZ795062 | MGnify/ENA primary metagenome ERZ795062 (study PRJEB30191, sample SAMN05720281) | activated sludge metagenome | isolation source: Anaerobic digester | place: USA | collected 2015-07-16 ...
CCAGCATCACGTCGGCATCGCCGTCCTTGATCATCCGCGCGGCATCGCCGATCGAGTGCGCGCCGGTGGAACAGGCCGTGACGACCGCGTGGTTCGGCCCCATCAGGCCGTACTTGATCGAGACCTGGCCGGAAATCAGGTTGATCAGGCGGCCGTGGACGAAATGCGGCGAGACGCGGGCCGGGCCCTTTTCGTGCAGGACGATCGATTCGCTTTCGATCCCCGGCAGGCCGCCGATGCCCGAACCGATCGAGCAGCCGGTGCGCAGCTTGAGGTCATCGTCCATGTCGACGAGGCCCGCATCTTCCAGCGCCTGCCCAGCGGCATCGATGCCGTAGATGATGAACGGATCGACCTGACGCTGGACCTTGTGATCGACGCGCTTGTCGGGATCGAAGCCCCAGGGGTGGTCCTTGCCCTTCACTTCACAGGCAATGTGGCACTTCTGGTTGCTGGTATCGAAGCGGGTAATGCGTCCCGCGCCCGACTTGCCGGCGATCAGGTTGGCCCAGGTGGTTTCGACATCGGCGCCCAGCGGGGTAACGAGGCCAAGACCGGTAACGACGACACGACGCATGCGTCTCTCCAACTTGCAGAATAAGAACAGGCCCAGCCCCATAGAGGCTGAGCCTGTCAAAAGCCATCATTCGCCGTCAGACTGCCCAGGCTCGAGCTGTTGTCCGGCGCTGCAGGCCAACGGCCAAAGGCTATCAGCCCTTGTGGTCGTTGATGTACTTGATCGCATCGGCAACGGTGCTGATCTTCTCGGCAGCGTCGTCGGGGATTTCCACGCCGAACTCTTCCTCGAAAGCCATGACGAGCTCGACGATGTCGAGGCTGTCTGCACCCAGGTCGTCGATAAAGCTGGCGTCTTCGTTCACCTTTTCGGCTTCGACGCCGAGATGTTCGACAACGATCTTCTTAACCCGGTCGGCGGTGTCGCTCATGGATGTGTCCCTTCGTGAACGGCAGATTAAATGTCACGCCCGCCCTAGAGAACGCCGCGCGCGCTGGCAAGAGGGTGCACGGGATGATCACGGCGAATGCCCTGGGGCCGTTCAGCGCCCCTTTTGCGCCGCCATCTGGCGGCGGGCGTTGTCACGGATGCTGATCCGGGCCAGGCCATCGCGCGCCGGCTGATAGCGCGGGTCGAGCTGGACGATCCGGCGATAGCGCAGCTGCGCCGATTCGTCGCGCCCGCGCATCTCGTCGCACAGGGCGATGTTGAACTGGGTCGGCTGGTGATCGGGATAGATCGAATCGAGCTGTTCCCAGACCACGCAGGCCGCCGCCTGGTCGGTCTTGGTCAGCCTGACCGCCTGCCTGAACCGCTCGCCGTCCGGCTTGGCCAGACCCTTGCGCCCCTCGTTGACGCGGACCTGCTCCGAAGTCTCGTAGGGGGCAAGGTCGATGCGGATGCGCTTGCCGACCCGCTCGACCAGGTCGCGGACCACCGAATTGCCGGTGCGCGGCGCGTTCGAGGCGTCCTCGCAGCCGCGATCCTCGTAGACCTCGGGGCGGTCGTCGGACCAGATCAGGGCATCGTCGGGTCCGGTCAGGCGCATCATCACCGACAGCTCGAAGCGCCGGGCCTGGCAACGGACCTTGAACTTGCGCTTTTCAGGCGTGCACTTGCCGGCGTCGTCCTTGACGCATTCCTCGCGGTCCTCGGTATATCTGCGGACCGTCATTTCCGCCTCGGCAGTGCCGCGCAGCAGGCCTTCGGCCATGCCCGCCGAGCCTGCAGAGAGGATCTGGAAATAGGGCCGGCCGCCGATGCTGGCGCCGCGCAGCGAATCCTCGATCCGGAATGCCAGCGCCTCGCCGTCGGTGCCGCCGAAGCGATCGACCCTGATCGAGATCAGCGCCGCCGCCTCGTTGCTTCCGGCGGGATAGACCGATTCGATGTTCAGGGTTTCACCCCGCGCCGGCGCGGACAGGGCGCAGGCGGCAAGGATGGCGACAGGCAGCAACGAACGCATTGATCTTCCCCGGTTTGGCCGCGCGACACGGGCCAGCTTGCGCCAGCCCGCGCCCTGTCGTCAACCGGGGCAGGAACTTATGCCTTGGGCGGCTCGATCACGCGGATGTGCAGTTCGCGCAGCTGCTTCGGCTCGGCCTGCGAAGGCGCCCCCATCAGCAGGTCTTCGGCGCGCTGGTTCATCGGGAACAGCGTGATTTCGCGCAGGTTCTGCGCACCGCACAGCAGCATGACCATGCGATCGATGCCGGCCGCCATGCCCCCGTGCGGCGGAGCGCCGTACTGGAAGGCGCGGTACATGCCGCCAAAGCGCTCCTCGACGTCGACCTGGGTCAGGCCGGTCAGCTCGAACGCCTTGACCATCAGGTCCGGGTGCTGGTTGCGGATCGAGCCCGAGGCCAGTTCATAGCCATTGCAGACCATGTCGTACTGGAACGCCTTGATGGTCAGCGGGTCCTGGGTGTTCAGCGCTTCCAGCCCGCCCTGCGGCATCGAGAACGGGTTGTGCGCGAAGTCGACCTTCTTCTCGTCCTCGTTCCATTCGTAGAACGGGAAATCGACGATCCAGCAGAAACGGTAGGCGTCCTGCTCGATCAGGCCAAGCTGCTCGCCCACCCGGGTGCGCGCCGCGCCCGCCAGCTTGGCGGCCTGCTCTTCCTTGCCCGCGGCAAAGAAGGCGCCGTCATCCGGGCCAAGGCCCAGCGCGTCGAACAGCGCGGCCATGCGCTCCTCGCCGTGGTTCTTGGCGATCGGGCCGCCGAAGGCGCCGCCCTTGCGGGTAACATAGCCCAGGCCCGCATGACCTTCGCTGCGCGCCCATTCGTTCATTTCGTCGAAGAACTTGCGGCTCTTGTCCGCCGTGGCGGGCGCCGGGATCAGGCGCACGACGCCGCCGCTGCCGACGATCTTCTCGAACAGGCCGAAACCGGACTGCTGGAATTCGCCCGTCACGTCGCGGATCACCAGCGGGTTGCGCAGGTCCGGCTTGTCGGTGCCATAGTCCAGCATCGCCTTGGCATAGGGGATGCGCGGGAACTGGCCCGCAGGCGTAACCGACTTGCCATCGGCGAACTTCTCGAAGATCCCGGCCATGACAGGCTCCATCGTCTCCCAGACTTCTTCCTGGGTGACGAAGCTCATTTCGAGGTCAAGCTGGTAGAACTCGCCCGGCAGGCGGTCGGCGCGCGGATCCTCGTCGCGGAAGCACGGGGCGATCTGGAAATAGCGATCGAAGCCCGCGACCATCAGCAGCTGCTTGTACTGCTGCGGCGCCTGCGGCAGCGCGAAGAACTTGCCCGCGTGGATCCGGCTCGGCACCAGGAAGTCGCGCGCGCCCTCCGGGCTGGAGGCGGTCAGGATCGGGGTCGAATATTCGGTAAAGCCGCCCGCTTCCATGCGGCGGCGGGTTTCCGAGATGATCTGCGTGCGCTTGACGATATTGGCGTGCAGCGTTTCGCGGCGCAGATCGAGGAAGCGATAGCGCAGGCGGATTTCCTCCGGATATTCCTGCTCGCCCGCCACTGGCAGCGGCAGTTCCTCGGCCCGGCTCAGCACGGTCGCGCCGCGCGCATAGACCTCGATCTCGCCGGTCGGCAGGCCGGGGTTGACGGTGCCGGCACTGCGCGCCTTCACTTCGCCGTCGATGGTGACGACGCTTTCCAGCCGCAGGCCTTCCAGCACGGCCAGCGCCGGACTGTCGCTGTCGGCCACGATCTGGGTCAGGCCGTAATGGTCGCGCAGGTCGACGAACAGGACGCCGCCATGGTCGCGCTTGCGGTGGACCCAGCCCGACAGGCGGATGGTCTGGCCAACGTCACTAGCGCCCAGGGCGCCGCAGGTGTGGGTGCGATAAAGATGCATCGAAACTCTTTCCAAGCGGCCCGCATTGTTGCAGGGGCGAAAGCGCGGCTAACAGGCGATGGCCGCGTTTTTGTCAAGCCGGGGGCTCGCACGGGCCCGCATACAGAAAAGAAACATGAAGATACACCCGCTGATCACGACGACCGACGCGCTGAAGGCCTTGTGCGAGCGTCTGGCCAAGGCCGATTTCGTCTGCGTCGATACCGAATTCATGCGCGAAAACACCTATTGGCCAGAGCTTTGCCTGGTCCAGGTGGCCGATACCGAGGAGGCTGCGGCAATCGATCCGCTGGCCCCGGGAATCGATCTTTCGCCGCTGCTCGACCTGCTGGTCGATAACGAGGACGTGCTGAAGGTGTTCCACGCGGGCGGGCAGGACGTGGAAATCGTCTACAACCTGACCGGCAAGACCCCGCACCCCATCTTCGATACCCAGATCGCGATGATGGCGGTCAGCCAGTCGGAACAGATCGGCTATTCCAACCTGGTCGAATCGTGGCTCGGCATCACCGTGGACAAGGGCGCCCGCTTTACCGACTGGTCGCGCCGCCCGCTGACCGAACGCCAGATCGATTATGCGATCGGTGACGTCACCCACCTTGCCAAAATCTTCCCCAAGCTGCTGAACCGCCTGAAAAAAACCGGACGCGGAGTGTGGCTGGACATCGAGATGGAAAAGCTCGCCGATCCGGCGAACTACCGCAACGATCCCTCGGTTGCGTGGCAGCGCATCAAGGCCGCCGGGCGCAATCCGGCGATGCTTGGCCGCCTCAAGGCGCTGGCCGCCTGGCGCGAGGCCGAAGCCCAGGACAAGAACATCCCGCGCGGCCGGATCGTCCGCGACGAAACCCTGGCCGACCTTGCCAGCCACCCGCCCAAGACCCAGGCCGACCTTGCCAAGGTGCGGGGGCTGTCTTCGGGCTGGAAGGACAACGAGATCGGCAAGCGGCTGATGGCAACCCTCGCCGCCGCCACGCCGCTCCCCGAATCCGAACTGCCGCTGCGCACTGCGCGCGGCGCGCCGCTGGGCAAGGAAGGCGCGCTGGTGGCCGACCTGCTCAAGCTGCTGCTCAAGATCCGCAGCCGCGAAATTGACGTGGCCGCCCGCCTGCTGGCGCGCAGCGAGGATCTGGAACTTCTGGCCGCCGGCGTGCGCGAACTGCCGCTGCTGGAAGGTTGGCGCTTCGGCCAGTTCGGCAAGGATGCGCTCGACCTGGTCGAAGGCAAGATGGCCTTCGCGGTGGTGAACGGGAAGCTCAAGATGACCCATGTCGATGACGTGGTTGAGCCGGTCGATCCTGCCGAGGAAGAATGATTCACGCAGAGGCGCGGAGAAAGGGAAAAGGGTTCGCGCTAAAGCGTGAAGGTGGAGTTCGTGAGGCCCAGCCGCTTTTCGTTGGCGCGACGGCAGTCGGACGCCCCCTTCGCGGCTCCAGGTGAAGCAAATCTTGGCGAACCACCCGCCCCCGTGCGATAGCCGCCGGCGATGACCACCTACCTTCCCACGCTCAAGCAGCTGCAATACCTGGTCGCCCTGCATGAACATGGGCATTTCGGGCGCGCGGCGGATGCCTGCTTCGTCTCGCAATCGACGCTTTCCGCCGGACTGCGCGATCTGGAAACGCTGCTGGGGGTGACGCTGGTCGAGCGGACCAAGCGCGCGGTGCGCTTCACGCCGCTGGGCAATGCCGTGGTCGCCAAGGCCCACCGTCTGCTGCGCGAGGCGGAGGAGCTGTCCGACATGGTGCAGAGCGCCGGCCAGCCGCTTTCGGGCGAGGTGCGGATGAGCGTGATCCCCACCATCGCCCCCTTCCTGCTGCCCCGGATGCTGCCGCGCCTGCGGCGCGAGCGGCCCGCGCTGAAGCTGTACCTACGCGAGGAAACCAGCGCGGCGGCGATCGAATCGCTCCATCACGGACGCTCGGACTGCGTGCTGCTCGCCCTGCCCTTCCCGACCGGCGAGGTGGAGAAGGAGACGATCGAGCTGGACGCGCTGTTCGTCGCCTTTCCCAAGGACGATCCGCGCGATCCGCCCGCCGAAATCCTGCCCGAACTGATCGACGAGAACCGGCTGCTGCTGCTGGAGGACGGGCACTGCCTGAAAGAGCACGCGCTGGCCGCCTGCAACCGCCCGGAACTGCGCGCCTCTGCCACGATGATCGGCACGTCGCTCCATACCCTCGTGCAGATGGTGGACAATGGCCTGGGGCTGACCATGCTGCCGGAAATGGCGCTGGATGCCGGTATTCTCAACGGTACGGACGTCGTCGCGCGGCCGCTGCGCACCAGCAACGCCAACCGCGAGATTGCCCTGGTCTGGCGCAAGAACAGCCCGCGCGCGGAGGAATTCCGCCTGCTGGCCGAGGAACTGCGCGCGGGGTGATTCGCGCCGTCCACGCCGGAGCGATTGCCCGGGCGTCGCGCCCGTGGCATAACGGCGCCATGGTCCGCAGTCTCCCAGCGCTGCTCGCCGCAGCCTCGCTCACCGCCTCCGCCGGTCTTTCCGCAGAGGCGCCGCCGCCCGTGCCCACCAGCATGATGAACAAGGCCGGGGTGGTTTGCGTGAAGGTCACGCCCAAGGGCACCGTGGCCGATGCCTTCGTGGTCCGCTCGACCGGCGACGGGACTGCCGACGCCGACATGATCGACTATGTCTCGGCGCTGCGCTGGCCGGCCGCGAAAGGGCCAGATCCTTCGCGCGGGACATGGCAGCCGGTGCCGGTGGCGATGGGCGCGGTGGACGTGCCCGCCCTGCCCGATCGCTGCGCGCCACCGCCGGCGAGGCGCTGGTAGGCGCCGGCGTTTTCCTAACCCCGGCGCGGCTGGTAGAACGGCGGCGCTCCTTGAAACCGTCAATCCATCCGGGCCGGGAACACCGATCCTCGAAGGTCACGCGGATTCAGCGTAATCCTTTGTAAATCAACAATGTTTCCGAAACGAAAAAGTGCGCCGGGTGTCCAGCGCGCCAGCCTCAGTCCATGTGCTTGAGGCCGACCCGCAGATAGTCCCACCCCGTCACCAGGGTCAGCGCGGCCGCCGCCCACAGCGTGGTCAGGCCGACGCTTTCCGGAGTCAGCCAGCCTCCGGTGAAAGGAACGGCAAAGTCCGGCGCCCCGCCCATCAGCACCAGCGCGCCAAAGGCGACCAGCTGGAACGTGGTCTTCCACTTGGCAAGCTGCGACACCGGGATCGAGACCCGCAGCCCCGCCAGAAACTCGCGCAGGCCCGACACCGCGATCTCGCGCAGCAGGATGATCAGCGCGGCGATCACATGGATCCCCTCGATCATCCCCTTGCCGGTGAGGATCAGGATCACTGCGGCGATCATGATCTTGTCGGCGATCGGATCGAGGAACTGCCCCAGCTTCGACACCGTGCCCTGCGCCCGGGCCAGGTAACCGTCGAAATAGTCGGTTATCCCCATCAGGCAGTAGAGCCCGAAGGCGATCAGGTAGCCGGTCTTCCAGCCGGGCCACCACAGCAGGGCCACCAGCAGCGGCACGGCCAGGATCCGCGAAAGCGTGAGCAGGTTGGGAAGCGACAGCATCGCCTTTTGCCATAGCCGCACTGGCGCCGGGGAAAAAGGGGGCGGTTTGGGCTTGTCCGCAGGACAAGTCCCGCTAGGTTCCGCCGCACCCGGGGCGACCAGAAGCAGGCGAATGACTACCCAGACCCACCTGATCCGCAGCCGGCGCTTTCTGCCGCTGTTCGTCACCCAGTTGCTCAATGCCTTCAACGACAACCTGTTCAAGAACGCGATGGTGCTGTTCGTCGTCTACAGCGTCTACAATTCGGAAGAGGCCGAAGGGCAGTTCAGCGCGCTGGCATCGGGCATTTTCATCCTGCCGTTCTTCCTGCTTTCCGCGTTGGCGGGGCAGCTGGCCGACATGCGCGACAAGGCGCGGATCATCCGCATCGTCAAGGCCTGCGAAATCGGCATCATGCTGGTCGGCGGCGCGGGACTGGTGCTGGCGTGGAAGGAGATCGCGGTCCACACGCTCGCCATCCCGCTGATGCTGGCGGCCCTGTTCGCGATGGGCGTCCATTCCACCTTCTTCGGCCCGATCAAGTACGCGATCCTGCCCCAGCACCTGCATTCGGGCGAAGTGCTGGCAGGCACCGGACTGGTCGAGGCGGGAACCTATATCGCGATCCTGGCGGGCACGATGATCGCCGGCTGGATCGAGGTCGAATGGGCCGCGCTCGGCGTCGTCCTGACCGCGCTGCTTGGCTATGGGGTAAGCCGCGAGGTGCCGCCGGCTCCCGCCCAGGGCAAGGTCGAGCCGCTGGACTACAACGTGCTGCGGTCCTCGATCGCGCTGGTCCGCAACACCAGCCACGACCGGCGCGTGTTCCTGGCGATCATGGCGATCAGCTTCTTCTGGACCATCGGCGCGGTGCTGTTCATCCAGTTCCCGCCGCTTGCCAAGAACGTGCTGTCGGCCAGCAAGGAAGTGGCGAGCCTGTTCCTGGTGATCTTCTCGATCGGCGTCGCCATCGGTTCGATGTCGGTCAACGCGCTGCTCAAGGGCACGGTGTCGGCACGCTATTCGCCCGTATCGGTGCTGGTCATGGCGCTGTTCGTCGTGGGCTTCTACCTGGTGTGCCAGGCCTGGCCTGCGCCGGATGCGCGCGGCCTGCTGGATGTTGCCAGCTTTGTCGCCGAACCGCTGGCCGTGCCGCTGCTGCTGAGCCTGCTGGGGATCGCGACGGCGGGGGGCATGTTCGTGGTCCCGCTCTACGCCTTCCTGACCACCTTCGTCGACAAGACCCAGACCGCGCGGACCATCGCCGCGAACAACATCGTCAATTCGGGGGCCATGGTGATCGGCTCGGTGATCGCCGTGGTGCTGAGCGCGGTCGGCGTGCCGGTGGTCCAGCAGTTGCTGCTTGGCGCGGCGATGTGCCTGGTCTCCGCCTGGCTCGGCCACCTGCTGGTCAAGGCCGAGCGCGCGGCCGCCTGAGCCTCAGGCGATGAACAGGCTGACCGCGACGAAGCAGGCGCTGTAGGCGGTCAGGAAGTCGCGCAGATCGTGCAGCGTCAGGCGCGGACGGCGCGCCGGAACAGGTTCGGCCCCGCGCCGCACGTGCGGCGGCAGGCTGGCAAGGAACGGGTGCCGGGCGGCATCATCGGTGAGGACCAGTGACCTTCTCATGGCCTCAAGTCTTAAGAATTTCTTCACCATTTGCCAGCCGCGCCGCCCCCCGATCTCTCCCCCATCCCGTTCCGGGACAGTAACCATTCCGCCGGGAACAATTCGCCAGCGCGTTGCGGATGCGGCCAAGCGCCGATAGTCTCCACCCCATGAGCAACACCACGACCATCACAGGCGGACGGCTCCTCGTCGACTGCCTGATCACCCAGGGCTGCGACCGCGTGTTCACGGTGCCGGGCGAGAGTTTCCTCGCGGTGCTCGACGCCTTGCACGATTCGCCTGAAGTGCAGACCGTAGTCTGCCGCCAGGAAGGGGGCGCCGCCTTCATGGCCTGCGCCGATGGGGCGATGACCGGCCGGCCCGGTGTCTGCTTCGTCACACGCGGCCCGGGGGCGACCAATGCCTCGATCGGAGTTCACGTCGCCAGCCAGGATTCGCAGCCGCTGATCCTGTTCATCGGCGATGTCGACCGTTCGATGCGTGACCGCGAAGGGTTCCAGGAAGTCGATTTCGGCATGATGTTCGCGCCGCTTGCCAAGCAGGTGCTGCGGATCGACGATCCGGCGCGCATTCCGGAATACGTCGCCCGCGCCTGGGCCACGGCGATCGCCGGACGCCCGGGGCCGGTGGTGGTCGCCCTGCCCGAGGACATGCTGCTGGAACAAGTGAGCGGCGCGGCCCCGCGCCCGGCCGTCGTCCGCCCTGCCCAGGCACCCTGCCCCGATGCCATGGGCGTGCTGATGGGTCTGCTCGAGGATGCCGCAGCGCCGATCGCGATTGTCGGCGGAGCCGGCTGGCACGCCAAGGCGCGGGAGCACTTTACCCGGTTTGCGGAGAAGATCGGCCTGCCGGTCGCGGGCGCTTTCCGGCGGCAGGACGCGATTGCGAATTCAAGCCCGGTCTGGGCCGGCAACCTGGGCTATGGACCCAATCCCAGGCTGGTCGAGCGCATTCGCCAGGCCGACCTGGTCCTGGCGGTTGGCGCCCGGCTGGGCGAGGCGACGACCGATGGCTACAGCCTGATCACGCCCGACCACCCGCTGCAGACGCTGATCCACGTCCATCCCGATCCCGAGGAACTGGGCAAGGTCTACCGGGCCGATCTCGCGCTCTGTGCCGACATGGGCGAATTTGCCGAAGCCGCGCTGATGTTCTGCGACGATGTCGTGCCATTCGATGCGGGCGATGAAGCGCACTGCGAATGGCTGGACTGGACGACTGCAAAGCCGGGGGAATTCGCGCTCGACATGGCCGCCGTCGTAACCGCGATGCGCGGAATCTATCCGGACGACAGCATCATCTGCAACGGCGCGGGCAATTTCTCGGGCTGGTGGCACCGCTACTGGCACTACAACGGCTTCCCGGCGCAGCTTGCGCCTACTGCCGGAGCGATGGGCTACGGAGTGCCCGCCGCCGTGGCCGCAGCGCTGCGCCATCCCGACCGGCAGGTGGTCGCGCTTGCGGGCGACGGCGACTTCCTGATGAACGGGCAGGAACTTGCCACCGCCATGCAGCATGGCTGCGACCTTACCGTGATCCTTGTCGACAACGGCGCCTACGGCACGATCCGGATGCACCAGGAGCGCGAATTTCCCGCGCGCGTCAGTGGCACGGCGCTGGCCAATCCCGATTTCGCGGCACTCGCCCGCGCCTACGGCGGCTGGGCACTGCGCTGCGAGACGACCGACGAGGCGGTCGCCGCGCTGCGCGAGGCGCGCGGCCGCACGGGCCTGCGCCTGCTGCATCTGGTGATCGACGTCGAACAGCTCAGCGCCGGGGGAGCGACCGTATCCGGCCTGCGGCTCAGGCCCCGGCCAGATTGAGGATATGATCCCACTCGGCAGGTTTCACTGCCGATACCGAAAGCCGGAACTTGGTGATCAGGTCCATGTCGGCCAGCGCCGGATCGGCCTTGACCTGCTTGAGCGTGACCGGCCGGGGCAGCTTGCGCACCGGTTTCAGCCTGACCGCAGACCAGCGCCCGGTTTCGTCGCTCGGGTCCTGGAAGGCTTCCTCGCTGACCTCGGCGATGCCCACGATCTCCACCCCGATGTTGGAGTGGTAGAAGAACACCCCGTCGCCCAGCTTCATCGCCCGCATGTTGTTGCGCGCGGTGTAGTTGCGAACCCCGTCCCAGGTGCCTTCGCCCTCGGCCACCAGGTCGTCCCAGCTGTAGACATCGGGTTCCGACTTCATCAGCCAGAAGGATTTGATTTTCGTCATGCGCGTTCCCGGGATTGCGGCTATGGGCGGCCCATAGTCAAATCTTCGCGGACACGTCCACCCATGCCTCTCAGCTCACTCCCCGTTCTTTCGCTGGCCGACGACAAGGCCAGCTTTTCGCAGGCCATCGGCGACAGCTTCAGGACCTTCGGCTTCGCCATGGTCAAGGACCACGGCATCGATGCCGACCTGATCGCGCGCGCCTGGCAACTGACCGAAGCGTTCTTCGCCCTGCCGGTCGAGGAAAAGCGCAAATACCACAATCCCGCCATCGCCGGCGCGCGCGGCTATACCCCTTTTGGCGTGGAAATCGCCAAGGACGCCAGGGCGCACGATCTCAAGGAATTCTGGCACATCGGCCGCGACCTGCCCGAAGGCAGTCCGCTCGCGGATTCGATGCCGCCCAACGTCTGGCCCGAGCGGCCCGAGGGCTTCCGCGAGCTGTTCCAGGAACTCTACGCCCAGTTCGACCGGACCGGCGCAACGATCCTGTCGCGTATCGCCGTCTACCTTGGGCTTGAGGAGAACTGGTTCGACGCCGGGATCGAGGATGGAAACTCGGTCATGCGCCTGCTCCACTATCCGCCGCTCGAAGGCGTGACCGGCGAGGCGATCCGCGCGGGCGCGCACGGCGACATCAACCTCATCACCCTGCTGCTCGGTGCGGAGGAAGCCGGCCTTGAACTGCTAACCAAGGAAGGCACCTGGATGAGCGCTTCGCCGCCGCCAGGTGCCCTGGTGATCAATGTCGGCGACATGCTGGAGCGGCTGACCAACCATGTCCTGCCCTCCACCATCCACCGCGTGCGCAATCCCGATCCGGAGCGCGCGCGCTTCAGCCGCTATTCGATGCCGTTCTTCCTGCACCTGCGCAGCGATTTCCCCTTCGTCACCCTGCCGCAGTGCATCACGCCGGAAAATCCGGACCGCTATCCGGTCTCGATCACCGCCGACGATTTCCTGCAGCAGCGCCTGCGCGAAATCGGGCTGAAGAAGTAGCAATGGAAGACATGGGTTTGTCGGAATGCTGCTTCGGCAAGTCCATGATTGCCGCATCTTAACCCAAACTTCAGCCTAATCTGACAGCTTCCCCTTGCTCAAGCAGGCAAAGGGGCCAGCAACAGATGCCAGACGGAGACAAGCCGGCGAACGACGGACGCGCTCGTCTGCGCACGGCCGAGCGCGATCTGATCGCGCTGGGGATCGTGACGGCCGCCATCATCATGTTCGTCGGCTCGGGCGGGTCGGCGCTTCCTGCCGTCGTGCGCTCGCTGTCCGGACGCGGCACGGCGCCTGATCCGTTGCTGATCAACACCGTCCTGCTCAACATCGCACTCGTGATCTTCGGTTGGCGGCGTTACCGCGAACTGACCGGCGAAGTGCGCGAACGCCGCCTGGCCGAGGAGCAGGCCAGGTTCCTGGCCGAGACCGACCCGCTGACCGGCTGCCTCAACCGCCGCAGCGTTGCTCCTGCCACCGACGAACTGATCGCCAGGGCCTCTTCGCGCGGCGAGGCGGCCGCGTTCATCGTGTTCGATCTCGACAACTTCAAGCAGGTCAACGACGTGCACGGCCACGCCGCCGGCGACCTGTTGCTGCAGGAGGCATCGCGCCGGATCCGGGCCTGCATGCCCGATGGCGCCGTGGTCGCCCGGCTTGGCGGCGACGAATTCGCCTGCGTGGTTCCGTTCGATCCGCGCCAGCCCCACAATATCGACCACCTGACCGCCAACCTGATCGAAGCAGTATCGCGCCCGGTTGCGTTCCAGTCAGTCGAACTGGAAGCCACCATCTCGGCTGGGATCACCCGCAGCGACAGCCAGGACGGCCAGCTCGATTCGCAGACTCTGCTGCACATGGCCGACATCGCCATGTACCATGCCAAGAAGCAGGGCCGGAACCGCTACTTCTGGTTCGAACCATCGATGGAAAGCGAACTGCGATTCCGCAGCGAGCTGGAAGCCGGCATCCGCCGGGGCGTCCAGCAGGGCGAATTCGTCCCCTATTACGAAAAGCAGGTCGACATCGCGACCGGCGAGATCGCCGGGTTCGAAATGCTCGCCCGGTGGAACTCCCCGACTCTGGGCGTCATCAGTCCGGACATCTTCATCCCGATCGCGGAAGAGATCGGCGTGATCGCCGAGCTGTCCGAGAACCTGATCCGCCAGGCGCTGGACGACGCCCGCAAGTGGAACCCGCGCCTGACCCTGTCGGTCAACATCTCGCCGCTGCAGCTGCGCGATCCGTGGTTCGCGCAAAAGCTGCTGAAGATGCTGGTCGAGGCCAATTTCCCGCCCAGCCGCCTCGACATCGAGGTTACCGAAAGCTGCCTGCATGAGAATATCGGCCTGGTCCGCTCGCTGATCACCAGCCTGAAGAACCAGGGCGTCCAGGTTTCGCTGGATGATTTCGGCACGGGCTACAGCTCGCTGTCGCAGCTGCGCACCCTGCCGTTCGACCGGATCAAGATCGACCGCAGCTTCGTGACCACCCTGCCCGGCAACCCGGACAATGCCACCATCGTCCAGTCGATCGTCGCGCTGGGCGAAGGCCTGGGCCTGCCGATCACTGCCGAAGGCGTGGAATCGGAGGAGGTGCTGCGCGAATTGCGCCGGTTTGGTGACTTCAAGGTTCAGGGCTATTTCTACGGCCTGCCAGCTCCCGCAGAGCGGACCCGCAGCGAACTGAGCCAGCTCAACCTGCTGCTGGATTCCCGGGAAGCGGCCACTGCCCCCGGTGCGGGCGCCGCAACGTTGCCCCTGGTCAGCAGCGCCTGAACCCGCTTCCAAGGTTGCCGCCGCGCCCGCCTGGGCCTAGAGCGCGGCAATGCGCGTTTCTTTCATCAAGATGCATGGCCTCGGCAACGATTTCGTCGTGCTCGACGCGCGCGTTCAGCCCCTGCCCGCGCTCACCGGACAGTTCGCCCGCGCGCTGGCCGACCGCCGCAGCGGAATCGGCTGCGACCAGTTGATCGTGCTTGAGCCGTCCACCATTGCCGATCTGAAAATGCGGATCTTCAATCCCGATGGCGGCGAAGTGGGGGCCTGCGGCAATGCCACCCGCGCCGTGGGCCTGCTGGAAGGGCGCGCCGTGCGGATCGAAACACTGGCGGGCGAATTGGCAGCGGAACCCGGCAGCGGCGGCATTTCGGTCGACATGGGCCAGCCCGGACTGGAATGGGACCAGATCCCCCTCGCCTACGCCATGGATACACTAAGCCTCCCGGTCGCCTGGGAGACGCTGGAAAACCCGGTCGCGGTGAGCATGGGCAATCCCCACGCGATATTCTTCGTGCCCGATTGCGATGCGGTGGAGCTTGACCGGCTGGGTCCGGAGATCGAGCACGATCCGCTGTTTCCCGAGCGGATCAACGTCAACGTCGCGGCGGTCGTCAGCCGCAGCCATATCCGCTTGCGGGTTTGGGAGCGCGGCGCCGGGCTGACCCTCGCCTGCGGCACGGGCGCCTGCGCAACCGCCGTCGCGGCAATGCGGCGCGGGCTAACCGAGCGCGCGGTAACTGTCTCGCTGCCCGGCGGCGACCTCGGCATTTCGTGGGGTACCGACAACCGGGTAACCATGACCGGCCCCGCCACCGAAAGCTTTCGCGGCAGCTTCGAAAGCGCGGACTTCGGAGCCTGATCTTGGGCGCTGAAGTCATTTCGCTCGGCTGCCGGCTCAACCTGTCGGAAAGCGAGGAACTGCGCGCACTGCTGGCGGGCGAGGACGCGCTGGTGGTCATCAACAGCTGCGCCGTGACGGCGGAGGCCGTGCGCCAGACCCGCCAGGCCATCCGCCGCGCCCGGCGCGAACGCCCGGACGCGCGTCTGCTGGTGACCGGCTGCGCGGCCGAGGTGGAGCGCGCGGCCCTGTCTGCCATGCTCGAAGTCGATGGCCTGATCGCCAACACGGCCAAGCTCGATCCGCGCGCCTGGAATGTCGCTCCCGCCCGCGCCGAGGGCACCGCCACCCACACCCGAGCCTTCATCGCCGTGCAGAACGGCTGCGACCACACCTGCACCTTCTGCGTGATCCCGCAGGGGCGCGGGGCCAGCCGCTCGCTGCCGGTTGCCGCGGTGCTGCGCGAGGTGGAGCGCCATCAGGCAGCGGGCGCGGGCGAAGTCGTGCTGACCGGCGTCGACCTGACCAGCTGGGGCCATGACCTGCCGGGAGAGCCACGGCTCGGCGCTCTGGTCGAGGCGATCCTGGGGGCTTTTCCGGCACTCGGCCGCCTGCGCCTCTCCTCGCTCGACGGGGTCGAAATCGACCCGCTGCTGCTCGATCTGATCGGCAGTGAGGCGCGGGTCATGCCGCACGTCCATCTTTCGCTCCAGCACGGACATGACCTGATCCTCAAGCGGATGAAGCGCCGCCACCTGCGCGCCGATGCTGCTGCCCTGGTCGAAGCCTTGCGCGTCCGGCGCCCCGAACTCGCGTTCGGCGCAGACCTGATCGCCGGGTTCCCGACCGAGGACGAGGAGGCGCACCTCGCCAACTTCTCGCTGATCGAGGATCTGGGCCTCGCGCACGTCCACGTCTTTCCCTATTCCGCGCGGGTAGGAACGCCTGCCGCCCGGATGCCGCAACTGACCCCGGCAGTGATCCGCGCCCGCGCTGCCCAGTTGCGCGGGGCCGCCGCCGCCCAGCGCACTCGCTGGCTCAATGCGCAGCTTGGGCGCCCGCACCGCGTGCTTGCCGAACGCGACGGGACAGGCCATGCGGAAAACTTCGCCAGGGTGCGGCTTGCGCCCGGAACTTCAGCCGGAACAATCGTGACCGTCACCCCCACCCGTATCGAACAAGGCCTGCTGGCATGAGCGCCGAAACCTGGACCGACCGCCTGTTTGGCGGCCTGCGCAAGACATCAGAGCGTCTGTCGGAAAACCTCTCGGGCATCGTCAGCAAGACCAGGCTCGACGAGGCGCAGCTCGACGATATCGAGGATGCACTGATCCTCTCGGACCTCGGCCCCCGCGCGGCGCGGCGCATCCGCGACCGTCTGGCCGGCGAGCGGTTCGAGCGCGGCGCGGATGAAGCGTCGATCAAGCAGGCCGTGGCCGAGGAAATCGCCGCGATCCTGCGCCCGGTTGCAAAGCCGCTCGAAGTCGTCGCCTTTCCCCGGCCCCAGGTGGTGCTGGTGATCGGCGTCAACGGTTCGGGCAAGACCACCACCATCGCCAAGCTGGCACACCTGTTCCAGGAACAGGACTATGGCGTGATGCTGGCCGCGGGCGATACTTTCCGCGCTGCCGCGATCGGCCAGCTGGCCGTCTGGGCGGAGCGGATCGGGGTGCCGATCATCAAGGGGCCGGAAGGCGGCGACCCTTCGGCCGTGGTGTTCGATGCGGTCAGGGCCGCGACCGAACAGGGGATCGACGCGCTGATCGTCGACACTGCCGGGCGCCTCCAGAACAAGCGCGAGCTGATGGACGAACTGGCCAAGATCCGCCGCGTGCTCGGCCGCCTCAATCCCGAGGCGCCGCATGACGTCGTGCTGGTGCTCGATGCCACCAACGGGCAGAATGCGCTGCAGCAGATCGAGATTTTCAAGGAGGTAGCAGGCGTGACCGGCCTGATCATGACCAAGCTCGACGGCACCGCGCGCGGCGGCGTGCTGGTGGCGGCGGCCGAGCAGTACGGCCTGCCGATCCATGCCATCGGCGTTGGCGAAAAGATGGACGACCTGCGCCCGTTCGACCCCGACCTGGTCGCGCGCGTCATCGCGGGAGTGGCCTGATGACCGAGACTGCATCTGCCCCGAAAAAGGCGAAGTCCGGCCTGCTCAACCTGCTGGTCGATTATGCCCCGATCGCCGTGTTCTTCGGTGTCTACCGCTACAACGCACCGGCCAAACACGAAGGCATTGGCGAGGTTGCGGCGGTAATCTCGGGCACCGGGGCCTTCATGGTCGCCGCCGTGATCGCGCTGGTGGTGTCGAAGTGGAAGCTGGGGCGGATTTCGCCGATGCTGTGGCTGTCGACGGCGCTGATCGTCGGCTTCGGCGGCCTTACCGTCCTGTTGCGCGATCCGATCTGGATCCAGGTCAAGCCGACCGCAATCTACCTGCTGTTCGGCACGGTACTGCTCGCGGGCGTTATGCGCGGCAAGGCGCTGCTCAAGATCCTGCTGGAAGCAGCCTTCGAAGGACTGAGCGACGCAGGGTGGCTCAAGCTCTCGCGCAACTGGGGGCTGTTCTTCTTCGCGCTGGCCGCGCTCAACGAAGGCCTGCGCGCGCAACTGTCGTTCGGGGACTGGATCGCCGCCAAGCTGTGGGTGTTCCTGCCGCTGACCTTCCTGTTCACCTTCCTGCAGATTCCGATGCTGCTGCGTCACGGTCTGGCCCAGGAGGCAGAGCCCGACGTGCTTTCCGATCCTCCGCACGAATGACAATGGCTCGCAAAAAGGGCTGACAAGCGCAGCTTTACGGCGCATGGAAGGATTCGCGGGGCCACGATCCGGCCCCAGGACACAACGGGATCGCTTCAATTTCCTAGGGGGAAGCAATGGCCAAGTTTTTCGGAAACCTGCATCTGGTGCTGCTCACCGGCCTGGTGCTGGCAATCGTCGTCATGCTCAAGTTCAGCGGCGATGTCGCCGTTGATGCCAGCAGCGTGCTGCGCTGGTCGCACCTGTTCTTCGGCATCGTCTGGATCGGGCTGCTCTATTACCTCAACTTCGTCCAGGTGCCGACCATGCCGTCGATCCCGGCCGAACTGAAGGGCGGCGTGACCGGCTACATCGCGCCCAAGGTGCTGTTCTTCTTCCGCTATGGCGCGCTGCTGACGGTCGTGACCGGCCTGTGCATCGCCTATGTCGCGGGCTATGCGCACCGGGCGATGGTCCTCCAGGGCAACGCTCATGAAAACCTGATCGGCCTGGGCATGTGGCTGGCGCTGATCATGGCTTTCAACGTGTGGTTCATCATCTGGCCGGCCCAGAAGAAGATCCTGGGCCTGGTCGAAGCCAGCGCCGAGGAAAAGGCCGCTGCCGCTCCCAAGGCGCTGTATGCCAGCCGCACCAACGTTCTGCTGTCGCTCCCTATGCTCTACTGCATGGTCAGCGCCAACCTGGGCTGATCGCAGCGCGGGCCGACCGGCCTCAAACCATCAAGGCAGGCGCGGTGCTCCCATGGGGCGCCGCGCTTTCCTTTTGTGCGGCCTGCCGGTAACCGCTGCGCATGACCGCACAGATCGACCCGTTCCACGCCATTGCCATCAGCGGCCTGGCCCATCGCCTCAAGGCCGCAGGGCGCAGCGTCATCCACATGGAATTCGGCCAGCCCAGCACGGGCGCTCCTGCCCCCGCCATCGCCGAGGCGCACCGGGTGCTCGATGCCGATCCGATGGGCTACTGGGAAAGCCCGGCGCTCAAGGCGCGGATCGTGAAGCACTATGCCGACTGGTACGGGGTGGAAATCAGCCCAGCGCAGATTCTGCTGACTTGCGGCGCTTCCCCCGCGCTTGTCCTCGCCCTGTCGATGAGCTTCGATCCGGGCGACCGGATCGCCCTGGCCCGCCCCGGCTATGTCGCCTATCGCAACAACCTCAAGGCGCTGCACATGGAGCCGGTGGAGCTGCCCTGCGGCGAAGCGGAGCGCTTCCAGCTGACCGCCGCAGCCCTTGCAGCGCTGGACCCGGCGCCCCAGGGCGTGATCGTCGCCAGCCCGGCCAACCCCACAGGCACGATCATCCCGCAAGAGGAACTGGCCGCGATTGCCGAGGTCTGCCGCGCGCGCGGCATCACCATCATCTCGGACGAGATCTACCACGGCATCTCTTATGGCCTGCGCACCCCCTCGATCCTTGAGGTCGAGCCGCAGGCGCTGGTCGTGAACAGCTTCTCGAAATACTTCAGCATGGCCGGCTGGCGGCTCGGCTGGCTGGTGGTGCCGCCTTCGGGGATCGACGCCGCGCGAGCGCGAATGGGCAACCTGTTCCTCACCCCGCCCAGCCTGGCCCAGCACGCGGGCCTGGTCGCGATGGACTGCCGCGAGGAGCTGGAAGCCAACATCGCCACCTATGCGCGCAACCGCGCGCTGCTGCTGGATGCGCTGCCCGGCATGGGCCTGGGCCGGATCGCTCCGCCTGACGCGGCCTTCTACATCTATGCGGACGTATCCGAATTCACCGACGACAGCATGGAATTCTGCAAGCAATTGCTGGAGGCAACGGGGGTTGCGACCGCTCCGGGGATCGATTTCGATCCGGTCGACGGACACCGCTTCGTGCGCTTCAGCTTCGCGGTTTCCACGCCCGAGATCGAGGAGGCGATCCGCCGGATCGGCCCGTGGCTGAAGGAGCGCGACCGGCGTCCTGCCGCAGACTAGTCACACCGGCCTTTGCCGCATAGCTTCCCACCATGCACAGATTGCTGTTCCTGTTCGTCCCGCTGGTCTTCACCGTGTCGGCAGCGCCGCCTGCCGTTGCCCAGGTGCCCGTTCAGGCCTTTCAGATCCACGGCGGACACTTGCCCAGCGAGGCGCGCGCAGCCGCGCGGCAGCGCCTTGCCGAGATGCTGGCCGCCGCTCACCAGTGCGGCGGCTGAGGCGTCAGATTTCGACCTGGCTGCCCAGTTCGACCACGCGGTTCGTCGGCAGGCGGAAGAATTCCATCGCGCTCGCGGCGTTGCGCAGCATCCAGGCGAACAGCTTTTCGCGCCAGATCGCCATGCCAGGCTTGGCCGAGGCGAGCAGCGTCTGGCGGGAGAGGAAGAAGCTGGTCTTCATCATCTCGAACGGCTGGCCGCACAGGTCGACCGTCTTGAGCGTGGCAGGGACGTCAGTTTCCTCGAGGAAGCCGAATTTCAACGTCAGGCGATAGAAGCCTGCGCCAAGGTCGATCACGCTGGCGCGGGTCGTGGAGGCCACGAAGGGCACGTCCTGAATCGCCACGGTCAGGATCACCACGCGCTCGTGCAGCACCTTGTTGTGCTTGATGTTGTGCAGCAGCGCCGATGGCACGCCCGAATCGGTGCTGGCCATGAACACCGCCGTGCCCGCGACCCGGGTGGCGCTTGAATGCGCGCTCTTGGCGAAGACCTCGATCGGGATCGAGCCATCGTCCATCGACTGGCGCATCAGCGCCCGCCCCCGCGACCAGGTGGTAAGCAGGGTGAAGATCGCGAAGCCCATGGTCAGCGGCACCCAGCCGCCATCGGGCACCTTGATCAGGTTCGCCCCCAGATAGGCCATGTCGACCACGATGAACACGGCGACCAGCGGCGCGGCCTTCCACACCGGCCAGCGCCACAGGGTCACCAGCACGGCGGCCAGCAGCAGCGTGTCGATGAACATCGCGCCCGTCACCGCAATGCCATAGGCAGCGGCGAGGTTGCTCGACGAACGGAAGAACAGCACCAGGACGATGACCATGATCATCAGTCCCCAGTTGATCACCGGAATGTAGATCTGCCCGGCGGTCGAGGCGCTGGTGTGCTTGATCTGCATGCGCGGCATGAAGCCCAGCTGGATCGCCTGCTGGGTGAGCGAGAAGGCGCCGGAAATGACCGCCTGGCTGGCGATGATCGTGGCTGCCAGGGCCAGGAAGATCACCGGCACCCGCACGGCATCGGGGATCATCAGGAAGAACGGATCCCGGATCAGCTGCGCCGCCTCTGCCGGAGTGTGCGAGAGGACCATCGCCCCCTGCCCCATGTAGTTCAGCATCAGCGCCGGCAGGACAAAGGTCATCCAGCTGATCCCGATCGGCTTGCGTCCGAAATGCCCCATGTCGGCGTAAAGCGCTTCCGCACCGGTAACGGCCAGGACGACACTGCCCATGGCGATGAAGGCCCGGAAGCCGTCGGTGATGAAGAAATTGATCGCATTAAGCGGATTGATCGTCTGCAGGATGACTTCCGGCATGACCGCCAGGTGGCTGACGCCCAGCACGGCGAGCGTCAGGAAATAGACGATCATGATCGGCCCGAACAGGCGGCCGACCCGCTCCGTCCCATAGGACTGCATGCCGAACAGCATCACCAGGATCGCCACCGCGATCGGCACGATCCAATCCTTGAACCCCGGTGCGACGTACTGGAGGCCTTCGGTGGCGGACAGCACCGACATCGCCGGGGTAATCATCGAATCGCCATAGAACAGGGCGGTCGCGAACACGCCCAGCAGCACAAACGGCCCGGTCCAGCGCGCATGTTCCGACTTGCGGTTGATCAGCGCCAGCAGGGCCAGGCTGCCGCCTTCGCCCTTGTTGTCGGCCTTCATGATCGTGAGCACGTACTTGAACGTCACCACGATCATCATCGACCAGAACACCAGGCTCAGCACGCCGTAGATGTGGACCGGATCGACATGAATCCCCGGCGCGCCATGGTGCGAGGCGAATGTTTCGCGAAAAGCGTAGAGCGGGCTGGTGCCGATGTCGCCAAACACGACACCGATCGCCCCGATCGCCAGCGGCAGCAGCCGACCATGGTGCTGGCCATGGTGGTGGCCATAGCCGGCGGCGTGCCCCTGATCGGCATCCGGGTTATCGGAATTCTGCACCGCTTCCGTCTGGTCCGCACTGGTCATGCGATGCGCCGTCCCTGGCTATGCTGTGCGGCGCCCTCGAAAGGAGCGGCGGCGACAAAGGCCACGCGCTTAGCAGTATGCAACAGCCCCGGCAACAGCGCCGGTCGAGCCGGAAACCCGGAGTTTCAGCGCGCCTGCGCGGCCTGGTCGCGGGCGGCGATCAGCGCGTTGAGCTGGGCGAGTCGCGCGGACAGGTCCGCGCGCCACGGCGCACTGGGCGGACTGCTCGCCAACAGCCCTGCCCACAGCGCCCGCCCCTCCTCCATCCGGCCGTTCTGGATCAGGGCCAGGCCCATGAAGAACGGCGGCCCGGGATGCTGCGGATCGGCCAGCGTCGCCCGGCGATAGGCATAGAGAGCTGCAGGCGTGACGGCGCCTTGCGCATGGGCAACAAGGTTGTTGGCAAGCGACAGCCAGGCGTCGGCATTGCGCGGGTCCTGTTCGACCGCGCCCAGCACCACGCCCGCGGCATCGCCAAACTGGCCGTTGCGCGACAGGCCATCCGCGATCACCATCCACTGGTTCACCGCCCCGGCATTATCGCCCCTGGCCAGCTGCTGGCGCGCCGCGATCAGTGCGGCGCCGGAATCCGAAGACTTTTCCTCGACGACCTTGGGAGCGCCCGGTTGAGCCGGACGCGCCTGCAGCGCGAACCCGGCGATGCCAAGCAGCAGCGCGGCGCCGATCGCCTCCCAGCCCTTGCGCGGGGCCCTGAACAGGAAAGCGCAGGCCCCGAACGAGACGAGCGCCAGCAAACCCACCAATACCCAGGTCATTCCGCTCCTCCTCCACGCATCAGCCGGCGGCGCAGGACCATGAAGGCAAAGGCCAGCAGCAGCAGCGGCGCGGCAAACAGCGGCCAGGTGGTCGCGGTCACGCGCGGCGCGTAGCTGACATAGTCGCCATAGCGTTCAACCAGCCACTGCCGGATCGCTTCCGGGTCCTCGCCCGCATCGACCCTGAGCCGCACCTGATTGCGCATGTCGCCCGCAATCGGGGCATCCGAATCGGCAATCGACTGCCCCTGGCATTGCAGGCAGCGCAGCGTTTCCATCAGCGCCTTGGCGCGCGCCTCCTTGGCTGGATCGTCCAGTTGGCGATAGGCATAGGGCGCGGGCGGAAGCTTGTCCTGCGCGCCGGCAGGCACAAGCGCCAGCGCGAGCAGGAGCGCGGCCAGGAACCGGTTCACTGCTCCGCCTCCTTCAGCCGGGCGAGGATCATCTCGACCTGGTCGGGGCGGATCTCGCCAATGTGCTGATAGCGGATCACGCCGCGCGCATCGATGATGAAACTTTCCGGGTAGCCGGACGACCCTAGTGCGAACTGGACCTTGCTCACGTCGTCGGCGCCGATCCGGGCGAAGGGATTGCCGTTCCGCGCCAGGAACCGCTCCAGATCCTCGCGCTTGTCGCGCACGGCGACGCCGTGAATCTCGACCCCGGCACGCTGCAGCGCGGCAAGCTGCGGAGCCTCGACCGCGCAGGGCACGCACCAACTGGCAAAGACGTTGAGCAGGCGCGGCTTGCCGCCCTTGAAGTCGGCAGTGGCCAGCGCGGGCCGTTCGGGGATCGCCTGCGGCAGGGTGAATTCGGGCAGCGGCTTGCCGATGAGCGCGCTGCGCACCTCGCGCTCAGCCGGACGCAGCAGGCCGACCAGGAAGAGGATCACGAACCCGGCAAATACCGCGAGCGGCAACCAGAGCGTCCAGCGGCGCGGAGGCGCAGGCTGGCTCATCGGCCCTGCCTTTCGCGGCGATCGGCAATCTTGTCGCGCGCGAGGATGCGGCGCAGGTCGCTCATCACGCGGCCGATCAGCGCGAGCACGCCGCCCAGCGCGATCAGCAGGCCGCCGTACCAGATCATCGGCACGAACGGCTTCCACCACAGCCGCAGCTGCCAGCGGCCATCCTCGGCCTGCTCGCCCAGCACGGCGTAGAGCTGGCCGTTCCAGCGGGTGACCAGCGCGCTTTCGCTGGTGCCCTGCGGCGGCGCCCAGAACGAGCGCGCCTGGGGGTGGATATCGCGCGCAGGACCATCCTTGTAACGCGCGTCCATATCGGCCTGCAGCGCGGTCCAGTTGGGACCGGCGATCGGCACGACATCGCGCAGGAAGACCTTCCACGGACCGACCTCGACCGTCTGCCCGGCGCGCACCGCCACCAGCCGTTCGGTCGTGAAGGCGCTGTCAGCCGCCATGCCGAACAGCGCGACCGCAACCCCGAAGTGGGCCACCACCATGCCCCAGAGCGGCAGCTTGATGGTCTTGAGCTTGCGCCCGGCCAGCGGCAGCAGAGAGGCCACGGCAAGCCCGGCCGCCAGGGCGAGGCCCAGCACCGGCAGCACACCGACGAACCCGCTGCCGGCGAACCATGCACCGACGCCCAGCGCCAGGAGGCCCGGCACGGCCAGCATGCGCCCGGTCCGCCCCAGCTTGTCGCTGCGCCAGCGCAGCAACGGCCCGACCGCCAGCACCACCAGCATCGGCACGACGAACACGGCGCCCATCGGGTTGAAATAGGGCGGCCCGACCGAAACCTTGAGGCCCATCGCCTCTGCCACCAGCGGATAGAGCGTGCCGATCAGCACGATCCCGAGCGTAGCGGTCAGCATCACGTTGTTGAACACCAGCGCGCCTTCGCGGCTGGCCAGGGCAAAGCGCTCGCCCTCGGTCACGCTGCCTGCGCGCAGGGCGAACAACAGCAATGCAGCGCCGATGTTGATCACCAGCAGGCCAAGGATGAAGCTGCCCCGCTCAGGATCGACGGCGAAGGCGTGGACGCTGGTGAGAATGCCCGAGCGCACCAGGAAGGTGCCGACCATCGACATGGAGAAGGCAACCACGCCCAGCATCACCGTCCAGGCGCGCAGCGCATTGCGTGCCGCCAGCACCGAGGCGGAATGGAGCAGCGCCGTCGCCGCCAGCCAGGGCATCAGCGAGGCATTCTCGACCGGATCCCAGAACCACCAGCCGCCCCAGCCCAGCTCGTAATAGGCCCAATAGGAACCTGCGGTGATGCCGATCGTCAGGAACACCCAGGCACCCAGCACCCAGGGGCGCATCGCCTTGGCAAAGGCCGGACCGACTTGCCGCGTCAGCAGCGCGCCGACAGCAAAGCTGAAGGCGATCGAAAGCCCGACATAGCCGATGTAGAGCGTGGGCGGATGGAACGCGAGGCCGGGGTCCTGCAGCAGCGGATTGAGCCCCTGCCCTTCCGGCGCAGCCGGCGTGAGCCGCTCGAACGGGTTGGAGGAAAGCAGCAGGAAGGCATAGAAACCAAGGCTGACGAAGGCCTGCGCGGCCAGCGTCGCAAGCATGGTCGGCTCCGGCAGGCGACGTTCGACCAGGGCCAGAAACCCGCCGGCCAGCCCCATGATGGTGACCCACAGCAGCATCGAGCCTTCGTGGTTACCCCAGGCGCCCGCGATCTTGTACAGCAGCGGCTTGGCCGAATGCGAATTCATCGCCACCAGCTTGACCGACAGGTCGGTCTGCCAGAACAGGTAGACCAGCGCCGCGAAGGACAGCAGCGCAAGCAGCCCCTGCACTGCGGCGACCGGACGCACCAGCCCCGCCAGCGCGGGATTGCCGCCCCGCAGGGACAGTCCGCCCGCCAGCAGCTGGAGCGCGGCAAGTGCTGCGGCCATCCACAGCGCGGCAAGGCCGAGATTGGCGATCATTGCGTTTCCGCCACGGTCTGGCGGGCCTGGTCGGCGGTCATGTCCTTCATTTCGCGCGGCACGTATTTCTCGTCATGCTTGGCCAGCAGGTTGTCGGCCACGAAAGTGCCATCGGCCCGCAACTTGCCTTCGGCTACGACGCCGGAATTCTCCTGGAACAGGTCGGGAGCGATCCCGCTGAACATCACCGGAATACGCGCCTTGTTGTCCGACACGACGAACTGGATCGTAACGCCGTCCGCCGCGCGCCTGATCGAACCGGCCTCGACCATTCCGCCCAGCCGCACCGCACGGTCGGGGTCAGGCGGGCTCGCGGCCATGTCGGCCGGCAGGTAGAAGAACGAGGCCTGGCTGCGCAGAGCCCAGGTGGCCAGCAGCGCCGCACCGATCAGCGCGGCGAGCGCAACCAGCACGAGCACCAGGCGCTGGTGCTTGGCCTTGAGTCCACCGCCGCTCATCGTTCGCGGCTCCGGTCGCGGCGAGATTCGGCGCGGACCATGCCGAGCCATGCCCACAGCACCATTGCGGCAGTGCCGCCAATCCCCAACACATAGGCCGCCCAGATGAACGGCCAGTGGTCCAGTCCCTCACGCATCGATTGCCTCCATGGCGCGGCGGCGGAGGCGCGCCTCGGCCTGCTGGTCCGCCAGGATCGCCCGCATCCGGATCAGCACCACCGCCCCGAAGATCAGGGAGAAGCCGGCCGAACCCGCCAGCAGCCCCCACAGGAACTCGGGCGCCATTTCCGACTTGCCCGCCGTGATCGAAGGCGGCTGGTGCAGGCTGTTCCACCACAGCACCGAATAGTGAATCACCGGGATGTTGACCGCGCCGACCAGACCGAAGATCGCCGGAATGCGCGATTGTCCGTCACCATCGCGGTTCGCGGCATCGCTGAGCGCGATATAGGAAAGATAAAGGAACAGCAGGACCAGCATAGAGGTCAGCCGACCGTCCCACACCCACCAGGTGCCCCAGGCAGGCCGACCCCACAGCGAACCGGTGACAAGGCACAGCGCGCTGAAGAAGGCGCCCGGCAAGGCGATCGCCCGCGCGGCAATTCCCGCCAGCGGGTGCCGCCACACCAGTTCGGTCAGGCTGGCGATCGCAATCGCGCTCCAGCCGCCCATGCCCAGCCAGGCCGCAGGAACATGGACGAACAGGATCCGGACGCTGTCGCCCTGGAGTCGCTCTGCCGGAGCGCCCAGCAGACCCCAGACCAGCGAGGCGCCGGCGAGCACCACTCCCGCGAGCAGCAGGGGCACGGTCAACTGGCGCGCAAGGCGCAGGAAACGGGCAGGATTGGCAAAGCCGTGCATGGAGGATTCGGTATCCCTGAGGATCGCGTGCCATTTGGCAGGAGAGCGCCGTTGGAGCAAGCGCGATCACGCGCGCTTCGCCGCCACCGCAAAATGGCAAACGGGAGAGCCAGCCCGACCCTGCGCAGCGAACTGCAAAAGTGGAAGAAATGGGGCGATCGATGGGGTTCGAACCCACGACCTCCGGTACCACAAACCGGCGCTCTAACCAACTGAGCTACGATCGCCACACCCTGCGCACCGCAGTGCGGCAAGGACAGGCGCGGCCTCTTGCACAGCCGCCGGAGGAATTAAAGCGAAATTTGCGGCAAGGCCGCCGCGCGGGGTTCATCGAGCGCAATTCTCGCTGGATTAGGGCTGGCATCAGGCAATTGTTAACGGCGTCCCGATAGCGATTGTTCATGGCTCCGGACGATTCCGGATTGGAGAGACAACAAATGGTCGCGAAGCTGAAACTGGGACTCTCCCCCGCTGAAACCAACCGCCCCCTGACGCGCAGGGGCACCCGCCGCCCCGCCAGCAGCCTGGTGCTGGTCACGTCCTCGCACGGCGATCGGGCAAAGGCCGTGCTGCGCGACATCTCGATCTATGGCTGCAACCTGGTCAGCGAGGACGGCTGGCTGCGGGTGGGCATGTTCGTCGGCATCAGGCTCTCGCCCGAACGGACCGTCCAGGCGATCATCCGCTGGTCGCGCGATGACACCTGCGGGGTCGAATTCCTGCGCCCCATCCCCGATGCCGAGGCGGACGAGCTGTCCGGCACCTGGTAGGCGCGGATCGCTGACCGGAAACGAAAAGGGCGGCCCCGCGGGGCCGCCCTTCGTGTTTCAGCGTGCGGGACGCGATCAGCCCTTCTTGAGGGTGAGGCCACCAAAGCGCTTGTTGAACTGAGCGACGCGGCCGCCCTGATCAAGCTGGCGGGTGCCGCCGGTCCACGCCGGGTGCGACGTCGGGTCGATTTCAAGGGCCAGCGTGTCGCCTTCCTTGCCCCAGGTGGAGCGGGTTTCAAACACGGTGCCGTCGGTCATCTGCACCTTGATCATGTGATAATCGGGATGGATATCGGCCTTCATCGCACTGTCTTTCGCTGTTGGCCGGTTCCGACCGGCCTGGAAGAGGAAGGCGCGCGCTTAGCCGCAGCGCGCCGATTTGTCCAGCCTTCAGGAATCCGCGATCATCGCCGTGAACTGGACGTCGCAGGTAACCTTGCCGGCAATCGAGGCCTTGCCCCAGAACTTGCAGACCCGGGCACGCTTCTGGAGGAAGCCGACCTCGAGATCGAGCAGGACGCCCGGTTCGACCGGCGCACGGAACTTCGCCTCGTCGATCGACATGAAGTAGACCAGCTTGTTCGATCCGGCGAGGTCCAGAGTCTCGATCGCCAGGATCGCCGCAGCCTGGGCCAATGCCTCGACCTGCAGCACGCCCGGCATGATCGGACGTCCGGGGAAGTGCCCCTGGAAGAACTGCTCGTTGAAGCTGACCGCCTTCACCGCATGGATGCGTTCGCCCACGTCCAGCGTGAGCACCCGGTCCACCAGCAGCAGCGGGTAGCGGTGCGGCAAGGCGCCCAGGATCTTGACGATGTCATAGGCGGGCGCGGCCGGAGCCGCGCCCTTTCCTTCGGTGCTTTCGTTCATCGCTGGCCCCGGTGCGCTTGCTTAGCGGCCGTCCGGCTGCGGACCGGCCGGACGCGGCGCGGCGGCGGGCGCGGCAGCCGGAGCGGCCGGAGCAGTGGCAGCCTTCTGGGCAGCGGCCTGCTGTTCGCGGGCTTCACGGACCTCGCGAGGCATCCAGCCCTGCGGCGGGACGATCTGCGCGTTCGGGATCAGCACGTTGAGTTCGGTCACGATCTCGTCGGTCAGCTCATAGGCGTTCGCGCGGGCGATCACCGTGCCCGGCTGGAGCAGCAGCGAAATGCGGTGCTTTTCCATCGCCTTCTGGACGGCGGCATCGAGCTTGTCCTCGATCTGCTCGCGGACATAGGCTTCCGACAGGGCCGGCGGCATCAGGATCTGCTGGATTTCTTCCTTGCCGCGTTCCTGCAGCTGCTGGATCGTCTGGGCCTGCTGCTGCAGCGCCGGGACGTTGGGCTTGGCCGCCGCGCGATCGGCGTTGAACTTGTCGATCAGCGGCTTGAGCTGGGCATCAAGCGCCGCGCCGCGAGTCTTGGCATTGTCGAAGTTCGCCTTGTAGGTCACCGGGCGCTGCTGCGCGGCCAGGCGGTAGGCGTCGGTGTTGGCGACAGCGGCTTCGAGGTTGGCCACCGCGAGCCCGGCGACGATGTTGCCAGAGGTGGCGGCAGGAGCAGCGGCGGCGGCAGCAGCGGCGGCCTCGGCTTCGCGATCCTTCTTCGACTTGGCCAGAGCGGGCTGGGCGGCCAGGGCGAGCACCATGGCAGCGCCGAGCAGCGTCTTGATACGGGTGTTCATCAGAATTGGGTTCCCACGTTGAAGGTGAAAGTCTTGGTGTCGTCGCCGTCCTTCTTCAGCAGGACATGAGCGAAATCGAGACGGAACGGACCGAACGGCGAGTTCCAGTTGAAACCGATGCCGACCGACAGGCGCGGGCTTGCGGAATTGCCCTTGAACACTTCCTTGAACGGCGGGATCGTGCTGCCCAGCGCGGTGTTGTTGACCGTGCCGGTGCCCAGGCAGGCAGGCGGGTTGGGATTGACCGGGTTGGTCACCTGCGCAACCTGCGTGGCGGTGCAGACGTTGTTGACCAGTTCCGCCGCGTTGATCTGGGTGTAGAGCCGATTGCCGGCCGTATCGCGGGTCGGGACGAAGATACCGTTCGGGAACGGGCTCGACTGCTCGATCGGCGGGGTGATGCCCCAGACCGAACCGATATCCATGAAGATCGACGGACGGATGCCCAGTTCGCGCGCGCCCGAACCCAGCGGGATTTCGAGCTCGACATGGCCGAGGTAGTAGTACTTGCCGCCCAGCGCGTCGTCGACGACCTTGTTGCGGTCGGTAACGATCACCGGGTTGCCGTTGCCATCATCGGTGATGAACTGGCGCAGCACGCGCGGGCCAACACCGCGGATGTCGAAGCCACGAATCTGCGGCTCGCCCAGATAGAAGCGGTCGGTCAGCCGCACGCTGTCGATCCCCTGCGCGGCATTGCCCCGGTTGTCGAACGACTTGATCGCGCCGCCTTCGCCGCGCAGCGAGAAGATCCAGCCCTTGCCCAGCGGCCAGTACTGCGCGGCATTGGCGCGGACGCGGCCATATTTGACCGAGCCGCCCAGCCCCGCGAACTCGCCGGTGATCGACATCGACCGCCCGCGCGAGGGGCGCATGCGGTTGTCGAGCGAATCGTAGATCAGCGACAGGCCGAGGATCGAACTGGTCCGCTTGCCCAGCGCGTCGCACAGGTAGCGGCCCGCGATCAGCGGATCGCACTCGAATGCCGGCGGGTTGAGCCGGTCGGAGAAGTACTGGTTCTTGTCGACGGTGATGTCGTCGATGTTGAACGTGTAGCTTGCCACAGCCGAGACATATTCCGTCAGCGGCAGGCCCATGCGGACCTGCGCGCCGGTCTGGGTCTGGCGATACAGCGTGTTGCGGTCTGCATTGGCGTAGTTGAAGCTGTTGTAGTCGCGCCGGTAGATGTTCACGCCCATAGAGACGTTGCGATCGAACAGGTACGGCTCGGTGAAGCTGACCTCGGCGCTCTTCGAATATTGCGAATAGCTGATCGACAGGCCGACGGTCTGGCCGCGCCCGCGGAAGTTGCGCTGCTGGACCGAGCCCTGGAAGATCAGCTTTTCAAGGCTGGAGTAGCCCGCCGACAGCTGCAGTTCGCCGGTCGGCTTTTCCTCGACGTTGGCTTCGAGCGCGATCCGGTCGGGCGTGGAACCCGGCTTCTGCTCGATCTCGAACTTCTCCTGGAAGTAGCCGAGCGAGTTGATGCGGCTGGTCGAGCGCTTGACCTGGAGCGAGTTGAACGCGTCGCCCTCGGCAATGCGGAACTCGCGGCGCACGACCTTGTCCTGGGTCAGCGTGTTGCCGTTGACGTCGATCCGCTCGACGTAGACGCGCGGCGCCTCGGCGATGGTGAAGGTCAGGCCCATGGTAAGCTCTGACTTGTTGCGCGCATAGTCCGGCCGCACGTCGGCAAAGGCGTAGCCGAAGGTGCCCAGCGTTTCGTTCAGCTTGTCGATCGTGTCTTCGACCTGCTTGGCGTTGTACCAGCTGCCCTTCTTCATCGGCAGCTGTTCGGCCAGGCGTTCGCCGTCGAAGTCGCGCAGCTGGCTGTCCACCTTCACGTCGCCGAACTTGTAGCGGTCCCCTTCCTCGACCACGTAGGTCAGGATGAAGTCCTTCTTGTCCGGCGTCAGTTCGGCAACAGCCGAGACGATGCGGAAGTCGGCATAGCCCTGGGTCAGGTAGAACTGGCGCAGCTTCTGCTGGTCAAACGCCATCCGGTCAGGGTCATAGCTGGTACCCGAGCTGAAGAAGCGGAACATCCGCGCCTGCTTGGTCACCATCTCGTCGCGCAGTTCGCCGTCAGAGAACTTGTCGTTCCCGAGGATGTTGATCTGGCGAACCTTGGACTTGGGGCCCTCGGTGATTTCGAACACGATGTCGACGCGGTTCTGGTCGAGCATGACCATCTTGGGCTCGACGCTGGCGGCAAAGCGGCCCTGGCGCTTGTAGAGCTCGATGATCCGCGACACGTCGGCGCGGACCTTGGAACGGGTGAAGATCTGGCGCGGCGACAGCTTGATTTCGGGGAGGATCTTGTCCTCCTTCAGCCGCTTGTTGCCTTCCAGCACGATGCGGTTGATGACCGGGTTTTCCTTGACCTCGATCGTCACCGCACCGCCATCGTTGCGGATCTGGACGTCAGCGAACAGTTCGGTCGCGAACAGGTCCTTCAGCGCCTGGTCGGCGGCCTGCTGCGAATAGGGCTGGCCCACGCGCAGCTTGATGTAGGACCGGATCGTGTCGGGTTCGAGGCGCTGGGCGCCCGCCACGGTGATCGACGAGATGACCGCCGGGACTTCAGGCGCCGGAGCCGGTGCTTCCGCAGGAGCGGCGGCCGGGGCGGCAGGTGCGGTCTGCGCCTGGGCGATTGCCGGAAGGCCGGCCAGGACCGTGCTGCCCATAAGGACAGTGGCCAGGCGCAGGGCCCGGCGGGCATGGTCGTGGTTTTCCAGGGTGGGTCGGTTCATCGGCACGGTCGTTCCCGTTATTGGTCGGCGCGGGGCGATCTTGCCCGGACAGGGCTCCCCTCACCTTTGCAGATATGACGCTGCCCTCTGCCCGATGCGCATCCGCCGATCAAGCACAGTCACTGCGCCGTCACCAGTTTTCCCGGTTTCACGGGGGCAACTGGCACGCTCGCCTAGTTGCCGGTTGGCAGCAACGAGACGATGTCGTTCAAGGTGACAAACAGCATCAGCGCCAGCACGAAAGCCAGCCCGGTGCGGAACGCCCACTCCTGACTGCGGAGCCCGAGCGGCCGGCGGCGGACTGCTTCCGCCGCGTAGATCGCCAGGTGCCCGCCGTCGAGCGTGGGGATTGGCAGGAGGTTGATGAATGCCAAATTAATTGAGATCAGCGCCGCGAAACCCACGAAATCAAGCCATCCGCGCTGCAGCTGCTCGCCCGAATACTTCGCGATCTTGAGCGGTCCGCCCATCTCGTCGACGCTGCGCTCGCCGGTCACGATCTGCTTCAGCCCGATCGCCATGGTCCGCACGATGCCCATGCTCTGGTCGAAGCCGGTGGAAAAGGCCTCGAGCGGGCCGACGCGCACGAATTCCAGCTTGGTCGAGCGCACGCCGAGCAGGCCGCGCCGCATCTCGTTGCCGAACTCGTCCTTTTCGACCGAGACCGCGAGCTTGACCGGATAGCCCAGCAACTGCCCGCCGCGCTCGACTTCCACGGTCACGGCCTTGCCCGGATAGATCATCACGTTGTCGGCGATGTCGCGGAAGGAATCGATCTGCGTCCCGTCGATCGAGACGATCCGGTCCCCCTCGCGCATGCCGGCGGCCTGGGCCACCGATCCCGGCGCGAAGCCGCCAATCACGGCGGAGGCCTGCGGCACGCCATAGGCCATGTTGAAGGCGGCGAAGATCGCGACAGCCAGGAACAGGTTGGTCAGCGGCCCGGCGAGCACGATAAGCGAGCGTTGCCACAGCTTTGCGCCGGGGAACGTGCCCTTGAGCTGCTCGGCGCTGGCACCGGCCAGTGCCGGATCGGGGGCGCTGACGGCGTCCATGTCGCCGGCAAACTGGACGTAGCCGCCCAGCGGCAGGGCGCAGAGTTTCCAGCGGGTGCCGCGCCGGTCGGTCCAGCCGACCAGTTCCTTGCCAAATCCGATCGCGAAGGCATCGGCTCGCACCCCGAACAGGCGGGCCATCAGGTAGTGGCCAAGCTCATGCAGCAGCACCAGCGGGCCAAGCACAAGCAGGAAAGCACCGATCATCATCAGGATCGAAGGGGACTGGATCAAGTCAGGCCAACTCCAGAAGGGCGCGCGCGCGCTCCCGCGCCTCGGCATCGAGGGCGATCACATCGCCCAGCGACACGGGATTGGCAGGAACATAGCGCGACATTAGTTCCTCGACCATTACCGCGATCCGGGTGAACGGCAGGTGTCCGGCCAGGAAGGCGGCTACCGCCACCTCGTTGGCGGCGTTGAGCACCGCCGGGGCCGCCCCGCCCGCCTCCGCCGCCGCGCGGCACAGCCGGGTGGCGGGAAAGCGCACTTCGTCGGGCGCACGGAAAGTCAGTTCGCCCAGCGCCGCCAGGTCGAGCGGTTCGCACGGCGTATCCATCCGCTGCGGCCAGGCCAGGCACGAGGCGATCGGCACCCGCATGTCGGACGGGCCAAGCTGAGCCAGCGTCGAGCCGTCGCGGTATTCGACCATCGAATGAACCACCGATTGCGGATGAACGATGATCCGCAGCTTATCGAGGCCCACCGGGAACAGGTGATGTGCCTCGATAAGTTCGAGGCCCTTGTTGAACATGGTCGCGGAATCGACGCTGATCTTCGCGCCCATCGACCAGTTGGGGTGCTTGACCGCCTGCCCCGGCGTTGCGGTGGCGAGCTGTTCCAGGCTCCAGTCACGGAACGGACCGCCGCTGGCGGTCAGCGTGATCGAACGGACGTGGTCATAACTGTTGCCCGCAAGGCATTGAAAGATCGCGTTATGCTCGCTGTCTGTTGGCAGCAGGGTTGCGCCGTGACGGGCGACGGCAGCCGTCATCACCTCACCGGCGGCGACCAGCGCTTCCTTGTTGGCGAGCGCGATGGTGCGGCCCTGCTCGATCGCGGCCATGGTCGGCGCAAGGCCGGCGCAGCCGACGATTGCCGCAACGGTGATGTCTGCCGGACGCTGCGCGGCTTCGACCAGCGCCGCCGCCCCGCCCGCAGCCTCGATCCCGCTTCCGGCCAGCGCCTCGCGCAGCGCTGGCAGTGCGGCTTCGTCAGCAACGACGGCAACTTCGGCGCCGAACTCACGGGCCAGCTTCGCCAGGTCCGCCGCGTTGCCGTTGGCCGTCAGGGCTACGACACGCCACCTGTCCGCTTCTCGCCGGATCAGGTCGAGAGTCGAGGCACCAATCGAGCCGGTGGCGCCGAGCAGGGTGAGCGAACGCACGGTCACAGCAGCGAACCGATCGCCAGCATCACGACCATGGCAAACAGGATCGCCAGCAGCCCATCAACGCGGTCAAACACCCCTCCGTGCCCCGGAATCGCGCGGCCCGAATCCTTCACGCCGGCCCGGCGCTTCATCCAGCTTTCAAAGAAATCGCCGGCCTGCGCGATAACCGCAGCAGCCATCCCGAACCCCAGCATCCGCGCGCCATCCTGCGCCATTGCTTCACTGAAGCAGACACCAGGCGAGATGGCATCGGTCATGCCGCAGTCAAGGCTGCGAACCGCCAGCAGCGCCAGGCTCGCACCGAACATGCCACCGCCAAGCCCTGCCCAGGTCTTGGACGGACTGATTCGCGGCGCGATCTTCGGCCCGCCGATTGTCCGGCCAGCGAAATAGGCGCCGACATCCGTGCCGATCACGGCCAGGACGACATAGAGCACCGGGACCACCGATTGCGGCCCCGCGTTGCGCAGGTAGAGCAGCATCGCCGCCGCAGCGCCGACATAGACCATCCCCGCAACGATCCATGCTGCCGCCTGTATTCCCGAGGCGAACTTGAGCGCAAGCGCGCGCCATTCCCACAGCACGCCCAAAGCCACGGCCATGACGAACAGCATCCAGACAGTCCCGCCCAGCCAGAGCGCCGTACCTGCCACTCCGACCATGACCAGAGCGGAGACCGTCCGTACGCCCAGATCGGACTTTTTCGGATTGCTCTCAACGCCCGCCATAGCGGCGCTCCCGTTGCGCGAACTCCGCGAGCGCCGCTTCAAGGTGCGCGGACGTGAAATCGGGCCACAGCACATCGGTGAAGACCATTTCGGCATAGGCCGCCTGCCACAGCAGGAAATTCGACAGCCGCACTTCGCCGGAGGTGCGGATCAGCAGATCGAGCGGCGGCAGACCCGCGGTATCGAGCTCGGCCTCGATTGTCTCCGGCGTGATCGGCCCCTTCGCGGCGGCCTTCGCGGCAGCCCGGGCGATCTCGTCCTGCGAGCCATAGTTGAGCGCGACCACCAGCGTGGTGCCATCGTTTCCCGCTGTGCGGGCCAGAGCGTCTTCGATCAGGGCAACAAGGTCAGGGGCGAGAACCGTGTAGTCACCGATGATCCGCAGCCGCACGTTATTGGTGACGAACTCTTCCAGGTCGGCGAGGATGTAGCGCTTCAGCAACCCCATCAATGCCGAAACCTCGTCCTCCGGGCGGCGCCAGTTCTCGGTCGAAAAGGCGTAGAGCGTCAGCGCCTCCAGCCCCATCTCTCGCGCGGCGCGGACCAGCTTGCGCACGGCCTCGACCCCCCGCTCGTGGCCGACCACGCGCGGCAGGTGGCGCTTTTTCGCCCAGCGGCCGTTGCCGTCCATGATGATGGCGACGTGGCGGGCCTTGCTCATCGCGCCTGCACTCCCACGTCCCCGGCGCGCACGTTCCTGGCCCGCAGCCGGATCACTTGCCGAGGATTTCCTGTTCCTTCTGCGCCGCGATGGCGTCGGCTTCCTTGATGATTTCGTCGGTCAGTTTCTGGACCTCGGCCTCGCCGCGCTTGCGGTCGTCTTCCGAAATTTCCTTCTTGTTCTCGTCAGCCTTGAGATTGTCCATCCCGTCGCGGCGCACGTTGCGGATCGCGACGCGGGCCTTCTCGGCATAGGAATGCGACAGCTTGGCCAGTTCCTTGCGGCGTTCCTCGGTGAGATCCGGGATCGGCAGGCGCAGGGTCGTGCCATCGTTGATCGGGTTGAGGCCCAGGCCGGCCGAGCGGATTGCCTTTTCGACCGGCGTCACGTTCGACTTGTCCCACACCTGCACGGTCAGCATCCGGGGCTCCGGCGCGGACAGCGTCGCCACCTGGGTGATCGGCATGTGGCTGCCATAGACCTCGACCGTGATCGGCTCCAAGAGCGCCGTATTGGCGCGACCGGTGCGCAGGCCGGAGAGATCGTGCTTGAGCGATTCGACGGCGCCCTTCATGCGGCGCTCGAGATCGGCCTTATCGTACTTGGCCATGGTTCAGGCTCCTTTCTGGACGACCGTCTGCGTGCCCTCGCCCACGAGAACGCGGGCAAGGTTGCCCTTCTCGCGGATCGAGAAGACGACGATCGGAATCGAATTGTCGCGGCACAGCGCCACTGCGGAGGCATCCATCACCTTTAGATCGCCTGCCAGGACCGTGCCGTAATCGACGGTATCATAACGCTTTGCCGCCGGATTGGTCTTGGGATCGCTGTCATAGACCCCGTCGACGCTGGTGCCCTTGAGCAAGGCATCGCAGCGCATCTCAGCCGCGCGCAGGGCAGCGCCGCTGTCGGTGGTAAAATAGGGGGCGCCGACGCCGGCAGCGAAGATCACCACCCGGCCCTTCTCAAGATGCCGTTCGGCACGCCGGCGGATCACCGGCTCGCACACCTTGTCCATCTCGATCGCCGACTGGACGCGCGTCGGCACGCCGAGCTGTTCCAGCGCATTCTGCATCGCCAGCGCGTTCATCACCGTGGCGAGCATGCCCATGTAGTCAGCCTGGGCGCGGTCCATGCCCTTGGCGGCGCCGGCCATGCCGCGAAAGATGTTGCCGCCGCCGATCACCAGGCAGATTTCCAGCCCCGAATCCTTCGCCGCCTTCACCTCGCGCGCGAGTTCGGCCACGAATTCGGGATCGATCCCGAACTGCTGGCTGCCCATCAGCACTTCGCCGGACAATTTCAGCAGGATGCGCTTGTAGCAGGGCTGGCTCATGGATCGGGATATCGCTCTCGGCAGGGGTTTGGGGGGCCTTATACTTTCGGCCCGATGATTCCAAGCACAGAGCAGGCGTTCAGCACGCCTGCACGGCATTTGCGCGCAGCCTGCAACGAAAAGGGGCGCACCCTGCGGCGCGCCCCGATTCCGTGCCGTCCCGGGTATCCCCGAAACGATGTCTGGCTCAGTTCAGGCCGGCAGCCGCCGCGACTTCCGCCGCGAAGTCGGATTCGACCTTCTCGATGCCTTCGCCCAGCTGGAAGCGGACGTAGTCCTTGAGCACGATCTTGGTGCCGGCGGCCTTGCCCGCGGCCTCCACGACCTGGGCAACCGGGGTCTTGTTGTCCATCACGAAGACCTGGCTGAGCAGCGCGTTGTCCTTGGCGAACTTGGCGGCAGCGCCGTCAGCACGCTTGGCGAGGATCTCGGCGGGAATTTCCTTGCCGGTCTTGGCAGCTTCCTCGGTCGCCTTTTCAAGGGCGATCTTGCGTTCGCGCTCCAGCACTTCGGGGTCGAGATCGTCGGCCGAAAGGGCCATCGGGAAGGCAGCGGCGATGTGCATCGCGATCTGCTTGCCCAGCGGCTCCAGCACGTCGGCACCGGCTTCGGATTCCAGCGCGACCAGCACGCCGATCTTGCCGAGCATCGGCGCGGCGGCGTTGTGCATGTAGGGCACGACCAGGCCACTGGAGACCGAAACGGTCTTCATGCGGCGAACCTGCTGGTTCTCGCCGATGGTGGCGACGTTGTTGGTCAGCTTGTCGGCAACGGTGCCGCCATCGGGATAGGCAGCCGCCTTCAGCGCCTCGACGTCATCCGAAGCTGCGCCCAGCGCGACTTCGGTGGTCTTGCGCACGAAGTCCTGGAACTGGTCGTTCTTGGCGACGAAGTCGGTTTCCGAGTTCACCTCGACGGCCACGCCCTTGGTGCCGGAAACGGCAACGCCGACCAGGCCCTCGGCCGCGGTGCGGCTGGACTTCTTGGCGACGGCAGCCAGGCCCTTGGCACGCAGCAGGTCGACCGCGGCTTCCATGTCGCCGCCGGTCTCGTCCATCGCCTTCTTGCAGTCCATCATGCCGGCGCCGGTGCGCTCGCGCAGGTTCTTCACGTCAGTGGCGGTATAGGCCATTGAACTGGTCCTTCTGAATGATCACGGGTGCCGGACGCATGCGCCCGGCACCCTGCAATGATATGACAACCGGGCCTCAGGCCTCGGTCGCGGTTGCCTCGGCCGGGACTTCGACCACGGCGGCCTGCTCGACCGGGGCTTCTTCCATGGCGCCGATGTCGACACCCGAATCGACCACGGCCTCGCGGTGCCCCTTGGTCGCGGCCTGGGCCACGGCTTCGCAGTACAGGCGGATCGCGCGGCTAGCGTCGTCGTTCGCCGGGATCGGGAAGGCGATGCCATCGGGCGAGACGTTCGAATCGAGGATCGCGACGACCGGGATGCCCAGCACGTTGGCTTCCTTGATCGCCAGCTCTTCCTTGTTGGCGTCGATCACGAACATCACGTCGGGAATGCCGCTCATGTCGCGGATGCCGCCCAGCGACATTTCCAGCTTGTCCCGCTTGCGGGTCAGGTCCAGCACTTCCTTCTTGGTGAGGCCGGCGGTGTCGCCCGACAGCTTCTCTTCAAGCGCCTTCATGTGCTTGATACGGGTGCTGACGGTCTTCCAGTTGGTGAGCATGCCGCCCAGCCAGCGGTGGTTGACGTAGTGCTGGCCGCACTGGCGCGCCGCCTGGGCGATCGGATCCTGCGCCTGGCGCTTGGTGCCGACGAACAGGACCTTGCCGCCCGCGCGGACAGTGGCGTCGATGAAGTCCAGCGCGCGCGCGAACAGCGGCACGGTCTGCGACAGGTCAAGGATGTGGATGCCGTTGCGGGCGCCGAAGATGTACGGCTTCATCCGCGGGTTCCAGCGGTGGGTCTGGTGGCCGAAGTGGGCGCCAGCCTCGATCAATTGCTGCATGGTGACGACAGGAGCCGCCATAGGACATTCCTTTCCGGTTTCACCTCTGGGAAGCTGGAACCGTGCGGATCAGCCCGCTGCGGCACCGGTATGTCAGTGCTTCCCATGTGGATTTGCCTGCGCGTCACGCACCGCCGGGAACCGGCAGATACGCCCGCAGACCGCGCGCCCTTAGACGAGGCCCTGCGAGGAATCCAGCGGAAAATCGGCCGGGACCGACGACGGATTTCCGTGACGCTGCATTTTGCCGCTTGACGCGATGGAACAAATATAGAACACAGTCGTCATTGGAACGGAATGGGAACGAAATACCTCATCCCGCTGTTATCCACAAGGTCATACACAGCCTGTCCGCAGGTTGCCGCACAAGAGGAATCGCATGATGCTCAGCCTTGCCCTCGCCGTCTCGTTCGTTTCCAGCGCCCTGTTCGCCGCGGCGGTCATCGGAGTTTCGCTGCATCATGCGGTGAAGCAGGTTGCGCCGCTGCGCCGCGCGCTGGCCGAGTGCCCGCCGACGCGCGGCTATCGCTACCGCGTGATCGAAACTGTGGTGATCAGGGATGGCGGCACGGTGCTTGCCCTGCCCGTCAGGCAGCGCCGTTCTGCCCCGGCGGCGACGGACGGGCTGCGCGCTGCCGCTTGATCCGCCAGTACATGGCCACGCCCACCGGCAGGATCGCCAGGTAGACAACGCAGATCGCAACCAGTGTCCACCACGGTTCGGTCAGCAGGGCGGCGCCGACCAGGCCGAAGAAGGCGATCATCTCCAGCCGCACGTGGCGGCGCGGACGCAGCTTGCCCCAGCTGAGCGTTGCAACGCTGGAGATCAGCAGGAAGGCCATCGCCGCCAGCCAGCCGCTGACCAGCAGCGGATTGCGCAGCAGCTCGATACCCGACACGAACCACAGGTACATCGGCAGGAACACCAGGCCGGCGCCAACCGGGGCGGGAACCCCGGTGAGGAATCCGGCCTCCTTGCGCGGCTCATCCGCCATGTCGATCCGGGCATTGAACCGGGCAAGGCGCAAGGCACAAGCGATCGCGAAGGCCAGCGCCGCGAACCAGCCCAGGCGCGGCAAGTCCTGGAGCGACCAGAGGTAGAGGATCAGCGCCGGGGCAACCCCGAACGAGACGTTGTCGGCCAGACTGTCGAGCTCCGCACCGAAGCGCGATTGAGCCTTGAGGAGCCGCGCAATGCGGCCGTCGATCCCATCGAGCATCCCGGCCAGGATCACGGCCAGAACTGCCTTTTCCCATTCCCCGGCAATTGCGAAGCGGATCCCGGTCAGCCCTGCGCAGAGCGCGGCCGCCGTAATGGCATTGGGGACCATCGCACGCAGCGTGAGGCCGCCCGGCAGGCGCCCACGCGCGGACTGGCCCGCTTCGTCGGTCACTGGCTGATTCCCTCGATCAGCGGCTGCTGGCCGATTTCCGCCAGCACCGTTTCGCCCGCCACGATCTTTTGGCCCATCAGCACGCGCGGCTCGGTTCCGGCGGGCAGGTAGACATCAACCCGGCTGCCAAAGCGGATCAGGCCGATCCGCTGACCGGCGGCGAGCATGTCACCCGGCTTGACGAAGGGCACGATCCGCTTGGCGACCAGGCCGGCGATCTGGGTGAAACCGATCTTCAGGCCGTCCCCGCGCTCGATCAGCAGGTGCTGGCGTTCGTTCTCCTCGCTCGCCTTGTCGAGGCCCGCGTTCATGAACTTGCCGGGGATATAAACCACGCGGCGGACCGTGCCGCCGATCGGCGCGCGGTTGATGTGGACGTCGAACACGCTCATGAAAATGGAAATGCGCGTGACAACCTGCGGTTCCAGCCCGGGCGCCCCGGTGCCGTCATCCAGCACCAGTTCGCGCGGCGGTTCGACCTGCTGGATCAGCGTAACCATCCCGTCGGCGGGGGAGACGATGTACTTGTCACCCTGCGGCGTCACGCGCAGTGGATCGCGGAAGAAGGCCAGGATGCCAAGGGTCAGCGCGCCCAGCGGCCAGGCCAGCGTTTCCCACGCGAAGAAGGCCGCTGCCCCGCAGGCAATCGCCGCCGCAATCGCGAACTTGTGGGATTCCGGATGGAACGCAGGCCAGTGCCAGCCCGCTTCGCCGCGCCCGCGATTGTCGAGAATTTCGCCGGCCATGTCAGGCAACCTTTCGCACGAAGACCGTGCCGGCCGAATAGCCCGCGCCGAACGAGCAGATCACGCCGGTGTCACCGGGCGCCAGATCCTCGCTGTGGAGGTGGAACGCGATGATCGAACCCGCGCTTGAGGTATTGCCATAGGTATCGAGCACAGTCGGACTTTCATCATCGTTGGCCTCATGCCCCAGCACGCGCTGGGCAATCAGGCGGTTCATTCCCTGGTTGGCCTGGTGGAGCCACAGCCGCCGCAGCGCGCCTTGCAGCCCGAGCCGGTCGGCCTCCTCGGCGATCATGGCGGCGACCATCGGCACCACTTCCTTGAACACCTTGCGGCCTTCCTGGACAAACAGCTTGTCGGCCGCGCCCGCGGTTTCAGGCGTGGCCCGGTTCAGGAAGCCGAAATTGTTGCGGATATTGTTCGAGAACACGGTCTTCAGCCGGGTTCCGACGATTTCCCAATGCCGCGGCGGAGCCATTTCGACCGCCTCCACCAGCACCGCCGTGGCGACATCACCGAAGATGAAATGGCTGTCCCGGTCGCGCCAGTTGAGGTGGCCCGAGCAGATTTCCGGGCTGACCACCAGCACCGAGCGGGCATGGCCGGCCCGCACATAATCGGCGGCGGTCTGGATTCCGAAAGTCGCGGAGGAGCAGGCGACGTTCATGTCAAAGGCAAAGCCCTCGATCCCCAAGGCCGCCTGGATCTCGATCGCCATGGCCGGATAGGGGCGCTGCATGTTGGACGCGGCGCACAGCACGGCATCGACATCCGCCGCGTCGCGCCCGGCCCGCGCCAGCGCATCGCGCGCGGCGGCAACGCCGATTTCGGCGAGAACCGAAATCTCCTCGTTCGGCCGCTCCGCCCAGCGCGGGGCCATGATCGCGGGGTCGAGGATCGGCGCCTTGCTGATAACGTGGCGCGCCTTGATGCCGCTCGCCTTCTCGATGAATTCGGCGGAACTGGGCTGCAATTCGTTTACCGTCCCAGCCGCGATCTCTGCCGCGTGATCGGCATTGAACCGCGCGACATAGGCGTTGAAGCTCTCCACCAGTTCCTCGTTCGAGATCGAGTCCGGCGGCGTGTAGAGCCCGGTGGCGGAAATGACGGGGACGATTTCGGTCATGGCGTGGCGGTTTAGTGTCCCGGGCGGGTTGGGACAAGCTTTGCTGCCGTGAAAGCCGGGGGAAGAAGGCAGGGTGGTGGACAGGGCTAGATTCGAACTAGCGTACGCTTGCGCGGGCAGATTTACAGTCTGCTGCCTTTAACCACTCGGCCACCTGTCCACACCTGCTTTGCCGGTGGCGGGTCGCCCCGCTTTCGATGGCCCCAGAAGGGCCGCTCCGGCCGAGGGAAGCGCGCCAATGCCGAAGAGTGTCTTGCCTGTCAATGGGGTGACTGGCAGGGAGCGGCGATGAAACAGGAAATCTTGACATGACCCGCCGAAATGACAGCAAACCCTCACGCGCACTGCGTGGCCGTGCGGGCCGGATGCAGGGCGGGCGCGGCTCGGGCCGGGCCAGCACCGGCGCGGTGCGGCTGTGGGGCCGCCACGCGGTGGAAGCCGCGCTGAAGAACCCTGAGCGCAATCACCGCAAGCTGTGGGCAACGCGCGAAGGCGTGGCCTCGCTCGACGGCGAATTGCCGAGCGATTTCCCGGTGGAATGGGCCTCTCCTGCCGATCTCGCCCGCCTCGTCGCGCGCGACGCGCCGCACCAGGGGCTGGTGCTGGAATGCGACGCGCTGGAGGACGTGTTCCTGGAAGACGTGCTGGACGGCGATGCCGCGCGGCCTGTCGTCGTGCTCGACCAGGTGACCGATCCGCATAATGTCGGCGCGATCCTGCGCTCGGCAGCCGCCTTCAACGCCTGCGCGATCGTCACGCAGGACCGCCACGCCCCGCCCGAATCGGGCACGGTCGCAAAAAGCGCCTCGGGCGCGCTGGAAGTGGTGCCGTGGGTGCGGGTGGTGAACCTGTCGCGCGCGCTGGAGGAGATTGCCGAGGCCGGGTACTGGCGAATCGGTCTCGACGGCGCGGGCGAGCATACGCTGGGCGAAGCGCTGCCCACAGGGCCGGTCGCGCTGGTGCTTGGCGCCGAGGGCGACGGGATGCGCCACAACATCACCCAGCACTGCGACGCCCTGGCCCGCCTGCCGATCAGCAGCGCGATCGAAAGCCTCAACGTGTCCAACGCCGCCGCAATCGCGCTGTATGCCATTGCCGTCCGGGAGACTGCCGAATGACCAGGCCGCTTCGCCGCTTCGCCGCTGCCGGACTGGTCGCGGGCCTGAGCCTGCTGCTTGCCGCCTGCCTGATCTCGCCGGGGAAGTTCACCTCCGCGCTGGACCTGCGCAAGGATGGACGATTCGCCTATTCCTACCAGGGCGAGATCTACATGCTGGGGCTCAGCAAGCTGGCGGAGATGGGCGCGAAGGCCGATGCGGCGAAGGAGTGGGAAGCCCAGCCCTGCACCAAAGACGACAGCATGGACGAGCGGCCCTGCACCGCAGACGAACTCGCCCAGCAGAAGTCCGACTGGGAAACCCAGCGCGCCGCGAAGGCCGAGAAGGACAAGAAGGACGCCGAAATGGCCAAGGCCATGATGGGCGGCATTGACCCTTCCGACCCCAGGGCCGCCGAGGAATTCGCATCCCGCCTGCGCCGCCAGGCGGGGTGGAAGAGCGTGGTCTACAAGGGCGATGGGATGTACGTCGTCGACTTCGCGATTGCCGGACGGATCGACCACGACTTTGCCTTCCCCACGATCGAGCGCTTCCCGATGGCCAACCCCTTCGTGATGGTGAACCGCCGCGCCGATGGCACGGTGCGAATCGACGCGCCGGGCTTTGGCCCCGCCGGCAGTGGCGGCGGCATGAACAGCTTCGCGCAGCTTGCGGCGCTGGGCGCGATGTCGGACAAGGGCGGCGAAGGCAAGGACGCACCCAAGCTGCCGGTGCTGGAAGGCACTTTCACACTCACCACCGACGGGCAGATCCTGGCCAACAACACCGACGAAGGCCCGGTTGCCGGACCGACCGGCAGCCGCCTGGAATGGCAGGTAAATGCGCGCACCACCGCCGGGCCGACCGCGCTGGTGAAGCTGGGGAACTAGAAAAACCCTGCCGGGAAGGCTAGGGCGCGGGATATGGCCCACGATGTATCCCCGCTCGCCCGCCCCTTCCCCGCCCTGCCCGCAATTGCCGGGGTAACTCCGCGCGTTGCCCGCGCTGGGTACAAGGACTGGGGCCGCTGCGACCTGACCTATGTCGAACTGGCCGAAGGCACGGCCGTGGCGGGCGTGTTCACCCGCAACGTGTGTTGTTCGTCCGAAGTTGAACTCGGCCGCGCCAATGTGAAGCAGGGGCGAGCGCGGGCGCTGGTGGTCAATGCCGGCAATTCCAACGCCTTCACCGGCTATCGCGGGCGCGAGGCGGTGGAAGCGATCATGACGCAGGTCGCCGGGCAGCTGGGCTGCCCGCAGGAACAGGTCTTCGTCTCGTCCACCGGGGTGATCGGCTTGCCCCTGCCCAAGGACAAGGCCAAGGCCGGCATCGAGGCCGCGCTGACCGCCGAGCCGTGCAGTTGGGAAGAGGCCGCCAACACCATCGGCACGACCGATACCTTCGCCAAGGGTGCGATGGCCACAGCCGTGGTCGGCGGCAAGACCGTGACGCTGGCCGCGATCATCAAGGGCAGCGGCATGATCGCGCCCGACATGGCGACCATGCTGGGCTATATCTTCACCGATTGCGCGATTGCGCCGGGATACCTTCAGGAACTGTTGTCAGCTGCGAACCAGCGGACCTTCAGCTGCATCACGGTCGATTCGGACACCTCCACCAGCGATACCGTGCTGGCTTTCGCCACTGGCCAGGCGGGCAACCAGCAGATCAACTGCGAGGGCTGCCCCGGTGCCGACGCTTTCGCCGCCGCACTGGAGGACGTCTGCCGCCAGCTCGCCCACCTGGTCGTGCGTGACGGCGAAGGCGCGCAAAAGTTCATTGCCGTCACCGTCAGCGGCGCGGTTTCGGACGACAGCGCGCGCCGGGTCGGCCTGTCGATCGCCAACTCCCCGCTGGTCAAGACCGCCATCGCCGGTGAGGACGCCAACTGGGGCCGCGTCGTCATGGCGGTCGGCAAGGCGGGCGAGCCCGCCGACCGCGACCGCTTGTCCATCGGCTTCGGCGGAACCTGGGCCGCGAAGGAGGGCCAGCCGCTGCCCGACTATGACGAGGCGCCGGTCGCCGCGCACCTCAAGGGGCAGGACATCTCGATCGAGGTTGACCTCGGCATGGGCGATGGCCGCGCCACGGTGTGGACCTGCGACCTGACCCACGGCTACATCTCGATCAACGCGGACTACCGCTCTTGACGCGAGGGCTGACGGCACAGGTCGCAGGCATCATGCGCCGCGCGGCCGAGACCGCGATCTTGCCGCGCTACCAGAGCCTTTCCGCGCACGAAATCGACGCCAAGGCGGCGGACGACGTGGTGACGATCGCGGACGAGGAGGCCGAACTGATCCTCGCCGAGGGCCTGTCGGCCCTGCTGCCCGAGGCGGCGCTGGTCGGCGAGGAAGCCGCCCATGCCGATCCCGCGCTGCTGGACCGGCTGGGCGATGCGCTGTGCTGGATCGTCGACCCGCTCGACGGGACCAACAACTTCGCCGCCGGCAAGCCGCCGTTCGGCGTGATGGTGTCCCTGGCCGAAGCGGGCGAGACGGTCGCGGGGTGGATCTACGATCCGCTGTCGGGCCGGCTGTGCCATGCCCATCGCCGCCACGGCGCATGGATCGGCGAGGACCGGGTTCAGGCCCGCACCACCGGGGCAAGGCCGCCCATCGCCGCCATTTCGCTGGTCTTCATGGACCCGGAGCGGCGCGAGGCGGTGAAGCGCGGGATTGCGCCATTCTATAGCCTGGTCGACATTCCCCGCTGCGCGGCGGAGCAATGGCCGCGCCTGGCGCTGGGGGTGAACGACCTGTCGATCTTCGAGCGGACGCTCGCTTGGGATCACGCGGCGGGGGTGCTGTTCCTGAATGAAGCAGGCGGCAAGGCGGCGCGGCCGGATGGACGGGCGTATCGGGTGGACGAGGCGCATCTGCCTGGGCTGCTGGGTGCAGCCAGTCCGGCCCTGTGGGATGAGCTGGCCGGGCGGATGCAAACGCTCGGCGCATAGCCGCCGATCGGCAATTTCCCCTCCCGCAAGCGGGAGGGGAGAATGGGGGCACCGGCAACTTTGCGGCGGTGGTTGTCTTAGAGGACTGATTCCAGCCAGCCCTTGAGCTGGCTCTTGGGCGCGGCGCCGAGCTTCTGGGCGACCGGCTCGCCGTTCTTGAACAGCACCATCAGCGGGATCGACTGGACGCCGTACTTGGTGGCGATGTCGGTGTTTTCCATGATGTCGACCTTGGCGATCGTCACCTGATCGGCCAGTTCATCGCTGATTTCCTCCAGCGACGGCCCGATCATCTTGCACGGCCCGCACCAGTCGGCCCAGAAATCGACGAGGACGGGCTTGTCGGAACCGAGCACATCGGCGGCGAAGCTGGCATCGGTGACGGCTTTGGTGGCCATGGGAATCTCCTTGAATTGCTGTCTGTCAATCTAGGCCGCGCGGGGCCTTTGGCAATCGCCGTGGGTCAAAAGGATTCCTGCGCTGCGGTCAATGCCTGCTTGTGGACGGCCAGCAGGTCGGCCGGAATTTCCAGCAACATCGGCACCTGCGTATAAAGCAGCGCGGCCTCCACCGTGCGGCCCGGATAGGCCGCTTCCAGCGCGGCGGCATAGGCCGCCATCTGCCGCAGGATCGCGACCGGCACTTCGTCCAGCCCGGCGGGAGGACGCCGCGCGGTCTTGAAATCGACCAGACGGATGCGCGCAGACTCCACCAGCAGGCGGTCGATCGTCCCGGCGATCACCTGCCCGCCGACCGTCGCGGCGATCGGCACTTCGGCCAGCGCGGCGGGCGAGAACAGGTCGGCCCAGGCCTTGTGCCCAAGCACCGCCAGCGCCGCCTCGGTCATCTCCGAACGCGCCGGGGCAGCCAGGTCGGCGGCCGAACGCGCCAGCCAGGCCTGCGCCGCCGTCTTGCGCTCGGCCGCGGCAACATCGGGCAGGCGTTCCAGCAGCTTGTGCATCAAGACCCCTCGCCGCGCGGCCTGCGCGCGCGCACCGGGCGGCAGCGGCGGATCGGGCGACAGTTCCTCGCCCAGCGACGAGGGCGCGAGCGGGCGCGGCGGGCGCGGCTCGGCGGCGACCGGCGTTTCCAGCCACGGCGGCAGCAGCGCGAGGCGGCCGGATTCCGGCGCCTTGGCCGCCGGAACATCGCTCGGCGCGGCGCCGTGTTCCAGCCGCGCGCCCCACAGGGGATCGTCGATCCACTCGTCTTCCATGAACAGGCCTTGCAGCCGCGCATACCAGCTGTCGGGCGCGGGGGCCTTTTCCCGCCCGCTCAGCGCCCCGGCGATGAACAGGGCTTCCTCGGCGCGGGTCATGGCGACATAGAGCAGCCGCCAATGTTCCTGCCGCTCCTCCGCCTTGGCGCGGGCCTCGGCCTCGGCGATGCGGCCCAGCTTTTCGCCCTTGCCCAGCGCCGGGAGCGGGATCAGCCGTGCCGGATCGAGGGGGTCGGCCAGTTCCAGCGGGCTGGGGCGCGACTTGTCGGGATCGTCGGCGGCATCGGCCAGGATCACGATCGGCGCCTGCAGGCCCTTGGAGCCGTGGACGGTCATCACCCGCACCTCGTCCGCCGCCTGGCCCGCCTCGCGCTTCAGCTCCCCCTCGCCAGCGTCGAACCAGCGGATGAAGGTATTGAGGCTCGGCACCTCGTTGGCGGCAAAGGCGCTGGCGGCGTTGAGCAGTTCGTCGATCGGATCGTTCGCCTCGTGCCCCAGCCGCGCCACCAGCGCGCGGCGGCCCTGCCACGGCCCGACCAGGATCCAGTGGAGCAGGTCCTGCGGCGTATCGTAGTCCGCGCGGGCCAGCAGTTCGAGCAGCCGGGCCATGGCCGTGTCCACCACCCCGCCGCGCTGACGCCGCAGGTGGCTCCACAGCGGCACACCCTCGGCGCGGTAGCCGTGGGCCAGCAGCTCATCCTGATTCCAGCCGATCAGCGGCGAAACCAGCAGGCAGGCGAGGTTGAGATCGTCGAGCGGCTGGGCGGCGAACCGCAGCGCCGCCATCAGATCACGCACCGCGAGCGGCGCGGCAAGCCGCAGGCGGTCCACCCCCGCCACCGGCACCCCGGCGGCGTGGAGCCGCGCGACGATCAGCCCGGCCAGTTCCTTGCGCTTGCGCACCAGCACCATGACATCGCCGGGACGGGCGCGGCGCCTGGTGCCCTTTTCCAGTGCGTAGCCGTGGTCCATCCAGTGGCGCACCTGCCGCGCGAGCTTGTCGGCCAGTTGCCGGTCGGAGCGCGAGAGCCAGGATTCCTCGCCCTCGTCGTCGGCCTCTTCCTGGTCTGCCGCTTCGCCGACCACGCGCCACAGGGAGACGAGGCCGGGGCGATCCTCGCCGGCATGTTCGACCTTCGGATCGGTCAGCCCCAGGCTTTCCGCGCCGATCCGGCCGATCGCCATGTCGACGAATTCGAGGATCGGCTGGGCGGTGCGAAAGCTGGTGCCAAGGCCCAGTTCCTGCAAGCTGCGGGCCTGCGCGCGGCGATCAAATGCCAGGACGTTGCCGGCGATCCCCTGCATAGCGGCGCGGACGCGCTGGCGCGCGGCCTCGAAGTTCTCCGGGCTGGTGCCCTGGAAGCGGAAGATCGCCTGCTTGTAGTCGCCCACCACGAACAGGGTGCGCAGCTTGTCGCCATGCGCGCCCTCGCCCGCGAAGAAATCGCCGGTCAGCGCGAAGATGATCTGCCACTGCGCGGCGTTGGTATCCTGCGCCTCGTCCACCAGCACGTGATCGAAGCGGCGGTCGAGCTTGTAGCGGATCCAGTCGGCCAGATGTGACTTGTCGAGCAGGGCGGCGGCGCGGCGGATCTGGTCGTCGAAATCGATGTAGCCGCCGCGCAGCTTGGCCTCGTCCCACATCCGCGCGAACTTGCCGCCCAGTTCGAGCACCGGGGCGAGGAATGCCGCAAGTTCCAGCATCGCCCGCCGCTCGCGCACCGCCATCAGGCACTGGCGCACCGCCTCGCCCGCCTCGGCAAAGTGTTCCTCGAACTTGGCGAGGTAGCGCAGGTTGCGAAGGTTATCCTCCTTGGTGAACAGCGCATCGTAGAGCGTATCGAGCAGGCCAAGGCGCGTGTCTGCATCCGCCGCTTGCCACGTCGCAATCGCTTCGCGCGGGGCATTCGCGCTGGCGGCGCTCCACTGGCGGTAGGCGGAATGGAGGCATTCCAGTGCATCGCCATCGAACGCGTCATCGCTGCACAGCGGGGCAAGGTCCGCTGCGCTGGCATCGCTCGGCAGGCCCAGCAGCTGATGGACGCGCGGCAGCATCGGCGCCTGCCATGCCCCGGGGCCTTCCCACGCCTCGCGCGCTTCGGCGCAGCGCAGCAGGTAGCCCTCGACCGCATCGGGGCCGAGCCGGATCGAAAGCTGGGCCAGCGCATCGAGCGTGGCAACGTCGTTGCCGCGCTCCGCCTCGACCAGCAGGCCCGCCAGCACTTCGCGCAGCAGCAGGTCGCGGTCGCGGTCCTCCATCGCCTTGGTGCCGGGGACGAGGCCCGCCTCGTGCGGGAATGCCGCCAGCAGCCACTGCGCAAAGGCGTGGATCGTATCGATCCTGAGGCCCCCGCCCGGGCAATCGAGCACGGCGGCAAACAGGGTGCGGGCATGGGCCAGGGTATCGGGGCCGATGTCCGCGCCGATCGCGCCCAGTTCCTTCGCAAGCTCCGTTTCGCCCAGACGCACCCAGCGGGCCAGCACCTCGTTGATCCGCGCCGCCATCTCGGTCGCGCCGGCCTTGGTGAAAGTGAGGCACAGCACTTCGGACGGGTTGACCCCCGGCTGGAGCAACAGCCGCAGCACGCGCGCGGAAAGCACCTGGGTCTTGCCGGTGCCGGCCGAGGCGGACAGCCACACGACCTCGCGCGGATCGACTGCGGGCTGCTGTTCGCCGGTCAGCGGGAAGAGCCGTTTGCCGCTCATGCCGCCCCCCCATCGCTGCGCCCGCGCGCCTGCCATTCGTCAAGCCGCATCAGCTGGTCGTACTCATTGTAGCCATAAAGGTCGGGCTGGAGGCTGGCGGCGAAGGGCTCGTCCCCCAGGATGAAGCGGGCGATTGCCTCGTCCAGCTTGGCGGCGCTGGCATCGAGGAAATCCTCGCGCTCCAGCCCATCGGCGCGGTCGGTCTTGAAGGGCGCGAAAGTGTAACCGAACACACCCCCCTCGGTGCGCGGGCGCTTGGCGAGCGACCAGTATTCGAACCATTCAGGATCGCCGGAAATATCCGGAAAGCCGCCTGCCGCCGCGATCAGGCCGATCAGGCCGAGTTGCAGCGCGAAGCCGTCCTTCACCCGGCGGCGGCTGGGCGGCGCGCCGGTCTTGTAGTCGACGATGGCGAGCGTGCCGTCGCCCATCCGGTCGATCCGGTCGGCCTGCCCGTGGACGCGCACGCCGCGCACCCGCATTTCGCCCTTGATCTCGGTCTTCAGCACTTGCCGGCCATCGCTTGCCTGAGCGGCGATTTCCGCGTCGATCCATTCGAGCGCACGTTCGAGGCGCGGCCACCACAGGCTGCGGACCAGCGGATGGGCCTGCATCACGGCCAGTTCCTCGCTCGCCCGCGCCAGCAGTTCGCCCGCGCGCCCACCCGCCTTGTGCCATTCATCCAGCACCTTGTGGACGACCGTCCCCTTCCACGCGGCGGTCGGTTCCGCGTCCAGCGGATCGAGCACCCGCAGCCGCAGGATCGCGCGGGCGTAGAACTGGTAGGGATCGCCCAGCAGACGGTCGAGCGCGGTGACCGCCAGCGGCACGTCGCGCTGATCGCGGGTGGGATCGGGCGTCGGGCGCTCGGCGGCGGGCACCTTGCTGCCCTTGTCGATCTCGCGCGCCAACTGGACTGCCTCGACCTCGCGGTGACCTTTGGCCAGCTCGCCCAGCATGGCCTCGACCCGCAGCACGAAGCGGCTGGGGATCACCGGCCCGCCCTCGTCGCGCCGCGCCCAGCTCAGCACCACCTGCGGCGCGCCGAGCGCCCCGGCGAGGTCATGCGCGGCAAGGCCGATGCGGAATTCCCCGCCCGGCACGCCCAGCGCGCGCAGCACGGCGGGCGGCAGCAAAGGTTCCGCGCCGGGCGAACCGGGCCAGGTGCCCTCGGTAAGGCCCCCGCAGATGACGAGGTCGGCGCGGCTCATCCGCGCTTCCAGCAGGCCGTAGACCGCGATGCGCGGATGGCCGCCCCACGGCGGACGCACGGCCTGACGGTCCATCGCATCGCGCAGCACGGCGGGCAGGTCGGCAGGTGTCAGCCGGGTTCCCGCCGCTTCGGCCGCGCCGCGCAGTTCCTCCACGAAGGACGCCAGCGCGCGGCCATCGGCGCGGCCCCACAGCGCCTCTCCGCACAGCGCCTCGCCCGCTGCGGCCAGACGGTCCAGCACTTCGTACAGTTGCACTTCGCCTGACAGATCGAGCAGCGGCGCCAGCACTGCCTCGATGCCCTGCCACCATTCGACCAGCGCCTCGCTGCCCTCGCGTTTCGCCAGCCGGGCGATGGCGGCCTGCAAGGGCGGCAAGCCGGGCGCGGGACGCGGGCCGCGCAGGCGCAGGTCGAGCGCGCGAACATGGTCGAGCCAAACGGCACGCCCCTCGCCCGCCGCGACCAGCGGATGACCCAGCAGGGCCAGCAGCGGCACCGGCGCGGCCGACTGGGCCACCACTTCGGCCAACAGCAGCAGCACCCGCCCCGCCGGGGTGAGCGGCAGGGCAGTCCCCGCCGAATCGTCGGCCTGGATTCCCCAGCGTCTGAGGTGCGATATGACCCGCCCCGCCAGCCCCCGATCCGGCGTGATCACGGCCACGCGGCGTTCCGGCACTTCCAGCGCCTCGCGCACCAGGATGGCGATGGCCTGGGCCTCTTCACCCGGGTGGGCGCTTTCCATCAACCGCACGCCCGACAGGCGTCGACGATTGGCGGGCAGGTCGACCCAGCGGGCGCTGGCTGCGGGCGGCAGGAACAGGTTGGAGATCGCGTGGCTGCGCTCCGGCGGCGCGGCGGACAGGCCGGCGCGGTGCCAGGGGTCCACCTCGTCGCGGTGGATGCCCATCCGGTTGAGCAGCAGCTTCAGGTGGTATTGCGGATGGGTCACCGCATCGCGGCTGCCAAAGGGCGGCTCGCCCAGGCCTGGCGCGATCCCGGCGTGGCCCAGCGCGTCCCACACCTCGGCGTCCAGCGACAGGTCGAGATCGGGCAGGATCACCGCCCCGCGCGGCAATTCGCTGACCACCCGCAGCAAGCCGGCGAGCGCGGGCGAGGCGCTGGTGATCCCGGCGGCAACGATGGGATGGGGCGGCGGCTGCGCGCGCCAGCGCTCCGCCGCGTGGAGGAACAGGGCATTGCGCCGCTCGGGCGCGTCAACTTCGCCGCGCTGGGCAAGCTCCGCCAGCCAGCGCGCCTGAACCCGCGCGAACTGGCGGGTGCTCTCGCGCCAGTGGTCGGCCAGTTCGCCGACGATATCGGCCACCCGGTCGGTCAGGAGGTCTCCCAGCGCGATCCCTTCCACCGCCAGCCGGTCCATCGTCCGCCCGGTCTCGAATGCCAGGCGCAGCAGGCCAGGAGCCTTGGGCGCGTCCTTGCCCATTTCCTCGCGCAGCAATTCGGCCAGGCGCAGCCAGCGGTGGGCGGGATCGGCGGCGGGCGGAACAGCACTGCCCGCGCCCAGCGGATCGAGCAGCGGCCCAAGCACCTCGTCAAGATCGAGATCGCCCACCACCGCCATCCGCGGCAGCAGCATCCCCCCGCCCGACAGGCGCACGAAAGCCTCGGTCACGATCCGTTCGGCGCGGCGGCTGGGGAGCAGCAGGGTCAGGCGGGCCAGGCCCAGTTCGCCCTCGCCGTAACGCGGGATCAGGCCCGCCACCAGCGCATCCGCAAAGCCGCGGTGCGCGGCGATCGAATAGACCTGCGGGCGGGTGGGCTCAGCCACCGGCGAGCCGTGCCTCGGTCGGCGCCACGGCCTCTGGCGTGCCGACCTCGAACCATTCACCGGTATGGACCAGCCCGTATAGGCGGCCTTCCTCAATCGCCCGCTGCCACAGCACGTTGGTGGAGAACGCCCCCTCGGGCGCATCGCGCAGCAGGCGGTGGGATACGATCTGGATGCCGATGTAGATATAGGGCGCGACCCGGCCCGGCTTGCGGCGGGTGATCCGGCCAGCGGCATCGAGGTGGAAATCACCCGGCCCGGTGTGATGGTGCGCGCGCGGGTGCGGCACGACCAGCAGCAGCGCGTCCATGATCGCCGGATCCCAGCGGTCCGACAGTTCCAGCAGCGCGTTGCGCGGCCCGTCCAGCCAGACATTGTCGCTGTTCACGCAGAAGAACGGATCGGGCAGCAGGGCCTGCGCCTTGACCATCCCGCCGCCGGTTTCGAGCAGCCTGGCCCGCTCGTCGGAAATGATGCAGCGGGGCACGGCGCGATTGCCAAGGTGGGCCTCAACCTGTTCGGGCAGGTAGTGGACATTGACCACTGCCTGCCTCACCCCCGCCTGCTCCAGGTGATCGAGCGCATAGTCGATCAGCGGCTTGCCAGCGACGCGGACCAGCGGCTTGGGCGTGGTCGTGGTCAGCGGGCGCATCCGCTTGCCCAGCCCTGCGGCCATGATCATCGCGGTATCGGATACCAGGGGCTTGCCGCTCACGCCGCGTAGCTCCCCCCGCCGGCTTCGCGCAGCTCGGCCGGAATGTTGGCATCGAACCAGGCCGCGACCGGAGCCAGCGCCGGATGGGCGAGATCGCGCTCCAGCAAGGCCCAGACGCGCGGGATGTAGGACAGGTACTTGGGCTTGCCGTCGCGCTTCCACAGCCGCACGAAAATGCCGACGATCTTGGCGTTGCGCTGCGCACCCAGCCGGGCATAGTCGGCCAGGAAATCGCTGCCCGCGCCGGTTTGCGTCACGTAGTAATCGAACATCTCCGCCTCAAGCTGGGGCGAGACGTCGCGGCGCGCATCCTGCAACAGCGAGACGAGGTCATAGGCCGGGTGGCCGACCAGCGCGTCCTGGAAATCGAGCAGGCCCTGCTTCTGGAGCGATCCCAGCAGCATGATATTCTCGGCATGGTAATCGCGCAGCACGGTCACCCCCGGACGCTGGCGCGGCAGCATCGGGCTAAGCGCGGCTTCCCACGCGGCGGTATAGCCGGGTCCGTCGACATAGAGGCTCTGCGCCGGGCAGTACCAATCGACCAGCAGCCGCGCCTCGCGCAGGTATTCCTGCATCGAATAGTCGAGAAACGGCCCCGGCGGCAGGCGGTGAAGCTCGGTCAGGGCGTCAATCGCGGCCATGTAGACCGCGCGTTCGTCCTCGGCCCATTCGTCGAGGTATTCGCGCACCCGGACGTCGCCAAAGTCTTCCAGCAGCACCAGTCCGCGCGCGGCGTCCTCGGCCAGGATGTGCGGTGCGCGCAGGCCGTTCGCGTCCAGCCACTTGGCGGCGCGCAGGAACGGCTGCGGATCCTCGTGCGGGGGCGGAGCGTCCATCAGCATCGCGGTGCGCTCGCCCCGGCGGATGCGGAAATAGCGGCGGAACGAGGCATCGCCCGCGAGCGGTTCGATGGCGGCGTCGTTCCAGCCGGCGGTTGCGAGAAAGGCTTCGACGCCGGCGGGAAGATCGCTGCTCATGGCAAGCGCCCTAGCCAATCCGCCCCCGGCTCGACAATGGCAATCCGGCCCGTTTCCGCAGTTTCGATAGTGATCGCAAGGCAGGCGGGCTCATGGGCAAAGCCGCCGGCGTGTTCGGGCCATTCAGCCACCAGCGCCGCGCCTTCGCGGTAATGGTCGAGCCCCAGTTCCTCGGCCTCTTCCGGCCGCTCCAGCCGGTAGAAGTCGGCGTGGACCAGCGGCAGGCGGACCTGCGGCGGATCGTAGGTCTCGATGATTGCGAAGCTGGGCGAAGGCACCTCGCCGTCATGCCCCAGCGCGGCGATGATCGCGCGGGCCAGCGTGGTCTTGCCCGCACCCAGACCGCCCGACAGCGCCACCACGTCGCCGGGGCGCAGACGCGCGGCGATTCGCTGTCCGAAGGCCTCCGTCACCGCAAGGTCCGGCAGGTGGACGTTCACGGCAGCTCGACGATCGCGGCGGTGCCCTGCCCCGGCTCAGACAGCAGTTCCAGCGTCCCGCCGTGGGCCTCGATCAGTTGCCGGGCGAGCGGCAGGCCCAGGCCCTGGCCGCGCTCGATCGTCTGGCCGTCGGTCCCCGGCTTGATCCCCTCAAGCGCGCGGGCGAGCGTGGGTGCGTCCATCCCGGGGCCATTGTCGGAAACGACGATCCGCGCGCGATCCTTGAGGCCGCGCAGTTCAACCAGGATCCGCCCGCCAGGCGGCGTCGCGGCGATGGCATTGTCGATCAGGTGACCGAGCGCGCGCGCCAGCCTTCGCTTGTCGCCAGTGATCCGCCCTGCGCTGCTCGTGCCGCGCAGGTCGAGCGAGAGCCCGCCCTCGCGCAGGGCAGCGGCGCGGTCCTCGACCAGGCGGGTGACGAAGGGCAGCAGTTCGATCTCCTCGCGGGCCAGCGGCAGCAGCCCCGCCTCGCTCTGCGACAGGTCTAGCACGCTCTCGATCTGCTCCCCCAGACGCCCGACCGAAGTGAGGATCGCCTGGACATATTCGCGCCCCTGTTCCGACAGGTCGCCGCCCAGGCCCGCCTGGAGCAGTTCGGCAAAACCGCCGATCGAAGTGAGCGGCGTGCGGAATTCGTAGCTCATCGTGGCGAGGAACCGCGTCTTCATCGCGTCGGTCTCCTCAAGTGCCGCGTTGCGCTGCATGAGTGCCTCTTCGGCCTTTTGTGAATCGGTGATGTCGAGCACCGTCAGCAGGCCATTGCCATCGGGCAGCGGCACCCCCGCGTATTCGAGCGTCCGCCCATCGGCGAGCACCGCGCGCCCGCCGGTCTGCCGGCGATCAAGCGTGGCCGCCCGCACCGCATCGCCCACCGCCTTGGCCCGCGCGGGCTTGGCCAGCCGCGCGCCGATGCGTTCCAGCAGGGTCTCGATCCGCGGATGGGTGTCGAGGAACTCCGCATCGAGCCCCCAATCGACGGAAAACCGCCGGTTCCACAGCTGCATCCGACCATCGGGCGCGAACACGGCGACCGATTCGAACAGGCTGTCGAACGTCGCCGTGCGGGTCCGCAGCAGGGTGTCGCGCGCTGCGGAAAGCTGGAGCTGCTCGGTCCGGTCCTCGGCTACCAGCATGATCCCGCCATCGGGGAGCGGCTGGGCGACGATCCGCAAGTGCGTGCCATCGGCCAGGGTCCAGGTTTCCTCCTGCGGGGTGCTGGCGTGGAACCATCCGGCCCGTTCGCGCCGCCAGGCCGGGAAATCGCGGGCTTCCGGCACCCGCCCGCCATCGCGCGCGAGATCGAGCAGCCGCTCGAACGGCGGAGGATCGAGCATCACGGCCGGCTTGAGCGCAAAGATCCGCTGGAAGGGGCGATTGGCGAAAGTCAGTTGCCGCCGGGCATCGAACTGCGCGACGCCTGCCGAAAGCTGGTCGAGCATCGTGCGCTGGGCCTCGCGGAAGGCGCGCAGCGAGCGCGAGACTTCCTCCATTTCCTCGACATCGACGGCGTAACCGGCAATCCCCTCGTCGCCCAGCGGGAGGTCGGAGACCTTGAGGGCGCGGCGCTGCCCACCAATCGTGGCCGACACCATCCGCTCGATCGGCAGGTGCTTCGCGGCGGCCTGCAGCGCCACCTGCCGGGCAGTGAGCCCGTCGACCCGCTCCACCAGCTCGATCCCGTCGGACACCACCTGCACGGCATCCTGGCCCGCGACCGCATCGACATAGGCGTGGTTGACCAGCCGCAGCGCTCCGTCCGGACCGCGAAACCACATCGGCATCGGCGCGGCCTCGATCAGGCCGACCAGCGCGCCGAAATCCTCACGCGCGCGCTGGGCATCGGCGCGCAGCTGCACCAGTTCGCTCTCGCTGTCGGAAAAGTCGAACACCCAGACCAGCGCCGCGCCGCCCGGCGAAACCTGCGGATCGGCCAGATGTCCGCGCAGGGCCAGGCTGCGCTTCGAACCGCGCGGGGTGGCGACCATCCGGAACGGCGCAGCAGTGCGCTGGGTGCGGCGCACCGCCTCGGTCAGTTCGGCCAGTTGCTCGGTGGTCAGGCCCCCGCCCCCGCCGTCGATCCGCCCGCCGTCAAGCTCGGTCAGGAACTGCGGAACCGCATCGAGCCCCAGCCAGTTGGCCAGCCGCTGCGGCGCCTCGATCTTGCCATCGGCACGGACCAGCAAGGGCAGCGCCGGGCTTTCATCGACCATCCGCCCCAGCCGCCGGACATGGCGCTGGGCAGCCTCGGCCCGCCGCTCCCGCCCGCGCGCCCACAGCACCGCCCAGGCCGCGGCAACGGTCCAGGCCGCCAGTAGCAGGCCCAGCAGCACCATGGCGATGGGGGAAAGCGTCATCGCATTCAGCTATGCGCCGGGGCCGGGAATGGCAAGGGCCGGACGGACGCTATGCCCATCCGGCCCTCCACGCGACCCCGGGCCGCGATCAGGTGCTGATCAATAGCGGTAGTGTTCCGGCTTGAACGGCCCCTGCTGGGGCACGCCGATGTAGTCGGCCTGCTTCTTCGACAGGGTGGTGAGCTTCACCCCCAGCTTTTCGAGGTGCAGCGCCGCGACCTTTTCGTCCAGGTGCTTGGGCAGGACATAGACCTTGTTCTCGTAGTCGGCGTTCTTCGTGAACAGCTCGATCTGGGCAAGGGTCTGGTTGGTGAAGCTGCTGCTCATCACGAAGCTGGGGTGGCCGGTCGCGCAGCCCAGGTTCACCAGGCGGCCCTTGGCGAGCACGATGATCTGCTTGCCGTCGGGGAATTCGACCAGGTCGGTGCCCGGCTTCACTTCGGTCCACTTGTAGTTCGACAGGGCGGAAATCTGGATTTCGCTGTCGAAGTGGCCGATGTTGCAGACGATTGCCATCGGCTTCATCGCCTTCATGTGCTCGGCAGTGATCACGTCCTCGTTGCCGGTGGCGGTGACGAAGATGTCGCAGCGCGTCACGGCTTCTTCCATGGTGACTACTTCATAGCCTTCCATCGCCGCCTGCAGCGCGCAGATCGGATCGATTTCGGTGACCATCACGCGCGCGCCGCCCTGGCGCAGCGAAGCGGCCGAGCCCTTGCCGACATCGCCGAAACCGGCGACGCAGGCGACCTTGCCGGCCAGCATCACGTCGGTCGCGCGGCGGATCGCGTCGACCAGCGATTCCTTGCAGCCATAGAGGTTGTCGAACTTCGACTTGGTGACCGAATCGTTCACGTTGATCGCGGGGAACGGCAGCTTGCCGTCCTTGGCGATCTGGTAGAGCCGGTGAACGCCGGTGGTGGTCTCTTCCGACACGCCCTTGATGTGGGCGACCGACATGGTGAGGTAACCCGGCTTGCGCTTGATGAATTCCTTCAGCGCGCGCTGGAACTCGATCTCTTCGGCATTGGCCGGCTCGGGCATGGTGTCCCCGGCTTCAAGCCGCGCGCCCCACAGCGCGAACATGGTGGCATCGCCGCCATCGTCGAGGATCATGTTGGCGGTGCGGCCCGTGCCATCGTCCCAATCGAAGATCGAGCCGACATAGTCCCAGTATTCAGCCAGGGTTTCGCCCTTCACGGCGAAGACCGGAATACCGGCGGCGGCAATCGCGGCGGCGGCATGGTCCTGGGTGGAATAGATGTTGCAGGTCGCCCAGCGGACTTCCGCGCCCAGGTGGACCAGCGTCTCGATCAGCACGGCGGTCTGGATCGTCATGTGCAGCGAACCGGTGATCCGCGCGCCCTTCAGCGGCTGCGAGGCGCCAAATTCGTCGCGCAGGGCCATCAGGCCGGGCATTTCGGTTTCGGCAATGGCGATTTCCGCCCGGCCAAAGTCGGCGAGGCCGAGATCGGCGATGACATAGTCCTTGGCGGCATCGAGCACAGTGGCCACGGGCAAACTCCTGATTGAAAAAGCAGCGGTGGCCGGCCCGGACGCAAGCGGGGCGGCACCTTGGATGGATCCGCCCTTAGCTGCTTGCCGCCCGGGAAGCAAACATAACGATATCTTTATATCCCCTGCGCCGCTGGCCATTGACTCAGCCGCAAAACGAAATTCCCCGCAGCGGGGCGTTGCCGCCGGCGCCTGCGTTCCTATATCCTGCGACAGATTCGCAAGTGGTGCGAAGACAGGAGACAAGCGATGACCATTGCAGTTGGCGACAAGCTGCCCGACGTGAAGCTGGTTGTACCCGGCGAAAGCGGGCCGGAAGCGGTCCAGTCGGCGGACTATTTCAAGGGCAAGCGCGTGGCGCTGTTCTCGGTTCCGGGGGCCTTCACCCCGACCTGCTCGGCCAAGCACCTGCCGGGCTATGTCGAAAAGGCCGCAGACCTGAAGGCCCAGGGGATCGACGAGATCGCCTGCACCGCGGTCAACGATCCCTTCGTGATGGGCGCCTGGAACAAGGCCGCCGGTTCAAGCGACGTCACCATGCTGGCCGATGGCAACGGCGATTTCGCCGAAGCCCTGGGCCTGACCATGGACGGCAGCGGATTTGGCCTGGGCAAGCGCGGCCAGCGCTTCTCGATGGTGGTCAACGACGGCGTGGTCGAACAGCTCCACGTCGAAGGACCGGGCGAATTCAAGGTCAGTTCGGCCGAATACATGCTTGAACAGCTCTGATCTCTCGGACCTGAACGGCAAAAAGGCCCCCGTGTCGGCTGACACGGGGGCCTTTTTCATGGCCGGTATGGCAGGCGGCGATTAGCGCCCCTGCCCGCCACCACGCCCGCTGAAGCTGCGGCGATCGCCGCCGCCGCGCTGCGGGGCACGACTGCCATCGCCGCGCGGTTCGGAGCGGCGCGGCTGACCGCCTTCGCCCTGACGAACCGGACGGCCTTCGCCGCGCGGAGCGCTCCGGGCATCGCGGCGCGGCGGCTGACCCGCGGCAGGACGGCGATCGCCGGTGCGTTCGGTGCGTTCCGTGCGGTCGCCGCGCTCGTCCGGAGAGATCGCCGGCGCCCAGGTGCTACGCGGTGCGGCGGCATCGCGGTCAATGCGCAGGTGCGCATCGCGCGAACGCCCATCACGGCCCTGCCCACCCGGAGCACGGTTCCCGTTGCGGCCGGAATTGCCGCCGCGCTTGGCGCCTGCACCGGCGCCGCCCCGTCCGCGCGCATCGCGCTCGTCGCGGCGGGCGTCCTGGATCATTTCGGCCGGCTTGCGCACCGGCAGCGGCAGGCGGGCAGCTTCCTTCTGGAAGTCCTCGGGCAGCGGCTGAGGCATCAGCTTCACGTCGGTCAGGCGTTCGATATCGCGCAAGTACGGCTTTTCATCGGGAGCGACGAAGCTGATCGCGATGCCGTCCGCCCCGGCCCGCGCGGTGCGGCCGATGCGGTGGACGTACTGTTCGGGCACGTTCGGCATTTCGAAGTTGAACACATGGCTCACCCCCGAAACGTCGATCCCGCGCGCGGCGATGTCGGTCGCGACCAGCACCGGGGTAGACCCCTTGCGGAAGGCAAGCAGCGCGGCGGTGCGCTGGGCCTGGCTCTTGTTGCCGTGGATCGCGGCGGCGTTGACGCCAGCGGTGGCCAGATGGCGCACCACGCGGTCCGCGCCGTGCTTGGTGCGGGTGAACACCAGCGCGCGGTCGATCGACTGGTCGGCCAGCCCCTGGCGCAGCTTGAGCGTCAGCAGGGCCTGCTTTTCGGACTGGTTCACATAGGTCAGGAACTGGTCGATCCGCTCGGCCGTGCTGGCCTGCGGCGTCACTTCCACGCGCACCGGGTTGGAAATGAACTGCTTGCCCAGGTCTGCGATCGCCTTGGGCATGGTCGCGGAGAAGAACAGGCTCTGCCGGTCCTTGGGCAGCAGATTTGCAACCCGCTTGAGCGGCACGATGAAGCCAAGGTCCATCATCTGGTCGGCCTCGTCGAGCACGAAGATCTCGACATGGCGCAGGGTCAGTGCGCGCTGGTCGATCAGGTCGAGCAGGCGGCCCGGAGTGGCAACCAGCACGTCGCAGCCCGGCACCAGGGCGCGGGCCTGCTTGCCGACGGGAATGCCGCCGAACACGCACTGGACCGAAAGGTTCAGGAACTTGGCATAGCCGCGCATGTTCTCGGCAATCTGGGCAGCCAGTTCGCGCGTCGGCGAAAGCACCAGCATCCGGCAGGCGGCGCTGTTGCGCGGCTTGGGATTGGCGGCCAAGCGGTGAAGCGAAGGCAGCGAGAAAGCGGCGGTCTTGCCGGTGCCGGTCTGGGCAATGCCCATCAGGTCGCGGCCTTCCAGCAGGGCCGGGATCGACTGGCGCTGGATCGGGGTGGGATCGGCGTAGCCCTTGGCTTCAAGCGCGCGCAGCAAAGGCTCGGCAAGGCCAAGGTCGGAAAAATAGGACATGGGAAACTCTCAATATGAAGCGGCGCGCACGCAGCAGTCTGCGCAACGCGAAGCGAGGTGTCGTTCGATGCGACCCTGCGTGAAAAAGGCGGCTTCAGGCGATTGCGGCGACCGTAAGTCCAGGCAAGTCTGGCGTGGAAACGCCGACCTCACGCTACCCGGAACTGCGGCGGGACGAGGCCCGCTCGCCGATCGTTGAAGGGTCAGATAGTGAGCGTTGCAGCGAAAAGCAAGAAAATTACCTGATGGTGCTCAATAGCCCATCAGGCTGAGCACTTCCTTGCGGCTGCGCGAATCCTCGAGGAAGCTGCCGAGCAGGCGGCTGGTGACCATCGAAACGCCGGGCGTCTTGACCCCGCGCCCGGTCATGCAGCCATGCTGGGCCTCGATCACCACGGCCACGCCGTGCGGGTGAAGATTGTCCCAGATGCACTGCGCCACCTCGGCGGTCAGGCGTTCCTGGATCTGGAGACGGCGTGCGAAGGCATGGAGCACGCGGGCCAGCTTGGAAATGCCGACCACCTTGTTGCGCGGCATATAGGCGATCGCCGCCTTGCCGGTGATCGGCGCCATGTGATGTTCGCAGTGCGACTGGAACGGAATGTCCTTCAGCAGCACCAGTTCGTCATAGCCTCCCACTTCCTCGAACTGGCGCGAGAGGTGATAGGCCGGATCCTCGTCATAGCCCTGGCAATATTCCTTCCACGCGCGCGCCACGCGGGCCGGCGTGTCGACCAGGCCTTCGCGGGCCGGATCGTCCCCCGACCAGCGCAGCAGGGTGCGGATCGCTTCCTGCACATCTTCCGGCACCGGCAGCTTGGCCATCGGCCCTTCATGGTCGCTGTCGCGGTCGCAGTTCATTCGATCGTCCCCTTGGTTATTTCGGGCGCCGCAGGAATCCGCCGCGGCGGAACAGTCCGCGCTTCTGGCTGAAGGGCTCGAACAGTTCCTCCGGCCGCTCGGGATCGAGCAGCGCCTGGTCGGCGACCGCTTTCTCCGCTTCGGTGAGGGGACGCAAGACAAAAGGTTCGAGCCGCTTGCCGTCGCGCGGGGCGGCCTCGATCAGCGCGATCATCGAAGGGTTCGCTTCCAGCGCCTGGGCCACCGCCTCGCGCGACAGGCCAATATGCTCGGCCAGAAGGTTGATCCGCAACCGGCGGATGGCCGGCATGGCATGCGCGTTGCCGGGACGCGCCGCGTCGATGAACAGGTCGCACTCCGAATCCAGACCCATCGAGCGGTTGTTCATGTTGGCCGAGCCGACCCGGACGATCTCGTCGTCGACGATCATCGTCTTGGAGTGGACGTAAATAGCTGTGCCCGCAGCATTATAGGGCATGAAGATGCGGAACCTGGCCCCGGGATTCCGGTCAGCAATGGCATGGCACAGGCGCACCCGGGCACCGTCCATCGCGGCCTGCTCCAGCCAGCCGGCTGCGCTTTCCGGATTGATCAGGACGATTTCCGGCGGGTCCGGCTGATCGAGCCGTTCGGCAATCGCCTCGGCGATCGCGCGCGAGGCGAAGTACTGGCTTTCGGCATAAATGAAGCGCCGGGCACGCCGGATATGCTCGATGAACAGTTCCTCGATCTCCCGCACCTCGTCGGCATCGCGCCAGGCGGCGCGGGTGCGGGCGATGCCGATCTCGACGTCACGAAATTCGGCCTGCAGGCGGTCGGGCCAGGCGGTTTCCTGCTGCGGCGCGCAGGGCTCCAGCACCGATCCGCCGGCCCTGACCCAGCGCTTACGGCCAAGTTCCGCCAGCGCGCCGGCTGCTTCGCCTTCCACCATCATGGTCAGGTCATGCCACGGACCATAGAGCCGGGTGCCATAGGGACGGCGGCGGCGGGGATCGTCTTCCAGGTGTTCGGGCGTATCCCAGCGGTCGGAAGTCATGTCGATCCCGCCGCAAACCGCGAAATTATCATCGATCACCACGATCTTCTGGTGGTGGCTGCAACCCAGCGGATGGGCGGAATCGAACTTGAAGACGATGCCCCGCTGAAAGTACCAGCGCACCAGATCGAGCACCATCGAGCCGCGGAAAACGAACTTCAGCGCCCCGAAATTCCATTTCAGCACCCGCACCTGGAGATGTGGCTTGCGGCGACAGAGCCATACCACAAACGCACCTAGGCGTGCCGGATGGGATCTGCGGCTGGGGCCGTTCCACCACCGCCGCCCCGGCCCCAGCCGAACCCGGGTGTCGAAGTCCCAGCCGATCATGTGGATCCGCTGCCGCGCGGCCAGCATGGCTTCCTGCATCAACGTGAAATAGGCAGCCGCATCGACCACCACGTGAGCGCGCCTGGCCCTGACGAAGCGCCAGGCCGACTGGGTTTCCCCAGGGTCCCGGTCGGCAGAGGAAGTGGCCTCGGTCATCGGGATCAGGCTAACACCGAAAGTCCGGTGCGCACACCCTTTCCCTCTGCGCGGCAATATGGGATGGCGCGGTGCATGGACTTCGCCGCCAAGCCCCGCGACCGCCTTGAGCCGCTGCGCGCGGCTGCGCGGGCCGTCCCGGGCGGAATGGCGCTAGGACGCTGGCTGCGCCGCATGGCCGATCCCCAGCTGCGTGAGATCGCCCGGCTGCGCCGTGCCGAGGCGGGCCGCCTGTTCCAGCCCTTCCCCGACACTTGTGAAGACCGCTATCCCGCGCTGTTCGATGCGCTGGCGCAGCGGCTGGCCCACCTCGAATCCCCCCGCCTGCTCTCGTTCGGCTGTTCCAGCGGGGCGGAGGTCCGCGCCCTGCGCCGTCGGATGCCACTGGCGCGGATCACCGGCCTCGATCTCAACCGGCAGGCGCTGGACCAGGCGCGCGCGGCGGACAGTGACCCTGCTTCCACCTACCGCCTCGCCGCCGCGCCCGATCCGGACGAGCGGTTCGATGCGATTCTGGCGATGGCCGTGTTCCGCCACGGAGAGCTGGAGGCGAACCGCCCGCCCAGTTGCACCGGAATACTGCCCTTCGCCCGCTTCGCCGAGGGCGTGGCCGCGCTCGACAAGGTGCTGGAGCGCGGCGGCTGGCTGGCGATCGGCAACGCCCATTTCCGCTTCGTCGATACCGCCGCCGCCGCTGGTTACGCAGCCGACCCGCTGCAGGCCGGCGATGCCCCGCCGCAGGACCTGCTCTACGGCCCGGACGACCGGCGGCTTGAGGGCGTGGGCGAGCCCGCCGTGCTGTTCCGCAAGCTTCCGGGTGGAGACCGGCAATAGCCGCCCTTCCCCGCCAATCCCGCTGGCTTGCCGCCGCGCTGGTCATGACGGTGATGGCGCTGCTGTGCCTGCCCGGGCTCGGCCGGGTGAAGGCGCCGATCTGGGACGAGACCTATTACATTGCCTCCACCGCGCGGTTCCATGAAGGCCGCACCCAATTTGCCTCTCACCCGCCACTTGGCATCATGCTGATCGCCGCTGGCGACATGGCGAGCGGGCTGAACAAAGGCGCGGACTGGCAGGCCATCGGTGCCAATCGCGCGGTCCCCGCCGAAGCCATGCCGACCACCTTCGACTATCGCGGCCCCCGGCTGGCCCCGGCTCTGTTCGGAGTGATCGCGGCGGGCCTGTTCTGCCTGCTGATGACCCAGCTGACCGGCAGCGCCCGCGCGGGCGCCGTGCTTTCCCTGCTGTTCGTGGCCGATACCGCGCTGCTGGTGCAGTTGCGATCGGCCCAGCTCGACAGCTTCCAGATCGCTTTCGTCCTCGCCGCGCTGCTTGCCGCCCTCGCGGCCTGGCGCGGCGGCAAGCCGGTCCATTTCGCGCTGTTCGGGCTGTTCATCGCCTGCGCGGCGCTGGTCCGGGCCAACGGACTGGTAACCGGAGCGCTTGGCCTGGTCCTGCTGTGGCCCGCATTCCAGCGCCGCGAATGGGCCTTGCTGCTCCGCCAGGCCGGTGCGGGCGCTGCCGGGGGACTGGCCGCGCTCGCCCTCACCTTCACAGCATTCTATGCCTTCAGCCCGCTGCCGCCCGATCCGGCAACGCCCGTGGGCCAGGATAACGCGCGGTTCCTCTCGCCGGCCCACGCCGCCGCGCTCAGGGATGGGGGCCGCAACCTTGGCGCCGCGCTCCAGGGGCTTGGCGATTACCGCCGCTACATGGCCAACGATCTGGCAATCACGCCCGCCGCAGACGCCAACGGCTCCCACCCGGCCGAGTGGCTGCTGGCGCGCGGCACGATCCTCTACCGGGCAGATCGCCGCCCCGGCCACGAAGTGCTGATCGGCCTTGTTCCCAACCTGGCCGCCTGGCTGGTCTCGCTGCTGGGCGTGCTGACCAGCCTCCTCCCCTCGCGCCTGCGCGGCGATTCGGTGCGGGCGATGCTGCTCGCGGCATGGATCGCCAACATGGCGGTGCTGCAATATCTCGACGGGATGCGGGTGCTGTACCTCTATCACTATTTCATCCCGCTGCTGCTGGGCCACGCGATGGCCGCACGCGAATGGCAGCGCCATGGCCTGCCGCTGCTGCCTGCGGGCGTGGTGGCGGTGCTGGTTGCCGGCGCAGGCGCGGCGGCGCTGGGCTACGCCACCTGAGGGTTTGCGGGATTTCCACCGGCCAAATGCAAAAAAGCGCCCTCCTTGCGGAGGGCGCTTTTTGTAATGGCGCGCCCGGAACGATTCGAACGTCCGACCCTCAGATTCGTAGTCTGATGCTCTATCCAGCTGAGCTACGGGCGCGTTGGAGAGGCGCCAATAGGCAGGTGATCACAGCTTGGCAAGGGCCTATTTCGCTATCTCGGTCACATTGTACAAAGCGCGGGCGAGCGGCACGTCGAGCGGGGGCATCGGCAGGGCCGCAATCTCATCCAGAGTGAACCAGCCGATCGCCTCGCCATCCAGGCAAACCGGCGTTCCGGCCCATTTGCGGCAGGTGTAAAGCAGCAGTACCACCGGCTCTCCGGGCAGCGCGGCGAAGGACAAGGGCGCAAGCGCCGCCGGGTCGACTGCGATCCCCAGCTCTTCCTCCAGTTCGCGCACCAGGGCCGCATCGGGTGTTTCATCGGCTTCAACCTTGCCGCCCGGAAATTCCCACAGGCCGCCGTGCTGGCTCGCCAACCGGCGCTGCTGCATCAGGACACGGCCGTCTGCGGCCAGCAGGGCGACAGCTACCACCGGGATCATTGTCGGAATTTTTTTCATGTCCTGCGCGAAGTTAAACCAAATCTTAGGGATGAGCCCGTTAGCCAGGTCAACACTGCCCGAAATCCACTGGGATGGGAAACGATGACGAGCATGCTCAAGAAACTGTTCCGTGATGTTCGCGGCGCTTCCGCGATCGAAATGGGGCTCATCTGCTCGCTCATCGTTCTGGCGATGCTGACCGCACTGCAGAACTTTGCCAGTGAAAGCCAGCTCACCTGGACGGCGGTTTCGAGCAAGACTGCGGAAGCAGTGCAAAATGCCAACGCAAGTTAAGTAATTCTCAAGAACTGACCCTTAATCCGGTCAATGCTCGATCCGGGTAACAGGGAAAGAGCCGGGTAACTGAAGACTGCCAACAGGAGACTGACCATGAAGTTCATCAACAAGCTGATCCGCGACGACGCTGGTGCCACCGCCATCGAATACGGCCTGATCGCCGCCCTCATCGCCGTCGCCGCGATCACCGCCATGCGGGGCATGGGCAGCCAGCTGCGGTCGACCTTCTCCACCACTTCGGGTGCGCTGTCGACCGCGAACGCTTCGGCGGGGTAATCGGCGCCTGACGGCTGAAAACAGAAGGGGCGGCGGGGCAACCTGCCGCCCCTTTGCTGTGCGCCCTGCACGCGCGGACCGCTTCGTCCTGGCGAATGGGCCGGAACGGCTCGCAAGCATCGGGGCGCCCGGCCGAAACGGGCTTACAGTTAAACAAATATCAAGGCTTTTTCCCTAACCTGACATTGCTTGATCCGGGCCACGGGAAAAGCCGGGTAACTGAATACTGCAACAGGAGACAGATCATGAAGTTCATCAACAAGCTGCTGCGCAACGAAGCTGGTGCCACCGCGATCGAATACGGCCTGATCGCCGCCCTCATCGCCGTCGCCGCGATCACCGCCATGCGGGGCATGGGCAGCCAGCTGCGGTCGACCTTCTCCACCACTTCGGGTGCGCTGTCGACCGCGAACGCTTCGGCGGGGTAATCGGCGCCTGACGGCTGAAAACAGAAAGGGCGGCGGGGCAACCCGCCGCCCTTTTGCTGTGGGCCGGGCCCGAAGGCTCAGTAAGTGACGAGCTTGACCTTCTGCCCTTCGGCAATCGTGCTGGTGGCGGTCAGGCCGTTGAGCACGAGGAACCGGTCCAGCGGGGCATCGGCATAGGCCATGCGCGCCGCGAGCGACTTGATGGTGTCGCCTTTCCTTACAGTGATGACCGCCAGCTTGCGGGGCTTCACGGCGGCGGCCTCGCTATCGCTGATCCGGCGCATCGATCCGTACATTCCGTTGAACACCGCGCCGGTGCCGGCAGGCACGATGGTCACGAAGTGATAGGCCTGGGTATCGCTGAACCTGTAGGCAAAGACGGTGACGTCGACCTGGCTGCCATTCGAAGCGACCCGCGCTGTCGCATAGGCGGCGGGAAGACCGTTTACCGTGGACTTCTGGATCGTGCCCGGATCGATGGCCGGCTGGCCCGATTCGGTCAGTCCGGCGAAGGCCGCGCGCACATAGGCATCAAGATCCCCGCTGAATGGCCCGCTGGCAAACTGCCCCTTGCCTGACTGGCCCGAGATCGCCACCGCGCGGGTTCCGTTGACCATGTAGAAGCCATTGGGCGTTTCAAAGGCCAGCCGCAGGTCGGGATGGGTGAACTTGCGCCCATCGACCACGCCCTGCCTGGGATCGTCGCCATAGGTCAGCCCGTTGATTCGGGTGAGGAACAGGTCGCGGTTGGTCTGCCCCTTGGCATTCGTTCCCGCCCGCACCAGCGCGGCCCGCACGCGCGAGGCCGGATCGGGGTGAGTCGAGGCCCAGGCCGGCACCTGGTTCGTCGTCCCCATCAGCCGCGCATCGAGCGCGTTCTGGTTCGCCAGGCTTTGCAGCACGGTCGACATGGCGCGCGGATCGTAGCCCGCCTTGCGAAGGTATTCGACGCCCAGGTTGTCCGATTCGGTTTCCTGCGCGCGCGAATAGCGCAGGGTCAGCAACTGCGATCCTTGCAGGAAGCCCTGTTGCAGCACCTGGCCGATCTGGCTGTTGCCCAGCAGCACGCCCGAAAGGATCGCCAGCCCCGCGCCCAGCAGGGTGTTCTTGGTCGCCGCGCTTTGCCGCTTGTTGGCGTGGCGGGCGGCGACATGGCCAACCTCATGGCCGAGCACGGCGGCCAGTTCAGCCTCGTTGTTCATCAGCGCGACGAGCTGGCGGGTGGTGTAGATGTAACCGCCGGGAATCGCGAAGGCGTTGTTGACCGGCGAATTGAGCAGGGTGACGGTGAAATCACCCTTGGCGTTGCTGAGGCCCGATTGCACCGCGATGTTCTTGCCCACGGTCTCGACATAGGCGGCCTGGGTGCCGGTTTCGGCGCCGCCGAATTCGGCAACCAGATCAGGGTGCGCCTTGGCGCCCGCTTCCTTGTCCTTGGCGCTGATCGACTGGACCGGCGCTGCCTTCTGCGCGCCAAGCATCGCCGGGGTGGCGGCGAGCGACAGCAGCGCGGCGGATACCAGCCAGCGGCCGGCCGGACGAGAGCTGCGCGACATATAACCTCCTGAAACTTATGGTTGCGACCACGTTACGACCTAAGCAACGCGCTGCAAACCGCTAAGTTCCGAAAGCTGTCCTACCCCTCGCCGATGCGCAGGAAGCGTTCCTCGCGGCGGGCGCGCAGCTTGTCGGCGGGCAGCTTGGCAAGCGCGGTCAGCTCCTCGTCGATTGCCGAGGTCAGCGCGCCGATCGCCGCAGCGGGATCGCGGTGCGCGCCGCCGACCGGTTCCTTGACGATCCGGTCGATCACGCCAAGCGCCAGCAGATCCTGCGCGGTCACCTTCATCGCCTCGGCCGCGTCGGCAGCCTTTTCGGAAGTGCGCCACAGGATCGAGGCGCAGCCTTCCGGCGAGATCACCGAATAAACCGCGTGTTCCAGCATCAGCACGCGCTCGGCACTGGCCAGCGCGACCGCGCCGCCCGAACCGCCTTCGCCCACGACGGCGGCCACCATCGGCACTGGCAGGGCCAGGCAGGCCTCGGTCGAGCGGGCAATCGCCTCGGCCTGTCCGCGCTCTTCCGCCTCGACGCCCGGGAAGGCGCCCGAAGTGTCGACCAGGGTAACGACCGGCAGGCCGAAGCGCCCGGCCATTTCCATCAGGCGGATCGCCTTGCGATAGCCCTCGGGCTTGCCCATGCCGAAGTTGTGGCGGATGCGGCTTTGCGTATCGTTGCCCTTTTCATGGCCGATCAGCATCACCCGGCGGCCCTTCAGCCGCGCGAAGCCGCCGATGATCGCCTGATCGTCGCCATAATAGCGGTCCCCGCCCAGCGGCATGAAATCCTCGAAGCCCAGCGACACGAAATCGCAGAAATGCGGCCGCATCGGATGGCGCGCCACCTGGGTCTTCTGCCACGGCGTCAGCGCGCGATAGGTGCTGACGAGGAGGTCCGCGCTCTTGGTCTCGAGCCGGCGGATCTCCGAGGCAAGATCCACGTCGCCCTGCGCAGCCGTCTGGCGAAGCTCGGTAATGCGGGCTTCGAGCGCCGCGACGGGCTTTTCGAACTCTAGGTAGGAAATCATGCCGCTGCGCTAGCCGCGTGCGGGCCGGACGGCAAGAGGGTGCCGGGCATTGACCAGCGCCACCAACCGCGCCGAATCGACGTGGGTGTAGATCTGGGTGGTGGCAATGTCGGCATGGCCAAGCAGGGTTTGCAGCACGCGCAGGTCCGCGCCGCCTTCCAGCAGGTGGGTGGCAAAGGCATGGCGCAGCACGTGCGGGCTGACCTTCGCAGGGTCGAGACCAGCCCTCAGCGCAAGTTCGCGCAGCAACTGGAACAGCCGCACCCGGGTGAGATGCCCCGCCGCTCCGCTGGAGGGAAACAACAGGCGTCCGCCAGCTCCGGCCCCCTCCCCGCGCAGCGCCGTCCAGCGCGACAGCGCAGCGCGAGCGCGGCTCCCGACCGGGACCATCCGCTGCTGCCCGCCCTTTCCCGTCACGGTCAGGAACGGCGCATCGCGCGGCACGGCGGCCAGCGGGAGGGAGACCAGTTCGGTCGCGCGCAGCCCGGAGCCATAGAGCAGTTCGAGCAAGGCCAGCAGCCGCACCGCCTCGCGTCGGTCGCTCGCAGCCTCCTCTTCGGCCCGGGCGAACAGGGCCTCGACCTCGGCGTGTGACAGGATGCGCGGCAGCGGGCGGCGGCTGCGGGCGTGCGGCAGGGCGGCGGAGGGATCGTCGGCGCGCCAGCCTTCATCCACCAGAAAGCCGAAGAACTGGCGCAAGGCTGAAGACTTGCGCGCAAGGCTGGAAGGCGCGAGCGAGGCCCAGGCCTGGCCCAGCCGCGCCAGCGCCGCGCCGTCCGCCGCCACCAGGTCGCCGATTGCCTCCTCCGCCCCCGTCAGGTCGCGGCGATAGGCGGCCAGGGTGTTCGCCGCCGCGCCGCGTTCCGCCGCGAGCATGGCGAGGAAGGCGTCGATCGCGGAGGACAGGGCCTAGCCCCGTGCCACTGCCTCGGCCGCGATCATCCGCGCCTCGGCGGTCAGGCCCACGCGGCTCAGCGCGGAGACGATGTGGTAGAGGTGCATGGCGGTCATCTTGTCCCAGCCCGTGCCCTGCATGCCCAGCCCCGCCAGCAGCGCCACCAGCGTCTGGTTGTTGGCATCGGCCGCCTGCTCGATCAGCGTGGACCAGCGCGACTGGCGGTTCAGGTCCAGATCGAGCTTGGCCGCGAACTCGCTCGCCGCGTTCTGGTCGACCCGGCCCAGCCCCATCAGCCCGGCCAGCAGGAAGCGCGACTTGCGATAGTCCGCACTGTCATCGTTGCCGTAGAACGCGCCCAGCGCGCCGCCGTCCACCGGGCTGGAGCGCTGCGGCGCGGCCAGCACGAGCTGCCCCCAGGCGAGCGAACCGGCATCGGCCTGGGCCGCCCAGCGCAGGGCATTGGCATCAAGCCCCGCCGCCAGCATCGACGCGACAAGGTCCGGCGCATCGCCCGCGAAATCGGCGCTGACGGGCATGCGTGCGGCGGCATAGGCGGTCAGCACCTGCCGCGAATAGCGCGCCTGCCCCTCACCCGCGCCATCCCACAGCTGGCGCAGCGCGGCCAGCCGCGCATCGGGCGTCTCCCCGACATAGGCATTGCGCAAGGTCGCCGCGTTGGCCGCCCAGTCGCCGGTGATGTCGTCCTGTGCATAGATTTGCGCATAGAGATCGACCATCGCCGCAGCCGACAGGATCCCCGCCGCCCCCGCCCGGTCGGCCGCCGCCGCGCGCGTCGCCAGCGGCAGCATCGGCGCGGTCGCGGCAGCATAGGTATAGCGCAGCGGCGCGGCCTTCATCAGATTCGCCGGCGGCTCAAGCCCGACCGCGATGGTCAGGGCATAACGCCACGGGTTGAGATCCTTGACCCCGTCCCATTCGATCGTCACCGCGCGCCGCGATTTGCCCGCCGCGCCCGCGTATTTCTGGGCCAGCAGGATGTCGATCCTGGGCCAGGCGCCTTCGTATTGCAGCCGGTCAAGCTGGGCCATACCCGAAGCCCCATCGCCCTGGAACGCGGCACAGACCCCGCGCAGCACCCGCCAGTCGGCATCCTTGCGCGCCCCGCCCTGGACCATCACCACCGGGCAGATGCCGGTAATATCGGCGGTAAAGGCGAAGGCATCGACCGCCGTCTGGGTCAGCGCCGGGGTATAGTTGCCCGCATCGATATCCTGGACCAGCGCCCGCGCCGCCTCGCCCTCGCCCATCCGCAGCAGCAGCGCGGCGCGCGCGGCGGCAAAGTCGGCCGGGTTCATCCCCCCCGGGGCATCGAGCCGCGAGGCCAGCGCGCGGCGCAGCAGGATATGGCCCCAGCGCGAAACCAGCGGCCCCTTGTTGCCATCGAGCGCCGCCTTGACCAGCGCCGCGTTCTGTCCGGCCAGCGATCCGGCGGCAAAACCGCCCTCGTCCTGCGCCAGCACCCCGATCTGCTTCATCGAGCGGCGCGCGGCGGACGGCATGTCGAACTTGGGCTTGAGGCCCAGCGCCTCGTCCAGCTCGTCCGGCGACATCGCCTCAAGCTCTTTAAGGGTCGGCAGCTTGACGCCCGAGGGCAGCGTCGACGCGGCAGAGCCACCCCCGCCACCGCCGCCCGGCACCTGCTGCACGACTGGCACGGATACCGACCCGCCGCCCGCAGGCGCGCTGGCCGCGGGACGCGGCGAAGGACTGGCCTTGGGACGGTCGAAACCGGGCGGAAGCAGCGATTCGGGTGCGTCCTGCGCGGCCGCCCAGACCGAGGTCAGCGCCAGGGCCGTTCCTGCGGACACCAGGGCAATACGCTTGATCCGCGCGCTCACGGGTTCGCTCCCGGGATCGTAACCGGCTCGCTGATGACGCGTAGCGGCTGCTCGCCGCCATCGGCCCAGGCCCAGCCCAGCAAGGCCGCCAGCGCCAGAGCCGCGATTCCTGCAACCAGCCCTGTATTGCGCAATCTCAATGCCACGCGAACCTCGTTCCCCGATGCTTGCGCTGGGGACTAGCGCAACTATAGGCAAAGCCGCAATGGACCATGACGCTTCGACATCGCACAGCCCGGCCGAGATCGAGGCGCTGGCCCGGCGGATCGACCGACCGGTCGTGCTGGTGGGCATGATGGGCGTTGGCAAGTCCAGCGTCGGGCGCAAGCTGGCGGGCCTGCTGCACATGCCTTTCATCGACGCTGACGAGGAAATCGAGCGCGCCGCGCAGATGTCGATCTCCGAAATCTTCGCGCAATATGGCGAACCCTATTTCCGCGATGGCGAGCGGCGGGTGATCGCGCGGCTGCTGGACGGCCCGGTGGAGCAGCGCCGCAAGATCATCGCCACCGGCGGCGGCGCCTTCGTCAACGAGGAAACCCGCGCGCTGATCCTGCGTGACGGGATCGCGGTTTGGCTGGACAGCGATGTCGACACCCTGGTCGAACGCGTCGGCCGCAAGGACACCCGCCCACTGCTGCGCGGCGGCAACCCGCGCGACATCATCGCCCGGCTCAAGGCGGACCGCGAAAGCGCCTATGCCCAGGCGCCGATCCACGTGATCAGCACCAGCGGCCCGCAATCGCGCACCGTGTCCAAGGTGCTCAAGGGAATTGAAGAATGGCTGTAATCCCCGTCGATATCGCCGGCCGTCCCTATGAAGTGCGGGTTGGCACCGGGCTGCTTGCGGGGCTGGTCGAACAGTGCAGCGGCAAGCTGCGCAAGCGCCGCGTGCCGATCGTTACCGACGCGCAGGTCCATGCGGCCTGGGGCGCCGTGGTGGAGAACGCGCTACACCAGGGCGGCCATGAGGCCGTCTGGCGCATCCTGCCCGCGGGCGAAGCGAGCAAGAGCTGGGACCAGCTCGCCGCCACGGTCGACTGGATGCTGGCCGAGGAAGTGGAGCGCGGCGACCACGTTCTGGCCCTGGGCGGCGGGGTGATCGGCGACCTCACCGGGTTTGCCGCCTCGATCCTCAAGCGCGGCTGCAATTTCATCCAGCTGCCGACCAGCCTGCTGGCGCAGGTCGATTCAAGCGTCGGCGGCAAGACCGCGATCAACACGCCTGCCGGCAAGAACCTGGTCGGCGCCTTCCATCAGCCCAGCCTGGTGCTGGCCGACCTCGCGGTGCTCGATACCCTGCCCGAGCGCGAGCTGAAGGCGGGCTACGCCGAGGTCGTGAAGTACGGCATCCTTGGGGACGCGGACTTCTTCGCCTGGTGCGACGAGCATGGCGCTGCCGTGCTGGCGGGCGACGGCGCCGCGCGCGAATATGCCGTGGCCCATTCGGTCGCGGCCAAGGCGCGGATCGTCAAGGAGGACGAGCGCGAGACGCTGGGCCTGCGCGCGCTGCTCAACCTTGGCCACACTTTCGGCCACGCGCTGGAGGCCCAGACCGGGTTTTCCGGCCGCCTGCTCCACGGCGAGGCAGTGGCGCTCGGCATGGTCCTTGCCGCCCGGTTCTCCGCGCAGCGCGGCCTTATGCCAATTGCGAGCGCCGACCACATCGCCAGCCACTTCGCCGCGCTGGGGATGGTGGGGCAGCTTTCCGCGCTCGGCCTGAACTGCGACGGCCAGACGCTGACCCGGCATATGCTCCACGACAAGAAGATGGACGCCGGCACCCTGCCCTTCGTCCTGCTGAAAGGCATCGGCGAGGCCTTCCTGGCCAAGGACGTGGCGCTGGACGAGGTCGCGGCATTCCTCGACGAGGAACTGGCGCGCTAAGCTGCGCTGCTTCCGTAAGCCGGGGGCGCTCTACCCCTGCCCCCCACACACTCTCTCCCGTCACCCCGGACTTGATCCGGGGTCCAGCTTTCCCTTCAGCGCGGCGCTGGAAACACAGCTGGTCCCGGGAATAAGTCCAGGGTGACGATGAAGGGAAAGGTGGGAGCACTCCCGCCCCCCCGTTCGTGTCAAGCGAAGTCGAGACACGCCAGCGCGCGCCCTCCCCGGCAGTCTTGACGCCACTCCCGCTCTGGCGCACCCGTTGCAAACGAAACCAACCGGAGCGCCCATGACCGCCGCCGAAGCCATGCCCGAACTAGACGCCCCCGCGCACGACCGCGCCTTCCTCGGCCATCCCAAGGGCCTGGGCTATCTCTCCTTCGTCGAAGGGTGCGAGCGGTTTTCCTATTATTCGATGCAGTCGCTGCTGGTCCTCTACATGACCAAGTACCTGCTGCTGCCGGAAAACATCGGCAATGTCGCCGGCCTCGCCTGGCTGCGATCGTGGCATTACGAAGGACTGGAAGGCCAGCCGCTCGCTTCGGCGATCTTCGGGGACTACACCAGCCTCGTCTACCTCACCCCGATCCTCGGCGGGCTGATCGCGGATCGCTGGCTGGGCCGCCGCGCCACGCTGATCCTCGGCGGCGTGGTCATGGCACTGGGCCATTTCCTGATGGCCTTCGAGGGGATGTTCCTGCTCGCACTGATCTCGCTGATCGTCGGCGTCGGCCTGTTCAAGGGCAATATCGCCAGCCAGGTGGGGGAACTCTATGGGCCGAACGACTTGCGCCGGGCGATGGCCTTCCAGATCTTCTACATCGCGATCAACGTCAGCGTGATCGCCGCGCCGCTGATTTCGGGGACGCTGGGCGAGAAGGTCGGCTGGCATTACGGCTTCGGCACGGCGGGCGTGGTCATGGTGGCCGGCCTGCTGCTTTACCTCAAGGCCGGGCCATGGCTGCCGCAGGACAGCCGCGATGCCGCGAAAAGCGGCAATCCCACCCCGCCGATGACCGCCAGCGACTGGCCGCGCCTGTTCGCACTGCTGCTGCTGATCCCCGTGCTGGCGCTGTCGATGCTGACCAACCAGGAAATCTTCAACGCCTACCTGGTCTGGGCGGACGAGCAATTCCAGCTGACCTTCTTCGGCACCACCCTGCCCACCACCTACATGATCACCATCGACGCGGCGCTGAGCTTCGCGATGCTGGCGGCGGTTGCGCTGTTCTGGAAATGGCGGACTGACCGGGGGCACTGGGAACCGGACGAGATCGGCAAGATGATCCTCGGCAGCGTGTTCGTGATCATGGGCGGTCTGTGCCTCTACATGGCGGCGCTGACGCAAGGGGCGGGCAAGATCGGCCTCGGCTGGCCGCTGCTGTTCCACCTGTTCAATTCGATCGGCTTTGCCCACATCATGCCGGTCAGCCTGGCCCTGTTCACCAAGGTCGCCCCGCGCGCGCTCAATGCCACGGTGATCGGGATCTATTACCTGACGTTCTTCTCGGCCAACAAGATCGTCGGCGTGATCGGCGGCTGGTATTCCAGCATGCCGACGCCGCAGTTCTGGCTGATGCATGTCGGCACGGCGGTGGCCGGCCTCGTCGGCTTCGTGCTGTTCCGGCTGGCGATGGGCAAGGTGCTGAAGGAGCCTTCCCCGGCCTGAATCAGCCAAACAGCGCGATCGATTGCATCCCCACCGCCACCGCATTGCCATCGGCGGTCCAGATGCCCATGTCCTGGCTGGAGCAGCCTTTCTCGGCATAGTTGCCCGCCGAGCGCAGGAACCACCAGCCATCGCGGCTGACCGGCAGCGGGGTGAGCAGGTTGACCAGCCAGGTCATCGAACTGATCGGCGCGGCGCTGCCCATCATGAACAGCACGCCCGGCGGCAGGGCATCGCCGCACAGCAGCAGCTCGACCATCGGATCGAGCCCTTCGCGGTCCTTGAGCTGGACCCACCAGCCGATTTCCGGCTCCGGCGTTTCCGTGCGCGGCAAGCCGAAGCGGCGGTTGAAATGAACCGAAAAACCCGCGCCGCGCCCGTCCGGAATGGGCTTGGCCTGCTCGACCGGAACGACATTCGCGGGCAGCGGCACTTCGTGCAGGTGGAGCGAGCTGTCGACCGGGCCCATGAACACGAAGGTCGCGGTCAGACCAACGCCCGCAGCGCTTGAAATCTCGGCATTGATCCAGCTGGCATTGCGCCCTTGCCGTAGCACCCGCGCTCGAACCTCGATCTCGCCGGCCAGAGGCCCGACGAAACTGACCTGCGCCGAACGCAGCGGCGGAAGGTCCGGCGCAAGGGTCCGCGCCGCCTCCAGCGCGAGGGCAGAGGAAAACCCTCCATAGCTGGTGCGCCCCTGCATCCAGTCCTCCGGGACCGTGGTGGCAAAACCGCCGTCGATGCGGCGCAGGCTGGAAAGCGTATCGGGCAGGCTCATGGCGCTTTGCATTGACGTAAACGGAAAGGAGGTCAATCCTCCGCGAATGACGAGCTTCATCGACCTTTCGATCCCGATCACCACCCGCGTGATTTCCGACCCGCCGATGATGCTGCCGCAGATCAGCTATGCAACGCACGAAACCACCTGGGCGCAGATCGCGTTGTTCTTCCCGGGGCTGGAGCAGGCGGACCTGCCGGACGGCGAAGGTTGGGCGGTGGAAACGCTGACGCTCTCCACCCACAACGGCACCCACATGGACGCGCCGTGGCATTACCATTCGACCACGGACGATGGCGCCCGCCGCGCCCCTACCATCGACGAAGCCCCGCTCGACCGCTTCTTCCGCCCCGGCGTGAAGCTCGATTTCAGCCACCTGCCCCACGGCCATGTGGTGAGCGCGGCGCAGGTGGAAGCAGAACTCGCGCGGATCGGCCACGATCTCCAGCCGCTCGACATCGTGCTGGTCCAGTCCGGCGCGGTTTACGGCACGGACAATTTCACCGACCAGGGCGTGGGCCTGGGCGCCGAGGCCACTCTGTGGCTGACCGAGCGCGGCGTCGAAGTGGTCGGCACCGATGCGTGGTCTTGGGACGCCCCCTTCAGTCACACCGCGCGCAAATGGGCCGAAACCCGCGACCCGTCGATCATCTGGGAAGGCCACAAGGCCGGCCGCATCCGGCCCTATTGGCAGATCGAGAAACTGGCGAACCTCGCTGCCCTGCCCGCGCATGGCTTCACCGTCAGCTGCTTCCCGGTGAAGATCGAGGGTGCGAGCGCCGGGTGGATCAGGGCCGTCGCGCTGGTGGAGGATTGACGCAGCGCAAGTCGGCCACCGGTCCCGGATCAAGTCTGGGACGACGTGATGACGCGCCACATCACGGATATATATCGACCACCTCGAACTCCGGCAGAACCGCCTCGCGCAGAAGGGTGCGGTGGCAGCAGGCTGGCTGGCGTTCATAGCACAACAGCGCGACCCGGCGCGTTCCGCACAGGTCAGCCAATTCAGCCGACGCCGCCATCGCCTCGGGCAGGGTCAGCTGCCCCGCATAGATCCGCTCCAGCCTGGGCCGGTTCAGCGCCCGCGCCGCCGCACGCCCTTCGGCAGGCGTGCCCAGCGCGCGGAACTGGCGGTATTCGATTCCCGCTTCGGCAAGGTTCGCCGCCAGCGCGGCCTTGGAGAATCCGGGCCGGCGAGAGGCAGCAATCGCCCGCACGTCCGCGACCACTTCCACGCCCGCACCCTTCAGCGCGGCGAGGAAATCCGGCATCGCCGCGTGTTCGTAACCGATGGTCCAGACCTTGGCCATGGCACTGAAGTGGGCCTTGGCGCTCGCGCGCGCAAGCCTTGCGCGCGGCGTGTCCCACTGTTGCGTTGATCGATCAGCGGTTCCGCACGTCCGGAAATACGTGGATGACGTGGCCGCTCAGGGGATGGCGGGCGGGCAGGCCAAGCACGTGATCGGCCATCAGATAAGCCGCCTCCCATGCCTCAGGGCTGGTCTTGCCCGGCATTTCATCGTCGTTGACGAAGCCCGCCAACACTAGTTTGGCATCGACCCCGTGCCCCCGCAGCCAGCGCAAGTGGGCCAGGCGGTTGGCATACTGGTAGAAATGGGTGCCCCAGGCATCGAGGTGCCGCGCCCCCACTCCCAAGCCGACTGCGGTTTCCCGCAGCGCCGCATTTATCAGCTCAAGCGAGGCCGCGCCCGCCTGCGAGGGCGGCGAGCAGAACTCGCGAATATGGGCCTTGGCTTCGACCAGCAGGACCTGGCCGAAATCGGTCACGCCAAGCGCATCCCATTGCGGCCCGCGCCGCGGCCAGAACGCGGCGAGCGAAGCCTTCAGATGCTCCAGCCCCAGAAGGTCCAGAAAGGCCGCATCGCGATATTCGGCATAATCGTCCTCGCGCAGCGGCGAGCGCCATTCGATCTGTCGGGCCTTGCCGAGGCGGCGGAGGATCGGGCCTTCAAGATCGGCCCAACCCTCCGCGACCGCACGCTGCATCCATTTCAGGCTCCCTTTGGAACCTGAAGGCTGGACGGCCCGCAAGCACCTATTCCAGTTCGAGAATGATCGCGTCGACCGCCAGGCTGTCGCCGGCCTTGGCATTGACCGCCTTGACCGTCGCCGACTTTTCCGCGCGCAGGATGTTTTCCATCTTCATGGCTTCCACCACCGCGAGCGGCTGGCCGGCCTCGACCTTGTCCCCTTCCGCCACGTGCAGCGCGACCAGCAGGCCGGGCATCGGGCAGATCAGGAAACGCGACAGGTCGGGCGGGATCTTCTCGATCATGTGCTCGGCCAGCGGGGCAATCCGCTTCGGCAGCACGCGGACGTTATAGATCCGGCCGCGCGTGGTCATCTTGAAACCGGTGCGGGTGCGGGCCAGCTTAACGCCCAGAACCTCGTCCTCGATCTCTGCCTCGACGAAGCGGTCGCCGGGGGTGTAGGCCAGGCTCAGGTCCACTTCCTCGCCGTCGACCTTCACCTTCTTGCGGCCGACCTTGACCTTGTGCGCGGCGCCGTCGACCGCCACTTCCCACTTGTGGACGGGTTCAAGGCGCCCGCCCAGCTGGCCGTCGATCCGCCGCGCGCGGTCGGATTCGGCGGTGGCGATGAAACCCGCGATGGCCGCCAGCTGACGGTTCAACTCTTCGCTCGGCGCGGCGCCGGTGAAGCCTTCGGGATATTCCTCGGCGATGAAACCGGTGGTCAGCTCGCCCGAGCGGAAGCGCGGGTGCTGCATGATCGCCGAGACGAAATCGATGTTGTGGCCCAGCCCCTCGATCTCGAAGGCGTCGAGCGCGGCGATCTGCTTGTCGGCAGCCTCGTCGCGGGTCTTGCCCCAGGTGATCAGCTTGGCGATCATCGGATCGTAGAACATCGAGACTTCGCCGCCTTCATAGACGCCGTCGTCCACGCGCACGCCGTCCACGCCGCGCCGTCCGTTCTCTTCGCCGTCATCGGTCCAGCCGGAAACCGGCGGGCTGTAGCGCACCAGACGGCCCGTGGAGGGCAGGAAGCCGCGATAAGGATCTTCCGCATAGACGCGGTTTTCGATCGCCCAGCCGTCGATCTTGACGTCCTTCTGGTCGAAGGCCAGCTTTTCGCCGGCGGCCACGCGGATCATCTGCTCGACCAGGTCGACCCCGGTGATGCATTCGGTGACCGGGTGTTCCACCTGCAGGCGGGTGTTCATTTCGAGGAAGTAGAAGCTCTCCCCCGTCGGGTCCGCACCGGAAACGATCAGTTCGACCGTGCCCGCGCTGTAATAGCCCACCGCGCGCGACAGCGCGACGCACTGTTCGCCCATTGCCTTGCGCATCTTTTCGGTGACGAACGGCGAAGGCGCTTCTTCCACCACCTTCTGGTGGCGGCGCTGGATCGAGCATTCACGCTCGTTGAGGTAGACGATGTTGCCGTGCTTGTCGCCGAGGATCTGGATCTCGATGTGGCGCGGGTTGAGGATGAACTTCTCGATGAACACGCGATCGTCGCCGAACGAGTTCAGGCCCTCGCGCTTCACGGACTCGAAGCCCTCGCGCACGTCCTTCTCGTTATAAGCCAGGCGCATGCCCTTGCCGCCGCCGCCGGCGGAGGCCTTCATCATCACCGGATAGCCGATCTCGTTCGAGATGCGCACCGCGTGTTCGGTATCCTCGATCTCGCCGACGAAGCCGGGAACGACGTTGACGCCCGCTTCCTTGGCCAGCTTCTTGGATTCGATCTTGTCACCCATCGCGGCGATGGCGTTCACCGGGGGGCCGATGAACTCGATCCCCTCGGCGGCCAGCGCCTCGGCAAACGAGGTGCGCTCGGACAGGAAGCCATAGCCCGGGTGGACCGCTTCGGCGCCGGTTGCCTTGCACGCCGCGATGATCTTGTCGGCGATCAGGTAGCTTTGCGCGGCGGGCGACGGGCCGATGTGCACGGCCTCGTCAGCCATCTGCACGAACGGCGCGCGCGCGTCGGCGTCCGAATAGACCGCGACGGTCTGGATGCCCATGCGGCGGGCGGTCTTGATCACCCGGCAAGCGATTTCGCCGCGATTGGCGATGAGGATTTTCTTGAACATTCAGCGGTCCAGTCTGATCAGGATATGATTGAATCGGCAGAACAAAATTCAGCGTCACCCTGAACTTGTTTCAGGGTCCATCGTGCCACGCCGGCCGAAGCTCTGCGCGGAGAGATGGATGCCGAAACAAGTTCAGCATGACGGGTGATGGAGGGCACGGCGCTCACCCTCACACCTGCTCCAGAGCCTGGGCGAGGTCAGCGACGATATCGTCGATATGCTCGATCCCGACCGACAGGCGGACCACGTCGGGCCCGGCCCCGGCGGAGATCAGTTCCTCTTCGCCGAGCTGGCTGTGGGTGGTGCTGGCCGGGTGGATGATCAGGCTGCGGGTATCGCCGATGTTGGCAAGGTGGCTGAGCAGCTTGACCGAGGAGACGAGCTTGACCCCCGCCTCGTAACCGCCCTTGACGCCAAAGGTGAACACCGCCCCGCCCTTGCCGCCAAGGTAGCGCTGGGCCAGCTGGTGGTAAGGATCTTCCGGCAGGCCGGCATAGCGCACCCAGGCCACCTTGGGGTGGTTCTGGAGCCACTGGGCCAGGTGCAGCGCATTGG